>Ga0209514_10001912_pt1 | contig 34026 bp, 28 predicted proteins | sample Subgrocontami58m_FD_187452 | JGI IMG/M metagenome (GOLD analysis project Ga0209514, IMG submission 187452) | Subsurface groundwater microbial communities from S. Glens Falls, New York, USA - GMW37 contaminated, 5.8 m (SPAdes) (version 3) | ecosystem: Environmental > Aquatic > Deep subsurface >...
CTCGATGCTGGCGAGCATCCGGTCCCGCTCCTCGGTTTCGCGCAATCCCTCGATCCGCAGGCGCAGCAGGGTCAGGGGTGTGCGCAGGTCGTGCGACAGGGCGGCCAGCATGGTCGTCCGGTTCCGCAGCAGCCGTTGCAGGCGGGCTTGCATGTCGTTGAAGGCCTGCGCGGCCTGACGCATCTCCGCGGATCCGGTTTCCGCGATGGGGCGCGCGTTGACGTCGCGCCCCAGGCGTTCGGCCGCCCGGGTCACGATGCCCAGAGGTGCGGTGACGCGACGGACCGCCCAGACGCAGGCCAGAACGACGATGCCGGACATGACGCCCATGGCGATCAGGAACTGCCAGGATGTGGTGGGCGCGGCATCCGGCAGGCCCAGATTGAAGCTCAACCACTGGCCGTCGGTGAGTTGCACGGTGACCTGAATCCGGCGCCAATGCGGTGGCCCCGGCATGCCCGGGCCGGGACCGTGCAGGTTGGGGCCATGCGGGCCGGCTCCCTGCATCCGGTGAACCACCGCCGAGGTGGCTTGGCCGACCGGTGGTGGGCCGGCCGGCCGCGTGACCAGGACATGGAGCTTGGCGGCCAGGGCATCCGGGAGCTGGTCAAGCAGATAGGCGCGGATCGGCAGATCGGCCGCATCCGTGGCCTGGGTGGTGGCAGGTGGCGGCTGGGACGACAGGGAAATCCGCAGCCTGGGATCGGCGGCCACGGCAATCAGGCGGATGCGCCATTCCGGTGGCGCCTCGTCGATCAGATGGGCCAGGTTGGCGATACGTTGGGCGGCAGCGTACCCACCGATGGCCCGAGCAACCCGGGTCCGGTCCGAGGTGTAGATCCAGCCGGCAATCACATGAGACACCACGAGTCCCGCCAGCAGGATCAGGATCATCTGGCTGATCAGGGTGTTCGGCCAGAAACGCTTCATGAATGATCGACCTGAGGGGTGAACATGTAGCCGCCGCCCCAGATCGTCTTGATCAGCCTGGGATCGGCGGGGTCCTGCTCCAGCTTGCGACGCAGGCGGCTCACCTGGGTATCGATGCTGCGGTCGAACGCCACCGCCGCTCGCCCACGCGCCAGGTCCAGCAGTTGCTCGCGGCTCAGCACCCGCTGCGGCCGCTCGACCAGGACCAGCAGCAGGTCATACTCGCCCGTGCTGAGCGGGACGGTCACGCCATCGGCGCGCAACAGGTCCCGGGTTTCGGTGTCCAGCACCCAGCGGTCGAAGCGGTACTGCCTGGGAGCGGCCGGCCGCGCGGTCCGGGCGGGATCGGCGGGGCCGCGGCGCAGGACGGCGCGGATGCGGGCAATCAGCTCGCGGCTGCCGAAGGGCTTCGGCAGGTAGTCGTCGGCGCCCATTTCCAGGCCGATGACCCGGTCGATTTCCTCCCCCTTCGCCGTCAGTATGATGATCGGCACGTCGCTTTCCGCCCGAAGCGCTCGGCAGAGCGACAGCCCGTCCTCTCCCGGAAGCATCAGATCCAGCAGGATCAGGTCGATGCGGCCGTCGGCCAGAACCTTGCGCATGGCCTTGCCGTCCGCGGCCGAACTGGTGCGGAACCCTTCCCGGCCAAGGGTGCGGGCAACCAGCTCACGGATTTCATGATGGTCGTCCACGATCAGGATGTGCGGGCTCGTGTTCATGTCGGCAAGGTAGGGTGGTGGTGGCGGAATCGGTGCGGAAAAATTGTAGCAGGATGTGCCCGGCAGGCGGTCTGACACAGTCTGTCACCACTTAGGCCGAATCCGACAAACTCTGGTCACCGCCAGGGGTCATATGAGACGTGTCGGCCCCAGAAGGCGCCGCCACAGGAGACAGGAATTTCGCCATGAGAATGATCAACAGCGCCCTCGCGATCGCCACTATCGGTGCCATGCTCGGCGGCACCGCGTTGACCGCAAGCGCACAACCCGCCGGACCAGGATCGGGTCCGCCTGCCGCGCACGGCTCAATGGCGCCGGCCGCCCGCGCCATGCAAGGCCATGCCATGGGTGACCCGACGGAGCATCTCAAATCCCTGCGGACCGACATCGGAATCACCGATGCCCAGGCCGGGGCATGGGATGCCTATGCGAAGGTAGTGCAGGATACGGCGACGCAGATGCGGGCAAGCCGGCAGGGCATGACCCGGCATACATTCATGGAGATGTCGACGCCGGAGCGCTTGGCTCTTCTGCTGAAGCAGCGGGACCAGCGGGAGCAGGCTCGCGGCGCGGTCAAGGCCGCCGCCGACGCGTTGCTGCCGGTGCTGACCGACACGCAGAAGGTCCGAGCGCTGATGGAATTGCCGGGCCTCGCCGGTCCCGGCATGCACATGAAGCGTCACGCCATGCGGATGCACGGGCACCGGGGGCCCGCTTCCCTCTGATGTCAGCAAAGCTTGTCACGGGCTGATGCCCGAGCTGGCGATCCGATAGAGCGCGTTCATCGTGAAATGACACGGTGAGCGCGCTTTAACGCTTGGTATGGACGCATCGTTCACGGTCCAGGTATCTGCCTGCTCAGAGTGATCACGGCGAGCCCGGGCATGGTTCGGATCGTTGGGCAGCCCTTTACAGGTCCTGCAACACACCGCCACGGCAGCGTGCGGTATGGCTGGTTGAGCCTGAAGCAGGGTGGGTTCTCCCAAGGACATCGCCCCAGGGACGTCCCCCCAAGGGAACCGCGCCGCCGGAGCGCCCCACCGATGCACCGCCCCCGGGGGCTCTGCCAGCCAGGGTACCGCCGTCTTCAATCGGCGATCGCTCTCTCCGCCTCCCGGCGCACCAGCTGTTCCAGCTCGGCTTCGCATGCCGACATTGCATCCTGGTCCGAGGCGAATGTCCGGATGTGTCCAGAGGGATCGGTCAGGAATGTCGGGTCCACCAGGCCGGCGGCGGCGCGGCACAACGCGCCCAGCCAGGGCAGACCCGGTCGGCCGCTGTCCCGGTAGACCAGAGCCAGCCCCAGTCGATAATGCCATGCGGCAACGCCCTGGGGCGTCCAATCAGCCGCCTCGGCCGGCGGATTGGCGGCGACGGGTTCTTCTTCGGGCTCATCCGCGGCCGCGGTGGCCAGTACATCCCGAACTTCGTCGGAGAAGGACCGGATCGTTTCATCGAAAACGGTCGACATCTCGGCAAAGTGCTCGATCAGGTATGATCGATAGGCCACGTCTTCCTTGTTGGTGTCTGCCCTGCCCCGATCAAGCTTCTCGAACCAATCCTGACGGGAGCGGGTCTGATAGTGGTTGATGACCAGCGCCTCATGACACGGGTTTTCCTGGAGGGGGATATTCGGGATCGTCCGGCCGAGCGTATCGCAGGCACCGCCGCGCAGGCGAAACTGGTGGGGGTTGTCCGTCACATCCAGCAAATCGGCGCAGCGGACGATGGATTTCATGTGGCGGTTGGCGCTGAAATTGTCCGGGGTCCGCATGGTGTAATTGTCGATGACGAGACCCTCCGGCCGTTCCACCCAGCCCGATGGGCCGAATATCCGCCACTGCACGAGCATGGCTGACGCGGCCGGCAGACGGTCCAGCAACGGCCGCACCGAACGCTCCTGCAGAGGGAGCACGAATTCGTCGAGATCGATGAACGCGACCCAATCGCATTGCCGAGCGTAGTGATCGATGAAATGCCGATAGGCGGGAATCTGGCCCGGCCGCGGCGGCCATTGGGTCAAGGTCACGTGCGAGGCCAGTCTGGAGTGCCGGATCAGGTCCGAGCCACCGTCGTCGCTGTCGTTGTCATACAGGTAGAAATGATCGAAGCCGACGACGCGATGGTAGGCGATCCATTCCAACAGGAACGCCGCTTCGTTCTTGAAGATGGCGCAGATGGCCAACCGGCTCATGTTTCTGTCCCCAGATGACGTTCTACGCCTGCTTGCCGACACAGGATCGCTCACGCCGTCGTGTTGCCCGGCAACCTATGGTCGACACAACCCAAAAAATGCACCCCCGGCGTTTTGCCCTGCCCAAGGCCGTAATTTTCGGCACGCAATTTCCGGGGTCGTATTTTCAGGGTGGTATTTTCGGGGCCGGCTGTCCGGGGACGTGTGTCCGGGGCCGTGTCTCGGGTTGCATGGCGCCGGTCTGTCGGACGGGCAGGGCGTCATGCTTGCGTTCCGCCGGCGGTGCGGTCCGGTTCGACGGCGGTGCCGGGGGCCAATGCGGCCAATTCGGCTTCGCACGCCGCGATGGCCTCCCGGTCCGACGCGAATGTCCTGACATGTCCCAGGGGATCGCTCAGGAAAGTCGGGTCGATCCGGCCGGCGGCGGAGCGGCGGAGCGCGCCCAGCCAGGGCAGATCGGGCCGCCCGTTGTCGCGATAAACCAGGGCCAGCCCATCCCCGTGGGTCCAGGCCGCGTTGCCCTGGGGCGCCCATGCCGTCACCTCCCCCGGCGCTTGCGGGGCGGGGTCCGGTGGCCGAACGGCGGTCCCGAGCGCCGCCCGCACGGCGTCGGCGAACGACCGGATCGTTTGATCGGGTACGGTCGAAATCTCCGCGTAGTGGTCAAGCAACTCAGCCGGGTATTTCGGCTGGTCCTGCTCGATCATCGCGCTGCCCCGATGGATCTTTTCCAACCAGTCCTGGCGGGAACGGGTCTGGTAGTGGTTGATGACCAACGCCTCGTGACAGGCGGTCTCCTGGATGCCGATGTTGCGGACCGGCCGACCTGTCGTGTCGCAGGGTTGGCCGCGGAGGCGGAATTCGTGGGGGTTTGCGGTCACATCCAGGAGATCGGCGCAGCGGACGATGGATTTCACATGGCGGTTGGCGGGGAAACCGTCTTCCGCCCGCATCGTGTAGTTGTCGATGACCAGCCCGTCGGGCCGCTCCACCCAGCCGGACGGGCCGAACACCCGCCAGTGCACCAGAACGGCAGAGGCGGGCGGCAGGCGGTCCAGCACCGGCCGGACCGAACGGTCCGTCAGCGGCAGCAGGAATTCGTCGATGTCGATAAAGGCAACCCAGTCGCAAGCCTGGGCGTGGTGGTCGATGAAGTGCCGGTAGGCGGAGAGCTGGCCTGGTCGTGGCGGCCACTGGGTCAGGGTGACATGAGCGGCGAGGGGGGATCGGCGGATCAGCGCCGCACCGCCATCCGTGCTGTCATTGTCGTACAGGTAGAAATGATCGAAGCCGACGACCCGGTGGTAGGCGATCCACTCCAGAAGATAGGGCGCCTCATTCTTGAAGATGGCGCAGATCGCCAGTCGGTTCATGTGTCCTGGGTCTCCCGATGGCGGGCGGGATATCGCCCCACGCATGGCATGGATGGCAGAGCCCGACCATGCCATGGATGGGAACGGACCGACAGGCGATCCCTACGCAGGCAGGCTTCGGGGGAGTGCCTGCCCGATGACGACGCCAGTGTCCGGACTCCGACGGATGTTACCGTCTGAGCCGGAGCGCGGGCTCTCTGATTTTGTGTCCCGATTTACGCGACGGGTTCGCACCATCTGTGGCGATCGGAACACAAGGCATCGCCCGGTGGCCAGTTCACCGAAAAATAGCCCCGGCCGCCACTTGCGCCGCGTCCACAACCGGGGCGGGGAACAGGAAGAAGAAGGCTGTGAACAAGCCGGTCGCCGCGACCACGAAGGACAGGGCCGGCGGGCGGCGGTCGAACGCCTCCACCGACGGGTCGAAATACATGATCTTGATGATGCGGATGTAGTAATACGCCCCCACTACGCTGGTCAGCACACCAACCACCGCGAGCGTCCACAACCCGCCCTGCACCGCCGCCAGGAAGATATACAGCTTGGCGAAGAAGCCCGACATCAGCGGAATGCCGGCCAGGCTGAACATGAACACCGCCAGCGCCAGGGCCAGCCCGGGATCGTTGCTGGCAAGGCCGGACAGATCGGAAATCTGCTCGACCGGCTGGCCCTTGCGGCGCATCGCCATGATGCAGGCGAAGGTGCCGGCGGTCATGAACACGTAGATGACCATATAGACGAGCACGCCGCGGATGCCCTCGGGCGAGCCCACGGCCAGACCGACCAGCGCGTAGCCCATATGCCCGATCGAGGAATACGCCATCAGCCGCTTGATGTTGGTCTGCCCGATGGCGGCGAACGCGCCGAGAAGCATGGATGCGATGGAGACGATGACGATCAGGCTCTGCCAGGACGCCAGCAGCGGGCCGAACGGCGTGGCCATCACCCGCAGCATCAACGCCATGGCGGCCACTTTCGGCGCGGTGGCGAAGAACACGGTGACCGGGGTCGGCGCGCCCTCATAGACGTCCGGCGTCCACATATGGAACGGCACAGCGGAAATCTTGAACGCGAGCCCCACCAGCACGAACACCACGCCGACGATCACGCCGGGGGACGCCCCAGGGGAGGCGACTCCTGGTTGGGTCAACAGTGCCCGCAATTCGTGGAAATCCATCGTGCCGGCGAAGCCGTAGACCAGCGACACGCCATACAGCAGCAACCCGGACGCCAGCCCACCAAGGACAAAATATTTCAGCCCGGCCTCGGAGGAGCGCAGATCGTCACGCGCGAACGCCGCCAGCACATAGAGCGCCAGGGATTGCAGTTCCAACCCAACATAGAGCGTCATGAGGTTCGACGCCGAGGTCATCACCATCATGCCGACCACGGCGAACAGCATCAGGATCGGGAACTCGAACCGGGAGATGCCGGCCTGGCGGTTCCAGTCCAGGGACAGGATCGCGGTCAGCGCGGCGCCGGACAGCAGCAACAGCTTGTTGAAGGCGCTGAACGGATCGGAGACGAACTGCCCATGGTAGCCGATGCCGGGAAGCCCGGTCAGGACCAGCAGCCCTGCGATCAGGAAGGCGCCGAGTGTCATCATGGTGCAGATGAGCGCGCTGTCGTGCTTGCGCAGCACGCCGAATACCAGAATGCCCAGGCCGCAGCAGGCCAGGACGATCTCGGGCAGGGCAAGCATCCAGTTCATCAGTGCGTTACCCCGGCGAGCTTGATGGTCGTAGCCAGCGCGTCCTGGTGGTGCTTCACCATGGCGGCGACCGAGGCATCCCAGAAGACGGTGAAACTGGATGGGTAGATGCCCATCCACAAGGTCAGCACGATCAGCGGCGCGAACACCGCCCATTCGCGCGGACTGAGGTCCAGGATGTGCCGCAGATCGTCGCGCGTGATCCGGCCGAACATCACCCGGCGATACAGATAGAGCATATAGGCGGCACCCAGGATCATGCCCGCGCCACCCAGCAAGGCCAGCCAGAAATTGACCTGGAAGGCGCCGACGATGACCAGGAACTCACCCACGAACCCGGCGGTCCCGGGCAGGCCGACCGAGGCCATGGTGAACAGCATGAAGACCAGCGCGTAGCCGGGCATGCGGTCCGACAGCCCGCCGTAACGCGCGATTTCCCGCGAATGGATGCGGTCGTAGACGACGCCGACAATGAGGAACAACGCCCCGGACACAACGCCGTGCGACAACATCTGGAACAGGGCGCCATGGATGCCCTGCTCATTGAAGGTGAACATGCCGATCGTCACGATGCCCATATGGGCGACCGAGGAATAGGCGATCAGCTTCTTCATATCCTCCTGCGCCAGCGCTACCAGGGACGTGTAGATCACCGCGACGACCGACAACGTGAACATGAAGGGCGCGAAATAGGCCGAGGCATCTGGCAGCATCGGGATGGAGAAGCGCAGGAACCCGTACCCGCCCATTTTCAGCAACACGCCGGCCAGGATGACGGACCCCGCGGTCGGCGCCTCCACATGCGCGTCGGGCAGCCAGGTGTGCACCGGCCACATCGGCACCTTCACCGCGAAGGACGCCAGGAAGGCCAGGAACAGCCAGGTCTGCATCGCCGGCGGGAACTGTGTCGTCATCAGCACCTGGATATCGGTGGTGCCGGCGTACAGCCACATCGCCAGCAGCGCGAGCAGCATCAGCACCGAGCCGGTGAGCGTGTAGAGGAAGAACTTCATCGCCGCATAGACGCGACGCGGTCCGCCCCACACCCCGATGATCAGATACATCGGGATCAGCACAGCCTCGAAGAACATGTAGAACACGATGAAGTCGAGCGCGCAGAACATGCCCACCATCATCGTTTCCAGGATCAGGAAGCTCAGCATGAACTCCCGCACCCTGGTCTGGATGCTCTCCCAGCTCGCCAGGATGCACAGCGGGGTCAGGACGGTGGACAGCAGCACGAACAGCACGGAAATGCCGTCGACGCCCATCTTGTAGCCGACCTGGTATTCCGGCAGCCAAGAGACGCTTTCGACGAACTGGAAGCCGCCTTCTGACGGGTCGAATTTGACCCACAGGACCAGTGACAGCACCAACACGATCAGGCTGGTCCAAAGCGCGGTCCAGCGGGCGTTGGAGGCGACGGTCGCCTCATCGCCGCGGACCGACAGGATCACCAGCCCGCCGACCAGCGGCAGCCAGGTAATCAGGGACAGAAGCGGGAAACCGGCCTCGTTCATTTTTTCACCGGATCAGCATGAAGATGCCGATCAGCGCGACGACGCCGATCAGCATGACAAAGGCGTAAACAGCCAGCGAACCGGTCTGCAGCTTGACGATCTGTCGCGAACCACCGGTCGTCAGGCCGGCAAGCCCGTTGGGTACCCCGTCGATGATCCCGACATCGCCGACCTGCCAGAAGCCACGGGCCAGGCGCATCACGGGGCGGACGAACAGCGCGTCATACAGTTCGTCGAAATACCACTTGTTCAGGAGGAAATTGTAGATGGGACGGAAGGTGGAGGCGAGCTTCAGCGGCATCAGCGGACTGGCGATATACATCAGATACGCAAGTCCGATGCCTCCGGCGATCATCACCATCGGCAGCAGCTTCACCCAGCCCGGTGCGTGGTGAGCCGCCTCCAACGCATGGTTGTTCGGCCCGTTGAAAATGCTGACCCCCCAGAAGGCGGCTTCCTGATCGCCCACGAACCAGCCTTGCAGCGCCCAGCCGGCCAGCACGGCCCCCGTTGCCAGCGCGAACAGCGGCACCAGCATGACATAGGGGCTTTCGTGCACGTGGCTCAGCACATGGTGATCGGCGCGCGAGCGGCCGTGGAAGGTCATGAACAGCAGGCGCCAGGAGTAGAACGCCGTCAGGAACGCCGCCAGGACCGTGCACACAAAGGCGTAGGTACCGACAGCGGAATGCGCGCCCCAGGCAGACTCGATGATCAGGTCCTTCGAGTAGTAGCCGGCGAGCGGCGGAATGCCGGCCAAGGCTACATTGCCGATCCACATCAGTGCGCAAGTAACCGGGATCAGTTTCGCCAGCCCGCCCATCTTGCGCATGTCCTGCTCATCGGACATCGCGTGGATAACCGAGCCAGCGCCCAGGAACAGCAGCGCCTTGAAGAACGCGTGGGTGATCAGGTGGAAGATCGACGCCTCATAGGCGCCCACGCCGGCGGCCACGAACATGTACCCGAGCTGGGAACAGGTGGAATAGGCGATGACGCGCTTGATGTCGGTTTGGGTGCAGCCGATCGTCGCGGCGAACAGCGCGGTCGTGGCGCCGATGAAGGTCACGAAACCCAGCGCGCAGGGGGCGAATTCCATCATCGGCGACATGCGCGCCATCAGGAACACACCGGCGGTGACCATCGTCGCGGCATGGATCAGGGCGGAGACCGGGGTCGGGCCTTCCATCGCGTCCGGCAGCCAGACATGCAGGCCGATCTGCGCCGATTTCCCCATGGCGCCGATGAACAGGAGGAAGCCGATGACCTCGATGGCCGGGAAGGTTCTGCCGAACAGGCTGTAGGTGTCGGCAGCGTGCGCGGCGACCGCCGGGAAAATGACGGCAAACTCGATCGAACCGAACTTCATGAAGATCAGCGCGAGACCGACCGCGAAGGGCAGGTCGGCAATGCGGTTGACGATGAACGCCTTGATCGCGGCGGCACAGGCCGACGGCCGGTCATACCAGTAGCCAATCAGCAGGTAGGAGCAGAGGCCGACGCCTTCCCATCCGAAGAACAGTTGCAGCAGGTTGTCGGCGGTCACCAGCATCAACATCGCAAAGGTGAACAGCGACAGATAGGCGAAGAAGCGATAGCGCGGGCGGGCGTCGTGGCCCATGTAGCCGATGGAATAGACATGGATGAGCATGGCGACGAACGACACCATGGCGACCATCGCGGCCGCGAGAGTGTCGTAACGCAGAGCCCATTCGACGTGGAAACGTCCGGCCTCCACCCATGGGGCGAGCGAGATCACACCGGGTTCGTGGCCGCCGACGACAAGCTGGAAGAAGGCAAGCGGGCCGCAGATCGCGGCAATCACCATCCCTAGGACGGAGGCGCCCATGGCAGCGCGGTCGCCGATGGACTTGCCCAGCAGGCCGGAAACCAGGGCGCCCGCGAGCGGCGCGAAGATGGCAAGGGTGTAGATCATGTCAGCCCTTCATCAGGTTGACGTCTTCAACCTGGATCGACCCGCGGTTGCGGAAATAGATCACCACGATGGCCAAGCCGATCGCGGCCTCGGCTGCCGCGACAGTCAGCACCAGCATCGCCATGACTTGGCCGGCAAGGTCGTTGTGCACGGCGGAAAACGCAACGAAATTCAGGTTGACCGCGAGCAGGATCAACTCGATCGCCATCAGGATGACGATGACGTTCTTGCGGTTGAGGAAAATCCCGAAAATGCCCAGCACCAACAGGATGGCGCTGACGACCAGGTAGTGCGGGAGGCCGACTTCCATCATGGGTTTGTGCTCCGTTGGGCGGGGCTTCGCCCCGGACCCCACCAGGGGCTTTGCCCCTGGACCCCACCAAAGGCGACGGCCTTTGGAATTCGATTCGTTTGGTGCCGTGGAGGATAGGGGCCTGCACGGTCGGTGAGAGGTCCGGGTAGGCCCCTATCCTCCACGGCACCAATGTTCCGGTTCCAAGGGCCGTCGCCCTTGGTGGGGGTCCAGGGGGCAAAGCCCCCTGGTTGGGGTCCGGGGCGGAGCCCCGCCCCGCGGCGCTCAATGCCCATGATGGTGTTCCGCCGGCGCATGCGCCTCTTCCTCGACCTCGGGAGGCTTCGGCCGCAGAATCCCCGTTTCCTTCACGCCCACCCCAATCCCGACCGACATCATCTCCAGGGTCTCGGCGACCGTGCGTTCGGTCTGCACCCGGATGCTCTGATGGCGAGAGGTCTGGCGATCCCGCAGGGTCAGCACGATCGCGCCGATCATCGCCACCAGCAGCACCAGACCGGCGACCTGGAACAGGAACACGTAGTCGGTATAGAGGATCCGCCCCAGCGCCTCAGTATTGCTAAGATCGCCAGGCATCGGCGACATGCGCAGCGCCTTGGTGTCCGGGGCCAGCTTCCAGCCACCCAGCACCGCGGCCAGTTCCACGAACAGCACCACACCGACGGCGGCACCGACCGGCAGATAGCGCTGAAACCCGCCGCGCAACTGGGCGAAGTCCACGTCCAGCATCATCACGACGAACAGGAACAGGACGGCGACGGCGCCCACGTAGACGATGACCAGGGTCATCGCCAGGAACTCGGCGCCGGCGATCAGGAACAGCGCGGCGGCATTGAAGAAGGCCAGGATCAGGAACAGCACGGAATGCACCGGGTTCCGCGCGCTGACCACCATGGCCGCCGACGCGATCAGGACCGCGGCGAACAGATAGAACAGGATGGTGGGGATCATCGGTAGGGCGCGTCCAGCTCAAGCCGGCGAGCCAGCTCCGGTTCCCACCGGTCGCCATTCGCCAGGAGTTTGTCCTTATCGTAGAGCAGTTCCTCGCGGGTTTCCGTGGCGAACTCGAAATTCGGGCCTTCGACGATGGCATCGACCGGACACGCTTCCTCGCACAAGCCGCAATAGATGCACTTGGTCATGTCGATGTCATAGCGCGTGGTGCGGCGGGAGCCGTCGTCGCGCGGTTCAGCCTCGATCGTGATCGCCTGGGCCGGGCAGACCGCTTCGCACAGTTTGCAGGCGATGCAGCGTTCCTCGCCGTTCGGGTAACGACGGAGCGCGTGCTCCCCTTTGAAGCGCGGGCTGATCGGGCCTTTCTCGTACGGGTAGTTGATCGTGACCTTGGGCTTGAAGAAATAGCGCAGGGTCAGGCCGAGCCCGGAGACAAGTTCCATGAGGAGCATGCTGCGCGCGGTGCGGTCCAGGAATGCCATCAGGCAAGCTCCCTCGGAGCGAAGACGGGGGGACGATCAAACATCGGGCAGCCATCCGAAGGCGAGCAATGCGCCGGCGGTCAACACCAGCCACGCCAGCGAGAAGGGGAGAAAGACTTTCCAGCCCAGGCGCATCAACTGGTCGTAGCGGTAGCGGGGGAAGGTCGCGCGCACCCACAGGAAGACGAACAGGCAGGCGCAGATTTTCAGGATGAACCAGATCGGGCCGGGGACCCAGGTGAACGGCTCGATTCCGAACGGCGCCAGCCAGCCACCCAGGAACAGGATGGTGGTCATGGCGCTCATGAGGATCATGTTCGCGTATTCGCCGAGGAAGAACAGCGCGAAGCTCATGGAGCTGTATTCGACGAAGAACCCGGCGACGATTTCCGACTCGCCCTCGGGCAGGTCGAAGGGTGATCGGTTGGTTTCCGCCAGCGCCGAGATGAAGAAGATGATGAACATCGGGAACAGCGGAATGGCGAACCACACCGTCGATTGCGCCCGGACGACATCCGTCAGGTTCAGGCTGCCGACGCAGAGCAGGACGGAGACCAGCACGAAGCCCATCGAGACCTCGTAGCTGACCATCTGCGCCGCCGACCGCATGGCACCTAGAAAGGCGTATTTCGAGTTCGACGCCCAGCCGGCGATGATGATGCCATAGACGCCGAGCGAGCTGATCGCGAAGAGGTACAGGATACCGACATTGATATCGGCGATGGCCCATCCGTCGTTCACCGGGATCACCGCCCAGGCCAGCATGGCGAGGCCAAAGGTCAGCATCGGCGCCAGCAGGAACAGGAGACGATTGGACCCCGAGGGGATGATCGTCTCCTTCATGATCATTTTCAGCGCATCGGCGAAGGGCTGCAGCAGCCCGAATGGCCCGACGACATTGGGCCCCTTGCGCAACTGCATCGCCGCCAGGACCTTGCGTTCGGCATAGGTCAGGTAGGCGACCCCGATCAGCAGCGGCACCAATAGGGCCAGCGCCTTCATGAAGGTCAGGATGACGATGCCGACCGGGTGGGTAAGCAGAAAATCGATCATCCCGCCCTACTCCGCCGCGACCAGATCGGGCGCCACCAGGGCCGGCGACGCGGCCTCGGTGCAGGCAGCCATGGTCGGGCTGGAGCGGCTGATCGGGTCGGTCTGATAGTAGTTTGCCACCACGGGCTGGATCGGTGCGTCGGAGATCGCCGCCGGGTCGCCGGCCGGGCCGGACAGGTCGGTGCAGCCGAAACGCAGCAGGAAGCCGACGCGGGCAAAGACGGGGCTGATTTGCTCCATGCGGGTGCGCACGGCCTCGATCGTGTCATAGGGCAGCTTGTGGCCGATCTGGTCGCTGAAGGCGCGGATGATGCGCCAATCCTCCCGCGCCTCCCCGGGTGGGTCGATGGCACGGAACCCGTGCTGCACACGGCCCTCGGTGTTGACGTAGGTGCCGTGTTTCTCGGTGTAGGCGGCACCGGGCAGGATCACGTCGGCGCGCCTGGCACCGGCATCGCCGTGATGGCCCTGGTAGATGACGAAGGTGTTGGCACCGATCCGGCTGGTGTCGAATTCGTCGGCCCCCAGCAGCCAGAGCACATCGACTCCGCCGTCCATCATCGCGTCCAGGTTCTTGCCCTTGGTGCCGGGCAGGAAGCCCAGATCCATCGCGCCCACGCGCGCTGCGGCTGTGTGCAGCACATTGAACCCGTGCCAGTCGGCCGCCAGGGCGCCGGTTTCGGCAGCCAGCCGCCATGCGGCGGCCAAAATGGCCGATCCGTCCGGACGCGCCAGTGCCGCCTGCCCCACGATAATCATCGGCTTCTTGGCGGCGCGCAGTTCGGCGCCGAACGGGTGTGACCCGTCATGCAGTGCCGCCAGCACCGCGGGCGAGGCGCCCAGATGTGTCACGTCATAGGTCAGGTCGGTTTCAGCGCCGATCACACCGATCGGGATCGGGCCGTTCACCCAGGTCTTGCGGATGCGGGCATTCAGCACAGGCGCTTCCTTGCGCGGATTGGCGCCGATGATCAGCACCGCGTCCGCTTCCTCGATCCCACCGATCGAGGTGTTGAAACTGTAGAAATCCCGTCGCGATCCATCCAGGCGAGCCCCGTCCTGGCGGCAATCCAGGTTGGCGGAGCCCAGCGCCACCATCAGGTCGCGCAACGCGGTCATGCTTTCCGCGTCGCAAAGATCGCCGGCAATGGCGCCGATCCGGTCTCCGGTGAGGCCTTTCAGTTTGCTCGCGATGGCGGCAAACGCCTGCGCCCAACTCGCCGGTTGCAGTTTTCCGCCGTCCTTGACCCAGGGCTTGTCCAGTCGGCGGCGCTTCAATCCGTCCAGCGCGAAGCGGCCCTTGTCGGCCAGCCACTCCTCGTTCACGTCCTCGTTGATGCGGGGCAGGATGCGCAGCACCTCGGGACCGCGGGAGTCGATGCGGATATTGGTGCCGACCGCGTCCAGCACATCGATGCTGTCGGTCTTCGACAATTCCCAGGGGCGGGCAGTGAAGGCATAGGGCTTCGAGGTCAGCGCGCCGACCGGGCACAGGTCGATGATGTTGCCGGACAGTTCGGAGCCGAGCGCCTTTTCGACATAGGTGCCGACTTCCATGTGCTCCCCGCGGGAGGTGGCGCCGAGATCGGGCACGCCGGCGACTTCGGCGATGAAGCGGATGCAGCGCGTGCAATGGATGCAGCGAGTCATCACCGTCTTCACCAGCGGGCCGAGATTCTTGTCCTTCACCGCGCGCTTGTTTTCCGCGTAGCGCGAGTGGTCCATGCCATAGCCCATGGCCTGGTCCTGCAGGTCGCACTCGCCGCCCTGGTCGCAGATCGGGCAATCCAGTGGGTGGTTGATCAGCAGGAATTCCATCACGCCACGGCGGCCATTGCGGACCATCGGCGTGTCGGTGTGCACGACCATGCCCTCGGCCGCCGGATAGGTGCAGGAGGAGATTGGCTTGGGCGGGGTCTTTTCGATCTCCACCAGGCACATACGGCAATTGCCGGCGATGGACAGGCGGTCGTGATAGCAGAAGCGCGGGACCTCGATCCCGGCGGCCTCGCAGGCTTGCAGAACGGTGGAGCCGTTCGCAACCTCGACCTCGATCCCGTCGATGGTAAGTTTGGGCATCAGGCGCACTTTCCATGGGCGGCGATGAGATCGCTCACCAGATGACCATCGATCCGAAGACCCTGGATGTTGCAGTTCTCGATCGTCAGCCCGCGCAGATTGGCGTTCCGCACGGTGCCGCCGGCGAGATTGGCGTTGTTGATGTAGACGCCGGACATGTTCACGTCATCGAAACGGATACCCGGGATCGTGCCATCCGTGAACGTGGCGCGCGACATGTTCATCTGGCTGAACGCGGCGTCGGAGAGGTTGATGTTCTGGAAGCTCGCCGATTGCATCCCGACGTTCGACAGCTTCGCGTCACGCAGCATCACGGACGTAAAGGTCGAACCCGTCAGGTCGCTCTCGGTCGCCGCCAGCGGTTCGCGAAGGTTGGTGATGTCCATGGCCTACTCCGCCGCCAGCCGGACCGGAACGCGGGTCTTGTAGGCCGCGATGCGTTCTTCCATCAGCGGCCGGAAATGCCGGATCAGGCCCTGGATCGGCCAGGCCGCCGCGTCGCCCAGGGCGCAGATCGTGTGCCCCTCGATCTGCCGCGTCACCTGTTCCAAGGTATCGATTTCCGAGGCTTCGGCGCGACCTTCGACCATGCGGGTCATGACGCGCCACATCCAGCCGGTGCCCTCGCGGCACGGCGTGCACTGGCCGCAGCTTTCGTGCATGTAGAATTTCGACAATCGCGCGATGGCCTTGATCAGGTCGGTCGACTTGTCCATCACGATGACCGCCGCCGTGCCCAGCCCGCTGCGCACCCCGCGCAGACTGTCGAAATCCATCAGTACGTCGTCGCACACTGATTTCGGGATCAGCGGCACCGACGCGCCCCCCGGGATCACCGCCAACAAATTGTCCCAGCCACCACGCACGCCACCGGCATGTTTCTCGATCAGCTCGCGCATCGGCACGCCGAGTTCTTCCTCGACATTGCACGGCTTGTTCACATGGCCGGAAATGCAGAACACTTTCGGCCCCGCATTGTTCGGCCGTCCCATCGACGTGAACCACGCCGCCCCACGCCGCAGGATGGTCGGCGCAACCGCGATGCTTTCCACATTGTTGACAGTGGAGGGGCACCCATACAGCCCGACGCCAGCCGGAAACGGTGGCTTCAGGCGCGGCATGCCCTTCTTGCCTTCCAGGCTCTCGATCAGGGCGGTTTCCTCACCGCAGATATAGGCGCCGGCGCCGCGATGCAGGAACACGTCGTAATCGTAGCCTGACCCGCAGGCGTTCCTGCCGATCAACCCCGCCGCATAGGCTTCGTCGATCGCGGCCTGGAGGACAACGCTCTCGTTGTAAAACTCGCCGCGGATGTAGATGTAGGCGGCACAGGCGCCCATGGCGAAACCGGCGACCAGACAACCCTCGACCAGCTTGTGCGGGTCGTGGCGGATGATGTCCCGGTCCTTGCAGGTGCCGGGCTCGGATTCGTCGGCGTTCACCACCAGATAGCAGGGGCGGTCGGACTGCTTGGGCATGAACGACCATTTCAGGCCGGTGGGAAATCCCGCGCCGCCACGGCCGCGCAGGCCGGACGTCTTCATCTCATCGATGATGGCGTCGCGTCCGCGCGCCAGGATCGCGGCGGTGTTGTCCCAATCGCCCCGCGCCCGCGCACCCTTCAGCAGCGGGTCGTGCAGGCCATAGAGATTGGTGAAAATCCGGTCCTTGTCCTGCAGCACGTCTAGGCCTCCGGCGCGAATTGCAGGGTGGTTAGGGTCGTCGGTCCACCTTCCGGCGCCGCCTTCTGTCGTCCGGCCATCGACCCGGCTGGCGGGCGTTCGCCCCGGCGCAGGGCGGCCAGCAACTGGGTCACCTTCTCGGCATCCATGTCTTCGTAGAAATCGTCGTCCACTTGCAGGATCGGCGCGTTGACGCAGGCACCGACGCATTCGACTTCGGTCATGGTGAACACGCCGTCCTCACTGGTTTCGCCCCAGCCCTGGATGCCGGTGGCGGCGCGACAGGCCTCGGTGATCTGGTCGGAGCCGCGCAGCCAGCACGGAGTCGTCGTGCAGACCTGCAAGTGATAGGTGCCGATCGGGCTGGTGTTGAACATGAAGTAGAAGGTGGTGACCTCATACACGCGGATCGGCGCCATCCCCAGGCGGTGCGCCACCGCGTCCATCGCCTTCACCGGCACCCAGGCGCTGCCGGTGGTCCGCTTCATCTGTTTTTGCGCGACATACAAAGCGGGGATCACCGCGCTGGCCTGCTTTCCTGCCGGATAGCGAGCCACGATCATCGCGATTTGCGCTTCCGATTCGGCGTCGAACGCGAAGCTGGAAGGCTGCTCGAAGGGGGCGGCGTTGCTGGCTGCCATGGTCTACCTGTCAATCTCGCCGAACACGACATCCATCGATCCGACGATCGCACAGACATCGGCCAGCATGTGCCGCTTACACATCACATCCGTCGCCTGCAGGAAGGCGAACCCGGTCGAGCGGATCTTGCAGCGATACGGCTTGTTGGTGCCGTCCGCGACCAGATACACCCCGAACTCCCCTTTCGGGCTTTCCACCGCCGTGTAGGTGGCGCCCGCAGGCACGTGATAGCCTTCTGTATAAAGCTTGAAGTGATGGATCAGCGCTTCCATCGAGCGCTTCATCTCGCCCCGCGTCGGCGGCGAGAATTTTCGGTCTTGCACCTTCACCGGCCCCGGCTTCATTTTGGCCAGTGCCTGCTTGATGATCTTGACGCTCTCTTTCACTTCGGCGAGGCGGATCAGATAGCGGTCGTAGCAATCGCCGTTGCGACCCACCGGGACCTGGAAATCGACTTCGGCGTACTTGTCATAAGGCTGCGACCGTCGCAGGTCCCACGGCACGCCCGAGGCCCGCAAGGGTGGCCCGCTGAAGCCCCAGGCCAACGCCATTTCCGCCGACATGACACCGATATCGACCGTGCGCTGCTTCCAGATGCGGTTGTTGGTCAGCAGACCTTCCAGATCGTCGATGAATTTCGGGAAGGTCTCGGCCCAGGCGGCGATCTTGTCGGTCAGTCCGGCGGGCAGGTCCTTCGACACGCCACCCGGCCGGAAATAATTCGCATGCAGGCGCGCACCCGACGCGGCCTCATGGAATTCCATCAGCTTCTCACGTTCCTCGAACCCCCACAGAGCAGGCGTGATCGCGCCGACGTCCAGCGCGTAGGTCGTGAGGTTCAGCAGATGGTTCAGCACGCGGGTGATTTCGGCGAACAGCACCCGGATCCACTGGCCGCGATCCGGCGGCGTGATGCCGAGCAGCTTCTCGACGGCGAGGGCAAATGCGTGCTCCTCGCACATCGGCGAGACGTAATCCAGCCGGTCAAAATACGGCACCGCCTGCATATAGGTCTTGTATTCGATCAGCTTCTCGGTGCCGCGATGCAGCAGGCCGATATGCGGATCAGCGCGCTCCACCACTTCGCCGTCTAGTTCCAGGATCAGCCGCAACACGCCATGCGCGGCGGGATGCTGCGGTCCGAAATTGATCGAGTGACTCTCGATCTCGACGGTCTTGGTGACGGGACCGGCTTCCGGGATCGTCGCGGGGATGGTTGTTTCGCTCATCTCCATCACCCCTTCTGCTCGGCGGCGCGGCGTTCGGTGAAGACTTTCTCGTCGCCGGGCAGGCTGGTCATCGCTTCCCAGGGCGACAGGAAGTCGAAGCTGCGGAAATCCTGGGTCAGCTTCACCGGTTCGTAGACGACGGACTTGCGATCCTCGTCGTAACGCAACTCGACATAGCCGGTCAGCGGGAAATCCTTGCGCAGAGGATGCCCCTCAAACCCGTAGTCGGTCAGGATGCGGCGCAGATCGGGCTGGCCGGAAAAGATGATGCCGAACAGGTCCCAGGCTTCGCGCTCCCACCACGTCGCCACCGGCCAGATCTGGTGCACGGACGGCACCGGCTGGGTGTCGTCCGTTGTGACGATGACGCGGATGCGCTGATTCAACGACACTGACAACAGGTTGTAGACGACATCGAAGCGCTCCGCCCGCTCTGGCCAGTCCACGCCGCAAACATCCATCACCTGCTCGAACGCAAACCGCGGATCGTCGCGCAAGGTGGTCATCAGGATCGGGATCTGGTCGCGATCGGCATCGACGATCAACTCGCCCAGCAGGATGCGCGTGCCGAGCACACCGGGGAGGGTGCCGACGGTGAGTCCGAGAAGCTCCAGCGCCGTGGGCGGTGGAGGCGGTGCAGCTTCGGTTGTCTCACCCACGAAGGATCGTCCCCGTCCTGCGGATTTTCTTCTGCAATTGCATGATGCCGTAGACCAGGGCCTCCGCGGTCGGCGGGCAGCCCGGCACATAGATATCGACCGGCACGATCCGATCGCAGCCGCGCACCACGGAATAGGAATAGTGGTAGTACCCGCCGCCGTTGGCGCAGCTTCCCATGGAGATCACCCAGCGCGGCTCCGGCATCTGGTCGTACACTTTGCGCAGTGCGGGGGCCATCTTGTTGGTCAGTGTGCCGGCGACGATCATCACGTCGCTCTGCCGGGGGGAGGCGCGGGGGATGATGCCCAGCCGGTCCAGATCGTAGCGCGGCATGTAGGCGTGGATCATCTCCACCGCGCAGCAGGCGAGACCGAAGGTCATCGGCCACAGGCTGCCGGTGCGTGCCCAGTTCACCACCTTGTCCAGATTAGCGACCAGGAAGCCCTTGTCGGCGATTTCGCCGGTGATGCCCTTGATTACCGCGTCCTGCTCCGGCCCCGGCGGCAGGTGGTCGCGGTTCCAGGCTATCGCGGTTGACGAGTCGCTCATGCCGCAACTCCCATTTGCCCTGTTCCCATCCGGCTCAGTCCCATGCGCCCTATTCCCATTCCAGGGCGCCCTTGCACCATTCGTAGATGAACCCGACGGTCAGCACGCTTAGGAAGGCCATCATCGACCAGAAGCCGAACGCTCCGATGCCCTTCAGGGCGACGGCCCATGGGAACAGGAACGCCACTTCCAGGTCGAAGATGATGAACAGGATCGCCACCAGATAGTAGCGGACATCGAAGCGGCGGCGGGCGTCGTCGAACGCCTCGAACCCGCATTCGTATGCGGACAGTTTTTCCGCATAGGGCTTCTGGCGGGCCGCGAGGAGGGATCCGCCGACCATGGCCAGCGCAATGCCGCCGGCGATAACGAGGAACACCAGGATCGGCAGGTATTCGTAGAGCACAGGCTGCATGTCGGTTCCGTTCGCCCCATTTGCCCATCGCGACCGCGCGCCCAAGAAAGCCGAGCTTGGGGGAGCTGGCTTGTCCTTGGCTGTCGCGGTGCAGCACGGGCCGGACCATAAACCCAACTATTCCGAACCGCCATAGCCTCGGCGACGGTCTTGCGTGGTTCGCGGGAGGTGGGACCGGAGTGTGGGGTCCCCGGCAGGCGCGGTCGGACTGTGGGACTCCGGGTCACATGGGGCCGAGAGGCGCCGAATATGACGATATCTCAGGCGGTTATGGCGGAGTTCCAAATTGCCTCGGGCGGTCACTGGCCGGGATCGGACGCAACCCGTCCAGGTTGAGTGGGGCGCATCGGCGTTGCATCCCCGACACCCGATCCGATCAATGTGACCAAAAATCCACAATTGCCGCCGCTCAGCCTCAATGGGCCAGGCTCTGAAGGCGGTTGAGGGAGGGGCGCCATGCGCGGCAACCGGGCCGATCGAGTTCGGTCCAGGTACCACTGGCGCGAGTGACGGGGCTCGAACCCGCGACCTCCGGCGTGACAGGCCGGCGCTCTAACCAACTGAGCTACACCCGCAGCGGCAGGCGGCAGCGTTTACGGCCGGCGTGCCATGCCGTCAAGCATTACGGACCGAGGAAACGGCGACAACGCGCCATAATTGTCGTCGTCGGCCGCTGGTGCGCACGACGAGGCGACATGGAGGCTTCATCCGAGCATCGCCCACCGCGCGTGCGAGGGCCAATTGGGGGAGGGAAGAAAGGCTTCGGGGCTCCGCCCCGGACCCCGCGAGGGCTTCGCCCTTCGAACCCACCAGGGGCACGGCCCCTGGACCGCGATCCATTGGGTCCCTGACCCAATAAACGGCATCCAAGGCCCAGCCTTGGTGGGGGTCGAGGGGGCAAAGCCCCTCGCGGGGTCCGGGGCGGAGCCCCGAGGCCTCTCTTCCTCCACCCGAATGCCTTGGCCGCGCGTGGGCCAGCCCTTCCGTCCGGCGAAAATCCCCTGCTACCTTGCATCGCACAAACAGACGCCGGAGGTCACCGCCGTGAGCCAGACCATGCCTGCTCCCCCCATCATCCGATCCGTGGACCGGATCCCGGTGTTGGACATCGGTCCTTACCTGTCTGGCGCGCCGGGCGCGCGGGAGGCCCTGGCCAAAGCCGTGGCCCGCACCTGCGAGGACACCGGCTTCCTGGTTATCGCCAATCATGGGATCGACCAGTCGCTGATCGATGGCGCCTTCGCGGCCGCCGCGGCGTTCTTCGATCGGGATGAGGCGTTCAAGCTTCCCCTGAAGGTCGGCGACCTGAACATCGGCTACCTGCCATATGGCGCGCAAATCGTCCGCACGTCGAAGGTCAACAACAACACCAAGCCCAATCTCAGCGAGAGCTTCTACATCACCACCGACCTGGCGCCGGACGATCCGCGTATCCTGGCCGGCAATCCCCTGTATGGCTTGAACCGCTGGCCGCCGGGCATGCCCGAGTTCAAGGCGGCGACCCTGGCCTATTGCGGCGCCATGCGCCCGCTGGCGCAGAAAATGGTCTCCGTCGTCGCCACCGCGTTGTCGCTGGAGCCGGATTATTTCGAGCGCGATTTCGGCAAGGAACCCACCTGCACCCTGCGTTTGATCCGATACCCTCCCCATGATGGGGCTGAGGACAACCAGTTCGGCTTCGCCCCCCATATCGACACGAATTTCCTGACCCTGCTGGCGCAATCGGCGCTGCCCGGCCTGGAAGTGCGCAGCGGCGACGGCACCTGGCTGCGTCCCCCCTCCATCCCCGGCACCTTCGTCGTCAACACCGGCGAAATGCTCGGCCGCTACTCGAACGACCGCTTCACGCCAACGCAGCATCGGGTGATCAACACCAACAACGCCCTGCGCCATGCAATTCCGTTCTTCTTCGGGCCGGGGCTGGATGCGGTGATCAGACCGGTCGCGACCTGCGTGTCGGCCGAGAACCCGGCGCGATACGACCCACTGCTGTATGCCGATCACAGGCGGAAACTGAACATGACGAATTTCGATCATCGGCGGAAAGCTGCGGAAATCGCGGGGGCGTCCGGTTGATGGCACTGCATCCGGGTTCTCGGAACGCCGACAATGTTCCGATGGTGACAGATGGGGCCGGCGCGGCGCCTGGCCCGGAACACATGATCAAAGACCCTATGTCCCAGCCCGACGGTCCTATCCGTCGGAGGCAGAACGCCCGGAGGCACGACTCTGGGATGCGCCACGTGACGATGCGAAGCATGATGTTGGTGCTGGGCCTGCTGGCGGCGATGTCACTGATCGCACCGGCCCAGGCCCAGCAGAAACCGTTGCGTGCGGTGATGAATATCGAGTTGCAGGTGCTGGACCCGCACTCGACCACCGCGACGGTGACCCGCGCGTTCGGCTACATGGTCTACGACACCTTGATCGCCATGGACTCCAAGGGCGAGTTCCGCCCGCAGATGTTGGAGGGATGGAAGGCCAGCGAAGACCGCCTGACCTGGACCTTCACCTTGCGCCCGGGCCTGACCTGGCACGACGGCGCCGCGGTGACGGCCGAGGACTGCGTCGCATCGCTGCGTCGCTGGGCCACGATCGACGGGTTCGGCAAACGGTTGATGACCGCGACGCAGGACCTGCGCGTGATCGATGCCTCGACATTCGAGCTGAAATTGTCTCGCCCCTTCGCGTTCGTGATCGAGGCGATCGGCAAGCCCAACGCCATCCTGCCGATCATGATGCCGGCACGCATGGCGGCGAACCCGCCCAGCAAGCCGAATACCGAGGTGATGGGTTCCGGCCCCTTCACCTTCCGCCGCGACGAATGGCGACCGGGCGATCGCGCGATTTTCCGCCGCAATGCCGCCTACAAACCCCGAAGTGAGCCCGCGGACGGGCTGGCGGGCGGCAAGGTCGTGTATCTGGACACAGTCGAGATGGTCAGCATGCCGGACCCGGCCACCAAGGTCGCGGCCTTGCAGACCGGCGGTATCGACTACCTGGAAATCCTCCCGATCGATTTTGTTGCCATGATGCGCAAGGACCCGAAGATCACGGTGATCCGCCAGCCGCCCATGGCTCAGATCACCGGCGGATTGTCCGTCAATAACATCACGCCGCCGTTCAACGACGTGCGGATCAGGCGCGCGCTGCAAATGGCGCTGGATCAGGCTGAGATCATGGCTGGGTTTGGTCTGCCCGAGGACATGTATCTGCCGTTCTGTCAGTCGGTGTTCCTGTGCGGTGGCCCCTACGGGTCCGATGTCGGCACCGAGTTTCTGCGCCAGCCCAGCCAGGAGAAGGCCCGCGCGATGCTGAAGGAGGCCGGCTACAGGGGCGAGCCCGTGGTTTTGCTGCACAGCACGGACTCGGCGATGATCAACCCGATCGCGCTGGTGGTGATCGACCAGATCAAGCGGGCCGGATTCAACCTTGAAGTTTCGACATCGGATTACAGCAGCCAGGCGCAGCGGCGGTTGCGCAAGGAACCGGCGGACAAGGGCGGCTGGAACCTGATGCCGGTGGTCTGGAGTGGCTACGACATGATCAACCCGCTGTCGCATTACGCGACCGCCTATAGCTGCGGCGGCAGCTATCCGGGCTGGAACTGCGATCCCGCGATGCCCGATCTGGTGGCGAAGTTTGAGGTCGAGGCCGACCCCGCGAAACGCCAGGAACTGGCACGCGAGATGCAGATCCGTGTCCTTGACCAGGCGCCGCAGATGTTTCTGGGCCAGTTCGCGCCGCCCACCGCCTATCGGTCCAACCTGAACGGCGTGCTGCAGAACGGCATGCACGTGTTCTGGAATATCCGCCGGGACGGTGGCTGATCCCGCATCCGCTGCCGCTGCTTTCCAGCGACATCAGCGGGCTTGAGACGATGTCCGACCGTTGCGGTATGCCAGCATTGGCCGCTAATCTGCCCCCGTTGCGGCCAGACTGGCCGTTCATCGGGGGAGTCCCCGTTTGGAACTTCGGGCCCCGATGGCGCTCCTGATCAAGCATGGCTGAGGACCCCAGTCGAACACGCAGCCCTCCGGACATGGATCAAGCCCATGCGGATACATTGCCGAAGCTGGTGGTACGAAACGCGCGCGATCTGGCCGAACGGTCCGCGATGCGGGCGAAGGAATACGGCATCTGGCGCGAATGGACCTGGGCGCAGGTTCTGACCGAGGCCAGGGCGATCGGCGCTGGGTTGGCCGCCTTGGGGGTGGCACGCGGCGCGGCGGTTGCCATCATCGGTGACAACCGACCGCAACTCTACTGGTCAATCTGCGCGGCGCAGATGCTCGGCGCCGTCCCGGTTCCGATCTTCCAGGAAGCCAATGCGGCCGAGATGGGTTTTATCATCGACCACGCGGCGGTCGACCTCGCCATCGCCGAGGATCAGGAACAGGTCGACAAGCTGCTGACGATCCGAGCCCGCCACGGCCGACCGCGGCACATCGTCTTCAAGGACGGGCGTGGCTTGAGCGATATGGCCGGGTCTGGCCTGATCTCGCTCGATGACCTCCGCCAGCGCGGCGAGGATTGGCGTGCGGCGCAGCCCGGGGCGCTGGATGCGGCCATCGCGTCCGGCCAGGGCGGCGACCTGTCGGTCCTCCTTTACACCTCCGGCACCACCGGACCGCCCAAGGGCGTGATGCTGAGCCACGCCAACGTCATGGCCGCCGCACAAGCCGCAATCCGTTTCGATGGGCTGACGGCAGCGGATGAGGTGCTGGCCTATTTGCCCATGGCCTGGGTGGGCGATTATCTCTGTTCCTACGCGCAGTCCGTGGTCGCCGGGTATTGTGTCTCGTGCCCGGAAAGCGGCGCCACTTTACTTGCGGATCTGCGTGAGATTGGCCCGACCTACTTCATCGCCCCGCCCCGCATCTTCGAGGCCCTGCTGAGTGACGTGACGTCGCGTATGACGGGCGCCGGCCCGCTCATGCGCCGCCTCTATGATCGCGGCATCGCCCTGGCTCAACGCGTCGGGGGGACGATACTGGAAGGCGGGCCGGTCACCCTGGGCGAACGGCTGCGCTACCGCCTGGCGGACGCGCTGATCTACGGACCATTGCGCAATGCGCTGGGTTTCAGCCGGGTCCGGCGCGCCTATGTCGTGGGCGATGCCATCGGGCCGGATGTTTTTCGCTTCTATCGAGCGCTGGGGTTGAACCTGAAGCAGAGCTTTTCTCTCACCGAGGCAAGCGGCTTTGTTTGTCTGCAACCCGACGGGGAGGTGCGAGTGGACACGGTGGGCACTGCGGTCCCCAATGTGGCGTTACGGATTGACCCGGCGGGCGAGATCCTGGTGCGCGGCGGAGGAACGTTCATCGGCTATCACAAGGACATGACCGCCACCGAGGCGGCGATAACCACGGATGGCTGGCTGCGCACCGGCGATACCGGCGTGTTGGACGCAGACGGGCAACTGCGTGTCATCGACCGTGCCGCCGATATCGGACGGCTGCGCAACGGCACCCTGTTCACACCGAAATTCATCGAGAACAAGCTGAAGTTCTATCCGTTCATCAAGGAAGCCGTGGCTTTCGGCGATGGCCGGGACTACGTTGCCTGCCTGCTCGATATCGATGCCGGCGCGGTCGGCGGGTGGGCCGAGCGGAGTGGTGTGGTGTTCTCGGGCCATCAGGAACTGGCCGCGAGGCCGGAGGTTTACGATCTTCTCGCGGAATGTGTCGAAGCGGTGAACCGCGACCTCGCCGCCGATCCCGACCTGGCTGGCCAGACCATTAGGCGCTTTCTGATCCTGCCAAAGCCGCTGGATGCCGATGACGGCGAACTCACCCGGATGCGCAAGATCCGTCGAATGGTCATCGCCGAACGCTATGCGGCGCTGATCGAGGGAGTCTATTCGGACCAGGACCGCGTATGGCTCAACACGCGGATCGACTTCGACGACGGACGCGTGAGTGTCCTGGAGGCCGAACTGGCGATCCATACGCTCGGGAAAGCCCATACGCTCGGGAAAGCGACGGGGGGGCCATGACGGACGCCATGACGGACGCCATGACGGATCCGGCACGGATCAGCGACGAGGTGCTGCTGAAAGTCGACAGCGTCTCGCTCTCCTTCGGCGGGGTGCGCGCCCTGTCGGAAGTGTCCTTCGATATCCGCAAGGGGGAAATCCGCGCCATCATCGGTCCGAACGGCGCCGGCAAGTCGTCCATGCTGAATTGCATCAACGGTTTCTACCACCCGCAGGAAGGCAGCATCACCTACAAGGGCCGCGAACGCCAGCGGATGCTGCCCTACGAAGCGGCACGCCAATCGATCGCACGCACCTTTCAGAACATCGCGCTGTTCAAGGGGATGTCCACGCTCGACAACATCATGACCGGGCGGTTGTTGAAGATGCGCCGCGGCATCTTTTGGCAGGCGCTGCGTGTTGGCCCGGCCGTGCGCGAGGAGATCGAACACCGAGAAAAGGTCGAGGCAATCATCGAGTTCCTGCAGATCCAGGCAGTCCGCAAAATGCCGGTCGGGCGTCTGCCTTATGGGCTGCAAAAGCGCGTCGAGCTCGGGCGTGCGCTGGCGGCGGAACCGGATCTGCTGCTGCTGGACGAGCCGATGGCCGGCATGAACGTGGAGGAGAAGGAGGATATGTGCCGTTTCATCCTCGACGTGAACGAACAATTCGGCACCACCATCGCCCTGATCGAGCACGACATGGGCGTGGTGATGGATCTTTCCGACCGCGTCGTGGTGTTGGAATACGGAAGAAAAATCGCCGACGGGACACCTGATGAAGTGCGTGCCGATCAGCGCGTGATCGACGCCTATCTCGGCGTCCAGAGGGTGGAATAGGCCCAAGGGAGCGTCAGGGGAGCATCATGGGGTTTTTCTTCGAGGTCGTCCTCGGTGGCCTGCTGGCCGGTGTGCTCTATTCGCTGGTGGCGCTGGGCTTCGTACTGATCTTCAAGGCATCCGGCGTGTTCAATTTCGCCCAGGGCGCGATGGTATTGTTCGCCGCGCTGACCCTGGTGCGCCTGACCGAGTGGCTGCCGTTCTGGGCCGCGTTCGCAACCTCCTGCCTTGTCATGATCGCGCTGGCCTATGTGATCGAGCGCGTGGTGCTCCGCCATCTGGTCAACCAGGAAGGCATCATCCTGTTCATGGCCACGCTCGGCATTGCCTTCTTCCTGGAAGGCTTCGGGCAAACCATCTGGGGCAGCGACATCTATACGCTGGATCTCGGCATCCCGAAGGAACCGAGTTTCATTTTGGAATCGATATTCGATGGCGGATTGCTGGTCGACAAGCTGGATGTGTTCGCCGCGGTCGTGGCGGGCGTGCTGGTGGTGGGCCTCGCGCTGTTCTTCCAGAAGACCAAGGTCGGACTCGCGTTGCGGGCAGTGGCCGATGACCATCAGGCGGCGCAGTCCATCGGTGTGCCGTTGGACTACATTTGGCTGATTGTCTGGTCCGCCGCCGGCATCGTTGCCCTGGTCGCCGGCATGGTCTGGGGTGCCAAGCTGGGCGTGCAGTTTTCCATTGCCCTGGTGGCGCTGAAGGCGTTGCCGGTGCTGATTCTCGGCGGCTTCACCTCGGTGCCGGGTGCCATCATCGGCGGGCTGCTGATCGGCATGGGGGAGAAACTGTCGGAGGTGTATTTCGGCCCCATCCTGGGCGGCGGGATCGAGAATTGGTTCGCCTACATGCTGGTGCTGGTGGTGCTGCTGTTCCGGCCCCAGGGGCTGTTCGGCGACCGCGTGATCGAGCGGGTTTAGACCGATGTTCTACCGCGAGAATGGCCAGTTCAAGACCAGCTATGCAGCCGATCAGGCAATCTTCCCGATCCTGCAGGACCGGATCGCCATCATTGCCATCCTGCTGGTGGGCTTTCTCGTCGTGCCTTTGGTGGCCACGGAATATGTCTACACGGGCATTCTGATCCCGTTTCTGATTCTGGCGCTTGCCACCATCGGGCTCAATCTGCTGACGGGGTATTGCGGGCAGGTCTCCTTGGGAACCGGGGCCTTCATGGCGGTTGGTGCCTATGCGGCCTACAATCTGGTACTGCGCGTGCCGGGGATGAACCTCTTGCTCGCCTTTGCCTTGGCCGGTGCGATCGCGGCCCTGGTCGGTGTCCTGTTCGGCCTGCCCAGCCTGCGCATCAAGGGGTTCTACCTGGCGGTGGCGACCCTGGCGGCGCAATTCTTCATCGACTGGGTGTTCATCCGAATCAAGTGGTTCACGAACTACGCCACCAACGCGACCGCGCCGGAGTTGCTGTTGTTCGGTATCCCCCTCGACAGCGCCATGCGACGCTATCTGGTCACCCTGGCGATCGTGGTGGTGATGGCATTGATCGCGAAAAACTTGGTGCGCGGAGCGACCGGACGCGCCTGGATGGCGGTACGGGACATGGATATCGCCGCCGAGATCATCGGCATCCGCCTGTTGCGCACCAAGTTGATCGCCTTCGCCGTGAGTTCGTTCTATTGCGGACTGGCGGGCGCGCTCTGGGGTTTCATGCATCTGGGCGCATGGGAACCTCTGACATTTGACGTCAACCGGTCGTTTCAGGTGCTGTTCATGGTCATCATTGGTGGCGTCGGATCGATCCTCGGGTCGTTCCTCGGTGCCGCTTTCATCTTCGCGGTGCCCATCCTGATCAACCAGGTGCCCGCCGCCCTTGGCGTGCCGATTTCCACCGCGCTGAGTTCGCATCTGGAGGCAATGATCTTCGGCGCCCTGATCATCTTCTTCCTGATCGTCGAGCCGCACGGGTTCGCGCGTTTGTGGCAACTGGGTAAGGAGAAATTGCGCCTGTGGCCGTTGCCGCACTAGGGGGGCGGCGATCGCGGGTCGTGGACCATCTCGCACTCAGACGATGTGGGCGTGTGAACGTGCGCCCGCTTCGCGCCTGTCATGCGGAACCCGGATCGTCGATACAGCGCGATCGCGGGGTCGTTGCCCTCCGTGACCCACAGCGTCAGTTCGCTTGACCCACAGTCGTCGGCCCAGTCCCGGACGTGACCGACCAACGCATCCCCCACACCCAGCCCGCGCATGGAGCGATCGACGAACATGCTGATCAGCAGTGTGCTTCGTCCCCCGGCCTCGTCCTGACGCATCATGCCGGTCACCAGGCCCACCCACTGGTCATCCCGCTCCGCGATGAACGTTGCGCGCTCGCAGCCCACCGATGCACCGTCCGCCCGCTGGCCCCAAACCTCGTCCGAATAATTCACTTCCGCGGCATAGGTGGAGCCGAAGGCCAGCGGAGCCTCTGATAGCGCGCGCAGACGGAGGTCTTTCAACCGCAGACCCTCCCCTGACCGTATCCGGCGAATTCCAGGTCTCATGGCATGTCCGTCCTGAGTGGGAAGTTTCTCGGAGCCAATTCGCTCATCGTGTCACCCCGCGGGCAGCACCGGAAGACGGGCCGCGCGGGAAGGCGGGCGGCCCAGCGGTGGCTCCAATGTGGCATTTCGGCGCGCGCGGCTGCGACGGGGGTAGAGTTAACCGCATCTGACAGCTAACCTACGGGAAGGCAACATACGATCAGGGAGAAAACGATGAAGCAGTCCGGGTGGGCATCACGGTTGCTCGCGGGGGTGGCTCTGCTGGGCGCATCCTTCGCCTTTTCCAACGCATCGAACGCCCAGAGCGAACAATTCGTTCCCGGTCTGGTGTATCGGACCGGCGCCTATGCCCCAAACGGGGTGCCCTTCGCCAATGGACGCGCCGATTATTTCGCTTTGCTGAACGCGCGCGACGGCGGCATCAATGGCGTGAAGATCGTATATGAGGAATGCGAAACCGGCTACGCCACCGATCGCGGCGTGGAATGCTACGAACGCCTGAAGGGCAAAGGTCCGACCGGAGCCGCTGCGTTCTCGCCGCTATCGACCGGCATCACCTTCGCGCTGACGGAGAAAGCGCCGGGCGACAAGATTCCGCTGTTGACCCAAGCCTATGGGCGCGCCGATTCCATTGTCGGCAACGTCTTCGCCTGGAACTTTCCCCTCACCGGGACATACTGGGACGCGGCAGAAATCCTGGTTCAGCACATCGCGGCCAAGGCTGGTGGGACCGCCAATCTGAAGGGGAAACGACTGGCGCTGGTCTACCATGACTCGCCCTATGGCAAGGAACCGATCGCGGTGCTGGAGGATCTGGCGAAGCGCTACGGCTTCACCTTCGACGCCATGCCGGTGACGCATCCGGGGGTGGAGCAGAAATCCACCTGGCTGCAGATCCGTCAGAACCGGCCGGACTGGGTGTTCCTGTGGGGATGGGGCGTCATGAACTCTGCCGCCATCAAGGAAGCCGTGGCGGTCAACTACCCGCGCGACAAGATGTATGGTGTCTGGTGGTCGGGCGCTGAACCGGATGTGACCCCGGCCGGCGATGGTGCCAAGGGCTACTACGCGCTGGCGCTGCATCCGGTCGGACAGGTCGCCCCGGTGCACCAGGAGATCATGAAGCACCTTTATGAAAAGAACCTGGGGTCGGGCAAGAAGGAGGAAGTCGGCGAAGTCCTCTATAATCGCGGCCTGATCGACGGGATGCTGGTGGCCGAGGCAATCCGCACGGCGATGACCCGCTTCGGCAACAAGCCGATGACCGGTGAGCAGGTGCGCTGGGGTTTCGAAAACCTGGATCTCACCGCCGCTCGCCTGCAGCAGAACGGGTTTGCGGGACTGGCTCAGCCGCTCAAGGTCTCCTGCGACGACCATGCGGGGGTCCACAGCGCCCGGTTGCAGCAATGGGACGGCAAGAAGTGGAGTTTCGTGTCGGACGTGATCGTTGCGGATCAATCCTATCTTCGCGCCAAGGCCCAGGACTCGGCCGCTGCCTATGCGAAGCAGAAGAACCTCACCCCCGGCTGCGCATCCTGACCGGCCGGGGAGAAACGGGGCGGGTGTCCGTGCCCGCCCCTGGTGCCTGGGAGAGCGACGCCAATGGTCCCGGCTGCGTCTGAAACGGTGGCGGTGCCGACCCTGCTGAATGTCAGCAATATCGAGGTCATCTACAACCACGTCATCCTGGTGCTGAAAGGCGTGAGCCTGAGTGTGCCGAACGGGGGAATCGTTGCCTTGCTGGGCGCCAATGGCGCCGGGAAATCCACCACGCTGAAGGCAATCTCCAACCTGCTGAAAGCCGAACGGGGGGAGGTTACCAAGGGCAGTATCACGGCTTCGGGTCGGCGGATCGATACCTTGACGGCCTCCGATCTGGTGCGCCAGGGCATCATCCAGGTCATGGAAGGCCGTCATTGCTTCGCCCATCTGACGGTCGAGGAAAACATCATGACCGGTGCCTTTTCCCGCCACGACGGCCGAGCAGCGGCACTGGCCGATCTGGAGCGGTGCTATGGGTATTTTCCGCGCCTCAAGGAGCGTCGGAAATCGCCTGCCGGCCTGACCTCGGGCGGCGAGCAGCAGATGGTTGCGATTGCCCGGGCGCTGATGAGCCGGCCCAAGCTGCTGCTGTTGGATGAACCATCGATGGGCCTCGCGCCGCGGCTGGTCGAGGAGATTTTCGAGATTGTCGTGCGCCTCAATGCCCAGGAGGGCATGTCCATCCTGCTGGCCGAACAGAATACCAATATGGCGCTGCGCTATGCCCAGTACGGCTATATTCTTGAAAATGGCCGTATCGTTCTGGATGGCGCGGCCGCGGCGCTGCGCCAGAACGACGATGTGAAGGAATTCTATCTCGGCCTCGCGGCGACCGGGCAGAAGAGCTACCGCGATGTGAAACACTATCGGCGGCGCAAGCGATGGCTGAGTTGACTGGTGGACAATTCGTCACACGACGTTTGCGCGGCAACCGACCCGGTGTCGGGGCGCGCCACCTGCCGCACTCAGCCCATCGTCGATCGGCGGCGACAGGATGTGCTGTGGATCGTTGCTCTGCATCGAGATGACCACGAACGGCGGCTCATCGCGTGCGCCTATCGCGGTGTCGAGCCCATCATAAAGGTCCCGTGTCTGCCCTGCGCGATCCTGCGCTAGACCGACAGATCCAGCACGGACCCCCGCGGCAGCGTCCGCGATGGCGGCGGCATACCGGACCCGTGTCCGCCGGTGCCGTTAGCGCCAGGTTCCCGCGACGGCGTGGGCGTAAAGACGGGTTCCCCATTGCCCGTTGCGCTGGGCGCGCGCGTGCGATGCACCGGACCCGTATGTCCGTGCGCAGACGGGGATATGGACGAGGACACGGCGGAAAGAGAAGACGTGGTCAACATGCGCAGTATCATCATATGCATAGGTAAATAATATATTAACGCGACGGCTCAGACCAGTTCTTTTCGCAAAAGATCGCGTAACGCCGCGATGGAGCGTCCAAGTTCGAGTTGGGCCGCCGTAATGGCTTTGCCGCCCAGCGCGTCCATCTCGCCATCGCGGGCCGCGTTCATGATTTCGCGCAGGATCGTCTCCAGTGCCACCAGGCCGTAGCCGGCGGCAATACCGACCATCGCATGAGCCTGGGCCACGATCGACCCTGGCACCGCGGCATTCAGGGCTCGGCGCAGTGCCGGCATGCGATGGTCAAGATCGGTGATGCACTCCTCGATCAGGGCGGCGAAGGTCTCCGGGGACAAATTCATCCGCAATTCGGCGATCCGCTCATCAGACAGGGTCGGGATTGCCTCAGGTTCCGCGGCGTCCACCGCGACGGTTAACGGCTGCGGCGGCGCCACACCGCCGGGACGACCGCCCCAGACATAGCGACCGATGGCCTCCCGCAATTCGTCCAGGGACACCGGCTTGCCGAGTAGCCCGTTCATGCCGGCGGCGCGAAAGTTCGCCTCCTCTTCCGGGGAGACATGCGCGGTCAGGGCGATGATCGGCACATCCCGGGCCGGTCCGTGCAAGGCCCGGATGCGCTGGGTTGCCTCCTGCCCATTCATGCCAGGCATGAACATGTCCATGAAGACAATGTCGTAGGCGCCATGGTCGAGCGCGCGGACCGCCGCCTCCCCGCTCGCCGCAATATCGACCAGATGGCGATCACGGCGCAGCAAGGTCGCGGTGACGATCTGGTTGGCGGGAATGTCCTCAACCAGAAGGATCCGTGTGCGCGGCAATGGCGGAGCCTGCAACGGCTGATCCGTCAGAGACCCCTGATTCCTGGGCAGCGGCGGTGACGTCGTGGTTCGCCCTGGAACCAGATCGAGCGGCAGGCGGATCCGGAACGCATTGCCGGCGTGCCCGTCGTCGGCGAGCCAGGATTCACACTCGATCGTCCCGCCCATCAGGCCGATCAGATAGCGGCAAATGGCCAGGCCCAACCCGCTGCCGAGGGTTTCATCGCCCTCCCCCCGATCCAGCCGCGAGAATGGTCGGAACAGATGTTGCCGCTGTGCCGCTTCGATCACCGGGCCGCGATCCCGCACGATCATCGCCACCCAGTCTCGGCCATCGGCGAACTGCATGCACACATCCAGCCGAATCGGACCGGGGGTCGCGAATTTCACCGCATTCGATAGCAGGTTCAGCAGCACCTGACGCAGGCGGCCCGGGTCGGTGAACAGTTCGGGCGGGACATTGTCCGCGATATCGAGGTGGAATTCGATGCCATGCGCCGAGGCCTGGCCTCGCAGCACGTCCATTGTGCC
>Ga0209514_10001922_pt1 | contig 33839 bp, 30 predicted proteins | sample Subgrocontami58m_FD_187452 | JGI IMG/M metagenome (GOLD analysis project Ga0209514, IMG submission 187452) | Subsurface groundwater microbial communities from S. Glens Falls, New York, USA - GMW37 contaminated, 5.8 m (SPAdes) (version 3) | ecosystem: Environmental > Aquatic > Deep subsurface >...
ACGGCGCCGCCCCGCGGATCGAACGCGACGAGTATGGTAAAATCAGCGGCATCTGGATCAGCGCCAGGACCGGTGCGGGACTCGATCTGGTGAAACAGGCACTGGAAGAATACGCTGCCGCAGCAGCCGGCAATCCGGTTGTGCATTCCGCGGCAGCCTGACACGGAATCAATTCAAGCATGATCACTTACTGGCGGTCTTTTCGCAGTGCCGTTACCGAGCGCTCGCGCCGCATCTATGACGGCGTTCGAATGTCGCTCAACGATCCCCAATGGGGCCGTCGCGGCGGCGGCAATCAGGGCCCGCCCGATCTTGACGAGTTGATGCGCAATTTCAAGCAGAAGCTTAATTCACTGTTCGGGCAAAAAGGCGGCGGTGACGGCAGCGGCAGCGGGGGCGGTCCGCGCGGACCGGGGCTCGCGCAGTTCGGCGGCGGCGCGGGCATCCTGGCAGGGCTGGTGGTGCTGGTCTGGCTCGCGAGCGGTTTTTACATCGTCGACGCCAGCCAGCGCGGCCTCGTGCTGCGCTTTGGCAAGTTCGTCGAGGAGACCCTGCCGGGCCCGCGCTGGCACCTGCCGTATCCGATCGAAACCGCGGAAGTCGTCAGCGTGTCGCAGGTGCGCACGGTCGAAATCGGTTATCGCAATACGGTCAAGAGCAAGGTGCCGAAGGAATCCCTGATGCTGACCGACGATGAGAACATCGTCGACATCCAGTTTGCGGTGCAGTATCTGCTCAAGGACCCGAAGGATTACCTGTTCAACAACCGTTCTCCGGACGAAAGCGTACTGCAGGCCGCCGAAACCGCGATTCGCGAGATCGTCGGCAAGAGCACGATGGACTTCGTGCTGTATGAAGGCCGCGCCCAGGTGACGGCCAGCGCGCACACGTTGATGCAGGAGATACTCGACCGTTACCGGACCGGCATCAGCATCAGCAAGGTCACGATGCAGAACGCGCAGCCGCCGGAGCAGGTGCAGGCGGCGTTCGATGATGCGGTGAAAGCGGGCCAGGACCGCGAGCGCCAGAAGAACGAGGGCCAGAGCTACGCGAACGACGTGATTCCCCGGGCGCGCGGCGCGGCGGCGCGGCTGAACCAGGAGTCGGAAGGTTATCGCCAGCGCGTGATCGAGCGCGCCGAAGGCGACGCCAGCCGCTTTCGCCAGATCGTGGCTGAATACAACAAGGCGCCCGGCGTCACACGCGACCGCCTCTATATCGAGGCAGTGCAGGAAATCATGAGCAACACCAGCAAGGTGCTGGTCGACCAGAAAGGCGGCAATAACCTGCTTTACCTGCCGCTCGACAAACTGATGCAGTTGACCGCGCCCGCTGCCGCCCTGCCTGACAGCGGGGGCAAGCCGGCCGAGCCGGTCCACGGCTCGGAGCCATTGCCGCCGTCGCGCTCGCGCGATGCGCTGCGCACCCGCGAACGGGAGCCGCGCTGATGAAACCGAATATCGGTATTGCACTGGTCGCCTCCGTCATTGCGCTGATTGTTTTGTCGCTGGCGCTGTTCGTGGTCGATCAGCGCCAGAACGTCATCGTGCTGCGGTTTGGCGAGATCGTCAGCGTGAAGACGCAGCCGGGATTGTTTCTCAAGGTGCCGCTCATCGACAACGTGCGTTACTTCGACGTGCGCATCCTGACGATCGACAGTGCGGAGCCCGAGCGCTTTCTGACTTCCGAGAAGAAGAACGTGCTGGTCGATTTATTCGTCAAGTGGCGCATTTCGGACGTGCAGAAATATTACATCAGCGTGAGTGGCGAGGAATCGCGCGCGCAGACGCGCCTGCTGCAGACCATTAACGACGGTTTGCGCGCCGAGTTCGGCAGCCGCACGGTGCACGACGTGGTGTCGGGCGAGCGCGACAAGATCATGGAGCTGATGCGGGAGAAGGCGAACGAGGATGCGCAGAAGATCGGCGTTGAGGTGCTGGACGTGCGCCTGAAGCGCGTCGATCTGCCGCAGGAGGTCAGCGCATCGGTCTACAGCCGCATGGATGCGGAACGCAAGCGCGTCGCCAACGAGCTGCGTTCGACCGGCGCGGCTGACTCGGAGAAAATCCGGGCGGACGCCGACCGGCAGCGCGAAGTGATCCTAGCGGAGGCCTATCGCGATGCGCAGCGCATCAAGGGCGAGGGAGATGCCAAGGCGACGGCGATCTATTCGCGGGCCTACGAGCAGAATCCCGAGTTTTATGCGTTTTACCGCAGCCTCGAGGCGTACCGGCAAAGCTTCAAGAACAAGAGCGATGTGCTCGTGCTCGAGCCTAATTCGGAGTTTTTCAAATACCTCAGGAACAGCAAGCCGTCCAAGTAGCCGCGGCGGCGCGACGAGTGGCCTGTGGGAAAATCTCTGCTGACCGCTCTGGCGCTGATGCTGATCATCGAAGGTCTGCTGCCATTCCTCGCGCCGGGTTTCTGGCGCGAAACCTTTCGCCGCATCACCGAAATGTCCGATGGCCAGTTGCGTTTTGTCGGTCTTAGCTCGATGCTCGCGGGATTGCTGCTGTTGTACTTTTCCCGATAAACTGGATTCCAAAAGAACTCCTTCCCCCTTGACGGGGGAAGGGAATCGGCTTTTCTGACACTGTAAGACTGATTAACCATGCGTAAGTGGCTGCTGCCTGAGTATATCGAGGATATCCTGCCGGCCGAGGCGCGCCGCATCGAGGGATTGCGGCGCGCGATGCTCGATCGGTTCGAGGTGCATGGTTACCAGCTGGTCCTGCCTCCGCTGCTCGAATACGTCGAGTCGCTGCTGACCGGCACCGGGCACGACCTCGACCTGAAAACGTTCAAGCTGGTCGACCAGCTGTCCGGCCGCATGCTGGGTGTGCGCGCGGATATCACGCCCCAGGTTGCGCGCATCGATGCGCATCTGATGAATCGCGAAGGCGTCAACCGGCTGTGCTACGCGGGCAGCGTACTGCATACGCTCCCCGGCGGTTTGAACCGCACGCGCGAGCCGCTGCAGATCGGCGCCGAGATTTACGGCCACGCCGGGATTGAAAGCGACCTCGAGGTGCAGCGTCTGATGCTCGACGCGCTGCAGCTTGCCGGCATTGCGCAACTGCAGCTCGATATCGGCCACGTTGCGGTGTTCCGGGCGCTGGTGCGCAGGGCGCAGCTCGGGGCGGAGGCGGAAGCCGAGCTGTTTCGGGCGGTCCAGGCGAAAGACGTGCCGGCGCTGGCAAAACTGGTGCGCAGGCTCGAGCGCGGTCTGCGCGATGCCTTGCTGGCATTACCCGAACTCGCGGGCGGCATCGAGGTGCTGGCGCAAGCGAAGCAGCGGCTGCCAGAATATACGGGGATCAGGCAGGCGCTCGCGCAGTTGCGGGCGATTGCAGCGGCGCTGCAGGACGCCGGCACGCAGATTTGTTTCGATCTCGGCGAGCTGCGCGGCTATCAATACCACAGCGGCGTGGTATTTGCCGTCTATGCCGAAGGTTGCCCGAACGCACTTGCGCTCGGCGGCCGGTATGACGAAGTCGGCAAGGCGTTTGGCCGCGCGCGGCCGGCCACCGGCTTCAGCATGGATCTGCGCGAGATTGTGGGAGCCGCGCCGGCAGGCGAGGCACGCCGCGCGATGCTTGCGCCCCACCTGCCGCAGGATGCCGCCCTGCAACGGCGCATTGCAACGTTGCGCAAGGCGGGTGATATCGTGATCGTCGATCTGCCGGGACACGAGAAATCGCGCGGCGAACTCGGTTGCGATCGTTGCCTGCAGCGCATCAATGGACAATGGAAAGTGGTCAAATGGCAAAAAACGTAGTCGTCATCGGCAGCCAGTGGGGCGACGAAGGCAAAGGCAAGGTCGTCGATTGGCTCACGGATCATGCGCATGGAGTGGTGCGCTTCCAGGGGGGCCACAATGCCGGCCACACGCTGGTGATCGGCGGGAAGAAGACCATCCTGCGCCTGATACCGTCCGGCATTCTGCGCGAGAATGTCGCGTGCTATATCGGCAACGGCCTGGTGATATCGCCGGAGGCGTTGCTCAACGAAATCGGCGAACTCGAGGCCGCCGGAGTCGATGTCAAGAGCAGGCTGCGCATCAGCGAAGCCTGCCCGCTGATACTGCCGTATCACGTCGCGCTCGACCAGGCGCGCGAGGCCGCCAAGGGCGCGGGCAAGATCGGCACCACGGGGCGCGGCATCGGGCCGGCTTACGAGGACAAGGTCGCGCGGCGTGCCATTCGCCTGCAGGACCTCCTGCACCGCGAACGCTTCGCCGCCAAGCTGGGCGAAGTGCTCGATTATCACAATTTCGTGCTCAAGAACTATTTTCATGCACCCATCGTCGATTTCCAGGCGATGCTCGACGCAACGCTCGCGCTCGCCGCGCGCATCAAGCCCATGGTGGCCGATGTGCCGAGCATGCTGTATGAAGCCCACAAAGCGGGCAAGAACCTGTTGTTCGAAGGCGCGCAGGGCACACTGCTCGACGTCGATCATGGCACTTATCCGTACGTGACATCGAGCAACACTGTCGCCGGTGCGGCGTGCGCCGGCGCCGGCGTGGGGCCGCATCTGCTGCACTACGTGCTGGGCATCACCAAGGCCTACACCACGCGCGTCGGTTCGGGGCCGTTTCCGACCGAGCTCGACGACGACATCGGCAAACACCTGGCCGAGCGCGGCCACGAGTTCGGATCGGTAACCGGACGCGCGCGGCGCTGCGGCTGGTTCGATGCCGCGGCGCTCAAGCGCTCGATCCAGATCAACGGCATTTCGGGCCTGTGCGTGACCAAGCTCGATGTGCTCGACGGTGTCGAGACCCTGCAGCTGGGCGTCGGCTACCGGCTGGATGGCGAGCGGCGCGACCTGTTGCCGTTCGGCGCCGAGGCGCTGGCCGGATGCGAGCCGATCTACGAGGAAATTCCGGGCTGGTCGCAGAGTACCGTCGGCCTGACGCGGCATGACCAACTGCCGCAGGCAGCACAACATTACTTACAGCGCATCGAGGAGATCTGCGAAGTGCCGGTGGACATGATTTCGACCGGGCCAGACCGCGCGCAGACGATCGTGCGCAGGCATCCGTTCAAGTAAGGTGGAATCCTGAAATTCTGGTGCCCAGAAAGGGACTCGAACCCCCACAGTGTTGCCACCGCCAGGACCTGAACCTGGTGCGTCTACCAATTCCGCCATCTGGGCATGCAAGGCGGGCAAATTTAATCATTAAAGGCTCATTTGTCAAATGAAAACTCGTAAAGCCCAGTCCGCAGCACGCGGCCGCAAGCGCAGCGGCGCACGCGTCACGCCCGCGCGCAGCGCGAAGCCGGGCAGCGCGCGTGAACCGGCTCGCGGTAACGCATTGCGCAGCGGCGATCCGCATCTGGAACGCGAGCGGAACAAATACGCTGATCCGTTGCCGAGCCGCGAGTTGATCCTGCAAACGCTCGAAACTCAGGGCGTGCCGGTCAGCAGCGCGAAGCTGCAGCAGTTGCTCGGCATCACCGATGCGGAGCGCGAAACGTTCGAACGCCGGCTCGCCGCGATGCAGCGCGAAGGGCAGGTGATGCGCAACCGGCGAGAGGCGATCTGCCTCGTCACCCGGCTCGACCTGATCCCGGGGCGAGTGCAGGGCCACCCCGACGGCTATGGTTTTGTGATCCGCGACGATGAGGGGCCCGATCTCTTTCTCGGCCCGGACGAGATGCACAAGGTTTTGCATGGCGACCGCGTCGTTGCGCGCGAATCCGGAACCGACCGGCGCGGCCGGCCCGAGGGCAAGATCGTCGAAGTGCTCGAGCGCGCCAACCAGCGCGTGGTGGGCCGCCTGCACCGCGAGCGCGGCGTGTTGTTCGTGACCGCCGAAAACCGGCGCATCAGCCAGGAGCTGCTGATCCCGCCGGGAGATGCACTCAACGCGCAAGCCGGGCAGGTGGTGGTGGCGGAGATCGTCGTGCAACCCGCGAAGCACGCGCAGCCGATCGCGCGCGTGGTCGAAGTGCTCGGCAATTACGCCGACCCCGGCATGGAAATCGAGATCGCGTTACGCAAGCACGCTTTACCGTACGTGTTCTCGCGCGCCGTCGAGAAGGTCTGCGCGAAATTCACGGCACGGGTGGACGCGGCCGACAGCGCCGGGCGCGAGGACTTGCGGAAGCTGCCGCTGGTGACCATCGATGGCGAAACCGCGAAAGACTTCGATGACGCGGTGTACTGCGAACCGCTCGGCAAAGGGTACCGGTTGATAGTCGCGATCGCGGACGTGAGCCATTACGTCGCGCATGGCGACGCGCTCGACGGTGAAGCGCGCGAGCGCGGCAATTCCGTCTACTTTCCGCGCCGCGTGATCCCGATGCTGCCGGAAGTGCTTTCCAACGGGCTGTGTTCGCTCAACCCCGAAGTCGACCGGTTGTGCATGGCGTGCGACATGACGGTCGATGCGCACGGCGAAGTCGGGGATTACCGTTTTTATCCTGCAGTCATGCGGTCGCACGCGCGCCTCACCTATACCGTGGTCGCGGACATGCTGGCAAACCCGCAGGGTGCGGCGGCGAAGACCCACGCGAAGCTCATGCCGCATCTCGGGAATCTTTACCGCTTGTATCATGCGTTGGCCAAGGCGCGCACCAAGCGCGGCGCGATCGATTTCGAGACCATTGAAACGCAGATGCTGTTCGATGCGCAGGGCAAGATCGACCGCATCGTGCAGGTGCGGCGCAACGACGCGCACCGCGTGATCGAGGAATGCATGCTGGCGGCCAATGTCTGTGCTTCGGATTTCCTGCGCGCCCACGATCATCCGACGCTGTATCGGGTGCACGAGGGGCCGACCGCGGAAAAGCTCCAGGCGCTGCGCGATTTTCTGAAAGGTTTTGGCCTGCAGTTGAGCGGCGGCGATACGCCGCATGCGAGCGACTACGCCAAAGTCCTGGTCCGCACCAAGGAGCGGCCGGATGCGCAACTGCTGCAAACCGTAATGCTGCGCTCGCTCAGGCAGGCGGTTTACAGCCCGGAGAACGTCGGTCATTTCGGGCTTGCCTACGAGTCGTACACGCATTTCACTTCGCCGATCCGGCGCTATCCGGATCTGCTGGTGCATCGCGCGATCAAGTCGGTGTTGCGCGGCAAGCATTACGCGCCCGGCAGCTGGCAGGAGCTCGGTGCGCATTGCTCGGCTACGGAGCGGCGCGCCGACGAAGCGACGCGCGACGTCGACGCGTGGCTCAAGTGTTACTTCATGCGCGACCGGGTGGGCGAGACCTTTCCCGGCACCGTCAGTTCGGCGGTCGCCTTCGGAATTTTCGTTGCGCTCGACGACGTGTTCGTCGAAGGGCTGGTGCACGTGTCGGAACTCGGCACCGATTACTTCCACTTCGATGCGGGGAAACACCAGTTGCTGGGCGAACGTACCGGCAAGCGGTTCCGCATCGGCGACCGGGTGCGCGTGAAGCTGGTGCGCGTCGACCTCGAGTCGAGCAAGATCGACTTCACGCTGGAAGAAAAAGCCTGACCGCCAACCCTCTGGTCACTAATCACGAGTCACGAATCACGGTTTTACTATGGCTGATACCCGCATCATCTACGGCTTCCACGCCGTGACCAGCCGCTTGCGCCAGCAGGCTGCCGGGGTGCAGGAGATTTATCTCGACAGCACGCGCAACGACGCGCGGGCGCAGGACCTGGTGCGGCTGGCAGGCAGCCATGACGTGCGCATCATGGCGGTGGATGCCGCCCGGCTCGACGGGTTGACCGGGCATGCGCGCCATCAAGGGGTGGCAGCGCGGGTGTTGGCGGCGCCGCAGCGGCACGATCTGGACGAGGTGCTCGACGCGTTGCAAGGTCCGGCGCTGCTGCTGGTACTCGACGGCGTGCAGGACCCGCACAACCTCGGCGCGTGCCTGCGCGTTGCCGATGCATTCGGCGTGCATGCGGTTATCGCGCCCAAGGACCGGGCAGTGGGCATCACTCCGGTCGTGTCGAAAGTCGCGAGCGGCGCCGCCGAAACCGTGCCTTATATCGCGGTGACCAATCTGGCGCGCACGTTGCGCGAACTCAAGGAACTCGGCGTCTGGATCGTCGGCGCCGACCAGGATGCAGCCACGCAGCTCTACGACGCCAAGTTGAGCGGCGCGCTGGCGTGGGTGTTTGGCGCGGAGGGCGAGGGCATGCGGCGCCTGACGCGCGAGCATTGCGATGAACTGGTGTGCATCCCGATGTCAGGCACGGTCGAAAGCCTCAATATCTCGGTCGCCAGCGGCGTTTGTCTGGGGGAAACCTTCCGACAACGCGCCGCGGCGGCCGGTAAACCGCCATAGGTTCATTTGGTCAGCGACGATGGCGACACAGACTCAAAAAAATGTGCGCCTTCGATCTGATGGATTGTGATACGGTAGTGTTGAGACTCATTCTCACCACTGAACCGGGTCAGGGGGAGGGATCATGGAAAACGCATTGTTCCGCAAGTCCGCGCTGCAAACTCTTTCCTCTCCGGAGCAACTCGACCAATTACTGAAGATCACCCGGCCGCGGGCGTGGATTGCCTTGTGCGCGATCGGCGCGATTCTGGTGGCTGCGATCCTGTGGGGTATTTTCGGTTCCCTCCCTACCACCGTGATCGGGCAGGGGCTGGTCATGCACCGGGGGGGCATTTTCAATATTGTGTCCGTCGGCAGTGGCACGGTCACCGAAATCGGCGACTTCAAGGTGGGCGAACTCATCCGCGAAGGCCAACTGCTGGGACGCATCGCGCAGCCTCAATTAGAGCAGCAGGTCAAGGCGGCCCGGGACGAGTTGGCTCGCCTCCACGCGGAGGAAAGAGACACCCTCGCAATGATACGCGCGCAGACAGCCAATCAGGACAGCGCCTTCAAGCAGCAACAGGCCGCGCAGGAAAAAATCATCGAGGGCAAGGAACAATTCCTGCGTTCCCTGAGAACCGTCGAGCAGAGCCACATCGAACTCCTGAAGGATGGATTGATCACCAAGCAGCGCCAGGAGGAGGGCCGCCAGGCGATTTTCGCGGCCCAAAGCGACATCGACAACGCCAACGTCGTGCTCCAGAAACTGAACGTAGAGCGGCAGGAAACAGCCAAGTTGCACGAGGAGCGCCTGCGCACGGTGCGCTCGCACGTTGCCCAAGCGCAGAATCGGGTCAACGATCTGCAGTTGCAGTTCGAGCTCGCATCCAACATCGTCAGCGTGCACGAAGGCCATCTGGTGGAGCTGATGGTCGTGCGCGGGGACACGGTGAAATCCGGACGTCCTATCCTGAGCCTCGAAATGAAAGTGCAGGTTCTGGAAGCGATAATCTATCTGCCGCCGCGCAGCAACGCCAAACTGCTCAAGCCGGGCATGGCCGCGCAGATCTCGCCCGTCACCGCCAAGAAAGAGCGGTATGGGTACCTGATCGGCAAGGTTGCCGCGGTTTCCAGATATCCTTCCACCGAGCAGGGCATGATGTCGGTGTTCAACAACCAGGCACTGGTGCAGGAGATGTCGAAGTCCGGGCCGCCGATTGCCGTCGAGGTGGAGTTCGTCCCCGACCGCTCCACCAAGAGCGGCTACCAGTGGTCATCCCAGGCCGGAGCATCGGTGGACCTGACCAGCGGCACCTTGTGCGCGGGCACTTTCATCATCGAAAAAATGCCGCCCATCCACTTGATCATCCCGATACTCAAGGAAGCCATCGGTCTGTAAGGATGCGGGGACGGACGATGTCAACAACCCTGTTTTCCCGCTTCAGGACGCGCTTGATTCCCGCTCGGAACCGCGTTCGAACGCCTACCGTATTGCAGATGGAAGCGGTGGAGTGCGGCGCCGCTTCGCTGGCGATCATCCTCGCCTATTACGGCCGGTTCGTGCCGTTGGAAGAATTGCGCATCGCCTGCGGCATATCACGCGACGGCAGCAAGGCGAGCAATGTCGTCAAGGCCGCGCGCGGCTACGGACTTGCCGCCAAAGGCATGCGCCTGGACGTGGCGGCGCTCCGCCGGCAGAAATTGCCTTGCGTGGTGTTCTGGAACTTCAACCATTTCCTGGTGGTGGAAGGCTTCGGCGAAGGCAGGGTGTACCTCAACGATCCCGGCTCCGGCCCGCGCAAGGTTACGACGGAAGAATTCGACAAAGCCTATACCGGGGTCGCCCTGAGTTTCGAGCCGGGCCCGGAATTCCAGAAGGGCGGCGAGCGGCGCGGGATGTTCAAATCCCTGCGCCCGCGTATGAAGGGGTCTGAAACCGCGCTCGGTTTCGTCATCCTGGCGAGCCTTGGCTTGGTTGTTCCCGGGCTGGTGGTACCCGTATTTTCCCAAGTGTTCGTGGACAACTACCTGATCCAGCGCATGGACGACTGGGTCAAACCGCTGCTGCTCGGGATGGCGCTCACCGCGGTGTTGCGGGCCGCGCTCACCTGGTTGCAGCAGGTGTACCTATTGCGTCTGGAAGTGCGGCTTGCCCTTACCGCATCGGGCACATTCTTCTGGCACGTGCTGCGGTTGCCCATCGAGTTCTTCAGCCAGCGTTACACCGGTGACATCAGCCAACGGGTCGGCTCCAACGACCGCATCGCGAGGCTGCTGTCCGGCGAACTCGCCACCAACGCCGTCAACGTCATCGCGATGATTTTTTATGTCGCGATCATGATCCAGTACGACTGGGTGCTCACCCTGGTGGGCATAGTCATCACCGGCCTCAACCTTGCTGCGCTCAAATATATTTCACGCCTGCGCAAGGATGGCAACATGAAGCTGCTGCAGGACAACGGCAAGCTGATGGCCACCACCATGGGCGGCATCCAGACTATCGAAACCATCAAGGCCACCGGCGGCGAAAGCGATTTTTTCATGCGCTGGTCGGGCTACAAGGCCAAGGTCACCAATACCGAACAGGAACTCGAGTTCTACACCCGCCTGGTATCCGCGCTGCCCGTCCTGCTGAGTGCCCTTACCACCGTGGCGATTCTTGGCCTGGGTGGGTGGCGGGTGATAGCCGGCGAGCTCACGGTCGGCATGTTGGTCGCGTTCCAGAGCCTGATGTCGAGCTTCACCCAGCCGATCACCAATCTCATGGGACTCGCCAGCAAATTTCAGGAAGCCGAAGGCGACCTCACGCGTCTCGACGATGTGCTGCGCTATCCCATCGAAGAACGCTTCAGAGCGCCTGCGCCCGCCGCCACCGGGCTTGCCGGCAAACTGCAGGGCCATCTCGAATTGCGCAATCTCACTTTTGGCTATAGCCGGCTGGAGCCGCCGTTGATCGAAAACTTCAATCTGCGCCTTGCTCCCGGCCAGCGTGTCGCGTTGGTCGGCGGATCGGGCAGCGGCAAATCCACCGTCTCGAAACTCGTCATGGGTATCAACCCGCTATGGTCGGGCGAAGTTCTCTTCGACGGTATCGCGCGTGCGCAGGTGCCCGCCGACATGCTGTACGCCACCTTGGGCGGGATCGATCAGGAAGTGTATTTGTTCGAAGGCACGGTGCGCGACAACCTCACGCTGTGGGACGAAACCCTGCCGGAAGCCGACATGGTGCGGGCGGCGCAGGACGCCTGCATCCACGACGTGATCGCGAGCCGCGCGGGCGGCTACGACGCAGCGGTGGGGGAGCGCGGCGCCAATTTCAGCGGCGGCCAGGGGCAGCGCCTGGAAATCGCCCGCGCGCTCGCCGCCAACCCGCGCATTCTGGTGATGGACGAAGCCACTGCGGCGCTCGACGCAGTCACCGAAAAAATGATCGACGACCACATCCGGCGGCGCGGCTGCACCTGCCTGATCGTCGCGCACCGTCTGTCAACGATCCGCGACTGCGACGAAATCATCGTCATGGATCGCGGTAAGGTCGTGGAACGCGGCAACCACGACCAACTGCTGGCCTTGAACGGGGTCTACCGCGGCCTGATCGGCGCGGAGTAACAATGGAGCACGGAAAAATTATCCCCGCCGACGGCGCCCATCCCATCCTGCTCAACGGCAGCGAGGACATTTGGTCGGTGGAAACTGGCGCCGTAGACATATTTGCCGTTCCACTCGCTGCTGCAGTTCCTGCAGGTGCGCGCGAACATATTTGCCGTATAGGTCCCGGGCAAGCCTTTCACGGATTGGGCGCGGCAAGCCGGGAGGCGCAAACCGGGCTGTTGGCGGTCGGCCTGCCTCGCACCCAACTTCTGAGTCTCGAGCGTAGCGATCCCGCGCTGATCGATGCATGGCTTGCTGCGCTGACTGGCACCCTGACCCAGCCTCTGCCGCACGTATACCGCGATGCGGCCCCTGTCGGTCGCTTTACCGTCAAACCGGACGAGCACTGGTGCACGCGCGGTGAGGTCGTCTGGCTTATCGAATCGAGCGCCGAAATCTTCTGGATGCCGGCGCAACAGCCGCTGTCTTCGGGCGTCCCGTTCCCGCTTACTCAGGCCACGTGGCTCGCCACCCGAAGCGAAGGGGAGATTTCGTTCCAATCTACGCCAGACGTGGTTCAAGCGGGGCGTCTGGAAGCGGGGCTGGTGGCGTTCAACGCCGCCTTTCTCGAATATTTGCGCCAACGACGCGCACGCCGCGACGAATCGGCGCAACAGCGGCTGGCACTCAAGCACCACGCCGACGACCAGGCATTCGGCAACGCGCTGGGAGGCTTGGCGGGGGTGCTGGCTACCGAGGATGACCGGCTGCAATTCACCGCCAGGACCGGCGATAACCTGATCGATGCGTGCCAGTTGGTGATGGAGGCCGGGGGCCTGCATGTACAGTTGCGCAGCGATACGCAGAGTACGGATGGCGGCGGACGCATCGAGCAACTTGCCCATCAAGCGCGTGCCGCGCTGCGACAAGTCACGCTTTCGAGTGAATCATGGTGGCGCGAGGATGTTGGACCGCTACTGGGATTCCGTCGCGATGACGGCAGTCCGGTCGCGCTGCTCCCTGCCGGAGGGAATGGCTACCTGATGGTGAATCCGGCCACGGGAACGCGCGCGCCGCTCGACCGGGACAGCGCGGCCGGCCTTGCCGATACCGCCGTCATGTTCTTCCGCACTTTTCCCAATCGGGCCATCGGCATGCTGGATCTGGTGCGTTTCGGCCTTGCCGGAACCGGCCGGGACGTGTCGCGCCTGTTCGTCTTTGGCGCATTGGGAGGTCTGCTTGCCTTGTTCACCCCAGTTGCCACCGGTTTTCTGATCGACAGCGTGATTCCCAATGCGCAAGGCGACGAACTGGTGCAACTCGTTTTGCTGCTGCTCGCCGCGACGCTCGGCGTCAGCGCATTCGAGCTGACCCGCGCCATCGCCATGCTTCGCATTGAAGGACGCATGGGCAATGCTACCCAGGCGGCCATCATCGAGCGGCTGCTGCATCTGCCGGCGCCATTTTTTCGCAATTATGCTGCGGGTGATCTTGCGCAGCGCGCCTTCGGCATCGCCAGTATTCTCAATCTCCTTACCAGCACCACCCAAACGGCGTTGCTTGGCTGGATTTTTGGCCTGTTCAGCTATGCCTATCTGTTCTTCGTCAGTTGGCAACTGGCGCTACTCGCCACTGTGCTGGTCGCGGTCCTCCTCATCTTCACTGTTGCGCTCAACTTCTGGCGACTCAAGCTCGAGCGCCAGATGTTCCAGGTGCAGGGCAATATTGCCAGCCGGGTGTTCCAGATTCTCAACGGCATCGGCAAGTTGAGGGCGAGCGGCGCGGAAAAACGCGCGTTCTCCTTGTGGGCCGCCGCCTTCACGCGGCAAAAAACGCTGGACTTCAAAACCCGGCGCATCGGGAACTACCTTGCCGTGTTCAACGGCGGCTACCGGGTGCTTGCCATGCTGCTGCTGTTTGCTGCCGTGGCCCTGGTTCTGCCCGACATCAGCACCGGCAACTTCCTCGCCTTCAACACCGCATTCGCCCAATTTCTTGCCGCGACCATTGCCATGATCGTCGCGCTGACCGATTCGCTCAATGCCGTTCCGCTTTACGAGCGCGCCAAGCCCATCCTGAGTGCGCTGCCGGAGACCAGCGAGATGAAGCGCGCGCCGGGCGAGCTGAGCGGCGCCATCGACATCAGCCACGTCAGCTTCCGTTATACGCCGGATGGCCCGCTGATCCTCGATGATGTGTCGATCAAGATCGATCCCGGCGAATTCGTCGCCTTCGTAGGGCCGTCGGGATCGGGAAAATCCACCTTGTTCCGGCTGCTGCTCGGCTTCGAGCAGCCCGAATCCGGGGCGATCTACTACGATAACCAGGACCTCGCCGGTCTGGACATCGGCGCGGTGCGGCGCCAGCTCGGCGTGGTGCTGCAAAGCGGCAAGCTCATGCCGGGCGACATCTTCACCAACATCGTCGGCGCCTCGCCGCTGACCCTGGAGGATGCCTGGGAGGCGGCGCGCATGGCCGGCTTCGAGGACGATATCAAATCCATGCCGATGGGCATGCACACCATCATCGCCGAAGGCGCGGGCACCATCTCCGGCGGCCAGAAACAGCGCCTTATGGTCGCGCGCGCCATCGTCAAGAAACCGCGCATCCTGCTCTTCGATGAAGCCACCAGCGCGCTCGACAACCGCACTCAGGCGATCGTTGCGGAAAGCGTGGGGCGTCTCAATGCCACTCGCGTGGTGATCGCCCACCGGTTGTCCACCATCATCAAAGCGGATCGCATCTTTGTCGTCGAGTCAGGGCGGGTGATCGAAAGCGGCAATTACGAGGAACTGATGGCGCAAAGCGGACACTTCGCCGAGCTGGCGAAAAGGCAACTGGCATGAATGAGGTCGCGACCATCGGCAATAAGATCCTGGTGGATCGCGCCCGCAGCGGGGATAGCGAGGCTTTTTCCAGGCTGGTCCGGGAGCATCACGCACAGGTATGGCGCTTTCTGATGAAATGGGTCAGAAATCGCGACGATGCCGAAGAGCTGGCGCAGGAAACGTTTCTTGCAGCGTGGCGCGGCTTGGCCAACTTCAGGGGTGCGGCGCAGTTCTCCACCTGGTTGCTCGGTATCGCGCTCAACCTCGCGCGCAACCATCACAACCGCTCGGCGGCCAGGAACCGGGAGGCTGAGTTGCCCGACGAAGAGCATCTTGCAGACCTGCTCGCGCCTGCGCCCGGTCCGCACGAGCTGCTGGTTCAAAAATCGACGCTGGCTGCGCTGGACCGCGCGATTGCACGCCTGCCTCGGGATATGCGGGAAGTCATCGTAATGGTAACGCTGGAAGGGCTTGCGCTGGGCGAAACGGCCGCCATGCTGGGCATCCCCGTGGGCACCGTCAAGAGCCGCCTGTCGCGCGCAAAAGAGCGACTGCTGCAGGACATGGAGGGCTATTTGCCATGATGCGCACGCCGCATGGAACCTTTTCGAACGAAATGTTCCTCATGCTCAAAGGAGAGGAAAAATGACGCCCCCTTCCTCCCCCAAGGATCCGGCAGAAAAAATGGCGCGGCTGGAAGAGTTGCTGGACAGCATCGCCAAACGCTACGCGCAGTTGCCGGTTCCGCCGGAAGCAGTGGAAAAGCTGGCAGCGAAACTGGCCGAAGACAACCGGGAGCTGACGGAAGAAGAACTGGATTGGCTGGCGGCGGCTGGCACGGGCTTTGTGCCCGGCGATGACAACAAGAAGTAGTTCGCGACAATCTGTCCGTAAAGGGTGACGAAGGGATGCGTGCGCTGCTGGATGAATTCGGATGGGCCATCGAATTCGGATGGGCCATGGGCGAGGCGGCATTGGCTCAATCGTTTTCACCTGCTCGCGGCCCGGGTGAAAAACGGCAATATCGAAGAGCCGCTTGAAAGTTAACCGGGAACGAAAGGAAACACCATGAACCAGGAAGAGCAAGGCAAGAAGATGAGCCAACTCATTGCCAAGTGCTGGGCGGACGAAGGCTTTAAGCAAAAGCTATTGGCCGACCCGGCGGCAACGCTGAAAGCGGAAGGGCTGGAGCTGCCCGCTGGCTTAAGCGTCAAGGCGATGGAAAATACCGAAAAAGTGTTTCATCTGGTCATTCCAGCCCAGCCGACCGACTTGTCGGACGAAGATTTGGATAAGGTGGCGGCTGGATTTAGCGATTTCAGCAATTGCGTAGGAAATCGTGAAAAATGTGGCAGATTTTGGAATATAAAATGAATTAATGGGCGGCCGACCCAAATTTCAAAGGCACACCACCCGGACATTTATTCCCCAGACATGGCAAATGACATATGTGTGGGGGAACCATGGGGCCTGTGTGCTACCGAGAAAGGCGAAGGCAGGCCGTGAAGGCAGGCCCTTGCCTCCCCTACGAAACGCAAACAGCGAGGGCCAAAAAACCTCAAAAACCAGCCCCAAAAAAAAGAGGGGCTGCTTCCTCCGCCGCCGCCCGAGGAATTCAGTGCACGGCACCGAGCGACTATCCGGGTGACGCAGCGATGCGCGCGCTGCTGGATGAATTCGGATGGGCCATGCGCGAGGCGGCGTTGGCTTGAGCTATCGTTTTCACCTGCTCGCGGCCAGGGTGAAAAACGGCAATATCGAAGAGCTGCTTCAAAGTTATCCGAGAATGAAAGGAAACACCATGAACCCGGAAGAGCAAGGCAAGAAGATGAGCCAGATCATCGCCAAGTGCTGGGCGGACGAAGGCTTCAAGCGGAAGCTATTGGCCGACCCGGCGGCAACGCTGAAAGCGGAAGGGCTGGAGGCGCTGGCAGGTGTCGAAGTGCACGCGCTGGAGAATACCGACAAGGTGTTTCATCTGGTCATTCCAGCCAAGCCGACCGACTTGTCGGACGAGGATTTGGATAAGGTGGCGGCGGGGGTTTGTCAATCTACGAGGACTAACGCCGACGGGACGGCTCTGGAGCCCCACCGACAATGTCACGTTAGAGGCACCTTTCAAGGCAACGCTAAAGGCTGACCCTTAATATTCACCTGTTCGTGGCGCGGGTGAAAAACGGCAATATCGAAGCGCCGATTGAGGGTTAACCGAAATCGTTCGTGAGGAACTATGATTAGTACGCCTGTTTTCAAGGCCCACCTGCACGCTGAAGTGATCGCCGGCGAGGGCGTGCTGGTGCTGTCGGAAGACAGCACCAAAGCGCTGCACGGGAAGCTCTACGAATTGCTGGTGCCGCTGATCGACGGCAGCCGCAGCGTGGATGCGATCGTGGACGCGCTCGCGGGCCAGGCGGATGCGGCGAAGGTCTATTACGCGCTCGCGCTGCTCGAGAAGAACGGGCACCTCACCGAGAACGCACCGGAAATCCCGTTGGCCACCGCGGCGTTCTGGCACGGCTTGGGAGTCGAGCCGCGCGCGGCCGTTTCCGCGCTGCGCGCCAAAACGGTCCGCGTGCGCGCCGTCGGCAATGCCGATGCAACGCCGCTGCGCCGCGCGCTCGATGAACTGGGCATCGCCGCCAGCGAGGGCGACACGGCGGATTTCGAGGCGGTGGTGACGGACGATTACCTGAACGCGGGACTCGCTGAAATCAACGCGGCGGCGTTGCGCGCGGGCCGGCCCTGGCTGCTGGTGAAACCGCTGGGCCATGAACTGTGGCTCGGGCCGCTGTACGTTCCGGGCAAGACCGGCTGCCATCACTGCCTGCGCGAGCGCCTGGAACGCAACCGGGTCGTGCACAGATTCGTGGCGGACCGGAACCCGCTGTCGCAGTCTCCAGCCACCGCGCGCGCCGGCCTGCCGGCGACCATCAATGCGGCGTGCGAACTTGCCGCGGTCGAGATCGCCAAACATCTCGCCGGCGTGTCGAATACGGATGGCCTCGAAGGCAAGGTGCTGAGTCTCGACGTGCGAACATGGAGCATGCAGACCCACGCGTTGGTCAAGCATCCCGGCTGCCCCGCGTGCGGCAAGCGCGTGGCGAGCGAGCCTGCGCCGGTCAGGCTCGCCAGCCGCAAAGTGACGTTCGAGCAGGACGGCGGCCATCGCAGCGCGACGCCGGAGGAAACGTTGAAGAAATACCAGCACCTCGTGAGCCCGATCACGGGTGTCGTGACGATGCTGGTCCCGGTGCACCGCGCGGACGGCATCGCCCACGTCTATCTGGCCGGGCATAACCACGCGCTCGAGATGGAACGCCTGGATTTCCTCAAGCGCAGCCTGCGCAACGCGAGCTGCGGCAAGGGCATTTCAGATATTCAGGCGAAAACGAGCGCGCTGTGCGAGGCGATCGAGCGTCACTCGGGCGAATTTACCGGGGTGGAATACCGCAAGACGGCAAGCTACCGCGACTTCGCGCCCGACGAGGCGATACATCCCAACACGGTGATGCGTTTCAGCGACGCGCAGTACCGCGAGCGCGAGGCGTGGAATGCCAGGAAATCGAAATTCAACTGCGTGCCGGAGCCGCTGGACGACGACGCGCGCATCGATTGGTCGCCGGCATGGTCTCTCACGCACGAATGCCACAAGTACCTGCCCACGCAACTCGTGTATTACCAGGCCAAGGCGGGCGCGGATTGCGACAAGTTCTACAGCGTAGGGTGCTCCAACGGCAATGCCTCGGGCAACAACCTCGAAGAAGCGATCCTGCAGGGATTTTTCGAGCTGGTCGAACGCGATGCGGTGGCGCTGTGGTGGTACAACCGCTTGCGGAAGCCGGGGGTTGACGTGGCGAGTTTCGGCGAGCCCTATCTGCTCGATCTCATCGCCTATTACGACACTCTCGGGCGCGACGCATGGGCGCTGGATCTCACCACGGATCTGGGTATTCCCGCATTCGCCGCCGTCTCGCGTTCGCGCAACGGCGCGGAACAACGCATCCTGTTCGGGCTGGGTTGTCATCTCGATGCGCGCATCGCGTTGCAGCGCGCGTTCGCGGAAATGAACCAGATGCTCGGCATGGCGGAAGGCGGCGGCGAAGACGGCAAGCTCGCGGTCGAGGACGATGAAACGCTGGCCTGGCTCAAGACCGCGACCGTCGCTAATCAGCCCTATATGGTGCCGGATGACGGCGTGCCGCCGAAACGACGCGACGACTATGCCATCCAGCACAACGGCGACATGCTCGCAGATCTTGACCTGTGCCGTCGCATCGTCGAGGAACGCGGCATGGAAATGCTGGTGCTCGACCAGACGCGCTCCGACGTGGGCATGCCGGTGGCGAAGGTGATCGTGCCGGGACTGCGCCATTTCTGGGCGCGCTTCGCACCCGGCCGGCTTTACGACGTGCCGGTGCAAATGGGCTGGCTGGAAAGGCCGTTGCGCGAGGACGAGTTGAATCCCACCCCGATATTCTTCTAGGGCGGGCGGCGTGCAGCCTGTCTACACGCTTCAACTGATGCCCAACGTGGAGGTGCGGGAGGATAAGCAAGACATCCTTCTCGCCGGCCACTCTGGCACTGCCTTGCGTTTGCAGCGCCCCGGCAGTGCATTCCGGACGCTGCTTGACAACCTTGCGCGCGGCGGCATGGACCGCAACACCCTCTGCGACGCAGCGATGGGCGCAGTTGCCGACGATCGGGGCGCGGATCTTGCCCGTCTTTACTTCGTGCTTGGCGGAATCGAGCGTAAAGGTTTCGTTCGCTACACGGTCTCGCAGCGCGGTCACGCGCTCGCTACGCTGGAACCGGCCGCGCCGGCATTCCGGCTCGAGGACATACCCGCCGAGGGAAGATTTCTGGTATCACGCTTCGCGTGTCTGCACCGGGTAGACGACACGATGGTGGTGGAAAGCCCGCTCGGCCATGCACGGGTCGTCATCCATGACGGCCGCGGCGCGGCGCTGTTCGCGCTGCTAGCAGCGCCGCGTACGGCAGCGGAACTGGCGGCGGCCATGCATGACTGCGACGAAGCTGCTGTCGCGGCATTCATCGCCGTGCTCGCTAACGCCAAGGCGGCGTCTGCCTGCGCAGACAATGGCGGCATCGCCGAGGATGACAGCGTGCCACTGCGCCAGTGGGAATTCCACGACCTGCTATTCCATAGCCGCAGCCGATTGGGACGACATAACTATCCCTACGGCGGCACGTACCGCTTTCGCGACGCACTGCCGCCGCTGCCAGCGGTGAGGCCGCCGGTGGCGATGCCGCGCATTGCGCTCTACAAGCCAGACATGCGTGCACTCGAGGCGGGTGACGTATCGTTTTCAAGCGTAACGGAAGCGCGCCGCTCGGTCCGCACGCGCGGCGCGCAGCCGCTCAGCGCCGCGCAGTTGGGCGAATTTCTCTATCGTGCTGCGCGCGTCAAGGAGGTGCATCCCGCCAGCCGCGAGCACGGCGCGCTGTACGAAAGTTCCACGCGTCCTTGTGCCAGCGGCGGCGCCATGCACGAACTCGAGCTGTATCTCACGCTGTCGCGCTGCGCGGGCATCGAACCCGGGCTTTATCACTACGATCCGCTGGCGCACGAACTGGAGCATGTGGCCGACCTCGGTCCGCCGCAGCAGCGATTGCTTGCCGATGCGTGCCTCTCAGCGGGTATAGACGCACCGCCCGATGTGCTGATTACGCTTGCGGCGCGGTTCCAGCGCGTAGCCTGGAAATACCAGGCTATGGCCTATGCCGTGTCCCTCAAAAATACTGGCGCGCTATATCAGCAGATGTATCTCGTGGCGACGGCTATGAGGCTCGCGCCATGCGGCCTGGGTGGCGGCGATTCGGATCTGTTCGCCGAGGCAGCGGGACTCGACTATTACGCCGAGACGTCGGTCGGAGAATTTATGCTGTCAGGCCGCTAGTTCGGAACGTCAAAGCGGCCGCTGAGCAGGTCGCTGAGTGAAACGCTGAATTCTTCGCCGCTTTGCCGGATCAACTGGCCCAGCTCAAAGCGAAATTGCACGACGGCACTGGCATAATTCTGGCGTACCTGCACCTGATTTCCCAGCGCGACCCTGAGCCGGTCTTCGACGTTGATGACATCAATGAGAGTGGACGTGCCCAGTCGATGCTTGGTGCGCTCGTTCTGAAGCGTGATCTCGTAGCGCCGCACCGCTTCGTCGTATACCTTCGACAGCTCGGCGCTGTTCTTGAGGCCGATTGCCACAATGGCGACGAGGCTGCCGATGCTCGCCTGCAAATCGCGCAAGCGGATGATGTTCGCTTCGTAAGCGGCCGACTGGCTCTGATACACGCCGCGCGCGGCGGAATTCTCGTAGGGCCATAGCAGGGCGAGCGAAGCCGTAACGCTCGGGCCTACGCGGCCGGTGTTGTAGGGCGCCACGATGTTGCTCGGCTGTGCGCCCTCGGCCAGCCCGGAATAACTGAGATTGAAATTGAAGTCGAGCTGGGGCTTGAGATTGTTGCGGCTTGCTGCCAGCCGGTAGCCATCCGCACGTACTCTTGCTTTCAAAGCTTCGAGGTCTGAACGTGCGGCGAGCGCAGCCTCCTGCAGCTTATCGATGCGGGACATGAATTCGAGCGGGGCGCCGTCATAGCGCGGAAAGTCGTCGCGCGGCAGCGGCAGCGTCATCGAGTATTCCGCGGTGAGCCCGATCTGCCGGGCGAGGATACGTCTTGCGTCGATCAGGGCTTGTTCTGACAAAACGCGATTTGCGATTTTTTCCGCCTGGCTTGCCAGTACCAACTGGATGTCCGCGGCGGGAACCTGGTCCGCGGCGATCAGCTTGCGGGTTTCATCGACCAGGTCACTGAGGCGTTTCTCGGTGACCACGGCAATCTCAAGCAGGCGCTGCTTGGCCACATAGTCCCAATAGGCAAGTGTAGTGTTGAGGACCGTCTGGGCATTGGTGAAATTAAGGTCAAGCCGGGCCGCCGACAGCTCAGCTTCCGTCGCATCCACGGTAGCTCCTACCGTTTCCCGTCCGGAGTTCCTGAGCAAAGGTGCGTTGAGCCGAAAACTGAAGGTCCCGGCCGTTTGAACCGGGATGTTTTGCAGTCGTGCCAGATTGTCGTCGATAGAGGTTACGGCGAAGCCAGCGCCCAATCCGATACCGTTCATGAGGATTTTGTCCAAGCCGAGCCGGTACGACGTGGTTTCCGTTAACTGCGAGCGGACATCGACAATCCCCGTAGTTGCCAATTGGTTGATCTGATCGCTCCGCAAGCTGAGGAACTGCCGGCCGCGAGTGGCAGCAGCACTTCTCACCGGGTCGAACTGACCCTGGGCCTGCAAATAAATACCCTGGTTCGCCTCGACCTGTTGTTGCTGCAGCAAAGTGCTGGGGTTCAGCCGCAGCGACTGTTGTACTGCATCCAGCAGCGCAAGACCACGGTCCGAAGGCTGCTGAGCAGCGACCGGAGCGATAAACATTCCGGCCATGGCCGCGAGCATCAGACTCGCACGTAGACGCCCCATATAACGCACGGCCGGGTCCTTTCAGGTGGGCTGATGGAAATGGACGCTTTCGAGGTGAGAGATTGTGCCATGGGGCTGTTGAATGGAAAAGTTACCGGGGCAATCACAGGTTGCCGCAGATCAGAATTGATATCTTCCTGAAAACTCTGTAGAATCCGCGGCCTTGGTCGGGATCCTCTGTCGGTCCTGACCGTTTTCCTTGCCTCACCGCCCGCGCATGACGGGAGGCTCTAACCCATAAGGAGATACCTGATGCGGCATTATGAAATCGTTTTTATTGTTCATCCCGACCAGAGCGAACAGGTGCCCGGGATGATCGAGCGCTGTCGTTCGATGGTGCTTTCCAAAGGCGGCAAAATTCACCGGCTCGAAGATTGGGGCCGGCGCCAGATGGCTTATCCGATCCAGAAGCTGCACAAGGCACACTACGTGCTGATGAACATCGAGTGCAACAACGAAGCCCTCGATGAACTCGAGCACGCTTTCAAATTCAACGATGCGGTGCTGCGCCATCTGACAGTGAAAACCGACGGCGCCGTGACTTCACCGTCGCCGATGATGAAGGAAGAAAAGTCGCGTTCGCTGACCCAGGGTCAGGATGCTTCGAAGCCGGCGCCCGCGCCAGCGCCAGCACCCGCTGCAGCGCCGACACCCGTGGCTGCGACGGCGGGAACCGCGGCTTAAGTGAAGCGCAACGAGGTCGTGATCGACGGCCGCTTGTTGAAGCGCAGCGTGTTGCGATATACCCCGGCCGGTACCCCTGCAGTCGATCTGTTGATCGGGCACAACTCGATCCAGAGCGAGGCAGGCATCCGGCGCGAAGCGCGCTGTGAAATCGAAGCGGTGGCACTTGGCGACATGGCGCTCAAGCTCAGCACGGCAAAACTCAATCGGTCGCTGCAGGTCGGCGGATTCCTCGCGCAGCGCAGCCTCGGCAACCGCCGGCTGGTGCTGCATGTGGTGAGTCTGGATGCCGTCGCAGGCGACCACGTATAGAACCGGGAAACCAGGAGAATACAATGGCAATGGGCAGAGGCAGGACCGGCAAAGGCAGAAACGACAAGAAGGACAAGGACAAGAAACGCGGCTCGAAACAACTGTTTCGGCGCAAAAAGTTCTGCCGTTTCACCGCCGAGAAGATCAAACAGATCGACTACAAGGACGTCGATCTGCTCAAGGATTTCATCAACGAAAACGGCAAGATCATTCCGGCGCGCATCACCGGCACCAAGGCGCGCTACCAGCGCCAGTTGGGCGAAGCGATCAAGCGCGCGCGGTTTCTGGCGCTGCTGCCGTTCACTGATCTGCACTGAGGGGAAACGCGATGCAAATCATATTGCTCGAAAAACTGGCCAATCTCGGCGAGCTCGGCGAGGTGGTCAAGGTCAAGGAAGGTTACGCGCGTAATTACCTGATCCCGCACGGCAAGGCCAAGCGCGCGACGGCGGCCAACATCGCCGAATTTGAAAAACGCCGCGTCGAGCTTGAGTCGGCGCAGGCAGTAGCGCTCACTGCGGCGCAGGAGCGCGCCGCGAAGCTCGACGGCTTGCTGGTGCAGATCACGCAGAAAGCCGGCGTCGACGGCAAGCTGTTCGGCTCGGTCACCAATATCGACATCGCCGAAGCGCTCAAGGCGCAGGGATTCGACGTGCCGCGCGCGGCAATCCGCATGCCGGACGGACCGCTCAAGCAGGTCGGCGATCAGGCGCTCAAGATCGCGCTGCATACCGATGTGATCGTCACCATCACGGTTTCGGTGCTCGGCGAACAGGCTTAGTCGCTCATTTAAAACGGCATTTGTCGGCGCGGAAAAAAAGGCTGTCAGCAGCCTTTTTTTTCGCCATTGCAGCGTGTAAAGTGCTGCTCTCCCGCTGCCGCAAAGAAGCATAGTGATGGCCCAGGCCGTAACCCCGATCATCCGCGATCCGCAGATCGACGCGCTCAAGCTGCCGCCGTATTCGCTGGAGGCCGAGCAGTCGGTGCTCGGCGGGCTGCTGCTCGACAATACCGCGTGGGAAAAAATTGCCGACGCGGTCAGCGATGCAGATTTCTATCGCGCCGATCACCGCCAGATTTACCGCCACATCTCGGTTCTGATCGAAGGCAACAAGCCGGCCGATGCGCTGACCGTCGCCGAGAGCCTGGAGCGCAGCGGCAAGCTCGAGGAAGTGGGCGGGCAGGCCTACCTCGGCTCGCTCGCGATCAACACGCCCAGTGCCGCCAATATCCGGCGCTACGCCGAAATCGTGCGCGAACGCGCGATCATGCGCCGGCTCGCCGAAGTCGGCACGGAGATCACCGAGTCGGTGTTCAGCCCGCTCGGCCGCTCGGCCAAGGAATTGCTCGACAACGCCGAGAAGCAGGTATTCGCGATTGCCGAAGCGGGCGCGCGCGGACAGCAGGGTTTTCGCGAGATCCAGCCGCTGCTCACACAGGTCGTCGAGCGCATCGACACGCTCTACAAGCGCGACAATCCGAGTGACGTGACTGGCATACCCACCGGCTTCACCGATCTCGATCGCATGACTTCCGGCCTGCAGCCGGGAGACCTGGTGGTGGTTGCCGGCCGCCCAAGCATGGGCAAGACCGCGTTCGCCCTGAATGTCGCCGAACACGTCGCGCTGGTCGAGAAAATGCCGGCGGCGATCTTCAGCATGGAGATGAGCGGTACGCAACTGGTGATGCGCATGCTCGGTTCGCTGGGACGGCTCGACCAGCACAAGATGCGCACCGGTTCGCTCAATGACGACGACTGGCAAAAGCTCACTGCCTCGGTCGGCAGGCTGAGTGAGGCGCCGATATTCGTCGACGAGAGCGGCATGCTGAATCCGACCGAATTGCGCGGCAGGGCGCGCCGCCTGCATCGGCAGCAGGGCGGCCCCGGCCTTGGCCTGATCGTCGTGGATTACCTGCAGTTGATGGAAACCGGCAACAGCACCGAGAACCGCGCCACCGAGGTGGCGGAAATTTCGCGCTCGCTCAAGGCGGTGGCCAAGGAACTCAACGTGCCGGTAATGGCGCTGTCGCAACTGAATCGGGGTCTCGAGCAGCGCCCGAACAAGCGGCCGGTGATGTCGGATTTACGCGAATGTGTCGTCGGCGAAACCCTGGTCATGCTCACTGATGGGCGAAGAGTCCCGGTGAAAGATCTGGTGGGAACCGAACCTGAAGTTTGGGCGATGTCGCCAGATCGAAAAATCATTTCCGCTCGCAGCGACAAGGTCTGGTCCGTTGGCGTCAAGCCGGTCTTTCGGCTTACGCTCGCGAGCGGCAAGGTGCTGCGGGCGACCGCCAAACATCGCGTTTACGGATCGAACGGATGGGTTCGCGTCGAGGAACTCCAGGTCGGAGATCGCCTCGCGACCGCTCGTAAAGTTCCGGAGCCGCGCAACACACACTCCTGGGATGAAAGCGATCTCGCGCTGCTCGGGCATCTCGTCGGGGATGGAAGTTATCTGACGCATCAACCGCTGCGATACACCACTGCCTCGGAAGAAAACAGCCGGATCGTTGCGGAGGGAGCGCGCAGGCAAGGTTCGATCGTCAACCGGCACGAGGGCCGCGGTAACTGGCATCAGTTGGTGATTTCAGGGAATGGCAACCGCTGGCACCCGCGCGCCGTGAATCTATGGCTCAGGCGGTTGGGAATCTACGGGCAGAGGTCGCATGATAAACGCTTGCCGGACGAGGTATTCCGGTTGAGCAATTCTCAAGTTGCGATTTTGCTGCGGCATCTTTGGGCAACTGACGGCAGCATCTATGTCCGTGACCGTCGTGCCGCCGGTTCGTCGCGAGTTTACTTCAGTACGGCCAGCGAAGGCCTCGCTCGCGATGTAAACTCGCTCCTGCTTCGCTTCGGGATTGTCGGGCGGATTCGGTCGGTTCACGATTCCAGGGGTCATCGCCCGGTCTTCACGGTGGACGTCTCCGGGGCTGATCAGCAGCGGCAATTTCTCTCGGAAATCGGCGCCTTTGGCCCCCGATGTGAACCCGCCCGCAAGCTTGAGTTGCGCCTGGCAGAGACCGAACAGAATACTAACGTCGATACGCTGCCTCAAGCGGCTTTCGAGCAAGTCAAGGCTGCCATGCAGTCGCGTGGTGTATCCCAGCGGAAGATGGCGAGTATGCGAGGGACGTCATACGGTGGTACATCGCATTTCAAGTTCTCACCTTCCAGGGAAGTCATGCGCAGCTATGCGGACCTGCTTGACGATGCCGGTCTGCGGGCATGGGCAGACGACGACCTATTCTGGGATCGCGTGGTCGAGGTAATTCCCGACGGGAATGAAGAGGTATTCGACCTGACGGTGCCGGGACCAGCAAGTTGGCTGGCGGATGGTGTTGTCAGTCATAATTCCGGGGCGATTGAACAGGATGCGGACCTGATCCTGTTCATCTATCGCGACGAAGTCTACAACCAGGAGTCACCTGACAAGGGCACTGCGGAAATTATCATCGGCAAACAGCGTAACGGCCCGATCGGCACCGTCAAGCTGACCTTCCTCGGGCAGCACACGCGGTTCGAGAATTTCGCGGCGCCGGGGAGGTTCTGAGATAACGGCGCAGGTCAGGTGAGTTGTTAAGCATCGCGTGCACCTACTGGTTCGGACACCAATGGCTAAATCCGTTTTTCGATCTCGCGCTGAAACGTCGTCGACAGCAGAGCGAGTCCGCCGAGTTCATCTGCACTACATTTCTCCTCATCCCTGCGCAGGATTAAGTAGCCTACGAAATTACAGAAATCCTTGCAGTCAGTGAGATTCCGGACGGTTGGGGGAATCTCTGGCGATAGGTCAATAAACCTCCAAGCCTGTGGATTGCTGATCTTCGCAAGCATGGTTTCAATCAACTGCGTCCACAGTACGACGTTCGCTTTGAAGGACTTTTCCACTTCCGAGTCTTCCTTGATCTTCCGCGATTTAGCAGAAGCGGGCGATTTTCTGAATCGTAATGGAAGGCTTGCCTCCTCCGTGAAGTTGACTGCAAGTCGATGGGCTGCGATTACGACTTTGGTATTATCATGGGCGCTGTTGCGACTGCCGTCCGATATGCTACCGGACTGCATATTCAAGAGATCTTTAGCACCAATCGTGGGCATGGCCATTCTCTCCTTTATGACTTGGCGTTCGGGTGTCAGTCTACCGCGATTCCCAGCGAGCGCCAGAAGATCGGTTCATGAACAATTCTGATTCCGTACTGTCTCGCTTTCTTTGCCTTCCCAGATTGGGAATTAGGATCGGCAACGACAAGTAGGTCCAATTTCTTGGTCACGGAAGGCATAACCCTAAGCCCCTTCTCTGAAGCAAGTTGCTCGGCCATCTCACGCGAAATGATTTGACCATGGATGAAACAAGAACACTCGCCGGTGAAACACACCGATTTTCCGGCCCATTCCTCGCCGCCGGTTGCGACAGTGTTTACACTTACACCTATTTCACACGAGCGGAGGAGATTTTGAAATTGCTCGTCCGTCAGTCTGCCAAATCCGAGTAACTGTGCTGCCACTTGAATATCCCTTCGCTCGACGTCCGTAATGTGCTGGTCGGCCCACGCAGCTTTCGCCAATTCCGAAAGATAACCAAGATGGATTGCCTCGATACGTTTGAAATTTAGCCCCCAGTTTGTAGCAATCTCCACTAGGGCTTCACTCTCGGATTCCTCAATCCGACCATCTTCGAGAGCGCGCCACAGAAATGATCGGTAATCCCTTTCTCCCTCCGGTTGGGATACATCGGCTGACCCGACTGACAATCGCGTGGCAAGGCGCTGCACATAGCTGGGCACCGCTGAGATAGATTTCGCAACACTCTCTCTCGAGAGAAGACGGCCGCACGGGGTTTGGAGAATCGGCCAAGCCGGTGGATTACAGGACGCGCACTGAGTCAAGAGATTGGGATTCCGTAATAGCATCTTCTGCAACAGACACGCGGCAGCCCGTGCATCATGCAGGGCGGCATGAGCCCTTCCGTCGAACTTGACACCATACTCTGCACAACACGCTGAGAGGGTACCGCCACCGGCGATAGCCATTGTGTCGAGAGTGGTGTAAGTAGGCATTTCGACACCGATACGTCTGTACTCTGCCTGCAGGAATGACAGGTCAAACCTTACGTTGTGGCCGACCAATACGGCTGAACCGCGGAGGAATTCGATCAGATTGGCGGCGATGTCTGCGAAGCGCGACGCATTTATGACGTCAGACGCCGTTAGACCGTGGATGCTTGTCGGTCCGACATCTCTTTCCGGGTTCACCAGAGTCGTTAGCTCTGCCTGAATCCCCTGTTCTGGCAGCAGAAGAACAGCAGCTACCTCGACCACCCGATCATGGCGGTACGGGTTCAACCCCGTAGTTTCTACATCGATGACTGCCAGGGGGATCATCGCTTTCTCTAGACCGAACGTCCACGCCCATCGGCGCGCGCACTCGATGTTTCCATTTTGCACACCGTTTCACGCGCGTTCGGGTGCGGCCTGCTGTTAGGCCGTACGAATTGTGGCTCAGGCGCCATTTTCGTGAGCAATGAGGCGAGTCCCAAGCGTTTCAAGAGATCTTGGCGTAACAGCGAGGACAAAACTATGCAACTTTTCCCACTCCAGCCCACCGTTAAGTCGGCCATCGAGTTGAACCGTGTATTCGCGTACCTTGAAAGTTAATTTGCCTGGATTGCGCTGGAATTCACAGATTAGCTTCACGGCTTGTCGAGATCCTACAAAAAATGGTGTGGCAAAGGCGCGACCTTCATCTGTGCCTAGTTTTTCGACCGTGGCGGTAAAGTGAAGTGGTTCACCACCGTCCGTCGGTAACTGGAGTCGAAGGTTGTCGACGACGACTGGGCGAGCGCCACTGTTGTAGAAAACAAAAGGAAACTCAAGCAGCAGCTTTTCTGACCCGTGACCCGCATACGTCGGCGGCGTTGCCACGTAAAGCTTCGCAGGTCGCCAGTTGAGCCACCAAAAGGAGAAGGCGGCAAGCCCGATGGCAAGGAGGCTGATAATCAGCGATGCGGTGGCCATTGATCTTGCGGCCTAAGGTTCACGGTAAACGACCAACAATCCCTTCCGAAACGGCTAACCTCTAGCGGGCGCAGAATGGGTTGTTGATCTCTCCATCGTCTCGTTGAGGCGTCTCAATTCTTTGTAAATCTTGTTTAGTCGCGAGTCGACCAAGAGCATGAACAAGAAAAAGATGATACCGACGACAATCTCCATAGACTCCTCCGGTTTTGAGTCTCGCGATCGTTTGATATTGCGGCATAACGAAATCGACTAACGAAAAACGGTGTCGAAGACCCTTATTCTGCGCCGACTCTTGTCATCCTTCAATCTGATCAATCCTTTATTGGGGCACGGCACACTAGTCGTACTGCGTCAGAAGCGGACTCCTCTCATCCTTGATGGAGGGGGGGGCAGAGCGGGCGAAGCTGGCCCCCTCACCCTAACCCTCTCCCACGAGGGGAGAGGGGATCAAACGATTAATTTCTGCTTCTCGCATAAGATTTTGCGGCCCCTGGTTTCTCGGTCGTCTCACGACGAGTGTTTGGGTTGCGGCGGACGATGGGGAACGCTCTTCGTCGGCGGCCGTGCTCCAGGACGGTTCTTCGCGACGGCAACGGTGGCAGCCGGAGCGTTCGCATTGACGATGCGAATTGCATCCTCGCGCAGGGTCTGCGGCAGCGCGAGTGCTTTGATGCGCCTGAGCTGCGCCTTTTTTCCGCGCACACCATGCAGTCCGACGAGATAAAGCAGCAGATCCTCGGTCGTGTAGTAAACGTCTCGGGAGGTGCGCGGGAAGCCGCGCGGCACCACGGGATATTCAGGCGTCGGGCCGGGAAATATAACACGCAGCGCGAAGCCCAGGCAGCTCATGCAGAATTGGTTGGACGCTCCTCCTTGCAGGTTGCAATATGGCGTCGCATCTTCGACCCACAGGGTGACGCGGGTCGTAATTTGCGCCTGCAACCTGCGCATCGATGCATCGTCTGGGAAAGGACGCAAGCCGTACAGATGCTGCACTTCGTATTGTTTGCCGCCGGCCTCCACGAGGCCCCTCCCGATAAACGGGGAGACGACGACGCCCAGTTCGGGAAACGACCAGGCAATCCGCTGGTCCGGCAACTCGATGCCAACCGCCGTTTCCTCGCCGCCGTCGGGAAACGTGAGCAGGAAGTAGTGAACGTAACCTGCCTGTCCCGGGCCGACGCTCGTCACGGCAGTAACCGGCGCCTTCGCGCGCGTGGATTTGACGCTGCTATCCGCCGCGGGCTTCGCGCTGCGCGAAATCCCCGGGCGTACCTTCCGCGGCGCGCTGGCGGCGTGAGTTTGCGGTGGCGTCGACGCGGAGGCGGACCTGGATTGCGTTTGCGTGAGCAGCGCGAGAACGGGCGAGGGATGTTTCGCCACGGATTTCGTCGATGCATACGCGGAACCGCAAACGATGCAGCCGAGAATCGCAAGCGCGCCGCAGGAAAATATTTTCGGCATCAGCCGTCTCAGCCCTCAGTTCCCGGTTTCCATAAACACACCCGGCGAGACGTTAAAGCGCTTTGCCAGCCTGGAAATTTGCTTGACGTTAAGGCTGCGCTTCCCGGATAGGATTTCGGACACCACGCCCTGGCTGCCTAATTCAGGCAAGTCGGATTGATTCAGGTCGTTTTGCTCCATCAGGAACCGCAGCATTTCCTGCGAAGAAGGTTCTGGCGTCGGATAGTGCGCCTTGTCGTAGGCTTCGACAAAAACGCTTAACGCCTCCGCAAGATCGGCCAACGGGTGTGCTTCATCTTCGCCGATTTCGTCAATGATGGTGTCCAACACCACGACCGCGCGATCGTATTCCGCCTTGGAGCGGATGACGCCCAGGGGAATCCGGCTGCGTAGAGTCCGATATTCGTTCCCGGCTTTTACCAACTGTTTGGCCAGCATCAGTTTTCCTTCCATTTGCCCTTGTCGTATTCCGCGTGCGTCAACTGACGGTCACGTTGCAGGCTTGAGGCCTTTTGCGCCGGTCGCTGCCACGTAAACTGTCTACGCCGCCTGCAACAGAAATTCAACCTTCACCGCGTCAAACGGAAAGACGATGCCGCCACCTTCCACACGTTCGAGCACGCCGGCGTTGAGCAGTGCAGTGATGTCGCCGTGCACTGCCTTTACGTCGCGGCCGACGCGTCGTGCGGCCTCGCGAATGGGCACCGGACCCGCTCCGCACAACGCTTTGAGCAATTCCCACCGCTTAAGGGTCAAGACCTGCCACAGTAACTCCGGGGTGGCGAAGCTGATTCGTGCGGACTTTTGAGATTTACCCGTCTTCCAGGCACGTACGAAGTCGCTCATCGCGTCACCGGGTGAGCGAACGTCAAGAGTCACGGTTTTCATGGTTCCACCTCGCGATGTCACGTTGGAAGTCAGCGATGAGCTGTTCAGATGTGCTGAACTTGTAGAGGCCAGCGCAATGCTGCTGTCGGTGCATCAGTTCAAGCGCTTGTTCGGCCTCGGATCGGGACAGCGGATCCGCATCATGCCGCAACCTCAAGCAACACCTCAGGATGGCGTTCGGCGATTTTCAGCAGCGCGAGTGCCGCGCCGGAGGGCTCGCGCCGGCCCTGCTCCCATTGCTCCAGGGTGCGTTTGGAAACGCCAAGCGCCGCCGCGAATTGTGCTTGGGAGAGCCCGCTCTTCAACCGCACGTGAACCACGTGCGACTTTGGCTCGACTTTCTTCCGTTTGCCTCCGCCCGCCTTGATCTCTCGTACGCCGTCCAGGACTTCCTGCCAGACATCACGCTTGGCCTCGAATTCGGTCAATGCCTTCCCAGTAAGCTTCTTACCCATTGCGGAATGCCTCCAATAACTGTTTCAGAATATGGCCAGGAACGTCGTCTCGCTTGGCCTTGGCATAGATCGCCAACATCCAAAACTCGTTCGGGTCGTACCGTACGAAATGGATGACTCGTAGCCCGCCGCGCTTGCCCATGCCCGGTCGTGCCCAGCGTAGTTTACGAACGCCACCCGAGCCGGGAACGACCCGACCGGCCTCCGGGTTTTGCATCAAGAACTGCTGCAATTCGGCGTACTCATCGTCGTCCAGGTACACGGGGCAGACCCGTTCGAATGCGGACGATTCGATGAACGTGAACATCGAACCTGAATATACGCCTTTGGCGTAGGGCAAGCAAGACCCATCCAAATGCGACATTAGACAGGGATGGCTGGAATGGTGAGCGAATTATCGCGCCGCGTGATTTCGCGGGTAGAGGTGGAAGAGCGAAAGCAGCAGCGGAACGTTTGCTGGACCCCGGTTTTCACCGGGGTGACGAGTGGCCGTTGTTAAAGCACTTCCGCCGCGTAATCGGCGAGGCGTGAGCGTTCGCCGCGCAGCAGCGTGACGTGCCCGCTGTGCGACCAGCCCTTGAAGCGGTCAACTACGTAGGTCAGCCCCGAGCTGCCTTCGGTCAGGTACGGGGTGTCGATCTGCGCGATATTGCCGAGCACCACCACCTTGGTGCCGGGGCCGGCGCGCGTGATCAGGGTTTTCATCTGCTTCGGCGTCAGATTCTGCGCCTCGTCGATGATCAGATACTTGTTGATGAAAGTGCGTCCGCGCATGAAATTGAGCGACTTGACCTTGATGCGCGAGCGGATCAGGTCGCGCGTGGCGGCGCGGCCCCATTCCCCGGCCTCGTCATCGGTCTTGTTCAGCACGTCCAGATTGTCCTCGAGCGCGCCCATCCATGGATTCATTTTTTCTTCCTCGGTGCCCGGCAGAAAGCCGATGTCCTCGCCGACCGGCACGGTGACCCGCGTCATGATGATTTCCGAATAAAGCTTGTGCTCGAGGGTCTGCATGAGGCCCGCCGCGAGCGTGAGCAGCGTCTTGCCGGTGCCGGCCTGGCCGAGCAGCGTGACGAAGTCGATCTCGGGGTTCATCAACGCGTTCAGGGCGTAATTCTGTTCGCGATTGCGCGCGACGATGCCCCACACGTTGTGGCGCTGGTGCGCGTAGTCCTTGATGGTCTGCAGGATCGCGGTCTTGCCCGCGATTTCCTTGACCTGGGCATAAAGCGGACGTTCGGCCTCCTGGTGCACGAACTCGTTGACCAGCAGGCTCGTGCAAAGCGGGCCGTGCACGCGGTAGAAGGTGTGGCCCGATTGCTGCCACGACTCCATGCCCTTGCCGTGCTTGTCCCAGAAGTCGGCCGGCAGCTCGCGGGTGCCGGTGTAGAGCAAATCGGTGTCTTCGAGCACCTTGTCGTTGAAATAGTCCTCGGCGGCGAGCCCCAGCGCACGCGCCTTGATGCGCATGTTGATGTCCTTGCTGACCAGGATCACCTGGCGCTTGGGATGGGTCTCTTGCAGGTGCATAACCACGCCGATGATCTGGTTGTCGGCCTTGCCACTGGCGAGCCGCGCCGGCAGCTCGCCGCTGATCGCCTGCGTCTGCAGAAACAGCCGTCCCGACGCGTCGCTGCCGTTGTGCGGGCTCAACTCGATGCCGTGTTCGATATCGTGTTCGGTGCCGCTCACGATTTCGTCGAGAAAACGGCTCGCCTGGCGCGCGTTGCGCGCGACTTCCGACATGCCTTTCTTGTTGTTGTCGAGTTCCTCGAGCGTGGCCATCGGCAGGTAGATGTCGTGTTCCTCGAAGCGGAACAGGCTGGTGGGGTCGTGCATCAGCACG
>Ga0209514_10001925_pt1 | contig 33812 bp, 30 predicted proteins | sample Subgrocontami58m_FD_187452 | JGI IMG/M metagenome (GOLD analysis project Ga0209514, IMG submission 187452) | Subsurface groundwater microbial communities from S. Glens Falls, New York, USA - GMW37 contaminated, 5.8 m (SPAdes) (version 3) | ecosystem: Environmental > Aquatic > Deep subsurface >...
CTTTGAGCCGCCCCAGAAATCTATCAACGGCATCTACATGGACTACGTTGGATTTGAGGCTGCGGAAAAATATGTTCAAATTCCGCTCGGCTTCATCCCGCCGCAACAGGCCAGTATCAACAAAAATACAGGTGAGCTGGTCGCCGATTGCCCGTTCGATGAGGGTGGCCACAACCGCTGAATCCACTCCTCCGGATAGGGCGCAAATAACCCTGCCCGAACCAACCTGCTGACGGACATTTTCTACGCTCTCAGAGATAAAATTGCCGGGCGTCCAGTTACCTTTGCAGCCACAGACCTTATAGAGGAAGTTACGGATGATTGTCTTGCCCAATGGGGTATGAGCAACCTCCGGATGGAACTGGAGGGCATATATACCTTTATCGTTACCCATAGCTGCAACAGGCGAGTTCTCGGTATATGCCAGGACCTGGAATCCCGGCGGCATAGCCTCTATCAAGTCACCGTGGCTCATCCATACCGGAAAATCAGTAGGCATGTCGGCAAATAGGGGAGAATCAGTACTGCTAAGGTGTATAACGGCATGTCCGTATTCCTGCCGCGTTCCAGAAACGACTTTCCCGCCTAGTTGGTGAGTAATAGCCTGCATTCCATAACAAATGCCCAGTATGGGTAACCGTTCGTACATGCAGGTTGCTGGCAGGGGCGCCCCCAGATCATAAACGCTGGAAGGGCCTCCTGAAAGGATGAAACCTTTGGGATTCAAGGGAAGAATTTTTTCCCAGGTAGTATCGGGACGGACTATTTCGCAATAAACATGGGCTTCCCGCACCCGGCGGGCTATCAACATGCTGTATTGGGAACCAAAGTCCACCACCACCACAGACTCCCGTGCTACCTCCGGTTTGGTCGGAATAGTGGGGACTGGTTGTTCTCCTTGTTTCTCTTTAGCGATTTCCAGATAGGTCGAGACTTCGATATCTCCGCTGGTGTGGGTACGACGGCTATCCATAGGGGGACTCCTTTTTTTCAGCTTATCACTATGATATACTTGCGTCAAGGTTAAGCCAACGGGGTATTCCTGATCCGCCTTCTAATACTTGCCTACTTGCCACATCTTGTTTACGCCATGGTACAATACTTACCTTCGTTGGCGCTAATCTAAATAATGGAGGTGTAGCCATGGCCAGAGTCGAGTTTCGCGGGGTTACCAAAATCTATGGTAAAAGTTCGAAGAAGAAGAGCGCTAAAGAACCCCAGCCTGTTGTCGCAGTAAATAATCTGTCGTTTATTGTAGAGGATAAAGAGTTTATGGTTATCGTCGGGCCTTCTGGCTGTGGGAAGACTACTACCCTGCGCCTTCTGGCCGGCCTCGAAACACAGGATAGCGGCCACATCCTGTTAGATAACGAAAATATAGATGACATTCCCGTAGGCAAGCGGGATGTTCAGATGGTCTTTCAGAACTACGCTTTATGGCCCCATATGAAGGTTTTTAATGAGAAGGATTTGACCAATATCAGCTTCGCCTTAAAAATACGGAACTGGCTTCCTCAGAACATAATACGCCAGGCGCAAGCAGTTTCCCAAAAAGTCGGGTTGGAAAGCCAGTGGTTTAATAGAAAACCGAGCCAGCTTTCGGAAGGCCAGAAGCAAAGAGTAGCCATCGGCCGCTCCATTATCCTGACTCCGAAAGTCCTTCTTCTGGATGAGCCGGTAACCAACCTGGACCCTCCCGCCCGGGTGAAGATGCGGAATGAAATAAGGAAGCTCCATGATGATACAGGGATGACTATCATCTATGTTACGCACAATATGGCTGACGCTATGGCTATGGCCGACAGGATTGCGGTAATGAAGGACGGCGCTTTCGTGCAGTTAGCTACACCTCAGGAGTTATGGGAACATCCGGCAAATGATTTTGTTAAAGATTTCATTGAAGCCTACTCCATGGCACGCCGCTTCGGTGTAAGTCATTAAGCAAAATGGAAATTATTTCTGTAGATGAAAAGGGCCTGCAAAGGGCTGTAGAGTTACTCCGGGCCGGGGGTATCGGGGCTTTTCCAACCGATACTGTCTATGGCCTGGGAGCAAGAATTGACTCAGAAACAGCAATAAAAAAAATATTTAAAGCTAAAGGCCGGAGCCAGGGCCAGCCCCTTCCTATCCTTATCGCCGACGCCGGGCAGCTTCGCCAAATAGCTGCACAAATCCCACCTTTAGCCTGGAAACTGGCAGAACGCTTCTGGCCCGGCGGACTTACGCTTGTCTTACCAAAGGCGCCCCCAATCTCGGAGCTTATCTCGGCAGGAGGTGATTCAGTAGGAATAAGGCTGCCAAAGCATCCTGTCCCTGTGGCCCTCATAAAGGGGCTAGGTATACCCATTATCGGCACCAGCGCCAATCTCAGCAGCCGGCCCTCGCCGGTTACAGCAGAAGATGTTATAACCCAACTGGGCGAAAAACTGGACTTTGTTATAGATGGCGGACGCTGTCCCGGCGGTAAAGAGTCCACCATTATTGACCTCACCCAACAACCACCCCGCATACTAAGGGAGGGGGCAATTCCCTGGAAAGAGATTGAAAAGCTGCTAACATCTTGAAAAGACCACAGGAAAATTATTGATATTATTCATTTTTACTGATATTCTGTGGCATAATCTTTAAATCCTAAATCCGAAACTCTAAATCCTAACCCGGACAAGCCGAAACCAAAAATGCTAATGTCATTCCCAACTTGATTGGGAATCCAGAATCCCCATCCCCTGTGGATTCCCGACTTCTCGGGAATGACAAATAATTGGTGGAAGAAATATAATAACAAAATCATAATATTTTGCCATTTTTCGCGCATGATTTTATTCTTAAGGGACTAAATAATATCAAAGTCCAAATAACCAAAACCACGTGCCAGTACGTTTCAAACTGCTACTCCTTAATGTGTCTGAGCAGTCTTGGGAAATATGGTCCCCGACGGTCGGGATTGGTTTTGAGATTATGATTCAGGTTATTTGAATTTATTTGGGGTTTGTTGTTTAGTATTTGAAATTTACAACTATGGGGGTGTGTAATGCCAAAAACATTTGGTATCAAAGACCTGCCCGCCTTGTGGCGGGACTACCGCTTCTTCCGGAGGCTCAAGCCTGTTGTGCCCAGGTGGGAAGTAGAGCCAAGTAAGACCGCGCTATTGGTACTCGATATGAATTACGTATGTTCGCATCCGGAGCACGGCTTCGGCCCTACTCTTATTAAGGCGGGTCTGGAGCCCCAGTTTTTCTATAAGCGCCTTGACAGCACCGTTATACCCAGTATCCAGAAACTTCTGACAGCTTTCCGCCAGAATAAGTTGAAAATAATCTATACAACCATGGGCGCTGGAAAGGAAGACCTTTCTGATATGACATTTGCCTGGAGGAAAATCTACCCCAAGATTGGCTATCATAAGAGCTACCCCGGACAGAAAGGTTTTGAAATAAGGGATGAGATCAAACCCGAAGCCGGCGAAACCGTTTTACTCAAGAAGTCATCGGGGGCATTTGCGTCAACGAACCTGCTGGAGATACTGAACAAGGAAGGCATTGACACCCTGGTGCTTACGGGGGTGGAAACTGACTGCTGCCTCTACAACACTATGATAGAGGCTACCGACCGCGGCATCAAAGTGATTGTCCCCGACGATGCCTGTTCAGCCCTGACCCAGAGCGGACATAATATCTTCCTGTGGCTCTATGCCCGCCTTTTCTTCTGCCAGGTGAAGAGTACCAAAGAGCTTATTGAGGAGATTTCAAAGGCATTCAACACGTGTTCGTCTTCAGTTGAGCAGGCTTCCGTGCCCGCCCGTTCCGGGTCTGGCTAAACCCGGTAATCCCTGCTGTTGTTCAGTGAATTTGTCACCCCCTTCCGCCCTTCGATATGGACTTTGAAGGGTCTGCGCAAGTTTTAATTCGGAATATTGACTTTTATTCGACCAGCAACTTATAATATCGAAACCTTACTATCTTATAAACTTCACGTTTGGTGTTGGGATTAAAAATGGCAATCTGGGACAATGTCATAAGCGAACGGGATAAACTTGTTTATGAGGCCGCCCAATTAGGCTGGCGGGGGACTGCTTTTGGCAAAACACCCGCTATCGTAATCGTAGACGTAAATTATAACTGGCTGGGGGATCACCCTGAGCCAATTCTAGAGTCCATCAAACGCTTTCCTTTTAGCTGTGGAGAAGAAGGCTGGAAAGCAGTAAGCTATATAGAAAGGCTTTTAGCGGCGGCCCGGGAACACGACATACCCATCTTCTATAGCACTGACGATGTCCGCCGTGTCCGGTTGGAGAGCGCAGCAGCCAGCCGTTTGGGAAAGACCTCGCCTCGTGAGCGAGAACTAGCCCAAATCCAAAAAGGCTTCGAAATCGTCAAAGAGATTGCTCCCCGGGAAAAGGATTTAGTAATTCAGAAGTGGCGGCCCAGCGTATTTTTCGGTACCCCTCTGGTGAGCATTCTCAATAGCCTGGAAGTGGATACATTGGTTTTCTGTGGCACCTCTACCAGTGGCTGCGTCCGGGCAAGCGTAGTGGATGCCTATTCCTACGGATATAAGGTCGTGGTAATTGAGGAATGTGTCTTCGACCGGGCCGAGGTGAGCCACAAAATAAACCTTTTCGATATACACTCTAAATACGGCAACGTTGTGCCTCTGTCCGAAACCCTGGAATATATAAGCCGCATAGGGCTGAGAAGGGAAGCTGTGCACAATACGGCGCTCTAAGACCCCGATATATCGGGGTGTGAACACTAAATATAAAAATAGGGAGGACAAGATGAAGTTAGCACTAAAGTCATGGGTCATCGTTATTATCGCCTTGCTACTGGTGGCGACGGCCTGTGCCCAGCCCGCGCCGAAACCGGCGGTTACCCCGGCGGCGCCGACCACAGCTCCCCCACCCACTTCAGCCCCGACAGTCGTGGCGCCATCTCCACCAGCCCTCAGCGCCGAGGACGCAGCCTGGAACAAGCTGGTAGACGACGCTAAAAAAGAGGGATCAGTAGTCGTCTATGCCTCAGCCATTTCACCTGACTCGGTCAAGACAATGAAAGATGCTTTCAAAGCCAAATATGGGATTAATGTGGATTTCCTGGTAGGCAGCGGTGCGAGTAATATCGAAAAGATTAAGACTGAGCAGGCCACCAGGGCCTATTCCGGCGACCTTTTCTATGTTGGCCCTTCCACAGCTCCCATAGCCATGGCTAACAAATGGGTGCAGCCAGTAAAGCTGCCAGCGATCCTGAAGGAGCCCCAGGCGTTTCGGGTAAGCCCATACGATTTTGATCCCAAGGGCGAAACAATGATAACCATATATGAGTACCCACCAGGCGGCATGGGGATGGTTATCAACACCAATCTGGTGCCGCCAGATAAAGAGCCCAAATCATGGTCAGATCTACTTGACCCATGGTGGAAGGGTAAGCTCATAGTGTATTCTCCAGATACCTCCGGGCCGACCATGGACATGATGGCCTGGGGCTCATATCCGGAAAAGGATGCGGCCTTGCCACTGAGCTTCTGGGAAAAGCTGGCTAAACAGCAGCCTGTGTTTAACCGCAACTACCGGGACTATCATGACAAGGTGGCCAAAGGGGAGTTTGCCGCAGCTTTACCTTCGGTATCCATCTATGCTATACCCATGTTTGAGGCCAAGATGCCTATAAAACAGGTATACCAAAAAGAAGGCGTTTTCGTCCCCCTTATGAACCTGATGTTAATTTCTAATGCCCCCCACTCCAATGCCGCGAAGTTGTTTATGAACTGGTCCTTTGAGAAGGAAGGGCACGAGATATGGACAAAAGGGAATGCCACCCGCGGCATGAGAAAGGATGTACCCGATTATACCCCCGATTATCTTAAGGCACCGCCGGGCCTTCCCTTGATCTATCCTACGGCGGAAAAGATAGTCAAAGAGCAAGAGATGATAGAGAAGAACGTGGGCGCCCAGTTGTTCGGGATAAAATAATATCCTATACGGTCATCTAGCCTGAAGAAACCAATTTGGGGCCAGCTCTGTGTCTGGCCCCAAATTGTAAGAGGAAATTATGAGAACAGGTTCCATATCACCCTTGTGGGATACCAGCGCCGATCATCAGCACGGCCGGCAAGTTTAGACCTATGCGCTTGACTCGCGGTACAATGGCTGGAATCGCCTTGCTCGTCGTCCTGGTCATAATGACGGTATACCCTCTCCTCACACTTCTTTACGGTAGCTTTGTAAAAGAGGGGCCGCTAAGCCAGACCACCACTTTCACACTCTCCGGCTACAAAGTAGCCTACCTGAGACTGGGCAATCTGATAGTCCTGTGGAACACCATCTGGTTGACCGCCGTCAGGACGGTGCTTGCCGTCACCATCGGGATATTTCTTGCCTGGATGGTGACCCGCACCGATACCCCGTGGCGACGGTTCATAGAAATCTGCATCTGGATTAGCCTGTTTGTCCCGCTTCAGCCAATGGTCTTTGCCTGGATAGGATTACTTTCCAAGAAAAGCGGTCTTATAAACATATTCATCAGGGACATGTTTCCGTTCTTGAATTTAACCGAAGGCCCGTTTAACATCTACTCCTACGGCGGCATAATCTGGACGACCGTCCTTCTCTGGTCAGCTTCGGGCTATGTCCTTATGAGTCCAGCCTTCCGGCGTATGGACGCCGCCATGGAGGAGGCAGGGCGGATGGCAGGCTCCAGCCGGCTGGACGTTTTTTTGCGCGTTACCTTGCCCCTGATGAAGCCGGCCGTACTGGGTGCGTCCATTCTGGCCTTCGTTCGCATTGTTGGATCCTTTGAGATAGAAGTATTCCTGGGCCAACCAGCAAACATCTATGTTTTCACTACCAAGGTTTACGACTATCTCAATGTCATGCCGGCCCGATATCCAGAAGCCATGGCCATGAGTACGGTAATCCAGATTATTACATTGCTTTTAGTCTTTACACAATGGCGGCTTCTGGGCAAAACCCAGTATACATCTATTACCGGAAAGGGCTACGTTCCCAGATTGACCAAGCTGGGTAACTGGAGATACTTAATGCTCGGACTGGGGCTGGTTTACGTTTTTCTCACCCTGGTGCTGCCCTTCGGGGCTCTGGCCGCCGGTTCCTTTTCCAAAGTATTCGGCGTGTACCAGACAAATTTACTTACTCTGGACAACTATCGGCGGATTTTTTCAGATATGTTAATCTGGGTTTCCCTCAGGAATACCATGATAGTGGGGGTTATCGGCGCAACGGTAGGAATGGTCTTATATTCCTTGTTGAGCTACGCTATCACCAGGTCAAACATGGCAAAGCCCATACGCCGGGGACTGGACCTTCTTTCCTGGCTTCCTTATAGTGTGCCGCCCATATCATTAGCTTTGGGATTCTTATGGGCTTTCATTGGCGCCGGGGCCTTCTTTCCACTGCTACGTCCTCTGGCCCCTCTACTTTACGGAAGCCTGTTTTTTATGGTAATAATTTCCCTGGTAAGACCTTTGCCGATGGGGGTACGCACCATGAATGCCAGTCTGCTTCAGTTGGGCAATGAGCTGGAGGAATGTTCGCGGATCCATGGCGCCTCCTGGACGCATACGTTCCGACATGTTGTGGTTCCCCTTATTTCGCCCGCCTTTGTGTCTACCTGGATATTCATCTTCCTCGGGGTATGGCGTGACCTGGTTACTTATATCCTCCTTTATTTGCCCAAGTCCAGATTGATTTCAATAACAATGTTTGAGTATTGGAATGGGGGTCAGGTGGAGGCGGCAGTAGCTATTGGAACAGTGACTGTACTGGTCGCTATACCGCTGGCCCTTTTGGCTCAATGGCTAGGTGCCAAAGCGGAAGGGACCGCATCTCAAGCCTATTGAGGTTAGTACCTGACAAACCGCGAATCACGTTTGAACTAAAAATACTAAGAAAAAAGGGAGCTATCACAATGGAGAGAATGTCCGAGAGGCGGAAAGAACCCGAACCAGAGCAGTCTATCTATGATAAAATTTTCAATCTCCGGGCGGAATTTCGCCAGCAGCGCGACCAGGGTAAGGTAGTTATAAAAGGCAAAGACCTGGAGTGGCGGCAGGACCGACAGGCCCTTTCCAGATATTACTCCTATGCCCACATCTGGCCGGAGTTGGCTGTGCCTTTCTGGATACTATTCCAGATACGCGTTATAAAACATTCCGGCAAGCATACCCATCAGGGGGGATTAGCCCTGTTTATTCTCGAGGGGAAAGGCTACACAATAGTGGATGGAGCAAGGTATGACTGGGAGAAGGGTGATCTGGTGATACTGCCTGTTAAACCCGGGGGGTGCGAGCACCAGCATTTCAATGCCGACCCAAATACTCCAGCCGAATGGCAGGCTTTTATCTTCGATATACACTCCGCTATTATGGGCCACCCCCTGGAGCAGAAGGAAGAAGTCAAGGACTGGCAAAAAGGTCCCGATGTCGGCCACCGGGCATAGTGCATGAAGTCAGAACCACACAAAACACGATGCCTCGAAAGACCATCGGCTCTCTGTATCCAACGGGCAGATACATGGTGGGAGGTGGAGTGGTCTGGTCTCCTGCGTCTTGCTTCTTGCTCTAATATATATTCGGGCAGACACGAGGTCTGCCCCTACGTTTCGTTCATGCTGCCGGTGCGGTATCCCTGCAAGTCCAGAGTGACATAGGTATAACCCAGCGAGCGCAGCTTCTCCACAACCTCTTGCCGGCGGGTTATGTCCAGGAATAGCGGTATATCGGCTGGATCCACCTCGATACGGGCGATAGTCCCGTGATGCCGCACCCGCAACTGTTTCAGCCCTAAACTCAGTAGATACTCTTCAGCTTTGGCTACCTGTGCTACGTTTTCTTCAGTCACCGGAGTTCCATAGGGCAGCCGTGAGGCAAGGCAGGCCAGCGGCGGCTTGTCCCAGGTGGGCAGGCCCATATCGCGGGACAGAACACGAATGTCAGCCTTAGTCAGCCCTGCCTCCACCAGAGGGCTTCTCACGCCCAGTTCTTTGGCAGCCTGGCGGCCGGGGCGGAAGTCCTTAAGGTCATCGGTATTGGAGCCATCGGCTACCCACTGGATGCCCTCGTGCTCTGCAATAGCTTTAAGGACGTGGAATAGCTCGCCTTTGCAATAGTAGCAGCGGTAGTTGTCATTGGCGGTAAAGTGCGGGTCATCCATCTCATGGCTTTCAACGACCATGTGGCGCAAGCCGAGGCGTTTAGCCAACTGTGTAGCAGCCTCCACTTCGCGTTGAGGATATGTTGGCGAGGCCGCGGTCACAGCCAGGGCTTTGTCCCCCAGAACCTGATGGGCCACTGCCGCCAAAAAGGTGCTATCTACCCCTCCGGAGTAGGCCACGACGACGGAGGACATGGAGCGGAGGAGGAATTCAAGTTTATGCTGTTTTTTTGATAGTTGCTCAGGGTACATTATTTTCATGGCTTGGACGGGGAAAAGAATAGAATGTTATCAAGCTGTTCAGCTTTCACAATTTCTCCCTGCTGTGCCCTCTTTAGTATTTCTTCCAAAACTCGCCTTACAATATCTTCCAATTCACCGATATTTGTGCCAGTGCTTTTCTTGCCATGCACAATATTGCTTCTTTCTTTATAGGCCTTCTTAAGAAAGGTACTAATCTCTCCCCTTTTGGAACGATCATTCTCTGTTAAATGAGCTGCACGCAAGGCTATTTTATATCCAATTGCCTCTGAGTCTTCGCTTAGGAGGGATTCTAAAGCTATAAATAAGTCAATTGCCCTATCTTGAGCCAAATCTCGATCAAAAGATTGGTGGAATCGCCGTATTGCGACCTCAAAATTCGTTACTTTTACTTTCCCCAAATTGTTTACGAAATCTTGTAACGGAACTAAATCATTGTTTTGAATTTTATAGTATCCAGATCCAGGAAGGCTAAGCCCCGATTGGGGAGGTTCTTTAGGTCGTCTTTTAATCGCCTCATCTATATCTTCGCCTTGAATATAGGTAGATGCCATATCGGACACCCTATACAGAGAACCCCATAAACGGCCTACTCTAAATAATCTAAGCCTAGTAAGAGCCCATGCTAGTTCCCATTCGCCTCGCTGCCATCCTTTGCCTGATTCTGATGAAAAATATTTCTCAAACATATAGTCAGAAATTGGAAATCGAGTATCGGGTTTTTCAGGATATACCCAATCTATGTCATGGACACCAGTCTCCTCATCATAATATTCCTTTGCGTCAGAGTGATTGGGGCATTCTTTTATTGAGAAGTCATCAAACAGTATCTCCCTACAATCTTGAGGCAAGCGTATGTTGCCAAGGGCTGCTACGCTTCTGTATTGAGTTATTTTATTGCTGCTACCAACAATCTGTGCCATGTGTATGCCACCTTTACTAAAGACCATACTACAAACTGGCTTTTGCGCTGTTATTAGAGCAGCGCTCATTCTCCTCCACAACTGTCCCATTTTCAAATCGGGAGTCCGTTTAATAGCGTTTCCATTCCCGTTACCAGCAAGAAACAAAGATCCTCCAATTCTTGCCAGCTTCACGATACAATCACCTCAACCCATCCCACTCATTAGCCGAAACCTTGCGCCCCAGGATTTCTGCTACCTCCCGCAACATCATTTCTAGCTGAGGAACTGAGTATTCGGTGTTTGTAGGAATCGATAGACGGTACTGTTTGTAGACCATGAAATGGTGTCTTGCGCTGGCAAATGGGCCATCAAAACCAACCTTGCGGAGCCGACGGATGAAATCCTGCCGCTTACACGGTTTCAACCGGCTCCCGCTGTGGCATCCTGTTCAGGTCGATTCCGTTGATTAGGGGTAAGGTATGGCCTAATTTCAGACCAAGCAGTACCCAGTCCTCAAGTGTGGAGCGCAATTCTTGCTGGCATTCGCGCAACGTGGCGCCAAAAGCTACAACGCCTTTGCACGGTGGAATACGGCCTGAAAATGTGCCATCAGCCAGCTTATCGTACATGGCTAACGATAGGGCTTTTTCAATATAGTCAGTAATAATTCCCATAATATTCCATTTCTTTTGCTGTCTTTGATTGTATCACGAAAGCGGCTCACCCAACCACTTGGTGAAGATAGCCCTGTCTTCCTTGTTCATATGCACCTCACCCCGCCTGAGTCCCGCAGCCATAAGCGACACCCATAGTCCGCCTTCATCTCTTTTCCAGAAGCTTACCTTGCCATCACCGGTATCGTTCCACAGGGATACCACATCTCTACGATGCTCCGCTGTTTCAGGTTGAGTGGGCTGCTCCCTCCCGTCATTTGATGTTTGAGCGCTGGCTGACAACCATTGCGCCAGACGGGCAATATCTCTTTTGCTCAGCGATGTCGGAAAGAATTTTTCACCTGGGTCCCACAGTACTGTTACTTGAAAAGAGCCATCTGCCAGTCTGGTAAACTCCATTCCGTTACCGTGGACATATTCTGCCCTCGATGGCTTTAAGGTGGCAACATGTCCGGCTAACTCTACAGGCATTGTACCTCCCGGCTGATATATTTTCGAAATTTATTTTCTTTTCTTGACCGAATAGTGCTCACCCTTAGATTTCCCCCCATCCGCTATTGACAGTTCACCCTTGCGTTCTGGTTGGCCATTCGCTTCATAACCCAACAAAGGCTCAACATCCATTTTCAACGAGAATCCGAGCGCGGCCAGCATGCGGCCAACGGCGCCAAGTGTCGGGTTGGCATCGCCGGCGCTGAGCTTCGCTATATATGCCTGGCTTACACCCAATCTATCCGCCAGTTCCTTCTGCGTGACTCCCGCCCTGTCGCGGGCCCGGCATAACGCTATGGCAAACTCCGATTTTGCGTCTTCGGCGCCAAAGAGCTTAGCGTATTCCGGGTCTTTAAGATCCTCGGCTATATCTTCCAGAGGTGTCCTAGTCATTTACCTATTCTCCCTTCCCCGATAAAAACTCTTGAAGTAAACGGCGTGCTTGGTCGATATCCTGCTGTTGCACTTGTTTCTTTTTTAACCATCCATAAAGCAATATAAAGGTATCGCTCCCTCGAGCGTGGTACATAGCAACTCTACATTGCCCTGCCCGTAGCTCGTAAAAGTCGCGGTCATCCCCGGATATAGTTTTTAGAATATCAGTGCCGAGAAGTTCGAGGTCGTATTGACCCAGCTTATTAATTTTTCCGTCAATGACCTTCCTCAACTTCTTGTCGAGTGCACTGCGCCATTCTTTTGCAGGCTGACGGCCGTTTCTTCTCATGTGATACTCGATTTTGTACATAATTATAACTCTGTGGGTTATTATTGTCAACGTATTGGCCAACCGTAAAACGAAACTCAGTCTTGCGCTTTGCTCTGTGACCCATGTCCCAACACCACCCTCATCGCCTCCCTGAGGCTTTCCGCTCTCACTATCTCTATCTTCTTCTCTGTCACTATCTCTATCCCTGTCTTCCGTCCCGGTACAAGGCACTTCTTGAAACCCAGCCGGGCGGCCTCCTCCAGCCGGCGTTCCAGTTGCGGCACCGGCCTGAGTTCTCCGGAAAGCCCCACCTCGCCCATAACCACAAGCCCCGGCTCCAGCGGCGACTCCCTGAAGCTAGAGGCAATGGCCAGTGCAATACCCAGATCGGCGGCTGGCTCGTCTACCTTGAATCCCCCGACCACATTAACTATTATGTCCTGGTTGCCCAGGGCCAGTCCTACCCGCTTGCTCAGCACTGCCGCCAGCAGCACCAAACGATTGAAGTCCACTCCATTAGCGGTGCGTCTCGGCGTGCCAAAGATAGTCGGAGTGGTCAGAGCCTGCACCTCTACCAACAATGGGCGCGTGCCCTCCATCACCGGGATGATAGCCGAGCCTATGGACTGCTCACCTCGCCCGGCGAGGAAAACCTGCGAGGGGTTGGATACCTCTACCAGCCCTTGCCCCTGCATCTCGAATACGCCGACCTCGTTGGTGGAGCCGAAGCGGTTCTTGACACCTCTCAGGATACGGTAGGCAGAGCCGGACTCGCCTTCCATATAGAGAACCACATCCACCATGTGCTCCAGCACCCTCGGTCCGGCGATGGCCCCGTCCTTGGTGACATGCCCGGCGATAAGCACAGGTACGCCGCTCTCCTTGGCCCAGCGCATGAGCCGCAGGGTGCACTCTCTCACCTGGAGGAGGCTGCCGGGGGCTGCTGGCGAACCTTCCTGATACATGGTCTGTATGGAGTCTATAACCACCAGCCGCGGCGACATCTCGGCCAGACGGCTTAGAATCCCCTCCAGGTTGGTCTCCGACAGTAGAAAGAGTCCCTTGCCCGTGACTCCCAGACGTTCAGCGCGGAGCTTGATTTGCCCCAGAGACTCCTCGCCGGAAACGTAGACGACGGGAGTGCCTTGAGTCTGTTGGGTCTCTTGAGTTCTTTGAGTCCGTTGAGTTTGTGGAGTTTCCTGGGTTGATTGAGTGAGTTGAGTTGCCAGCGACGCCACTTGGAGCATAAGCGTGGACTTGCCGATACCAGGGTCACCGCCAATCAGCACCAGCGAGCCAGGGACTATTCCCCCGCCCAGCACCCGGTTGAACTCTCCTAGCGGGAGGGCGATACGGCTCACCGACGCCAGCGAGACCTGGGCCAGCTCCTGCGGGGCATTGCCGGTACGGGGTGGAGACGACGCCTGTGGAGCTACCGTTGTCTCAACAAGTGTATTCCACTCGCCGCAGTCGGCACAGCGGCCCAACCACTTGGGGCTTTCGCGGCCACAGTTTTTACAGACAAAGATAGTACGATGCTTATTCATTGTTTTACCTAAATCCCCCTTGCCCCCTTTAGTAAAGGGGGTTTGGAGGATTCCGTCCTCGTCTTTAACGCTGAATCAGGGAATGTTTCCGCCATGGCCTTGCCGGCGGCGCTTTGTGCTCCAGCAGCTTGAGCGTTCTTATCAATACCAGCCGGGTATCTCGCGGGTCTATGATGTCCTCGGCCATGAGCTGCTCCACCGAGTGGAAGGGGAATTGCATATGGGTTTTCAGTAACTGCTGGAGTCGCTCCTTGCGGACTTCATCAGGATTGGGCGCAGCCTTAATTTCCTCTCCGTAGATTGATTCCACAGCTTCCTCCGGGGCGATGCGGGCCACTCGCGCTGAGGGCCAGGCATAGAGATTGTCCACTCCCAGACGCAGGCTGCCCATAGCCAGACGAGCCGTCCCGAAGCACTGCCCGATATAGGTAACTATGCGGGGAACGGTAGCCTCAGCCAGGGCGAACACAGGTTTGGTGGCATTGCGAATAAGACCGTCCGGCGAGCGTTCGGCATTAGCGTTCGATAGGAAACCAACGGTATCCACAAAGATAACCAGCGGGATGCTGAAGGCATCGCACCAGCGGACGAACCGGGCCATCTTGTCGCAAGTGTTGATGTCCAGTACGCCGCCGTTCTCAGCGGGGTTGTTGGCCACTACCCCAACGGTGTGTCCGTTAAGCCGCCCGAAGCCGATAATCATACTTTTGGCGAATAGGGCCTGAAGCTCCAGGAAGCGCCCTTTGTCCAGGACTGCGGTTATAATCCGGTGCATATCGTAGGGTTGGGAGGTATCTATAGATAATAATGCTTCCTCCCGGCGTTTGGGGTCATCCCCCATGTCCACAACCGGGGCTTTCTCCCGGTAGTTCAAAGGTAAGTATGTCAACAGTTCGCGGCAGGTCTCGATGGCCTGGTCGTCAGTCTCCATTAGAAAATCGGCAATGCCGGTTACGGTGGCATGGAGGTTAGCTCCACCTATCTGCTCCTGGGTAACATCGGCGAAGGTTACTGCTTTGAGGAGCGGCGGCGAGGCTACCGACATATAGCTGGTGCCTTTGCGCATTATGACGAAGTCCGCCATGGTAGGAGAATAGGCTGACCCTGCGTAGCATGGGCCAAGCATCAATGATACCTGGGGGACAGCGCCGGAGGCCAGAGGCGGGCCGGGGAAGATGCCGCTGGTGAAAGCCATCCCTGAGCCGCCGACGATGGGGCGGAAGCCAGTCCGGCCGAACATATCGTGTACCTTTATACCGCCCGAGTCCACCATGCCGACATAAGGGACGCCTGCCTCTACCGCTCTCTCCATGAGCTTGCTTACCTTGTGGTTCTGCCCCACCGACTGCACCCCACCCATGACAGTGAAATCATGGATGTAGGCGTAGACGGGCCGGCCATGCACCTCGCCAAAGCCGGTGATAGCGCCATCGGCTGGCAGCTCGCGGTCGTCCACGTCGAAACCGGTGCGCAGCGGGCGGATGAACAGGTCAAGCTCCTGGAAGGTGCCCGGGTCGAAGAGTTTGGCCAGGCGCTCGCGGGCGGTGAGTTTGCCCATCTTGTGCTGGCGCTCCACCTCCGATGCTCCACCCCCTTGGAGGAGCTTCTGCCGCCGGGCTTCTACTTCATTGAGTTTATCTTGAAGAGTCATTTGTAATTACCTCGCTTTTCTAAATTCCCTTTGCACCCCACCAGAATCCTCCTCTGTGTCCCCCTTTACTAAAGGGGGAAGGGGGATTCCGTCTATTCTTTGCACTACCTCTTTGAGGTCGCCTAATATCTCCGTGTTGCTAAACCTTAGAACCTTCAACCCGTACGATTCCAGAATCCTGGTCCTTTCATCGTCGTAAGACTTACCTTCGTCCGTGTAGTGTGAATCGCCATCTATTTCGATTACCAGTCTCAGTTTGGGGCAATAGAAATCCACTATATAGTTGTCGATGGGTTTCTGTCTCAGGATAGGGTACTTGAAGCCCTGTAAGTATTCAAACCACAGCTTCGCCTCCGCCAGCGTCATGTGTCGCCTTAACTCCCTCGCTCTTTCCAATAAATCGGGATTGTAAGGCAGATGATACCCGGTGCTTATAAGCCCTCTTTCTTTCAAGGTCTCTGCATCGAACAATGTTTATACCCTTGATTCGTATTCCAATTCCAGAAGGTGCCCACAAGCACTCAGGTGATCATCCCCTACACCCTGCCAGAATCCTCCTCAGTCCCCCTTTACTAAAGGGGAAGGGGGAATTCAAGCTACCTTCTCACGCTTTCATATCCACTTTCTTGCTTTATCATCTTTAGCCATGCAGGAGAGCTTCTCAAAGTCCTCCGGCATCCGTGACGGCTTCACGGAGCCGTAGGCCGATTCCAGTGTCAATGTCGTGCGCGACAGATGGACTTTGCCGCCTTCTATAGTGAATACGACCTTGTCACCTGGTTTCAAGACCAGTGCCCGCCGCACGGTAGCGGGTATGGTTACCTGGTTGTGTTTGTTAATAGTAATGATATATTTCTTCATAATTTCCAGACGGAATCCCCCGCTCCGATTTAATCGGAGCACCCCCTTTAATAAAGGGGGTAATTGGGATTTACACCCGGAAATTCTCATGCTTCCTTAAGGGTAACTGCCCCTGGTTGTCACCTATCCATCGCTGCTGCCGGTCGCCCAGCCAGCGCAGGGCCTTGATCAGGTAGGCCCGTGTGTCCCGCGGGTCTATGAAGTCCTGCACCGCCTCACGGATGAGCATATCCAGCCCGCGCTCCATCTCGGCGATGCGCTTCTTCTCCTGCTCCTTGCGCTGGGCTTCATCGGCGATGGCTTTAAGCTCCCGCCCATAGATGATAGCCACCGCCCCCGCTGCCCCCATCAGCCCCGGCTCGAAGGTCGGCCAGGCCACGTGCAAATCGCCCATCATCATCTGGCCGGGCATGGCCAGCCCCCCACCGCCGTAACGCTTGCGGATAGAGACCGTTACGCGGGGTACAGTCGCCTCGGTGTTGGCCTGGAGGACGCCGCAACCGTGCCGGATGAGACCCCGCACCTCCTCCTCCACTGCGGGCAGGAAGGCCGGAGTATCGCACAGCCAGATGAGAGGGATGTTGAAGGCATCACAGAAGCGGACAAAGCGGGAGAGTTTGTCGGCGGCATCCAGCGTCATGCAGCCGGCGCGGTCCTGGGGATTGTTGGCCAGCAGCCCGACCGTCTGGCCACCCAGTCGGGCCAGCCCTGTGATAAGGTTCCTCGCCCAGTAGCGTTTAACTTCAAAGAAAAGACCGTCGTCAACAATTAAAGATATGAGCTTGTACATGTTGTAGGGCTTATTGGAGTCCACAGGCACCAGCTCCAGCAGCTCCTCTTCCCGCCGTTCGGGATCATCGCCGTTATCAATTACCGGGGGCTTGTGGGTGTTGTTCTGGGGGAGCAGGTCCAGCAACTCGTGGCATTTCTGGAGGCATTCATCCTCGTTCTCAGTGAAGACATCGCAGACGCCGGTGACCCTCGCATGGACATTCCAGGCATCGCCGATATCTTTCCCTGTCATGCCCGCTGGAGGCGGCGCCAGGTGCATATAGCTGGTGTTGCGCACCATGAAAACGAAGTCGGCCATAGCGGCAACGACGGCCATCTCGCCGGTGCATGGCCCCATGACAAGGGAAATCTTGGGGATGACACCCGATGCATTGGTCTGAAACCATGCCATTGTATCAGTGGAATAATAAGAAGGGTACTGGATGGCATCCTGAGCACGGATGCCAGTTGAGTCGAAGATGCCGACAATAGGGGTGCGGGCTTCGATAGCGTTGCGCATAACCATGTTTATCTTTCGCAGGTGGACGGTGCCCGCTGTGCCGCCCATAACCGAGCCGTCCTGGGCATATACGGTAACCGGGCGTTTGTGGACGAGTCCATGCCCTACCACTACCCCATCGCCGCGGGCGTTCTCCTCGCCGATGGGGAAGCCGGTCTCGTAGGGGCGGTGCCAGCTATCGAGTTCCTGGAGGCTGCCTTTATCCAGCAGTTTGTTGAGCCTTTCTCTGGCGGTGAGCTTGCCCTGCTCGTGCAGCCGCTCAACGGCAGCGGCATCTCCTTCCTGGATGAGCTTCCGTTCCGATTGGAGGACCTCCAGCTTGCCTGCCATGTTTTTAGAGGTTTTGAAACGCTTGCGAAGTTCTTCGAATTGGTCAGATTGCTGAGGAGTCATACCTCACCCCCTGCCCCCTCTCCTGCGAGGAGAGGGGAAAATAAGTAAATTAGGGGACACCCCTAAAACCCCGCCAGAGCGGGCTGCGCCCCTCTGGACTCCTACTTTTAATTGTCATAATAAATAGTTAGTAGCCATTATCGGGAAACCTCTTGTAACTGGGTTAACTATTTCTCTATCGCCTGCCTCAACCCCGTAATAAACTCCTTTACCTTGTGGTAGCTGCTGTCTTCCTTTATCAACTGGATGAGGCGGCTGCCTACGATGACCCCATCGGCTACGGAGGCCGCCCGTTTGGCCTGCTCCGGCCCGGCGATGCCAAAACCAACGGCTAAAGGAAGCTTTGTTCGAGACCTCACCCGTGAGACAAACCTCTCCAGTTCGGAGGACAACTCTGCCCGCGGGCCGGTAACGCCGGTTAGCGACACCAGATATATAAACCCCCGGCTGTGTTCGGCAACCAACTGGATACGGCTATCGCTGCTATTGGGGGCCAGGAGATAGATAAGGTCCAGTTTATGCCTTTGGGTAGCTGCCTCAAGTTCGGCGCCTTCATCGGGGGTCAGGTCAGGGACAATGAAACCATCAATGCCGGCCATCTCCGATACATGGCAGAATGCCTCCGGGCCATAGTTCAGGATGGGATTGTAGTACCCCATAAACAGCAATGGCAGCGATACCTTTTTTCGCAGCTTGCCCGCCGTCTCCAGGCATTTCTGAGGTGTAATGCCGTTTTGCAGGGCTTGAAAGCTAGCCTCCTGGATTGTAGTGCCATCGGCCAGAGGGTCGGAGAAGGGGATGCCCAGCTCCACTATATCGCAACCCCACTCCTCCAGCCGGGGCACCAGTTCCAGGCAGGTGTCGAGTTTGGGATAGCCGATGGTGAGATAGGCAATGAGGGCTTTGTGGCGTGCAAATGCCTGTGTAATACGACCTTGCCGTGAGCTTGTCGAATCGGTCATAGCTTCACCCCCAGGGCCTCGGCCACGATGTGCATATCCTTGTCGCCCCGGCCGGAGAGATTTACTACGATGATTTTATCAGAGGTCAATGTTCTGGCTAGTTGGACAGCGTAATAGATGGCGTGGGACGGCTCCAGCGCGGGGATAATACCCTCCATTACCGAAAGGAGCTTGAACCCTTCGAGGGCCTGGGTGTCATTAACTGCCTCGTAGCGGATCCGCCCGGTGTCCTTGTAATAGCTGTGCTCCGGCCCGACACCGGGGTAGTCCAGGCCTGCCGATATACTGTGGGTCTCCATAATCTGTCCGGCTTCGTCCTGAAGCAGATAGGAGCGGGCGCCATGTAATACCCCCGGCCGACCCGCTACCAGAGATGCAGCATGTTGACCGGTTTCCAATCCCTTACCCGCCGCTTCCACCCCGACAAGTTTTACCGATTCATCAGCAATAAAGGGGTGAAAGATGCCCATTGAGTTGCTGCCGCCGCCGACGCAAGCCACAATATAGTCGGGTAAGCGTTTGTAGTCTGACAGGATTTGCTCCCTGGTTTCCTGGCCAATAACGGCCTGGAAGTCACGCACCATAGATGGATAAGGGTGAGGGCCTACAACAGAACCCAGAAGGTAGTAGGTATCCTGCACATTGGTAATCCAGTCGCGGAAGGCCTCGTTGATAGCATCCTTCAGTGTTTTGCTGCCGGAACCCACCGGCCGCACTTCAGCCCCCATTAGTCTCATGCGGAAGACATTCAGGGATTGCCTTTGCACATCAATCTCGCCCATATAAATGATGCACTGGAGGCCCAATCTGGCGCACATCGCCGCTGTGGCTACTCCATGCTGTCCGGCCCCCGTCTCGGCCACGATGCGCTTCTTACCCATACGCACCGCCAGCAAGCCCTGCCCCAGGGCATTGTTTATCTTGTGAGCGCCGGTGTGGGCCAGGTCCTCCCGCTTGAGGAGGATTGTAGCTCCACCTGCGTGAGCTGACAGGCGCGGGGCATGATAAAGAGGAGTAGGCCGTCCGATATAGACCCTGGCCATGGAGTGGAACTCCTGCCAGAAAGCAGGGTCGGCCTTGGCTTTGCTATAAGCGGCCTCCAGCTCCTGGAAAGCCGGGACCAATGTTTCGGGGACGAACTTACCCCCGAAGGGGCCGAAATAGCCCCGTTCATTGGGAAGTTTAATAGTAGTCAACCTCACCCCCTTCGTGACGATAACCAAATTCCAATCTTTGTCATTCTGGAGGAGCGAAGCGACGAAGAATCTGGTGGTGAGGGGTTCTCGAATAGCAGTTTTGTGATATAATGGCGAATAAATTTACCCCACCCTGAGATCCTTCGTCCCGATACATCGGGACTCCAGGATGACAAAATACGTCTATTTGCAGGTAAATTGCGAGGTTATTCATTCAAATATCCCCTTTGACTGCCTGTATAAACGTTTTTAGCTTAGCATGGTCCTTCTTGCCGTGCGATGCTTCGACTCCACTGGATACATCTACTGCATAAGGTTTTACTATCTTAATCGCCTGGGCTACATTCTGCGGCGTAAGTCCGCCGGAAAGGATGACACAATTTGATCTGGCTGCCCTGGCGGCGATTTCCCAGTTAAATGCACGGCCGGTGCCGCCAAACATATCCGGATTATAGCTGTCCAAAAGCATCGCGACTACTTTGTAGTCTGAAAGCTGTTCCAAAATAGATTCGTCGTTAACTCTAAAGGCTTTTATTGCTCGATGTCCCAATTTTTGGCAATAATCCGGGCTTTCTGAGCCGTGTAGCTGAGTATAGTCCAGGGAGCAGAGATTCATAATCTCCCGCACCCGCTCCAGCTTCTCATCTACAAACACTCCTACTTTAGCTACGAAAGGGGGCAATCGGGACACAATAGTCGCCGCCTGCTCTGGTGTTACCCGGCGGGGGCTTCTGGTATAAAAGACAAAGCCGAGGGCGTCAGCGCCCAGCGCTATTGCAGCCAGTGCATCCTCCGGGTTGGTTATGCCGCAGATTTTTACTTTGACCATCAGCCTGAGCGAATTATAGCATAATTTTCACCAGCTTCACTATTGACATAAATACCTGTAACGCCTAATATTATTAATGAATTTGGGAGGAGAAAAGGTTGGCAACTACTAAATCGGCAAAAAAGGCAGCACGGGTATCTCTGAGAAAGAAAGCCCGGGGTAAGCCCATAAGATCAGCTCTGAAAACTTACATCACAACAGCAGAAAAAGTTATAAAAGGACAAGAACCGGATGCAGCTCAGGCAGCTACTGTAAAGGCCATCAGCGCCCTGGATAAAGCTGCTGAAAAGGGCATTATTCATCCTAACAATGCTGCCCGGCGCAAGTCCCGCCTGGTGAAAAAACTGAACCAGGCCAAAGCTGCAACAGCCAAAAAGGCTACTTAAAAGTTTCTATGGCTTGTTCGTGGCAAAGCAGGCGTGTTGTCATTCTGGAGCGTAGCGAAGAATCTCAGGGTGGGGCACACCAAACGGAGTAGACTCCAAAAATGTAACAAACCTGTGGTAGACAGAAGAAACCTTCTATTCAGTCGCATTTGAGCTAAGGGCCTCGATATATCGAGGCCCTTAGCTGGTATAAGGAGGCATTATGCGCATAAGCCCGGGCCGTGCAAGAATCCTCGGACTTACCGCTAATGTCTTTTTCCTGGGCATTGTAAGCTTCCTTACCGATATCAGTTCGGAGATGACCCTCACTCTGCTCCCATTGTTCCTGGCAAATGTGCTGGGCACTAGCACTATTGTTATCGGTTTGATTGAAGGGGTTGCCGAAAGCGCCGCATCTCTGCTGAAAATCGGTAGCGGCTGGTTCAGCGACCGGTGGCAACAGCGAAAGATTTTAACCATTATCGGCTATGGCCTTTCCACTATCTCTAAACCGTTCCTGTTTTTTGCCAGCACCTGGCATTGGGTTCTAGGAGTCCGTTTCGCCGACCGGCTGGGCAAGGGAGTGCGCACCTCACCACGGGATGCCTTGTTGGCTGACTCGGTACCAGCGGAAGAGCGGGGCAAAAGTTTCGGCTTTCACCGGGCTATGGACTCCTTCGGGGCGGTATTGGGATTGGGCGTGGCAGCTTTAATTGTTTATCTCAGTCAGAAGGGTGCAGTGGATATAACCCAGGCCAGTTTTCAACGGCTGGTGCTGGTGGGAATAATCCCCGCAGTCCTGGCGGTCCTGGTCATAATCTTCTTCATCCACGAGTCCAAAGAGAAGAAAGACAAAGTTAATCCACCAGTCGCTAGAGAGATACCGAAGCATAAGAACAACGGACTTTTCACCGGTATGCCCACCCGCTTCAAGATTTTCCTGGGCATAATGGTCCTGTTCACCCTGGGCAACTCCAGCGATGCCTTCCTGATATTAAGGGCGCAAAATATCGGGCTGTCAACCTTTCACATATTGCTTTTACTCGTTACGTTTAACATAGTCTATGCTTTGATAGCCGGTCCGGCAGGAATCCTCTCGGACAAAATAGGTCGGAAGACGCTTATCATTGGGGGTTGGACTGTCTATGCACTTATCTATCTGGGGTTTGGCATGGCATCTACTCCCTGGGTAATCATCGGATTATTTGTGGCTTATGGTATCTATTACGGAGCTGCCGAAGGCGCCGGCCGGGCCTTAGTAGCGGATATGGTACCGGCTGAGAAGCGGGGTACTGCATACGGTCTCTATCACGGCGCTGTTGGAATATCTGTATTACCGGCCTCGGTGATTGCCGGCTGGCTGTGGCAGAGCATTAACCCGGCAGCGCCGTTCTTCTTCGGCGCAGGACTGGCAGCAATGGCCTGCATAGGGCTGGTAACGTTGGTAAAGTAAATCCCGATTACATCGAAGATTTTCGACAAATTCAAATAAACAAAAGCGATGCGATTATAAACGCCGGGGACAAGATAGGTTTCAGCTCATTTATTAATGAATCCCCCATGCTCATTTGCATGAGCACCATGAAGGATGAAAATAGACTGGCACTGTCATTCTGGAGTCCGCCGGAGGTGGACGAAGAATCTCAGGGTGGGGCAAAGTCAATTTAAAAACTCCCTGCCACCCTGAGATCCTTCGTCGTCCCGATAACTCGTGACTCCTCCAGGATGACAAAATGCGTCTATTTTCGGAGCAATAGTTGGCAGGCAGGCATGAAATTGATAGCCTCCGGAGACCAAAGGGCTTGCTATGCGCTTCCGGACAAATCAAGCATGGTCTTCAGATCGCGTTTGGCTTTGAGTATATTTGCCCACAAATCGCCCAGTTTAGCAAGCCGGTCAGGCATATTAGAGATTGTAAAATCGGTTGGATAGACTTTGCCAAGTTCATCCCAGCTTAGCGGCGCCGATACGGTTGCCTCGGGAGCGGGACGCGGTGAATAGACGGAGCCCAGCGTCTTGCCGCGGAGATTCTGGTTGTAATCGAGAAACACCTTCCCGGAACGCTTTTCTACAGCCCACTCGGTGGTGATTTTATCAGGGTGGTGCTGCTGCACAAATGTACAGATGGTTTTGGCCGCTGAGTGAACAGCATGGTAATTAAACTGGCGGATAACAGGTACGTATATATGCAGTCCGGTGCGTCCGGATGTCTTGATGAACGCCTCCAGTGAAAGCTTATTGAGTATTTCCTTCAGCCATAGGGCGGCTTCGCAGGTCCGGGCAAAACCTTCACGGTTCAGTTGCGGCTCGTCACCACTGGCCTCAGCGCCGGAGTATATGTAAGGGTCGATGTCGAAGACGATAAAATCCGGGTAGTCTGTCAAGGAGTCCAGGTCTTCGGTCTCGCCGGCTGGTCCCTGGTAAGCTTCCCCACCGGTAGCGGGCCTGACGCTGGAGAACCAGCTATGAAACTCGATGTTAGCCACCTGCCCCAGCCACAGCAGGGTGGGCAGGTTATTGCACAGCAGGTATTCCCCATCTTTTTTGGTTCTCTCGGACAGGCGGACGGTTTTCACGAACTCAGGCAACTGGCTGGCCCAGTGCTTCTGGAAGAAGTGCTCGCCGTAGATTCCCCCGGGATACCGGCTCAGTGTGAGCGGGCGGTCACGGAGGTGCTCCAAGAGATACGGTGAGACACCAGCCAGATAGATAAGCAGGTCACGTTTGGTCATAGCCGGGCGACCGTTAAAGCGGGGCCAGAGTTCTTTATCCAGATTACTTAACGTTATCTTATGCCCCTGGACCTCTATGACAAAGTTTTCCCGGGGCTTCTTCAACTCTTCGAGAATACCGCCAAGGGACTTATCGGGAGGGACTCCGGGGCTATGTGTCTGAGAGGTCTCGTAGCCAGCGATGGTAACAGACTCGGTTCGGCGGACCTGACCGGCTGGCTTGTCATCGCGGAGCCGCACGTAGACCGGGGCCCGCAGCCGGCCATCCCATGTCCACTGAGAAAATTTGACCTCTACCACCATCTCAGGGCGTACCCACGTGGCAGGCGCATTTAACTCAGGTTCAGTGGCAAAAGGGGACTGCCCGGTTTTTAAAGCGTCCAGGCGCCGTCTAAAATCGGACAGGGTTTTATCATCGAACCCAGTCCCAACGTGGCCGGCCGGGATTAAGCGGCCCTCATCGTCACAATACCCCAGCAGCAGGGCGCCGAATGTCCGCGCCCGGTTACCGGTACCTTCCGTGTACCCTCCGATAACGAAATCATCTGTCTGAGCGGATTTTATCTTGAGCCAGTCAGCCGAACGCTGTCCCGGACGATAGAGGCTATGCTTCCGCTTGGCAATAACGCCCTCCAGTCCCTGCCCGATAGCGCCGTTGTATATGGCTATGCCATCACCCTCGAAGTGCTCCAGGAACCGCACCTGCTTCGATGGATACAGTACTCGTTCCAGCAACCTCTTCCTCAGTACCAGGGGCATGTCGTGAAGACTATAGCCATCGAGATATAGCAGGTCAAAGACATAGTATATGATAGCGGTAATGTTATGGTCCTGAATATTGGCCCGGTTCATGGTCTCAAGGTATGACTGAAGGCATTGAAAGCAGAGCTTGCCGCGTTCGTCGAGGGCTATTATCTCCCCGTCCAGCGCCAGTTGCGCCGCCGGTTGACGCCTCAGACCCTCTACTACGCCTGAATACTTTGCAGTAACATCCTGGCCGCGTCTGGAAAGGAGCCGAGTCTTGCCATCCTGGACCATAGCGATAATCCGGTAGCCGTCCAGCTTTGGCTCGAAAACCCAGTCCGGTCCGGAAAAGGGGGCGGCCGCGCTGGTAGCCAGCATGGGAGATTCTATCGCAGGAAACGGGGCTTGTGTCACGCCCGGTAGCGCCGAAAGCTTCGATGAGGAAACCGTAGAGGATTCAGGCCTGTGCCCCGACTTAATATCTTCGATACTCAGCCCGCTGGCAACCGAGGCACTTTTCCCCAGGATATCTATAGTGTCACTGGCAAAGCCATCACGGTGCTTGATAAGGAGCCACTGCTCCGGGCCGCTTTTCATTCTGACCAGTGTCCAGGATCCCTTGAGTTTATGGCCCCGCAAGGAGAATGATAGCTTCCCCGCAGCCAGACCCTCTCGCATCTGTTCACGGGCCTTTTTGTAGTCCGCAAAGTAAACCTTGCCCTCCCCATCAGGCGAGTAATCGCCTTCGTCCCAGACGATTACCTGTCCTGCCCCATATTGACCGGCCGGGATGACCCCCTCGAAGGAAGCATAGTCCAGCGGGTGGTCTTCCACCATGACTGCCAGCCGCTTGACCTCGGGGTTGAGAGATGGACCGGCAGGCACAGACCACGACTTCAGAACGCCGTCTACCTCCAGCCGGAAGTCGTAGTGAAGGCGCCGGGCAGCGTGCATCTGCACCACAAATGTCAGCGGCCCTTCACCTTCAGGTGACTGCGACGGACCAGGTTCCGGCGTGCGGCTGAAATCCCGCTTCCCCCTGTAATCTTTAAGCATCTCAGAATATATTATAGCGCGTGAGAAGAGCAATACGCTAAAATCGGTGCTCTAATGTCACCCTGAGCGAGGCGAAGGGTCTGGGGACTCGTGGGGCTTACCTGTGTTACGCAAGCCCAACCCCAGATTCTTCACTCCGTTCAGAAGGACAAATGCGCAACCTCCTTGGAAAAAGTGTCGTGTACTGAGCCCTAAAAGAGACAAATAAGAGAGAGGATGAGTGTAGCTGGAGATGGAATTGACATAACTGACTATCTGGGCCGGGGGTGGTTTGTGGGGGTGGTGTGGCTGCGAAGGGTTCAAATTTTCCGTGGGAGGTGGACATGGTGGCCTAGTTGGATAACGTCATAGATGGCCAGGGACACCTTCGATGTCATGAAGATCACGAATTGGGTAATGTATCAGTTTGGAGATAAGAAGAATGGGAAATGATATAATGCAAACATTCTATAGTACGGAGGTGAACAATTTGGCGGAACTACGCTGCGCAGGTTGCAAAAAGTATATGCGAATAGATATTCCGCATCACGGTATCGAAGCTGAAAAAGCCAATCCACATAAGGTCACAGGGATTGCTATATGCCAATGTGGTGTAGGAACCGGTTTTGAAATTGAAAGCGATACAACCGTGTACGTGTCAGGGAAAAATAGCTATGGATTCGTAAGTGGAACATTCTCTGAAACAGTAAAGACTCTATACGCGGAAGCAGAGTTATCATTTCAAAGTGGGGCACCGGATGCCTCTGTGGCTATGTGTCGAGCTAGTGTAGAGACAGCTTTAGCAGACAAAGGATTCTCTGGTAGAGATTTATATGAGAGAATTATGAACGCAAAGGTTGTGCTAGGCGATGTTGAAGTAGGCTTGGCTCACGCCAGCAGATTAATAACAAGAGAAGCAATTCATCGGGGGGAGCTTGTCCCATTATCTGATATCCCCTCTATGCTTTCAGCAACGGTACGCGTGTTGAATAAGTTGGCTAATGCCACAAACGTACAACCTCCTCCGTAGTCCAGATGCAAATTGATACACTCCCACGAATAGAAAACCAGCCGATAACGTGTATAGGTGCCTCGAAGGTAACGTTAACTATTTATTAACGCTTGTAAGTAAATTACTAACATGTTAGAGAAGCAGTTTAGTGCCCCGTTTCATCGGACAAAATTGGTGATAATTCAGGCAACCATGTGCAGATATATCAATTTTCGAAGGGACGCACCGTTAATTTCCAGACAACCATTGGCCTTCGTAGGGCAGGTTTCCCAACCTGCCCGATGTTACCAGGTCGGGTTAGGAAACCCGGCCTACGAATAGAATCGGTGATTTTGGGGTTAATCTTAACCTGGTCACAAAAGCAATAAAATGGCATAATGAAAGTATGGGAAAGATACTTATCGGGGTTTCTTCATGGTCGGATAGGTCTCTCGTCGAGAGTGATTTTTATCCCCCGGAGATTAAGACGGCGGCGGAGAGGCTGCAATATTACAGCCGGAACTTCGCTGTGGCCGAGATAGATTCCAGCTATCATTTCTTCCCCACTCGGCAGAACCTCAGCCTGTGGCTGGATAATACCCCGGAGGGATTCACCTTTGATGTTAAAGCTTTCAGCCTGTTTACCCAGCACCCCACGCCTTTTAACTCGCTGCCCCGCGGTATAAGAGAAAAGTACGGCGACCGGATTAAGGCCAAAGGTAACGTTTATCAGCATCATCTGCCTGTAGAAGCCATCAACGAACTATGGGACGGCTTCAACCGGACCGTCCAGGTTATCGCATCTGAGGGCAAGCTGGGGGTGGTGCTTTTTCAGTTCCCGCCCTGGTTCCATCTGCATCAGGACAGCTTTGATTACCTGGCCCGGTGCCGGGAAAGGCTCTCGGCGTTCGAGGTTGCCGTGGAATTCCGCGTTGCCACCTGGCTGAATGATGAGAATAAAGAGGCAACCTTGCAGTTCTTGCGTGAACATAAGCTCTCCCTGGTTTGCGTTGACGAGCCTCAGGGATTCAAGTCGAGCGTACCATCGGTAGCTGAGGTTACCGCCGCTACAGGTTTCGTGCGGTTTCACGGGCGCAACAGCGAAAACTGGGAGCAAAAAGGTATTTCCACAGACGAAAAATTCAAGTACCTGTACAGTGACTCTGAACTGCAAGAGTGGGCGCCCAAAATACGGGAGATGGCAGGCAAGGCCGCCAATTTACATGTTATCTTCAAGAACAAATACGCCGATTTTCCTGTCAGAAACGCGCAACAAATGGGAAGGATACTGGGGTAGAGACACGGCATGTCTAAGACCCTCGGTTTATCGGGGCCGTGTCTCTACTTCGACGGATCCTATCTAATTACCAATCCATTCTTTCACGGGTTTGTCCTGGTCATTTAATATTTATTGGATGATTCTCATCCGTTTCCCATGTGACCGGATTGGAATTAATATACTGTGTTGTCTGATTTAACTCTTTTTCATTTCTTATCACATGTTCATAATAATTCCTTTGCCAGACGGTTACAGGCAGGTTTTCGCCTAATTCATTTAACCGTTTGGTAACTGCCGACTTAAAGGAACGTATGATTGTGGGTAATGAATTGGGAACTGGTTTTTGAAATTCCTCATTCGTGTTTTGTATACCAGACACGGTCCCGATTAATCGGTATGTCTCTACACACAGAACGGAGGATGGCAAAGGTTTGGAAATGCTAATAATTCCATGTACATGGTTCGGCATGACGACAAAGGGACTTGGTTTAACATCATGAAAATGGTGAGGAATCTCTTGCCAGCATGAATGAACAATAGAACCATATTTGTTCAAGAACATCCTCCCTTCTTTGATTTCCCCAAAGAAACACATCCGTTCATAGGTACAAATGGTAACGAAATATGCTCCAGGTTGAGTATAATCGTGCCCTTTCAACCTTGATGAATGAGGGTTATATTCGAATGGTTTTGTGTTGACCACTTGCATATCGCCTTTTTGTTTTGATTCCTGCATTGTAGAGACACGGCATGCCGTGTCTCTACGGATGACCCCTTCATCATTTCGGGCGGTTGGCGGATTCACGGGTAGCCGCTTCGATGCTGACTTTCAGGGCAGCCATAAGGTCGGGAATTTCCTCGTATTTGGGCATCTCCATAACCTTGATTTCCTGGCCCTGGACTTTAGCCTGGATGATTTCATTAAGAGCTTCCTTGTACTCGTCCCGGTACTTTTCCGGCTCGAATTTCATGGCCATCACCTTGATCAATGACTCAGCCATCTCCATTTCACTGGTGGAGAATTCCTTCTCCGGGACCGTAATTTCGCTGCGGGACACGATTTCATCCGGATAGTGCATCGTATGCAGGGTAAGCAGCGAGTCCACCGGACGCAGGCAGCAGAGGTGTTCCCGTCTCTGGAAAGCTACCTTGGCAATGCCGGCGCGCCCGGATTTCCGTAAAGCTTCCCTGAGCAGGCAGAACGGCTTGGCGCTATAGTCCTCCGGTTCGAGGTAGTGGCTGCCGTAAAAGTAAAGCGGGTCAACCTCTGCCGCATCTATAAAACCAACAATATCTATGGTATGGGTGGTCTTGATGGGTGCTTTGTCTAAATCGCTATCTTCCAGGACTACATACTGGTCTTTGGAATATTCGAATCCCCTGACCGTTTCCTTGGAACTGAAGTATTCGTTATCCTGCTGGCAATGCAGTACCTGCCTGGGTCTGGTCAGACATTTCTTATGGAGCAGGTGAAAACCAGGGGTCTGGCTGGTTGTAGCCACATACATCTTCACCGGAATGCTGACCATACCGAAGCTTATCGCTCCCTTCCAAAAAGCCTTTGCCATCTCTCTGCCTCCCGTTATTCGATACCATAATTATACGTCATTAAGATAATCCTGGTAATTCCTGCTTGTCACTTCTCCCTCGAGGGGAGAAGGTTAGAGCCTGCCTGAGAGAAGCGAACGGGATGAGGGTGATTTGTTTGTAGGAGCTACGATTTATCGGAGCCCTTGGCGACCACAAACCCAACATATGGGACATGAAGTATGAAAATAATCTGGCACCGTCATTCCGGAGTCCGGTGGAGGTGGACGAAGAATCTCTCGCTGTTGCGACATGCCCCGTATCAGCGAGGAATTGGAGATTCTTCACTATGTTCAGAATGACAAGTGAAGGTCTATTTTTTCGGGAGAACTATCTTTACCGAAGCTGTTTCCTTTGACGACCTGAATAATTGGTGCAGGCCGCTATGCAGTTTTACCAATCAGGTATCTTGAAACGGCATTGCCCAGCGTCTATAATGCAGCGAGACAGAGACAACTTAATTAGAGGAGGCATAATGGTCAAAGAAGCTCGAAACCAGCCCAGAAAATCGAAGCTGGGCACAGTAGAAGACGCTATGGCCTTCATCCATGACGGGATGTACCTGGCCTTCGGCGGACATGTCTATTTCAATAAGGCCAGCCACATGGTCAGGGCTATCGCCCAAAAAAGGGTCAAACATCTTACCCTGTCCGGTTCTCCATATGCCAGCTATGAAATGGACCTGCTTATAGCAGCCGGGGCAGCCAGCAAGGTAATGGTTGGCAATCTCGGCTTCGAATACCTGGGGCTGGCCCCCAATTTCAGGAAGGCGGTCCAGCGCGGAACAATAGAGACTGTGGTCGGCGACGAGTCCACCCTGATAGGGGGCTATATGGCGACGGTAGAAGGAATTCCCTATCACCCTATAGTTTCTATCATGGGCAGCGATGTGCTCAAAATCAGCCCTTTAGTCAAAATGTATAAGGCCCCCTGGGGAGGCGAAGAGATTATCGCGGTAAAGGCCCTGAACCCCGATATAGCTATCCTCCATGCCCAGGAGGCCGATGAATTTGGCAACGCCCGCTATAAGGGGCAGCCTTATTTCGATCAGATAATCGCCAAAGCGTCAAAGAAGGTCATCCTCAGCGTGGATGAGATTATCAGCCATGACAAAATTACTGCCGAACCGGAGAAGACGGTAATCCCCGGGTTCATGGTGGAGATGGTGGTGCATCTTCCCTTCGGCGCTCACCCCTGCCTGAGCACCCGGAGCTATGTCCATGATGAACCCCACCTTAAAGAGTACATCCAGAAGAGCCAGGAGAGCCTGAAAGAGGGCGACACCGGGCCGCTGGACGAGTGGCTCAAGAAGTATGTCTACGAGCCGACGTCTATATATGACTATCTGGAACGTGTCGGGGGTCTGAAACGGATGACTGAGCTCAAACTTATGATGGAACTGGGGAGGGATCACTGAAATGACTACAAAACAGCCGGACTATAGCTGGGCGGAGCAGATGGTGGTAATCTTTGCCCGTGACATCAAGGACAACGATATCGCCATGATGGGAGGCGCACGGCATGACATACCCTTCGCCGCCGTGATGCTGGCCAAGAACCTCTATTGCCCCAACCTGACCACTATCACCACGGGTTGCTATATCAATCCCAAACTCACGGCCATGCACTACAGCGGGCATACCTCCGTCCTGTACAGCAAAGAGGCCGACGGTATGATTACCGGCTACGACATCTTTGAGGTATCGGAGAGGGGATACATCTCCTTCTTCTTCTATCATGGACTCCAGATGGATAAATACGGCAATGTTAACCTTCATTTCATCGGAGATTGGAAGAAACCGACAGTCCGCGGGCCGGGGGCGGTGAATATTTCGATGTCGGTTACACCTTCCCGCCACTATCTCTTCCCTATACGCCACAACAAAAGGACCTTTGTGGAAAAGGTGGATTTCGTCACCCTGCCCGGATTCCTGGACGGCGGCGACAGCCGCAAGAAGGCTGGCATAAAGGGAGGCGGCCCCAGCCTCTGCGCTTCGCCTCTGGGCGTCTTTGACTTTGAGAAGCAGAGCAAACGGATGAGGCTTAAATCGGTGCACGAGTGGGTCAGCGTCAAGGACATAGTGGACAACACCGGGTTTGAGTTGATAATGCCCTCTAATGTACCCACTACTCAACCTCCCACAAAAGAAGAGCTGCAAATGCTCCGTGAGGAGATAGACCCCACGGGCATCCTGAGGGGGATGGCGGGGAGGCTGTAGAAGAGGCTATATTTAGGTTCTCTGGTAACCTTGTTTGCTCGCAGATTCAGGAAAAAACGTTAATAGGTAACACCCCGTACTTCACGATGCAATCGTGGGGTACGGGGTTTGAGCATCAAAGAAACAAGACAGACAAACATACACCCTCAACTACTTGACATAACTTATCAAGCAATACACACGACACCCTAAATAAAGTGCCTTTTTCACAAATTTGACAGATGGCGTCAATAAAGTTAGCCTTTTAGCAATTACTATTTTTTTGATTTAAAGGGAAACGGCTTTAATGGCAAGGATACTCATAGCAGGGGAAAACGCAGTTATCCGCGAAGGATTGAAGCAGATTCTTGCTGCCAATCGGGATATGGGTATAGCCGGTGAAGCCAGCACCGGTCAGGAAGTGATGGATGAGTTACCGAAGAACCGCTACGATGTGGTTTTATTAGATGTTTCCATACCGGGTCGAAATTGGCTGGATATACTAAAGGACTTGAGGAACCAGAAACCCAACTTTCCTGTTGTTGTATTGAGCGCACATACAGATGAAGACCTGGCTACGCGCGCATTCAGAGCCGGTGCATCCGGGTATTTGACCATAGAGTGCGCTCCGGATGAATTATTAACCGCACTGAAAAAAGTCCTCAGCGGTGGGAAATATGTAAACGCTTCCCTGGGTGAAAAACTGGCTTTCGACATGGAAAAGGGTGCGGATAAGCTGCCCCATGAGTTACTTTCGGACCGCGAGTATCAGGTGATGAGCTTGCTCGCCTCGGGAAGAACAGTTTCTGAGATCGCCGGTGAAATGTCGCTGAGTGTAAAGACGGTCAGTACCTATCGCTCAAGAATTTTGGAAAAACTGAATCTCAAGAATAATGTAGAATTAGCCCGCTATTATACGAAATTCATCGATACCCAGCGAGTAAAATGCAAGAGGTGCGGGCAGGACAATCCTCACATTGCGAGGTTCTGCGCCCATTGCGGCGGCGTTTTAGACACTGCCGCTGAACCTGCCTTACCAGCGCCGGGTCCCCCAATAAAGCCGGTAGAGGTGCGTAGGGCGAGTGTGAGCTTCTGGGGAAAATACAGGAGGATTATAGGCGCTTCCGCAGCTTCAATTGCTATCATAGTGGTAGGAATAATGGTATGGCAGAATCAACCGGCTTCGACGCCATACGCGGTCCCGAGAGAAGTGGAGCTGAAGTATGACGATGGGACATCGGAGGATACCGTTAGTTCCAGCCGGGGTGGCTACCTGGTCGGCTTTTCGCCGCCCTCCGTCCCGTTTGTGGTTAACAAAATCAGGATGTACGGCGAGGCTTATAGCTCGGAGAGGACGGAGTTTGACGTTCAGATCTGGGACCGGGAGCAAAACGTGTTGTACAGCGCGATTTACCCCTTCACATTATTTCCTCCTCCTACGAAGGGACGTGGTTGGGTAGAAGTGCCAGTGCCTGATATCGAAGTAAAGACTGATTTTTTTATCCATCTGTACACAGGTACAGGCAAAATGGGTGGACAGGATGGTGTGCAACTCGGCGCTGATAATAGTACCAGGAACAAACACTCTAGTCTAACGGTCCTAACCTCAGAAGGAACTTATAAGATCCGCGATGGGTGGGGGAACTATATGCAAAGTATGTGGTTTGCTGATAAGAATAAGGTGACCTGGATGATACGGGTAGTTGGTGGAAGTCCTAAATAACTTGAGGCGATGTGAGGCCGCTACTTCTGGTTCTAATAGTACAATTCCCTCGGAAATAGACACTTTGTCATTCCTTCGAAGATAGATGTTTTCATGTCATCCTGGAGGAGTCACGAGTTATCGGGACGACGAAGGATCTCAGGGTGGCAGGGAGTTTTTTCAGATTGACTTGCCCCACCCTGAGATGCTTCGCTTCGCTCCAGCATGACAGAGAAAGCTATTTT
>Ga0209514_10001933_pt1 | contig 33757 bp, 33 predicted proteins | sample Subgrocontami58m_FD_187452 | JGI IMG/M metagenome (GOLD analysis project Ga0209514, IMG submission 187452) | Subsurface groundwater microbial communities from S. Glens Falls, New York, USA - GMW37 contaminated, 5.8 m (SPAdes) (version 3) | ecosystem: Environmental > Aquatic > Deep subsurface >...
GTAGAGTTATATGAAAGGAAATTAATAATCGGAGAAATTCTTTTCCTTTTATAGATAGGGGTAGAAATTAGAAAAATCCGAAAATTAATTTCTATCACTATAAGTCTTTTAATCAATAAATAAATTTATTACTTCTTCTGTGCTTAATATTTTTACTTTGTCTTGCTTCTTCAGTTCGGCATCGTTTGTCCAGATTGGTAAATTCAGATTTAAAGCTAGAGCAAAATAAGGGACATCGTCTGAATCTGGAGAACATTTTTCTGCTCTATTCAGAAACTTTCTAAAATCTCTAAACTCTAAAAATTTTATTTTATAAAAAACTCCTTTTTTCCTTTCTGAAAATTCTTCTTTTGACAAACCAGATTTCTTTAAACATTCTTCTTCGTGCTTATTAAACTCTTGAATAATAAATGATGGTGCAGTAAAGCTAAAATCTAAGAGGGAGAAAAGTGAAGAGTTAGTTGAATTTGGTTTCATTAATGAAAAGAGAATATTATTATCAATTATCATTTCCCATTAATCTCTTCAGCCGTCCTTTTTTTGCTCTTTTTCCTAAATTTACACTCCAATCAATAAAGCCTCTTTCTTCCTCTAATCCTTTTAATAATTCTTCTTTAAGCTGTTTTCTTTTTATTTCATCAATTATTGTTTTCCTAACTAAGGCGCTCCAATTTACTTCCTCAAATTTTCTCATTGTTTCTCTTATTTCCGGAGATACTGATATTGTTATACTTACCATTTTCTGTGTAAAAACGTAAATACGTTTTATTATTTAAATCTTTCTATTCTGAAATTCAGATTGTAGAACTATGCTTTCTTAAAATTCTTCTCTAAATATTGTTCCTCAAAGGCAATATGCTTGGTAAATTTGTCTACGAGCATCTTTCCATCGGTTTCGAGTGCTATTTTTAATTGTTTATCATTCTTATCTTTTGTATAATCTTTAAGAATCTTCCAGTGCCCTTTTAATTCTTGATGTTGAGAAATAATTGTTTTGTGAAATGGGAATTCTTCACCATGGTTTGAAAGCCAATTAAAATATTTATCTTCTTTTTCTTCGTGCTGGGACCAAAAAGACTCGAATTTTTGTAAGAGGGAAGAGAGTTTAGTTCTATTTATTTTGTCTCCAGTAAAGGCCATAATGTCCGATAACATCCTCTTGATTACTGCATGTTCTTCTTTTATATTTTTTACTGGATGCATAATAAAGTAGAAGTGAAAAAAGCATATAAAGCTTATGAAATAGTTTCGGGATAACACAAAAGCCCAAGAAAACAAAACCCTTAAAAAGGTTATTTTTCTAAATATATAAGGGAAAAAGATGGTGTGGGAAATAGCGATTGCCTTTATTGTATCTTTTATCTATATTATTTATGCTTTATCTTATCTGAAGAAAACTAAAAAAGGCAGCGATAAAATGCAGGAGGTCGGCGCCATTATTAAAAGAGGAGCCAGAACATTCTTAAAAACTGAATTTTATGTTTTATTCGTTGTTGTTTTGATTTTAGGAATAGTGATATTTATCTTTAATAGAAATTTGGCGATATTTTTTGTTGTCGGGGCAGTTTTATCCGCTATTACTAGCGTTGTTGGAATGAGTGTTGCTACCTCTGCAAATGTTAAAGTGAGTGCATCTGGAGATTTAAAAAAAGGCTTGAGGATTGCATTTACTGCAGGGCTTGTTGCAAGCATCTTGGGGACAATGATTGGAATTTTAGGGGTTTACTTTATTTATATACTAATGGAAGATGCTAACATTCTTTATGGTTTTGCATTTGGAGCTAGTTTGGTTGCTTTATTCTTAAGGGTTGGCGGGGGAATTTATACTAAATCTGCTGATGTTGCTGCTGATTTAGTTGGAAAAGTTGAAAGAGACTTGCCTGAAGATGATGAAAGAAATCCAGCGGTTATTGCAGATTTAGTTGGAGATAATGTGGGCGATGTAGCTGGAATGAATGCTGACTTGTTCGAAAGTTATGTTGAAAGCATTATTGCTGCGATGGTCTTAGCATTAGCATTTTCTAAAGATGTATTTTTACCTTTGAACATTGCTTCCGTAGGCGTTATTGCTTCTGTTGCTTCTATTTTTGTTATAAGAAGCAAAAATCCTTATAAGTCTTTAATGGCTGCCTTGATATTTTCATCATTATTGGTTGCAGTTGTTTCCTTGTTACTATATAAAACCTATGCATACAGCATAATCCTAGGAGTTATAGCTGGTTTGGTTACTGGTTTGAGTGTTGTTTATTACACTTCTTATTTGTATAAACCAACGAGAAATGTATCTGAGGCGGCTACGAGGGGGGCAGGCCTTGTTGTTTTAAGGGGAATGTCAAATGGAATGATTTCAACTTTGATTCCTGTTGTTACAATTGCTGTTGTGATGATATTAAGCTTCAATAGCGGGGGAATGTATGGGATTGCAATAGCTGCAGTAAGTATGTTGAGCATTGTTGGAGTAACTCTTGCCTCGACAATTTATGGCTCAATATCAGATAATGCTTCTGGAATCAATGAAATATGCAAGATGGAGAAGAATAGAAAAATAACGGATATATTGGACGCTGCAGGAAATACGACTGCAGCCATAGGTAAGGGATTTGCAATTGGTTCGGCCGCTTTGACTACTTTAGCTTTGTTGGCCAGTTTCATGATTATTGCTAAAATAGAAGTTATAGATGTGTTTAAAGTAAATAACCTGGCAGTGTTATTTATTGGAGCAACTCTTCCATTTATGTTTTCATCGATAGTCATAAATTCAGTGGCTGCAACTGCTGAGAAGATAGTCGAAGAAGTAAGAAGGCAGTTTAAGAATGGGCAAATTATGGCTGGAAAGAAAAAGCCAAATTATGAAAAAGTAATTGAAATCGCTACTTCCTCTTCTCTGAAGGGTATGTTCCTTCCTTCTATTTTGGTGGTAATAACCACTGTCGTTGTTGGGCTTATATTTGGAGTTGAGAGTTTGGGCAGCTTTATTGTGGGGGCTAGTGCATCTTCATTCTTGCTTGGTTTATTCATGGCAAATGCTGGAGGAAGTTATGACAATGCAAAGAAATATATTGAAAAAGGAAATTATGGTGGAAAAGGAAGCGAGGCTCATAAATCCGCTGTTGTTGGAGATACTGTTGGAGATCCTTTGAAAGATACTGCTGGACCATCATTGAATATTGTTTTGAAATTAGTTGCGGTGACTTCGTTGCTTTTAGCGTTGATACTTGCTTAGAATCGGATTAATTTAAAAAATGGCAACTATTAAAAACACTTTATTCTTAGTCTGTTAAGTGTTGAAAGATGAAAAGTAAAAAAAGAGGATTTCAAAAAGGAAAGAGTTTTTATTTCAAGGGAAATAGAATTGTGCTTGATAGTGCTTCGAGCAAGATTGCTTTTTTTGGGATATTGTTTTTGTTTGGAGTTGTGATTGTTTTGAGCGTGATGGACGTTTAGACATTGGTTTCTTTCTTCTTTAGTTTATCTTTTTCTTCTTTGAGGTTGAAATGTTTAGCTAGGAATTTTATGACTTCTTGAAAGGTTATTGGCTCTGAAATAAGAGATGCCATGTCTTTGTCCCATCTGTTTTTTAGAGTTTGAGCTTTGTTAAACATTTTTATTATTGAGAAATCATCTCCAGATTCAAGACACTTTTTCTTTGCCAAATCTAGGTTTATATATGTATTTTTATGAATTAGATTAAAGACATCTAAATGATCTCGTGGTTTGTTTCTGCCAATTGTTGCAGCCACTTTTTCTGCTATCATTTCTTCTTTTGCAAGTGTAAAAATTGAAAATTCTGGAATAAAAGGAGAATAGAAGTGATTAATTTTATGAATTTCCGAAGGAAGAAGCAGTTTTCCTCTTCTATTTAAGTCGATAAAGATAATATCCTTATCATTAACAAAACCTTGATAATGCACAACAATCCTCAAGAATCCGTCAACATTCTTATCTTCTGTAACGTTATCAAATATATTAGACTTCTTGATTATGTCAATAATCTCTTTTTTAATAGCCGAAACATCTCGCGTTAACGAGAAATCAATATCTTCGCTTAAACGAGAATGATTTAGAAATATTTTGTTAAGAGCGGTCCCGCCTTTAAAGTATATTCCTTTAATATCTCTTATCAAATAAAGAAGCAGTGTTATAAAATAGTCTTTAGTAAGTTTAAACTGATCAAACTTGTGCAGGGCTAGAACTTCCTTAAATTCTATATCAGGTATTCTTTTGATTTCATCCATTTTTTAGATTCCCTCTTATTTAGGATTTTAAATTCATGCCCCCCTATCTTGTTTACGATATAATTTTCTTTGTCTATTTTTCTAATTCTATGAAATATTATCTTTATGTTTAATACTTCTTTTTTACCCTGTTTATTTGAAGTAAAAACATCCATCCATGCTGGAATTTGGTCTGTAAGCTTCCAATAATTAGCAGAAGTCCAACCACCAAGATAATATTCTCCAGAATTGCAAATCTCATCTATAACTATAAATGGGTGTTCGCTCCAAACTCCGGATTTAGCCTTAATTGGTACAAGATAATATTTATTTTGATTGAGTTTTATTATTCTCTTCTTCTCAAGAAGTTTCTTTATTCCCTTGTAAAATGTTGTCTTATTGCTGAAAAACTGTTCTATATCTTTAGAACTAAAGAAATATTTCTGATAAAACTCAAGCCATGCTATAATTTTCACCTCCCGTTGCGAAAGCCCTTTTATATCAAATTCTTCATTTTTTTGTTTTTTCATATCTCTTCGGTTAATGTTACATAAATTAGACCTATTTAGTCTAATAACTGTATCTTTATAAATATTACTTTTTATAGATATTATTAAAAAAACGACATATATAAATAATAGTGTTGTCCGATATTGTCAAGTTAGAGTGATATGTTGCCTGTGTGAATTGAAAAGTTTAAATATCTGTTAATTTTAGTTATCTTATGAAAGAAAAAAGATAGGGCGATGGTGCAGGACGATACTATGCCAAAACAAAAGATAAATGGTAAAAATGAAAAGTAAAAAAAGGGAATTTTTGATTGTGGTTTTAGTCACATTATTATTATTTTCAGTGAATGCAAAAGCAATTTCTTCGAACATAAAAGATAGCTATGAAAAGAAGGAAACTATAATCGGGGAGCTTTATGGTTCTATTTTGGCGCCAATTTCAAAAAGTCAAATAAACCTAGTCAGGGACGGGCATATAGATGTTGCATTTGATTATGATATAAAGCAATTGGGAAACAAATATTATGTTTGGTTAACGGCTCCGCAGAACAAGGGCAATTATACTTTAATCATAAACGATATTGTAACCAATGAGCAAGGCTTTCAAACACAGGTAAATTATCAGAAAAATTTCAAAGTTTTGTCAAATGCTACTGATTATTCTGTAAAACCAGGGTTTATATCTACTTCGCAAGACTTTTTTATAACTGCTTCTTTGTACTCTGAAATAGAAAAGACAATAAACATTGATTTTCCAAATTCTCAATCTATAAATTTGCAACAGGGAGATAATAAAATTGATTTCTCAATAAAGGATGTTGTTGGAACGCAATTAAACACAATTAATTTTGGAAAATACGCGGTACCTGTATATATCGTGGACAAGGCAATAAACAATAGTGTAAACCAAACTACAAATCAAACCATTAATCAGACAAGTCCGGTGAATGTAACTTCGAATAACACTAATCCTGAGACGAACAATAGTATAAACCGGACAAATCAAACAATTAATTTTACAAATCCCTCGAATTATTCAATTAATGCTAGCTTTAAGATAGTCCCTCAAAGTATTAAGTCAACAATATTAATAACAGAAAATCCTTCATATCCTTTTAAGATATTTAATTTTGAGAATAGCTCTGTGAATATAACCTTGAATTACGATAAGAACATCTTTGTGATTATTCCGTATATTAATTTATCAATTGAGTCGAATAGCTCCATACAATTAAATCTCTCTCTAAAGAATAATACTGGAGTAACTATAAGAGATGCGGTGATAATTACTTCAGACAAAAAATCTGAATATCTTCTTATAGAATTTAACTTTACAAAGAAATCTGAGGATGTTTCAACTTCGTACTTATCTGGAAGTTCGTCTTCTTCAGAATCTTTGCTTTATTGTTCGGAAATTCCAGGGGCAAAACTTTGTACTGCATCAGGCGAGATTTGCAATGGAAAAGTTGTTTCAAGCCTTGATGACGGAATTTGCTGCCAGGGAACTTGCAAAGCAGAAAAAACAAACAGCAAAGCTTGGATAGGATATTTAATTATCGCAATTGTTATTTTAGTTTTATTGATAATTTATCTAAAATACAAAAAGACAAAATCTCCTGCGAATCCAATGGCCTCTTTGGGAAAGACTTCTGGACTGCCTCCAGGAATGCCACCAATAGGGATTGGTCTTTCTGGTATGAAGAAGATTTGAGTTTAAATTTCTCTAATTTACTTTTTCTTTTTTCCGCTTTTTCCTTTCTTAACTGCTTCTTCCTTGACTGGAACTTCCTGCTTTTTCTCTTCCGTTATGATTGGGTTTGCTACTTGGGGCGGAGTTGTGAGCTGTCTAAAGACGGCAGGGGCAAATTGCCTGAGTTTATCTAAGAGAATTTGATTTTCATATAAAGTCTTTTTTGTGATTGCGTCGTAATTATGCATTCTTTGAATTATTTTGTTTCCCAAATCATTAAAATAAGCCACTGGAAGTGCTAAATTTTCAGGACTTACAACTTCAACGTGTGCGGGCATATATGCAAATAAGACAGCAAGATACATTTCTAAAGTCTCAAATTCAATCTCTAATTCAGCAAAGGTTGTAAATAATTCCTTTGATTCTTTTACAGGTAAAGGTTCATGGAGTTGTTTGTTTAGTATTTTAACTCCCTTCTCCTCTCCTAGTTTGTTAACTAACTCGTTTAATGACCCCGAAACATAATCAGCAGGCTTGCCTAATATCTCTAAAATCATAATTGCCTGTATTTTTTCCATATAAAGACATATAATTAAGGCTTTTAAATTTTAGTGTGAGAGATTATGAATAATTTTTATAGCCTCTTCAAAATAAGCATAACTAAAACTACTATGCCAATAAAACTGAATGCGTAAAACATCATAAACAAAATCTTGCTTTTTTTGGTAGTTACCTCGATTGATTGCTCACTTTCATTGCTTTTCTTTGGATTAAGATAAATTTTATCGGTTTTCTGCCCTTGGCTTTCGTTCATAATTTCATTATAGCTTAAATCATTATAAACTTGACTTTCTTGTGTATTCTCTTTAGTTTTTTGGACAGGACTATCTTCATTATTAGTTTTAGCAACTACATTTTCTTTATCCGAGTCTAGAGAGTCTTCCGCGTTTTGCGTACTATCTTGATTATTATTTGGAGAATTTATCTGATTGTTTCCTAGAGGGTTATTGGTTGTTGGATTGGGAGCATTTTCGACGTCCGTAACAGTTATACTTCCGCATTTTGAAAAACTAGAGCTCGAACCTGTTTTTCTGACTCTGACACAGATTTGTCTTTTTCCAGGAGAGTTGGTTACTTTTATTGAATACTCTTTCTGGCTTGGAAAACTTCCTGCAAGATAGTTCCAGGAATCCTGCCAAGCATTTTTCTCAGAATTATAAATATTTGAGATATATTCGTCTCGAGTTACTTTGGCGTCTGGAGAATTGTGGACGAATATTTTTAAATCGTAAGTGCCATTTGCTTCAAAGTCTAATGAAGCTCTAAACTCTGCATTTAATTCCGCTTCTGAAGGATAATTGAAATCAATTTCCAGAGAATTTACAAAAGAGGAAAAAATCGTCAAAAAGCTAATAACCGTAAGAATTGTAATTAACAATCTTGTCTTCTGAGTCATATAGGTATAGCGTATCCCTGTCGTTATTCCAAACATTTTGAGTTTGTGACCAAAATAAATCCGTTTCGTTGTCTCTTCCAGACAAGGAATGGAAATTCACCTCATTCAAATATATACTTTTGAATATATATTTCTTTCTGCTCTCGTCCGCTAGATACCATCCTCGGACATTTATTCTTTTGCAGTTGTTTTTTAAATGCACAATCTCTAGTTTTTCGTCTATATTTGACGTAAAACAAGAAAAATAGGCAGACCTTTTCCAGATGCCTAGTTCATTTTCAATAGCTTGTTTTTCGGCATTTATGAAGTCTTTTAATTCTGAATCTTGCACGAGAAACTTCTTTGCAAGCCCTTTTTTTACGAGCTCTAAATTGATATATTCTGGGTCGAAAATTCTTGCTAAAGTTCGGCCGTATTTATCTGTGCCAGTTTCTTCAATTTCAACTGTTTTGTTTTCGATACTTTTTAGAAAATCTTTTGCATTTTGATAACCTTGCTCGTTTTTTTCTGGAGTGTTTATATTCAAAAGTCTTAAAGTTTGCCCATTTTCTAATTCTAATGTGTCTCCGTCAATTACTCTTGAAACGAAAACAGTCTGCCTGTTTGATTTATCCTGTGCTTTTATAAAAAAGAAATTAGATGCGATTAAGAAAGTTATTAATAACGCTAAAATAAAAGCATGTTTTGTTTTCATTTAGATTATAGGCAATTCAAGTATATATTTTTCTGCTTTTAGAGAATCGTAGAATTTCTTCAGGTCTTCATGTTTTAGTTCTAGGGTTGAGGTATTCATATTTGGATGGAAGCCGACTTGTTTTGCATCCCAGACTTCTTTATCCAAGAGCAAGGTTGCATTTTTTGAATAAATCATCCCAAATATAGAAACACTTCCGGGAGTTAGATTAAGATGTTTTTTTAATTCTTCTGGATTTGCGAATGTAAGTTTCTTTTTCGCGTTTAATTTTTCCTTTAACGATTTTAAATCCAATCTTTTAAAAGCGTTCATGCAAACCAAAAAAAATTTGTTTCCTTCATCTTTTAAAAACAAATTTTTTGTGTGAAAAACTTCGGGCATTGAGATTATTATCTTTTCTGATTCTTCAACTGTGAAGACTGCTGGATGTTCATGCGTCTTGTATTTGATATTGTGTTCTTCAAGATATTCTTTTAATTGTTTGTCCATTTTGTTATCATTGACTAGAATTACAAATATCGTGAATTCTGGTAATTATAGCATATATTTGTCCAGAATTCCCGTGATAGATAATTCCCGAAAGTATGCTGCAATTAAGAGAATTATCTATAATTTAAATATATCCCATTTGATGCTGCGTTTTATTTAGTCAATCACACAACACAGCATAGTCAAAGAAAGAGATATAATTTTTATTTATGATTGAAGAAGGGTTGAAAATGTCAAATAAAAAAAGAGGAGTGTATAGAAATAAAGGATTTTATTTCAAGGGAAATAGAATTGTGCTTGAGAGTTTGATGAGCAAGGTTGCTTTCTTTGGAATATTATTTTTGTTTGGAGTTGTGATTGTTTTTGGAGTTATGGATATTCGTGATAGATTTGCCCATCTTTACAAAGAAATATTCAACTGGCCCCGCTATAAGAGATACTTGAATTAATAGACTAGTCCAAACAAGAATAAGGGGACTTTATTATCTTCTGTCGATAAACTGTCTACCGCAATATAATCTGGTTTTTGGTAGTTGGTCTTAGATGCTCCCCCAACTTCGATTATTTTGTCTTTAAATCTAAAATCTGGTGTTTTTTCTCCTCTTTCACCTTTTAAATAACACACTTCTCTGATATGATTTACAAAAAATTCCTCTCTTAATGATCCTTTATTTATTTCTACACCTTGCTTCAGGAAAAGTTTTCTTAATGGAATGGTCAAATAAATCTTTGGCTCCTTTACTACATCGATCCCTATTTTTTTGCAAGGAAATATTGGGATTATTAATCCTGAACTTTCTAAATCCCTTATTATTTTTATTGAAAACGTTTTTGATATTTCCAATTCTCTAGAAATAGATGAATAATTAACTTCGAATGGAGGGGAACGAGCTACCAAGTAAAGAAGTTTGTATATGTCAGTTTCATATTTTATATTTATATCTCTTAATGTAGAAAGGTCTTGTAAGATAACTTTTCTTATTGAATTTTCCAATGCATCGATAAAGCCGTTTTTTTGATAAAGTACGCCGCCATATTCAAGATATTCTTCAAAATGTTCATAAATTTCAGAGTAATTTTTAATTAACGCATTTTTATTGCTTAATATATCATTAAATGCTATTTCTGGAATATCATATTCCTTTCTTATGTTTAAGAATTCTCTAAAAGAAACTGGTTTTAATTCTTTCAACACAACCCTTCTTGATAAGTCCGAACTTGTTCTTGTTATGTCCAATGCAGAAGAGCCTGAAAAAATAATTCTTATCTCATGTTCGTCATAAATAGTTTTAACATCAACATCCCATCCAGTTTTTCTATGTATTTCATCTATGAAAATATTTCTGAAATTTCTTTTTGATAATTCTTTGATTATTTCATAAAGGGAGAATTGCTTTAGAATTGTTGAATCTGCAGAGAAATATATGCTATCCTTTGTTTCCCTTGCTAATTGAAGCATTAAAACTGTCTTTCCTATTCCTCTAAAACCTTTTATTCCAATAAAATACTCTTTGTCTATACTCTTAATTTGCTTAAACAAATACCTTTTATTTTTGAACTGTCCAGCCCATTTTATCTGTTTAATGCTGTTTAATATTAATTTATCTATAATTGCTTCTTCCATGTAATTGTTTATAATTTAAAGTTTATAAACCTTTACATTTCGTACTATTACAAGGACAGAATGCATACATTTCGTCTTCTATAGAATACTAAATGTAAGAGTATAAACTTGAGGAAAGATATATATATGATTTTTATTATTGATAGAAGAGTTGAAGATGTCGGTCAGAAAAAGAGGAGTGTATAAAAATAAAGGATTTTATTTCAAGGGAAATAGAATTGTGCTTGATAGTGCTTAGAGCAAGATTGCTTTCTTTGGAATATTATTTTTGTTTGGGGTTGTGATTGTTCTTACAGGGATGGATATTGCAAGTTCTATTTTTTTAGCGAAATGAACAAAAGTTTAAATATTTGATAAGTTCTAATTTATTATGAAACATAAAATTAAACTTCCGAAAGAAAAGATTGTCAAAATATTGAAAGAAAATGGAGTAAAGAGGGCAGGCATTTTTGGCAGCTATGCTAGAGGTGAACAAAGGAGGAATAGTGATATTGATATTTTAATAAATGTACCTAAAGATAGAAAATTTAGTCTGCTTGATTTAGTTGCATTAGAAAGAAAATTAAAGATAATCTTAGGAATAAAAGTCGATTTATTAACTTATAAAGGGATCAATCCATTATTAAAAAGAATTATTTTAAAAGAAGAGGTAAGAATAATATGAACGGAGAATTTTTGACATTTTTAAAACATATTGTGGATTCTATAAATGATATAAGGGAGTTTTCTGGAGGACTAAGCAAAGATGTTATTCTTAAAGATAAACTTAGAAAGAGTGCTATATTAAGAGAGCTCGAAGTAATTGGTGAAGCAATAAAAAATATTCCAATAGACTTTATTAATAAATATCCTTCTCTGCCTTGGGCTGATTTTGCTGGTATGAGAGATAAATTAATACATCATTATTTTGGCGTTGATTGGGATATTGTTTGGAAAGTTGTTAAAGATGAATTGCCAGAATTAGATAAGAAAATTAAAGAAATCTTAGAAAATGAGAAAAAAGAGCAAAAAGCGAAGAAAACTAATAAGGAAAAAGTAGAGAGTGAAGCTCCCTAAGGCAAGACCTTAGGGTATTACGACGCAAAATAAAGATTCAAAATAAGAGGATGTAAAAAACAAGGATGACGGTCAGAAAAAGAGTGATGCATAGGAATAAAGGATTTTATATTAAGGGAAATAGAATTGTGCTTAATAGTTTAATAAGTAAGGTTGCTTTCTTTGGAATATTATTTTTGTTTGGGGTTGTGACTGTTTTGGGGGTGATGGATGTTTTGCAAGGGTTTGATGATAGGGGAGATGTTAAAAGTGGTGAAGAGAATGTTTTTTTAAGCGGTGAGGAAAATTTAGTTACCTTGGAAGGAACTAGTGAGATTATTCATTATGATTATTTCGATGAAGGAAGGTCAGAAACTTTTTATTATTTGAGGACTAATGACGGGGCAAGACATAAATTAAATTTTGTTTCTGGTCAAGAACCAGATTTGATTTCTGGAAAGAATATTCAAGTTAATGGAACAATTGAAAGTACGACTGCCTCGGGCAATGGTGAGATTAATATTGAGAATTTAGAAATCTTACAATCTGCCACAGCAGGAGCACAACCAAATCCGAATTTGGGGGCACAACGGACGGCAGTAATTTTAGTTAATACTCAAGAAAATCCAGTTGAATATTTTACTAAAGAAGAAGTAAGAAAAAGAGTTTTTGATGGATATTATGATAGAAATAATGATGGAATATTTGATTCTATAAATGCCTTTATAAAGGAAGTCTCGTATGACAAAACTTCGTTGACTGGCGAAGTTTACGGATGGTATACTATTTCTCAAGATATTTGTTTAAATAGTTTTGATTTGATAAGGGCGGTTATCTTACGATCAGACAGGGACATTTATTTTCCAGCCTATGATAGGGTTCTTATTATTGGATGTTATAATATTCCTAATTCTAGTTTGGCGGGCTGGGGAGAAGTTGGCAAGAGATCTTATATGACTCCTGATGGGGAAGCTGTTTTGACTTTTAGTTTGCTGGCAACTCTTGGATTCGAAGGCATAGGAAATCATGAAATTGGTCATAATTTTGGGGTTTTGCACGCGAATTATTGGAATTGCGGCGATAGTCAAATTTTGGGAGGTTGTTCTTCTGTAGAGTATGGAGACAGATTTGATCAGATGGGTTATGGCTCTGGCCACTATAATGCTTTTCATAAAGAAAAAATAGGTTGGTTTGAATCTAATCAAGTTCGAAAAACTACCAGCCCAGGCATTTATTCTATTGGTCCTATAGAGATAAACGATGATAAGATCAAAGCATTGAAAATACCTACACAAAGCGGATATAATTATTGGATAGATTTTAGAAGACCACTTGGGCAAGATATTTTGGATTATAATGATGTTTATAACAGATATCACTTCTTTCCGTATGACGGAGCTTTTATATATACTGATAAGTTTGTTAGTACAAATCGCGGAGGTGGAGATACGCATCTAATAGATGGTCGCCCTCTTGTTAATTATGAAGGCAGAGATATCTCTTCTGGAGTAGCTTTTAAAATTGGAGAAATATTTTATGATCCTTTTAATAATATAAAAATTAGAGTGAAGAATTTAACTGATCAGTCTCTAGAAATTCAGATATTTGGGTGTGGAGATGGTATTTTAGAGATTGGCGCTGGAGGAGAGCAATGTGATGATGGAAATAATATAAATGCAGATGGTTGCGATTCCTTATGCAGAACAGAAGAATGTGGTAATGGTATTCTACAAGCAAGAGAGCAATGTGACGATGGTAATCAAAATAATAATGACTTATGCAAAAACGATTGCGAGTTAAACATATGCGGAGATGGTTTTGTTGGATTAAATGAGCAATGCATAACCTGGCAAACTTGTGGTTTTGGACATAGAAATAATGGAGACGGAACTTGTACTGTTGAAATAAATGATATCATAGAAGATGGGCAGATTTCAACTACCAATGGAATAAACTTTATTAGAAATAACACTGGAGCAAGTATCGGCGTGCATAGCCTTAGCGCTCCTACAAAAATAGGGTATATAGAATGGAACATTAGCAGTATTCTTGGGGGGAGTATTATAAATGATGTTTCTTTTAACTATACCGGGGCGGGGACTTATAATGACAGAAATGAAGAAATTGTAGGTCTAAGGGGACCAAATTTAAGACCATCAACAACAAGCAATGATATAATAAGTAATTATCTTCGAGGCGTTGGATTGAACATTTATGCAACTGGGGGAGGTAATTTTATAATTCTTGGGCAGAATAAATTTTACTTGAATAACCAAGCTAAGGATGATTTACAGAGCGACTCAAATAACAATATAGGGTGGTTTGCAATTGGAATGAGGGGAATGACGAGCACCGGTAGAATTCCTGAAATTAGTTCAAAAGAAGGAAGCTATCCTCCAAAACTTATTGTTACTTATACTCCTCCTTGTAGTTCTTATAGTATTAATACAGGAGAGCAATGCGACGATGGAAACACAAATAATAATGATGCATGTACTACTAAATGCCTAAATAATATTTGTGGAGATGGCTATTTGAATATAGGTGTTGAACAGTGCGATGGCTCTATCCCTCGTGGAACATCTTGCCAGAGCATCGGTTTTATTAGCGGGACATTAGGCTGTGTGCCTCCTGGAAGATTAAGCTCTTGCAAATTTGATACGGCTAAATGTTCATTATGTGGAAATAGAGTAATTAATAAAGATAAAGGAGAAACTTGTGATGATGGAAATTTAAGAAGCGGGGATGGTTGTAGTTCTAATTGTAGAAGAGAAGGTGGCGGGGCGCCTGGAGGAAAATTGCAGAAAAGTATTGACAGCGGGCAGACGTTGACTGCGTAAAATTAAATTGTTTTTATCAACGAACATTTTATAAACAATAAATTTTATTCTTAAATATGAAAAAAGAAAAAACGATTGTTAAATCTGTTGGAGGAAATAACTACGACTTCATAATTATCGGAGCAGGAGTAGCAGGATTAGCCGCGGGAATGTATGGGGGAAGATTAGGATTGAAAACCCTTGTTTTAGGAACATCAAACAGTTCTGAACTGCCCATAGGGGGGGTTATTACAACTACTAATGTTGTAGAGAACTATCCTGGATTTATTAGATTGACTGGAACAGAACTTGCAGATAAGATAAGAGACCATGCACTTGACTATAAAGAGTTTGTAACGATTAAAGAGGAAAAAGTAATAAGCATTGAAAAGAAAGAAAAGTTTCTAGTTCAAACGGATAAGTTTGCTTATGAAGGAAAAACAATTTTATTTGCAACAGGGACAAAATGGAAAAAACTTCCTGAGGAAGTTAAAGGAGGAAGGGAGTTTGAAAATAAGGGAGTTGCTTATTGTGCGATTTGTGATGGTCCACTATATCGAAACAAAACTATTGCAGTAATTGGTGGAAGTGACAGCGCGGCGAAGGATGCTTTATTATTAGCAGAATATGCAAAGAAGGTTTATATAATTTATAGAGGAGAGCAAATACGCGCAGAACCAATAAATCTTGAAAGAATAAGAAAGAATAATAAAATCGAAGTAATAAATAATACAAATATTTTAGAAGTAAAGGGAGAGCAATTTTTTAAATCCGTTGTTTTAGACGAACCTTATCATGGAAAGAAAGAACTTGCGCTCGATGGAATTTTTGTTGCAATTGGACATATTGTTTTGTCCGATTTAGCAAAACCTCTTGGTGTGAATTTAAATGAGAAAGGGGAAATAACAATAAATCATAAAACTTCTGAGACAAATGTTTCTGGAGTTTATGCAGCAGGAGATGTTTCAGACAAGCAATTTAAGCAGGCAATCACGGGCGTTGCAGAAGGCTGCACTGCGGCTTATTCTGCTTATGAGTATATAACAAAGAAAGGAAATGATATTTAGAAATGCCCAAAACATCTTTCCAATGTAACTGCCATTACCATATTATGTTCATTGGCTGCTTGAATAATTTCTGCATCATTAATCGAGCCTGCAGGATGTATAATTGCACTCACATTAAATCTCCCTAAGCGTTCTATTGAATCTTTTTTTGGAAAGAATCCATCGGAAGAACAAACAGCTCCATCCAATGGATTTGAGGATAAAAGATTTATACTTTTGAACCAATCAAATGGATCGTATTCTATTTCCTCTTGGTCCATTGCTTTTTGAAAGGCTTTTGTTATTGCTTGTTCAACTGCCCCCACCCTTTCTTGTTGGCCCCCGCCCACAGCCAATGTTACTCCATTCTTGACAAGAACAATTCCATTGCTTCTAACTCCAAAATTAAGATACCATGCAGTTAACAAATCTTCTATTTCCCTATAAGTCGGGTCTCGTTGAACAACACTATCTTTTACTTTTGCATCAAAAATAAGATTTTCTGGACCGCGAATACTTGTAAGATAAGGTTCTTGCACAAGCACTCTTCCTGTTGGAAGAGAAATTAAGCTATGTAATCCGCGTGTATCGTCTCCTATGAATCTTGGTAATCTATCTAAATTCGAATAAGAAATTACTCTTAAGTCTCTTTTTGTCTCAAAAACTTCCATTGCACCTTCATTATATCTGGGAGCTGCAACACCTTCGACAAAAGTTTCTATTAAGGCTTCTGCACATTCTTTATCTACGAGTTTGTTAAAAACAACAACAGAACCAAATGCACTTCTTCTATCTGCGTCTCTTGCTTTTCTATAAATTTCAGCTTGGCTTTGGTTTGAAGCGGAAGAAGAAACTACAAACTCAAAAGTAAATCCCGAAGGAATCGTATGTTTCATTACTACTGCTGCATTTCTCTGAAAGTATTTCAAGATTTCTAGAGCTCGAGTTACATCCATATAATTAGTTGCAGAAATTCCACCTTTTCCACTTTTTACCAGGCTAATATTTGTAAGTTCTGCTAAATCGCTCCCAGTATTTCGATAAATTGCGGCGGCCTGATTTGGATTTTCTCCATATTTTAAATCTGTTTCCTTTTTTAATGAAGGAGTTAGTATTGGGGGAAATGTTCCCAAAACAGGAGTTCTATACATTCTTTTCGCTTCAGATATATCTGTTCCTCTTGTCATCTTTCTCCTTCTTTAAATTTATATAATCTTCTTACTTTATCTGCTTTTGTTTCAACTTGCTCTCCAAAATAATCTGCAATTGCCCGGTCATATAGTGCAGTTAATTCAAATACTTTTCTTGCCAAGGTTAATCTTTGATCAAAAGAGATTGATCCATTATTTCTTACAATATGTTGCAAAACTCCTTGATAATCTCTAGGATCGCAAACAACCGCGCAACTTGGAAAGTTTTTAGCTGCTGCCCTTATCATTGTAGGGCCTCCAATATCAATATTTCCTCTTGCTTTCTCAAAACTTATATCCAGAGAACTTATAACTTGTTGGAACGGATAAAGATTTACAATAACCATATCAATGTAAACTCCCCCATTAAGTTCTTCTTTAAGATATCTTTGATGTTCAGGATTATTTCTTTCTCCCAATAATCCAGCATGAATTTTTGGATGAAGAGTTTTAACTAACCCTCCTTCCATCTCTGGAAACCCAGTATAATCAGCGACCTCCATAAGATTGCTGCTATAAGAAACTCCTAAAAGGTCTTTAACTTTCTTGTAGGTTCCTCCGGTTGACAAGAATCTGACATTTGGATTAATTTGTATTAATCCGGGAACAAATTCGTCTAAACCCGTTTTATCAAAAACACTAACTATCACATTCTCTACTTTAATCAAATCTTGCACTTCTCCGCTCATATCTCTTATTGACATCTACAAAATTTCTCCTGGTTCGTATGATGCTTCTTCTTGATATCTGCTTGTTAATGCATGTATACGATCGCATACCCGTGCAATTTGCTCTCGGGCATTACCGACAAAATGTGGCTTGTCCGAAAGTATAGATTCGATTCTATCTCTAGCGATGCCTCTCTCAATAAATGCGGGATCTTCTGCAAGCAATGCTGCTAGATTATTTTTTTCAGTACCATATTGCCTCATTCTTAGCGCTTCACCAACCGCGTGCTTCTTGATAACAGCATGTGCTTTTTCTCTTCCCATGCCAGCTTCAACAGCAACCGCTAGTATCTCAGTAGTTGCTAAGAAAGGCAAATACCTATCTGTTTCCCTATCAATAATTACAGGATATGCTCCCATTTTATTTAAAACAGTTAAAGCCGTCTCGCACAAACCATCTGATGTATAAAACGCATCAGGAATAATTACTCTTCTCACCACAGAACATGAAACATCTCCCTCTTCCCACTGATCTCCGGATAACCTAGAAGCGCCATCAGCATACATTTTTAATAATTCCCCAAACCCACACACTCTTTCTGCACTACGAGTATTCATTTTATGAGGCATTGCACTCGAGCCTACCTGCCCTTCTTTAAAACCTTCGGTTACTAATTCATATCCTGCCATTAATCTTATACCTTTTGCAAAATTCTCACATGCAGAAGAAAGCAATGCCAAGTCAGAGATTAGATTAAAGTCCAACGATCTAGGATAAACCTGCCCCGTTGAATGAAGAGTCTTATCAAAGCCAAGCCCCTTAGCTACTCTTCTTTCTAATTCTTCTACCTTTCCTTTGTCTCCCAGCAATGTAAGCATATCAAATTGAGTTCCAACAGGGCCCTTAATTCCTCTAAGAGGATAATTCTTAATAAATATTTCAAAGGCTTGAAGATGCTCCATTAGTTCTTCGCCCCACATAGAGAATCTTCTTCCTAATAATGTTGGCTGGGCTGCTTGGTGGTGCGTTCTTGCAGTCAAGACAATACTTTCATATTCGCGCGATTTATCTGCAAAGTGCCGAGCAACAGAAACATATTTTCCAAATACGATCTGTGAAGCCCGCCTTATTTGCATTTGTTCAACATTGTCCGATAAATCTCGCGAGGTCATTCCTTGATGAAGATACTCGCCAGCCCCCGCGGTTATTACAAACGCATCTATATTTGCTTTAATATCATGTTGTGTTCTTATTTCAATTTCTTTGATAAGGTTTAAGTTCACATCTTTCTTAGCTGCTTCAAACTTTTCTATATCTTTAGAGGGAATATTCATCCCCAATTCTTTCTGAGCTTTCATAACAGAAATCCATAATTCTCTCTCGGCAATAACTTTTCCTGTTTCAGAAAATATCTCATTTATTGGCTCTGAGGCATATCTTTGTGAGAGTACATTTAAATTTACCATTTTAAGCAACTAGTCTATTAACAACTACCTCCAATCCCAAAACAGTTCTTTCTTCACTTGATCTCATATCTGGTTCAAATTTTGCCCCAAGTAAATGTTGAATTCCTTCAATATATCTTACTGCAATTTGAGCTCTTTGCTCATCACTATATCCTTGTTCCCCCTTAGAAAAACCTCGAGCAAATTCCTTCGAGTAAGATATAGGGTCAAGCTCTTTTATATCGTCTCGGGTTAATTTTTCTAATTGTTTGTCATAATCATCTAAAAGCCAAAGTCTTGAAGAATCCATCGTCCAAATCTCATCCTGAGAAACAATTTCTCCTCTCTTGTTAATTCCATGTTCTGTTTTTGTGTCAACGGCAATTAATCTCTTCTCTCTTAAAAATTGAGTAACAATACCAAAAGCAAATAATGAATTATTTCTTATTTGAGTATAATGTCGTGGGGTACATATGTTCATTTTAAATAATTGTTCTGGAGAAACAGATTCATCATGTTTCTCAGACTTAGTTGATGGAGTATCCATGATATAAGGTAAAGGCCCGTTAGCTATTAAATTATTGGGAAGAAAATGTCCACAGAAATTTCTATTCCCTTTAATAAAATGTTGATATAATGAAGTTGATGTTGAACTTTTTGCCATATAAGCTCTTAGTACATTCTCAAATGGAATTTGTGTAAGATTTTCGGCAGCAATGACAATTGAATTATCCGATAAACCATTTACATCAAATTGAGAAGTTCCTAAAACTCTTTTAAGCAATCTTCTCATGTAATTATGATTGACTGCAAGAATTTGATCTTTAAAGGGTATTTCTCCTCTGTTTATATCGTGTGTAGATATTCTCTGAGTTCTTACCATTATTCTTAAGGGTAATCCGTCCTTAGTTTCAAGAGGAGGATTCTCATATTCAACTCTTTTTTCTGTCGATTCATCAACATATATTCCCTTTCCTCCAAAAATAGAATCTGAAACTTTTCCAGGCTTAACTCTAAAACCCTTTAATCTAGGGATTCCTCCAGAATCTATAATTTCTTGAGTAGAATATATTTTATCTTCTCGGCTCATATAAGTTCCTACAAGTTCTCTTGCTTCATTTTGAGATAATAACTGCAACATCAAGAAATTTATTCTGCCTTATTTAAATATTTTTCTTATAATATTTCATTTGAATTTAGTAGTTAATTTATATCGATGGATTTTTATACTTTTGTTTTTATCTAATAATAGATTACATTTCAATAGATTTTTAAACATGTTTTGTCATTTAAACATATGATAAAAAGAGGAAGGAAAGGTTTATCTCCAATTGTCGCAACTGTTTTACTTGTCTCAATTGCGGTTGTTCTGGCGGGAATAATTTTTTTCTGGGCGTATAGTTTTATAGGGGAGTCTGTTACAAAAAATGGGCAGGCGGTCGATCAGGTTTGCAAGGATGTTGTTTTTGAGGCTGAAGTATATTCAGGAATCCTTTTAATTAAAAATGTCGGAGACATACCCCTCTGGGGGGTTCAGGTATTGAAAAGAGGTTCTGGGGATTTAACTGGGACTACAAATGATTTTTCAGATACTGGGATAAAATCAGGAGAGACGGCGGAAGTTAGCTTAGGCGAAGATAATGGAGAGTTTATAGTTTCTCCAGTATTGATGGGTGAGACTGAAACGGAAAGAAAAAAATATATTTGCGGGGAAGAATTTAGCCAGATAATTTCAACAGCATAATTAAAATGATTAAGGAAAAAAGAGGTTTATCACAGGTTGTTGCAACAGTATTGCTTATATTAATTACTGTTGCAGCTGCGGTAATAATTGCTGGCTTTATCATTCCTTGGATAAGGGGGGGATTAGAAAGCACAGAATGTTTTAATTATCGAGATTACTTTACTTTTGAAAATGATTTTGGATATAATTGTTATAATGAATATAATGGCGTGAACAATTATCTTATTTCAATATCTGCAAAATCAGGGCTTAATGAAACTCAAGAGAATGTTGTAGGTTTTGGCTTAGCATTAATCAAACAGGGAGATTCTGTTGCTTTAACTGTTATGAATGAAGATAATCCTGCAACAAAAGGCATATTTATGAACTCTGGTTTTGGAAATCCTCTTGTTTTACCAAAGTCAGGAGAGATAAGGACTTATTATTATAACAATTCCGATACTTTCGAATCTGCAAGAGTGTATCCAATATTAAAATCGGGCAGAAAATGCGAGCCAAGCGATACAGTCGTTATAACTAAATGTGAAAATTAAAATGGATAGAAGAAAAAAAGGACAAATTTGGGTTGAAACAGTTATTTATACTTTAATTGGACTTGCACTTATTGGAATTGTTCTTGCGATTGTGACTCCAAAGATAAATACGAGCAGAGACAAAATAATAGTTGAACAATCAATTGCATCTTTAAGCGCTTTAGACGATAAAATAAAAGAAGTTGTAGATAATGGACAAGGGAACGTGAGGAAGATTCCAGAACTGACACTTAAGAAAGGAGAACTGACTTTTGATGGTGAAACGAATACTATAACTCTAGTTTTGAAAGATATAAGCAGGCCATATTCGGAGCCAGGAATAGCAATTGAAGTTGGGAGCGTTTTTGTCCTTAGTGAAGTTAAAAACGGTAAGACTATAGTTTATTTAACTTTAAACTATACAAATATTCTCAATCTAACTGTTAGTAAAGCAGATGTGATAAAGAAATATGATCCAGCATCAGTGCCTTATAGTTTTATAATAAGCAATGAAGGCGGAGGAGCAGGTGTTCAATTTGTAGTTAATATTCAGGAGATTTCGGATGCTGGAGGCACGACGCCTGGCAATGCTCCTCAATGTACCACAGATGCAAATTGTAATGATAATAAAGAATGCACTAATGATGTTTGCAATGCTGGAGTGTGTTCGCATAATAATAATTTAGCTAATTGTTCGGGAGGGCAATGTAATAATGGGATATGTGTTGCCTCATGTGACTTAAATAATTGCCCAAACAATATTTGTTTTACGTCAACATGCAATGGGAATTCATGCGGTCAAACACCCGTGCCCTTTGGCGAAACTGACGCAGGATGTTCAAATACTTGTGATGGAAATGGGAATTGTAACATAATATTTATTTCTTCATGTGAAAATCAAATAAACGAAGATGGAATGGTATATATTGTTAAAAATGATTTGATTATAAATAATGGCAACTCAAATATTTGCTTAAATATAAATGCAAATAATGTTATAATTGATGGTGCAGGGCATAGTATAATTAAAAATTATGAAGGGGGACGAGGAGCAGGAATACAAGTTATAGACAAAAATAATGTTATGGTAAAAAATATAACTATAAGTCAATTTGGCAAAGGTATAGAATTTAATAATGTAAGAAACTCATCAATATTTTTTAGCAATATAACTGGCAATGGTGAGAGCCTATATGGTCCTGGAGGAATAAGCATTAGTAATGGAGATAATATTTCTATAATATCCAATTATATTACATACAACGTCGCGGGTATAGGGACAAATATTCAAAATGTTTTTATAGAGAAAAATTATATTTGTAATAATGCGGGAGGTAATGGTCAAAGAATAAATGATCTTTATTGTGCTGGTGGCGGTAATTTCATTGGTTCAAATAATGTTATTGGCGGAGGAAATGGAGATTTTGCAGGTAATGGGGCATGTTCTTTTTCTCAATTAGATAAAATGAATTATGATTGTAATTCTCAACCGCCACAAACATCTCCTCCTTTAAAAAAACATTCAAATAACCAATAATAAAATTACTTCTATAAATTAAAAAAATGTGAGCCAGAGATAGGCCAGGTTCTGTCAGATTTCGTTTCTCTTTCGAGATGTCAAGATTTGTCTAATTTACAAATCTTGAGCATGCTCAAGAACCAAACACGCGACTTATTCGGTTGATGGTTCTTGACACACGAACAATCTGTGCTGACATCTGTCTTGGCGAGCGGCTTGGGCTCTTGCATCAGCGAAGATGGCCGTCCCGCAGATTATTATCCGCAGGATGCAGGATTCTTACGAATCCCGCGTTTCATCATATCTTTCCTTTCTTCGATTCCCCCAGGGTTCATTTCTCAAGGAAAGCTGTGTCGTTTCTGTTCCAGAGCTGTACATCACTGCACTCTGCTTTTCAGCAGTTCGCTTTGTCATTCCATTTGGAATGGATGCCCGGACCTTCCTCAGCGTTAGAATTCATTTCAAATCCTCGTTAATTTAATAGCAAACGCCGAAGTCAGCTGTCTGACTCACTTAAAATTGAAAAGAAAAGGGTTTTTAAAGTTATCTTTCTTTTAATTCCTAGAAAAAGATGGTGAACAAAGACGTTTTTGAATATATAAGAGAAGGGAAGAAAAGAGGATTTTCATTCCAGCTGTTGAAACAAAAGCTTCTCGAAGGAGGTTTTGAGGAAAAGGGAATAAACGAGGCGATTACTGAATTAAATAGAATAGAATCTGCCAATTCGCAAACTGCCTCAGTGCAACAACCTCCACAGCAGAAAGTAATTCCGCAGTATAATTCATCTTCTGCAAATTCACAAGTGAAACCTTTGCAGGCGACTTCACAACTTGCTCAATCAAGCAATCAACCTAAGATTTCACAGCCTGTCCAACAGCCCCAGAAACCTTCTACGTTAATACAGGGCCAGCAATCTACACAACCGAAAACTCCACAGGTTCAACCTTCAATCAATAATCCTTTGCTTTCAATGCAGAGCAACAAAAGAGGTTCAACAGGATTATGGGCGAAGATATCTGGAATATTGGGAATTGCTCTATTGATTTTTCTTTTGACTTTTTCTTTTGTAGTTTTATCTTTAGATAATAATACAGTGTTTTTGTTTTATTTAGTGATTATAGTTATATTTTCGTGTGTTTATCTTCTGGGATTTTATAAAATAGGAGCACACACAGAATCTAAACCATTAAAACTGGGCGCTCTTATGATGATTGCGCTTTTAGTTTTGTTTTTGATAGTTTTTTTGATAATAACCCTGACTGGGAATAAATTTATAGCTGTGCTACTTTCTATTTCTTCTGGTTCTGGAGGGGGGTTGTCAATTACTCTTTCAACTGCAACATTATTAATTTTGTTATTGTTTGTCGTATCTAAGTTCTTATTCTCAATGGGCTTGATTAAAATTCATGAAAAAATCAAGCTTTCTAAATTAAGCGGTTTTGTAAATATTGCAGTTTCTATTTTTGCCTTGATATCATTTATTTTATTAGTAGTTTTAGTATTTTCAAGTTCGGCCCTGTTGTCTTCGTTATCTGGCGGGGCTTCATTGCAAACAATCGCCACTTCTTTCCTTGGTACGGTGGCAATGGGAATCATATTTGTTATATCATCAACGGCTTTAGCAGGAATAACATTTATTTCCATGATTATTGAAATAATTATGCTATTTAAGAATTCGAAGAGTTTGTAGAACTTTTGTTTTTAAGAGTTTAATGTCTCGTAGGGTCATCGAACCTTAGGTTAATAATCTCAAAAGTTCATCGAAGCTGGGGTCTGGGGGGCAATTATCCTTAGGATTAAATCTCCTACATAAACCGAACAACTTTTAATGAAAATGGTGCAACGCTTTTTCGGGGCGTATTACTAAATGGTTTGGTGCTTGAAGGGAGTTGAACTAGAAAATAAAAAGTAATCTTTATAATCTACTAAATCTTATTTCAAATATGGTATTAAATAAAACAGAAGAACAAATACTCAAATCCATTATTGTCGCTTCAGAGAACAATCCTAAGAAACCAGAATTTCCAGCAGACAATCCCAAATTTCCAGCTACACCCACTTATAAAATAAAAGTGCCTGGCTTTTCTAATGTTTGGTTAAAAGATGAAAGTTTTAATCCAACAGGCACGCATAAAGACAGAATGGCTTGGGAAATTGTAGTTACTTATAGACAATTTTTACTGGCTAAAAAAAGAGGACAAATAACCGGTCCATTACATCAAATGTCAATAATATCTTCTGGTTCGGCAGCAATTGCTATTCAAACTCAATTAATAAAATATAATTTACCAAATCTTAAAGTTTTAGTTGATTATCGAATTGATCAAACAATCTCCAATTACCTAAAAAAATTGGGTTGTGAAGTTTACGAAACAGACCTTGGTAAAAAACCATTTAAATGGAGAGAAATATTACACCTAACACATAATCTAAATGGATTTGATATAACTTCTAACGAGGCATTAGATCCAACTACAAGATTTTATGATTGGATGAGTTATGAAATAATAAACAACTCTCCAGATTACTGCTTTATTCCTTTTGGAACGGGAAATTTATATGAAAATATTTTAAATATTAACAAAAGAGAAGTTTTAACTTCAAATCATGATACTCGATTTAAGGGCAAAGTTGACATTTTAAGAAATTGTAATTTTATTGGTGCTACAACAAGTAATCCAAAATCAAAAGCAGATAAATTATATTCTCCACATTTGCCCTTTGCCAATTATGATGAGCAATGGATAATGCTCTATCGTTTTGAGGGGTTTTGTGGTCAAGACTCGAATGTTTATTTGTTAAAAGAACAATATCTTGATGAAGCTATTGAGATAGCTAAATCTCAAGGAATTAATTGTGAACCTTCTGGAATTGCTGGATTAGGAATGCTTTTACAATTAAGAAATAAAATTCCAAAAGATAAGAAAATACTAATTGTTAATACTGGAAAGACGAAAATGTTGGGGAGTTAATCCTTAGGATGTCAAGATTTGAAAAATCTTGAGCACACTCAAGAACCGGAAGTTCTTGATGTTAAGTAATCGTGGTGGCGTGTTGGGATTATTGGATAATAACCATAGTTACAGAAAATTTACATAATTAAGTTACCTATTAGTATAAATTCTCTGATAAGACAATTTACAAATAAAGTAACGCTATCAAGTAAATTGTCTATATTTAGAATTTAATTTCACTAGCTCTCCTCTAATTTAGCCAATAAATTATTAATATCTATCTTTTGTTTGACATTATCAAAATGTTTATCAGCTGTTAAAATACCGCAATTCAAAATCAATGCTAAAGCTTCAACAGGTTTATCTGCTTTATGCTTTACTGTTGTTTTCTCTAGAGCATCCTGATATATTTCTCTTTCTATCCACTTTACAGGCAACGCCCCAATAACAAATTTTATTTTATTATCATCCCACCAATTAAATTCTTTCTTGATAACTCTTTTTAACTCCTCTTTTACAGAAATTGGAGCGAACAGTTCAATTTTATTTTCACTTGCAGCTTTAAGAATATTCCCTGCTTTGCTTGTTTCATCATAGATACTCATAAAAAGAGCGTTGGTATCTGCTACAATTCTAATCAGGATACCATTCATCTGCAATTTCCTCTCTTATTTTTCTAGACCTTCTCAGAAGTTCTGCAAGGGTTATTCCTTTTTTGTCTAAAGCTTCACGAAACATTTTACTTGCCGCATGAAGTCTTTGCTTTCTCCTTTCTATAATCATTTTCCCTAAGAGTTCATCTGCAGTTTTTGCTCTCTCCTGCATCTTTTCTTCTATAAATTTCCTATGCGTTTCTTCTGAGATTACTATAGACTTCATATAAATCTATAAATTTATAGATTTATAAATATTTGTATTTTTGAAATTTAGGAAAGATAATTTATTTAGTTTAACGTTTCGTGGGGCATGTAACTTTCTGGCATTTTTTAGGGATTGTTTTTAAAAAAAAGAAAACTTTAAAGTTTTCTTTAAAGAAAAACTAGCTTGGAGATATTTTAAGCCCAAAATCAGGGTTTATAAATACACAGGTGGAAAAAAAGTTAATTTTTTTTGTATCTTTTTTTCCACTCGTTAGTTTAAATAGAACAAATTAAAGGAGAACACAATGAAACTAGATCCCTATAAACATAAAGAAAGATACATAAACTGGAAAGAAAAGATAAAGAATGGAATCCCAGACATAGACAAAGAAAACTCTGATTTGGTTTTAAGGTACGTGTTTGATATGGAAAGGGGCATCAATATTGCTTCAGGCAGTGTAAAGGGGCCAAGGGGCTTTAATAGGCTAAATACAATAAAAGATAGGATGATTATCCTTTCTAAAAAGTTTAAGGATTTATATGGATTAGTGCTGTGTTTTATTTAACTAATCATGCAACACAGCAAGTCAACCAAAAAGCTTAAATACTAAATTACTTACATAAGTAACATGTTACTTGATAAAAATACATTTAAAGTTTTAGCTGAATTCTGTTCTGATTATTCTAAAAGGATTTATGGAGGAAAGGTTGCAAAGACTGTTAAAATGAATCAGAAAACTGTGGCGAATGTTCTTAATTCACTTGAAAAACAGAACATCCTTAAATATTCCACAGAAGGCAAGAATAAATATTATTTTCTTAACAAATTAAACCCTCAAATTCCAGAATATCTTAAAATATTGGAACTTGCGAGAAAAAATTATTTTACTGCGAAAAATTCAAAAATAAGAGGGTTATTTGTTGCTTTAGAAAAAAATACGGATGGAGTTTTGGTAATTTTTGGGAGTTATGCTAATTTTACAAATAATGAAAAATCTGATTTAGATATTTTTGTTTTAGGCAAAATCAAAGATGTAAAAGAATTAGAAGATAAATATAATCTTCAAATAAATATCGTGAAATCTACAAGGAATAAATTTAATAAAGATGAGGTTTTTATAAAAGAAGTAATAAAAAATCATATAATATTAAAAGGAGTTGAAGAGTTTATTGAATTAACATGGCAGTAAATTTAAAATGGTGCTTTAGTAAAAAAGAAGGCCTTGGACTTATTGAACCAAATGACAATCTTTCCTCAGGATATATACAAATGGCTGAGAACGCTATTGGAACTATGATTAGGGAGAAAAATTTAAACTTGCAGTTTGCAATTTCCGCATGCTATTATTCAATGTATTACTCTCTTTATTCTATTTTAATGAAAATTGGAATAAAATGCAAAATTCATACTTGCACACTAGAGTTTATGAAAAAGATTCTATCAAATTATTATTCAAATGAAGATTGTAAGCTCATAGAAAAAGCTTTTGACGCTAGAAATACTTCTCAATATTATGTTGACAAAATTTTTTCTAAGGAAACTACTGATTTTATTTTCTCAAAAGCACAGCATTTTTTAAACAAATCTAAAGATATCTTATCAAAACTTAATGAAAAAGATATATTAAAAATTAGAAAACAAATTGAAGAAGTAATCAATTCTTAGATTTTTAATATTTAGATAATATTTTATTATAAGGGGAATATTGATATACTTTAAAGGATATATTCACTCTCGACAATTCTTATAAACTCAAACAGTATCGGTAAATCAATAATATAATATTATTACAAAACTAACAAAAATAATCCCCACAGGATGCCAAGAAGGTTTTAAGTATTCGTGGGGGCGTTGCACAAAATCCTAAATTCCCAAGTTTTTAGGCACTATGCAACAAAAAATAAGAATTCTTAGATTATATCGAGGAGAAAGAAATAATTTTTATAAATACAGATTAATTGTATAATGCCTATATAGGCACTATGAGAAATATAAAACTTTCCAATTAATAAAAGTTTATCGAGGGTAAAATGATTCTTTTAGATGATAAGTAAACCTACTGCCTAAATTTAAGGGAATTTAGGAAAATCATCAACATAAAGAAATCATATTTTACATAATTTCCTTTCTGATTTTTTTAGAAAAAAATCAAAAAACAAGCAGAAAAAAAATAAATCACCCAGTCCAAATTCTTCTTATTTTTATAGGGATCTTATTATCTCTAAACAAATTTATTGCTTTCTTATAATTTGTAAGGGGGATTAATAGAGAATTTAATAATTTTTCGGCTTTAAATTCGTCTATAATCCCTTTTTGCTCATAGGTCTTATTTCCTTTTTTTAATTTGTATCCATACAATTTTCTTAGAATCTTCATTTTATTTTTTTGTTTTGTTTTAGATAAGTCATATTCGATCAAAACAAAATTCTTGTTTTTTTTATCATTATCTATAAATTTTCCATATATAATTATGCTATAAGTAGATATCTCTCCTCTCAATTCATTCCATCTCTCTAAATAAAGATTGTCTATTATAGGCACTATAGAGTTGTTTATTCCTCTAAGATTCCAAATTTTCCTAGCTTTTAATTCAAATTCATTAATAGATTCTTTGAGTATTTTCTCAACTTCCAATTTGTTTTTCTCAACTACATCAATAAACAAATCTATATCAGAATCTTTTCTTGCATCATTTCTCGCAAAACTGCCAAACAAGATAATTGCCCTAATTTTTTCTTTTTCTTTTAATTTGTCAAAGAATATAGATAAAAAGTCATAAACATATTGCATCATTTTTATCTTCCTCCAATAATTTTTTCAATTTAAAGAAGAATAAGTTTATATACTTTTCTGTTATCTGTAACATAATTTATGTTATAAGTAACATAAAAAAATCAAAAAGCAAGCAGGAAGACAAAATTCAAAAAAATCTGATTCAAATTGAAGCTATTAGTAGTTATATGCTGAAATTCTCGTTGCCTTGAATCTTACACACTAACTCTATCAACGTCATCTTCTATAACGGCTTCAGTTGTCTCGTCTTGCGGATGGCTTCGTACTTAGATGCTTTCAGTACTTATCCAATGCAGTGCGTAGCTACGCGGCCTCCTCATAAGAACCGCCCACCAGAGGCACCCGAGCACCGTTCCTCTCGTACTAAATGCTCGTTCCACTCAGACAACAACGCGCCTAGTAGATATCATACAATCTGTCTCGCGACGATCTTAACCCAGCTAACGATCCCTTTTAATGCGTGAACTCCGACACCCTTGGTTGCTTGTGCACAACCAGGATAGGAAGAGCCGACAGCGATGTACCAAACCGCGCCGTCAATGTGAACTATCGGGCGCGACGAGCCTGTTATCCTTGGGGTACCTTTTCTGTCACACACGAGTCCTATTAAAAAACTACGTGGGGTCGCTGAGCCAGACTTTCGTCTCTGCGTTCTTTGCTGTGCGAAACGCAGTCAGATGAGCTTTTGCCTCTGCACTCAACTTCAGATTTCCAACCTGAATGAGCTCATCATTGGGCCCTGGAGATACCTTTTCTCCAGGGTGCCGCCCCAGCCAAACTGCCCGCCTGCTGGTGTCCCCGCTTGCGCGAGTAAGCAACTTCAAGAAAAATGGGTAGTATTACAAGTTCGCTCCGTTTTTGCCTAAGCTAAACATCGACGCTCCTACCTATGCTATGCACTCTCCTTGAAGCCACAACAACAAGTTGCAGTAAAGGTCCACAAGGTCTTCGCTTCCCACTAGGCGTTACCGGCATTTTCACCGGTCAGTGGATTCAGAAGGTGCTGGCTAGGGACAGTGACTACCTCATTGAACCATTCATGCACGTCGTCATTCAGGCGACAAGGCATTACGCTCAATTATGTTACAACTGTTAAGAATTAAATAAAAATACTGACAATAAAGCCAGTAAGGCTGGTCGCACTAATAATCAGTACGCTCACAGTCCACCACTCTCTATGAGAGGTTATTTTTAAGATATTATCATTAATATATTTTTCTATAACAGCGAGTTAATATTTCTATTAACTTCTTGATATCGCTATCAAGTTCGGATCATATCTTCACAATTTAATGTGTCGAGCGTATGATCTCTGAGGATTCGAGAATTATTTTTTCTTTTGGATTAAACTCCAAACAACATAAAAAACTATAATTGTCAAAACGTTGACTACCCAAAAATATGTCGGAAAATATAACGGAATAGTGCTAGAGGGTAAATAAGTTGGTTCATTTCCAGGCTTTAACACCATGTTAAATAAAAATCCTATTATTAATCCTAAAACTATTGACAAAATAATTTTCAATTTTGTAAGTTTGAAATTCATGTTGTGATAATTACTTTTCACTTTAAATAACTATCTATAACTTCAAACTAATTCTCGTCTTTCCTGCTGATATTCTCTCCACTTTGATTTTTAGGGTTCGTTATTCTCTCGCGAAAATAATATCCTACAAAGTTTCTTCGAGATGTTCCAGCAAATAGCTCGATTTTCTCCACGTTAAGATTGCTGTAAATTTGCAATCTTAATCGACCAGAAGTTTCTTAACTTCTGGGTTTGGTTCAATTCGACTTCCTGTTTTATCTTTTAACTATGTGGTTGGAGCATTATTAGTTTTTAATAATGTAAGGCAGTTCGTATGCCGTTCAACCTTAAGAGCCTCATAGTTAGGCCCGCCGTTTCACGGGTCTTAGCCCCTTTGAAAAGAGGTTTGAAACACCGCGACTGGGCAGGTCTCACTGAGTATACTAGTCCTTTCGGGTTTGCACTCAGCTACGTTTTTGATAAACAGTCGGGCAGTCCTTGTTACTGCGATCTACAAATGCTTCAATATTTCAGAAACAATCATAGACACCCCTTCTACCGAAGCTACGGGGCCAATATGCCGAATTCCCTTAACCAGATTATCCTTACACGTCTTAGCCTTCTCAGCTAGAGCACCAGTGTCGGTTCTTGGTACGGCTAACTAAATTCTACATTGAGAACAAGTTCTCAAGTCCTCGTTTCTTGCGAAACTTCGGATACACAAACTTTTCATGGACTCCTGGAATCTGCAGACTCACAAGCAATTCAAATAGCTCTAAGCATTACGCTCCCTATTTTTCTCACTCACTAGCTCTTTCGAGCCTCCACATATCCGAAAGCAATTTCGTGCACTAGACGAATTTAATCAGTTCTGGAATATTAACCAGATATCCATTCGCCACTGCCAGTTAAGGTGTGACTTAGGCGCCGACTAACCCTTGGTTAAACGATAGTGCCAAGGAAACCTTGCTCTTACGACGTTACCCGTTCTCAGGGTAAATTGATCTTACTAACACCAAGATTCTCATTGCTTCCCGCTCCACTCCTCCTCTCGGAAAAGCTTCTGCGCAGAAAGCATGCCTGCCTACTAGAATCCTCTTTCGAGGACCTCTGAAGTGTCGGTAGTGCGCTTAGCCCCGTCCATCTTCCTTGCCTTGAACCTCGATAGGTGAGCTGTTACGCTTTCTTTGAATGATGGCTGCTTCTAAGCCTACATCCCTACTGTCTCAGGTTCGAGACCAAGTTTGCTACACTTAGCGCACGTTTTGGGACCTTAACTCCAGTCTCCCTTGTTCGGGTCTCGGAACAGCACCTTACGCGCCGCCCCCCATTCCTGCTTTAAGCAGCCAACAAGTTCTGAGTTGGAATAGGTTCCGTACCCTTGCGGGTCTGCGAACCTTATCCGTACTTTACCCCGTTGGCAAACTAGGCAAGACTATACTGAGGCATATTTCGACAGGAACCAGCCATTGCCAGGCTAGATAGGCTTTTCACCCCTACTCGCAAATCATCCGAATACATGCACATAACACCGGTTCGGACCTCCATTCTCCTTTCGGAAAACTTCATCCTGCTCGCAAGTAGATCGTCTGGCTTCGGGTTTTGCTCAAGTGACTAACGCCCTTTCAGACTCGCTTTCGCTATGGCTTCTTATTTAACCTTGCCACTTAAACAAACTCCTTGGTCCGTTTTTCAAAACGTACGTTACAACCCATTGTCAAATTAATGAGTGAGCTGTAACCATATTTAACTACTAGATTTCAAGTCTTTTAACCCTCTATTAAGAGTACTTTTCAGCTTTCCCTCGCGGTACTGAGTTCGCTATCGGACTTGGATTTATATTTAGGGTTAGCTGTTAATCCAGCCGTATTCAGACTCCCTATCTAGGGAGCCCTACTCTATTAGAGCATGCCATTGATTTTTAAAATACGGGGCTATCACCCTCTAAGGCGCTCCTTTCCAGGAGACTTCTTCTCAAATCTTTAGGCTTAAGCTCAACCACATCTCTGCCGTCGTTTCCAACGGAGATTCAGTTTGCCCTCTTCCCTTTTCGCTCGCCGCTATTAAGGGAATCACAAATGTTTTCTTTTCCTGCCGGTACTAAGATGTTTCAATTCCCGGCGTGTGTCTGCCTCTCGGCATTTTCTTTCGAACACGTTTTCGTATTAGGAGATCTCAGGTTCAAAGACCGCATGCGTCTACCCTGAGCTTATCGCAGCTTGCCACGTCCTTCTTCACAATCCAAACCAAGCTATCCGTCTAGTAGCTTTATTAGTAAGAATCAAATTCTTCTGAATATGTACAATTCTTTGAAAATTTTAGAATTGTACAGACAGAGAATTTATTTTAAATTCTCTGTATATATATTATAACCTTGTATAAATAATCTTTACAAATTATTTATAATTGTCTTCCTGCTTGCTTCATTGAATATAATCTCGACATGACACTTTACCGTTGATAAAGCGCCACATTTCTCACTTATGTGAGTATGATGTCTGATGTTTATAATTTCGATTACGATTTTCTCCTCCAAGTTCCTTTAGAGTGAAAATTGGGAGTTTCGATAGTTTTTAAACCTATCGCTGTTCTCACGAGTTTTTGCGTCGGAAAATTGCTAAAGCAATTTAGTTTTTAATAATTGAAATTAGTCTAAGGTTTTCTATTATTCACATAACCAATGATTAAAAGTATTAAAGAAACTATTGAAAGAATTATCCACAAAAGATTAAAAGAGAGGTAAGCTAGACCAACCACAAAATCAAGGGCAATTGCAGTTGATAGTAAATAATTGAAGAATATTAAAAGATTAATGATAAAAGAAAATTTAAACCACCAACTGTGCAAATCACATTTTTTAAATGCTATAATTCCTAAGATAAGATATGTCAAATTAATGGACACAAAAAACATCGTTACTATTGGGACCCAAAAAAAATTGGGTAGACTAATCACCTAAGTTTTCCTAG
>Ga0209514_10001938_pt1 | contig 33695 bp, 31 predicted proteins | sample Subgrocontami58m_FD_187452 | JGI IMG/M metagenome (GOLD analysis project Ga0209514, IMG submission 187452) | Subsurface groundwater microbial communities from S. Glens Falls, New York, USA - GMW37 contaminated, 5.8 m (SPAdes) (version 3) | ecosystem: Environmental > Aquatic > Deep subsurface >...
CGGCGGTCGAGCTCCTCATGCTTCCTGTCGGGTGCGGCCGCCGTTCCCGGCCGGCGACGGCGGGAGGCGTCATGGCCGAGCGTCGCGCCCGACGCGATGGGCAGGGGATGAGGTGCGGCAAGAGCGCATCCTGCCTCTTGCGGGCGAATCCTGTTGACGCGCCTTCGGCCCCGGGCGAAAAGGGGCGCATGCGCGGCGCCCTCGAGCGCACGCGGTGTCGAACCCGGGGGAGGTCGTCGTGGAACGCAAGAAAGCGATCGCCGTGCGGGCGCTGATGGTCTTCGGCGCGCTCGGCGCCTGGTTCTACACCCAGTCCTTGATCGGGGCGCGCGGCTTCCCCGCAGCCGGCATCGGCGACGGCCTGCTCGACGCCACCGCACCCATACACCGCTGGCTCGTGGAGCATCCGGGCGCCGCGGACGCCCTGCTCATCGTCAGCTCGCTCGGGATCGACTTCCTGGGCCTCTTCTTGCTCGGCCGCGCGATCTTCGGCCCGAGCCTGCGTCCGCTGATCGGCCTTCTGATCATCTTCGGCCTGCGGCAGATCTGCCAGTCGCTCACCGCCCTCCCGCCACCGGAGGGCATGATCTGGCGCGACCCCGGGTTCCCGGGCCTGCTGGTGACCTACGGCGTGTCCAACGACCTCTTCTTTTCCGGCCACACCGCGCTCGCGGTGTTCGGCTGCATGGAACTGGCGCGGCTCGGGCGACCGTGGATCGTGCGAGCGGCGATCTTGCTCGCGGTCTTCCAGATCGTCACCGTGATGGTGCTGCGCGCGCACTACACCATGGACGTGTTCGCCGCGGCCTTCGTCTCGCTCTTCGTCAGCACGATGCTCGACCGCCTCGCCCCGCCCGTCGATCGCTTCGCGGCCCGCTTCGGCGCGGGCGCCCCGGAATCCTCCCCCAAGGCCCCCCGCGCGGCGTAGCTGCGCGCGAGACTCCGGCTCAGGCGGCCTGAATCCGGCTTCGGGCCATGGCGCGCACCCGCTCCACCATCGACGACAGCCCGAGGCTCTTGCCCATGCTCAGACCGCGGCCGAAGATCGAGTAGAGGAACTCGGGATCGACCGCGACCACCTGGTCGAGCGGCGCCCCCGAGAGCGACTGGTCGATCATCACCGCGACCGCCTTGGCCGAGATCCCGTGCGGGTTCTCGACCGCGAAGTGGAATTTGAGCGTGCCGTCCGGGTTCGGCTCCGCGAACACGTAGGCCCCGGACTCACAGTGCGGGACCAGGGCCTCGGGCGGGAACGGCCGGTGCGCCACACGCTCGGGCACCGGTCGGAACCGGTCGGCGTATTCGACCAGCATCTGCGCCCGCGTGTCCTCGTCCGGAGCGAGCCCGAAGTATTCGATGAGGGCGGCCAGCTTCGGAGGCGTCGAAGACATCGGACTAAGGCCGCTCGATCGGCGAGCCGACCAGGTTGCCCCACTCGGTCCAGCTGCCGTCGTAGTTGACGACGGTGCGATACCCGAGCAGGTAGGTCAGCACGAACCAGGTGTGGCTGCTGCGCTCGCCGATCCGGCAGTAGGCGACGACACGGTCGTCGGGCCTCAGCCCCTGCTCCTTCTCGTAGATCGCCCGCAGTTCCTCGGCGCTCTTGAACGAGCCGTCCTCGGGGAGGATCGCCCGCGCCCAGGGGATGCTCTTCGCCCCGGGGATGTGCCCGCCGCGCAGCGCGCCTTCGTTGGGGTACTCGGGCATGTGCAGCCGCTTGCCGGTGTATTCGTCCGGGCTGCGCACGTCCACCAGCGGGCGTCGCGCCTTCACGTGCTCCATCACCTGCTCGCGGAACGCGCGGATCTTGGTGTCGTCGCGCGGCGGCGACTTGTAGTCGGTCGGGGCATAGGTCGGCTTCTCGCGCGTCATGGCGCGGCCTTCCTTCTCCCACTTGAGCCGGCCCCCGTCCATGATCCGGGCCTGGGTGTGGCCGAACAGTTGGAACACCCAGAAGGCGTAGCACGCCCACCAGTTGTTCCGGTCGCCGTAGAGCACGCAGACCGTGTCGCGCCCGATGCCGCTGCGCGCCATGAGCTTGGAGAACCCCGCGTGGTCGAGGTAATCGCGGCGGATCGGGTCGTTGAGGTCGGCGGTCCAGTCCACCTGCACCGCGCCATGGATGTGGCCGGAGGGATAGAGGAGCGGGTCTTCGTTCGACTCGATGATCCGCACTTTGGGATCGTTCAGGTGTTCGGCCACCCAGTTCGTGGACACGAGCACGTCGGGCTGGGCATATCCGCGGGAGTTGATTTCGCTCATCGATGGGATCTCCAATATGGGCGATCAGCGCCCGGGCCGGTACAGGCCCGCTTCATTGATGCCGAGCATGCCCGCACGAAGCGACCGCTCGTCCATACGGGCCAGGGAACGTTCCATCGCCGGCGTCAGGATCTTTAGATGCCGGCGGGAGTCGAGGTGCGCGGCGATCGCGTCCATCGCGCCGTCCTCGACGGTCCAGTTCAGGCGGTCGAAGGCGCGCAGGTCGAGCGGGGACGACCAACTGCGCAGGGTCTTCTCACCCTCCGAATTATAGTAATCTTCGAAGTAGGAGAGAACCAATTCCCGCACCGTGCGGAACACCGGCTCGCGCCAGCGCAGGCCGACGAAATTCGATTTTGCGATCGCGCCCCAGTGGCCACGGCGGCGGAACACGGCGAGGACGTGGTCGTCGTCTCGCACCGCCTCGAGGTCGACGAGCAGCGGCGGCAGCCCGATCCGCCGCAGCGCAGCACCCGCGAACACGGCGCCATCGAAGCAGTGGGCGACCCGGTCCCGCATCACGCGGCGCGGGCAGCGGTAGATCGGGTCGGAGCTGTACGGGATCGAATCGAGAAACGCCTGGATCGCGGCCGGCGTGCGCAGCCGGCCGAGCCGGGCGAGATCCTCGTGGGTCCATGGTTCGTGCGGCAACCCCGATCCTCTCGGAAAAGTCGTTCGGGGCGCGGATCGCGCGCGCCCGGGTGCGTTCGTCATGCGGCCCCGACCGCCAGCACCTCGTCGGCCGGCGTCTGGCCTTCCTCGACCCAGCGTGTGATCCACGCGCGCGTGCGCTCCGTCAGCAGGTCCACCTGCGCGTCGGTGAGCCCGCGGGTCTCGACCGGCGGGCCGATGTAGATGTCGATCCTGCCCGGGCGCATGATCCAGGTCCCCTTCGGGAAGACGTCGTAGAGCCCGCGGATGGCGACGGGAACGATCGGCACGCCGCTGTCGCGCGCCATGTAGAAGATGCCGCGGCGGAACTCGCGGATCTTCCCATCGACCGTGCGGTGTCCCTCGGGAAAGGTCACCACCGACAGCCCGCGCGCCGCGCGCTCCCGGACCATCTCGGCCAGTTTCGCGGCCCGGCCCTGCACCTTGCGCGGGACGGGGATCGCATTCGCCATCCGCATGATCCAACCGTACGCCGGTACCCACAGATGCGCCTCGTTCATCATCCCGCAAATCACCTGCGGGAACGCCAGGATCACCATGTGGGCGTCCAGCAGGCTGGTGTGGTTGACCACGAAGATGTAATGCTGCGCGGCGTCGAAGCGGAGATGGCGCGTCACCCGGATCCGGCTCAGCGTCAGGTAGGGCACCAGCATCATCATGGGCACGGGAAAAAGCCGCTGGAAGCGCGCGAACGGCACGAAGAGCATCAGCGGGACGCTCAACAGGACGAGCAGGATCATCCAGACGAAGGTGAAGCTCCAGACGAGGATCGACCAAAGCGCCCACACCACGATCATCGGGATGCCCCCTCGCGCGACGGGCCAAGAGTCAATCTTCCCCATTCCCTCTCCGCGCGCGGCACCGCATGCGGCCTACGCCTGCACGTCGAGCACGGAGGGCAGCACCTCGATCCGCTGGGGATGCAGGCGGAGGACCTCGCCGTCGATCATGATGTCGATCTCCCCGGCGAGGTCGAAGTCGATCGCCTTCACCTGCGTCACGGTCACCGCCGGATTGTCGACGTGGGTCCCCTCGTAGATCTTCGGGAAGGTCCGCAGCAGGGCGATGCGCCCGAGCGGGCCGACCCGCACCAGGTCCATGAGCCCGTCCGACGTGTTCGCCCCGGGGGCCATCTTCATCTTGCCGCCGGTGAACCGGCTGTTGTTGACCGAAACGAAGGTCACCGGCTCGCGGTCGTCGCGCCCTCCGTCCAGCTTCATCGGGAATGGCCGCGGGTCGAGCCCGGTGACCCCGACGATCACGCCGAGCATGTAAGCGAGCGGGCCGAAGGACTTGAAGCGCCGGTTGGTGAGCATCGCCACCTCGGCGGTGAAGCCGAAGCTGAGGATGTTGATGTAGTGCAGCACGCCGTCGCGGTGGGTGAGCTTGAGGACGTCGCACGGCCGGCGCTTGCGCTCGATCATCGCCTGGATCGAGTACTCGGCGCCCTGGTCGGTGAAGTCGCGCAGGAACGAGTTCCCCGTCCCCAGCGGCAGGAAGCCGAGGGAGGGGCGCTCGGCGGCCTCGAGCGCTTCGGGGAAGACTCCGTTGACGATCTCGTACCCCGTGCCGTCGCCGCCGATCGCGATGAAGTTGCGCACGCCGCGCGCCCAGGCCTCGCGGGCGATGCGGACGCCATCGCCCGATGCGCGGGTCTCGGCGATCTCCACCTCCAGGCCGGCCTTGCGCAACCGCCCGACCGCTTCGGGGGCGAGCTTGCCGCAACGGCCCCCGCCCGCGGCGGGATTGAGGATGGCGAGATGGCGTTTCACGACGGGTCTCCGGCTCGGGGTCGGCGCGGATTCTACGCCGAAGCCTGGGTGTCGCGTCCAACCAAATTCAGCCGGATTCGCTTCAGCACATCGCGCCTACGCCGTCGTGCCGGCCCGCTCGGTCGCCTCGCGCAGGCGGCGGGTGAGCATGCGGATGATCCCCTCGGCAATTTCGGCCTGCTCGTGCAGAACCTCGTAGAATTCCTCGCTGCCGATGCGCAGCACTTCGGTCTCGTCGTCGGCGCGCGCGGCGGCGCTGCGGGGAGCGGCGTCGAGCACGCCCATTTCGCCGAAGGCTTCGCCAGGCCCCAGCGTCGACAGCCGCTTCCCCGCGCGCTCGATCGCCACGCGCCCGCGTACGATCACATAGAGCGTATCGCCCATTTCCCCCAGGGGGAAGATCACCTCGCCGGAGCCGTACTGGACCACCTCCGCGAGGCGGGCGAGCGGGGCGAGGTCTTCCCCGGTCACGCGCGCGAAAATCGAAGCGCCCTTGAGAAACAGGATCTTTTCCGCGGTGGAGTACATGGAAACCTCCGGAGTCCGTCCGTGCAAGATCCGCGCGCGGGCCGTGCGCGCATGCCGGGCGACCATCGGGTCAGGATCGTTCTCGTGCGCCTCGAGCGCGATCCCCGCGGTCCCTTCGGCGCCATGGGCGAGAGCAAGGATCGCGCCTTCGCGGACCAGCGGGTCCTCGTGGGCGAGGCCATCGATCGCCTCTTGCACGCACAGGGGCGTGCCGGCGGCGCGGCGGCCGAGGGCGTCGAGGGCGGCGAAGGCGACGTAGGGGTTCGAGTGTGCGCACTGCCGGCGCATGAACTCGTCGGGTCCGGGGACGGGAGCGTCGCCGGCTCCCGCCGCGGCAAAGCGCGCCTCCGCGGGCCGGTCGTCGAAGAAGGCCATGACCAGCGGGCGCAAGTCGGGATCGAGCAGGGTATCGATCACCTCGAGTGCGTTGGCGCGATGGGTGCGGGCGTCGAGGCAGGTGCGGACCACGCCGAGCGGCCCGCGGGGATAGCGCAGCTCGAGGATGCGCAGCACGCGGCGCACCGCGCGATCCTGGCGCAGGGCGATCTCCTCGGCGAGCAGGGGGGCGTCGTAGAGGGGCTTGGCGCGCTCCCAGCCCGCGAGGTTGTGCAGGGCCTCGGCGGTCTCCTGGCGCAGCAGGGGGGCGATGCGATCCACCGACTCGGGCGGCAGCTCGAGCGCGCGGCGCTGGCGCGAGAGAGCGCCGTACAAGCGCAGGCGCAGGTGGCTGTCTTCGGTGGCGAGCAGGTCGCGCAGGCCTTCGTACGCGCGCGAGTCGGGGATCTCGCGCAAGAAGCGGGGCAGCAGAAGCCGGAGCGGTCGCGGGGTGGCGGGGTCGGCGAGGCGGTCGAGCAAAGGCCGGACCGCGGCCGTCCCGCAGGCGACGAGGGCGGCTCCGGCGTCGCGGCGAACGGCCGGGTCGTCGAGCGCGGCGAGCAGGGGAGGGACCAGGCGCGGGTCGTGGACCCGGCGGGCGCTGCGCACGGCTGCGGCGCGCACGCTCGGGTCGGCGTCGGCGAGCAGTCGGCCCAGAGGCGCGCATGCGGTGGGGCCGAGGTCGGCGAGGGCGAGCGCGGCCTCGACGCGGACTTCCCTTCGCGGGGAGGACTGCCAGGCGGCGATCCGGGTGCCGCCGACGGCGCCGCCCTCGACCCCGCCGCGGGCCAGCAGCCCGGCGAGCGCCGCGACGCGCACCGTGGAGGCCCGGTCCTCCAGCAGCGGGGTGAGGGCGTCCACCGCCGCGTCGGGCGCGAGCCGGCTGAAGGCGCGGACGGCCGCGGCGCGCACGCCATCGTCCGGGTCGGCGAGGGCGGCGCGCGCCAGGTCGGCCGGCACCGAGGGAAGCGAGCCGAGTCGCTCGAGGGCGGCGGCGCGCAGCTCCGGGTCCGGGTGGGCCGCGAGGCGGGCGACGATGCGCGCCAGTACGGGGGACCGGTTCCGGGCAAGTTGCTCGAGGGCGACCAGCGCATGGCGAGGATCGCCGTGCTCGAGGGCTTCGAGGAGGGCGCGGCGGCCGTGGGTGTCGAGCATCGGCTCTTCGCCGAGGGCGAGGGCGCCGCGCGCGCCGAGGGTCGACTGGAGCGAGGCCAGGTAACGTCGCCGCACGCGGGGGATCAGGAGGAGCCAAAGCGCGACTGCCGGCAGGGTCACGGCCGAGAGCTGCTGGACCTCCATGCGGCCCGCGAGCAAGACGAGCAGGAGGCCGCCGGCGCCGTAGGCCAGCGGCTTGACCACGGCGTCGAGAAAGGCCCGGGTGCGAGCCTTGCGCTGGGGCGGGAACGGGACATAGAGGGCCTGCAACGTCGTTTCGTGGATGGTGTACTGCAAGCCGTTGTCCGCGAACTTCATCGCCGCTGCGAAGACCACGGAGGGCCGGAGCCAGAGGGCGGCGCTCGCGGCGCCGAACACCACGGGCATGATCGCCATGCCCCAGCTGACGCCCCAGCGCGCGAGCAACCGGGGGGTGACGGCGACTTGGAAGACGAAGGAGATCAGACCGGTGCCGGCGTAGAAAAGGCTGAAGAAACGGGCGAGGTCGTCCTCCTGCCAGCGCGCGCGGGCGATCGCTTTGAACTGGTAGTCGCCGAGGGTGAGCGCGACGAACGTGAGGAAGAGGAAGGCGGCGAGGGTGCGAACGTAGGGGTCCTCGCGGAAAGCGGAGCGGCCGCTGCGTACGCGTGGGGCTCCGGAAGGGCCGGCGCGCGGTTCACGCTGGAGGGTCCAGGCGAGGGCGGCCTGCCCGGCCATGAGGGCGCAGAGGACGAAGAGGAGCTGGGCGGTGCCGATCGCATGGACCGCCGCGCCGGCGAGGGCGCCGACGAGCACCACGCCGAGGACGCGGGCGGAGCCGATGGTGCCGAAGAGGCGTTTGGCGGCGCGCGGGTCGTGGAGGTCGTTGGCGAGGGTCCAGAATTGGACCAGGAAGAGGTTCGCCACCACCTCGGACCAAACATAGAAGACGGGGTAGACCCACGACTGCCCGGCGCGGATGAGCGCCCAGGTCGCGAGGTATGTGGCGATGCCGATCGCGGTCCAGAGCCCGAGCATCTGGTGACGTGCCAGGCGGTCGGCGAGGCGGCCGTACGCGACCGCGGTGATCGCGGAGGCGACGCCGTAGAAGACGAACATCCAGGGGAGGGAGCTGAGCGGGTAGCGGCTGAGGAAGAGGGTGTCGCGCACGGTCCGGCCGAGGATGAAGAGCGCGGACGCGAGCAGGAGGAAGAGGAAAAGCAGCGCGGTGCGCCGGCCTTCGCCGGGGCGGATATTGAGCGCGGACTCCGCGAAGGAGCGAGGGATGTGCGGCGGCGTCTCGCGATCCATGCGCGCACGATAGCGCGGCGCGGCGAGGGGGCGCAAGTTTCGCTCCACGCGAGGTCGCCGGGGTGATTGGGTCGGCGCGAGCGGCAGAGGGGCGATGCGGTCCCGGGGACAGCGAGGCCTTGGCCGTGTTCGACGCAGGCTCCGGCTCAAGCCCTCCGACCATCAGGGTGTGCGGTTCTCCATGGCGCGGTCCCAAGGCAACTGACGCGGGGCGACGGACCGCGCAGATCCCAGGTCCCACCATCCCGCGATGTCGCTCGGCGGGTTGAGAAGCGCCTCCCCCAGCAGGGTCCGATTTGCGGCTCAGGGTGGACCGGGCGCTATACGCGCGTCCGCCGCTTTGGTTCCCTCCGCCCTGCATCGTCGGATTTTCGACTCAGGGCGGACCGGGTGCGCGCCGGCCGGCGGCGCGCAGGCGCTCGGCCACCCAGGCGCGATCCGCTTCGGCCGGCGGCGGGTCGGGTTCGCCGCGATAATCGATCCGCAGATCGTACGACGCGCGATCATAGAGGTCATGGAGGATCGTACCCAGCGGCACCTCCGGCTCGTCATCGCCCGACTGCAGGGGCACCCGGAAGGAGGGGATCGGGTCGCGCAGGCCGAAGGCGAGCAGTTCGGCGCGCGGGCGCTTTCCGAACCGGCTGACGAGGATGGAGTAGTCGTACGGGCGGTTCGCACCGAACACAGTCATGCGCGCGCCGCCCCGGAGCAGATCGATCTCCACGAGGTGCGCCGTGGAGCGAATGACATGAACGCGCTTCGCCTCGTTGAGCCGGCGCCCTTCTCCCGATCCCTTGTGGGTCGGGGACAGGATCTCGATGACCGCGATCACGACGTGATCCGCGGCGGTGCAGACCTCCAGCCTCGTTTCGCGGAATTCGTCGAGACCCGGGACCTCGACCTCGATCACGGTGGAGGAAAGGGCGGCGGCGGGCGCCCGGCCAGCGAGTGTCCGCGGCGCTTCCCCCGGCGACACGACCGCGAGATCGGCGCGTCCGGCAAGCACCGGTTCGGCGACCTCTCCCAGGACGAGGCGCTCCTCGAGGGAGACGTAGTAGCGTGGGCGAAGGCGGGGCGAGAGGAAGTCCCCCAACGCCGCGATCAGGCGGTTGTGCACGTCCGGCCACAGCTGGCGCTGCTCGAGATAGGGATCCATTCCGGGGAATGGCGTGGGCATGAAGACCTCCAGGGGCTCGAGAATGCGTCCATGCTAGCATCGCGCGGGGCGGGGCGGAAGCCTGCGTCGTACTGCCGCCCTGCTCCGGCGCTTGGCGTCAGGCCCGATCGCCTGGACCCCGCTCTACGGGCCGACCGCATGACCACGTGGGCTGGCTCCGCGCTTCTGCCTGCGCGGCAGGATGCGCCACCTTTCGCCGCGCTGATGACCTCGCGGCGCATGATATGAGACACAGGCAGTTCGTTCTGACGTGCCCGTCGGTCTGACTGAATCGAATCGAAAGCGAGGAATCTGAAAACTCGCGCGTGGACCGTGACCCCGCCTGACACAGCGGAGTAGTATGCTCCCAATCTCGGCGCATTGATAGATGAGCCCCGCGTGGTCAGGGGCCGCGACCACCCGCTGCCAGCCTCGGAGGGACGGCCATGACGATCCAGGAGCCAAATGGCCCTTTCATCGAGCTACCCCGAGCCTTGCCTGGCGAGGGTATCGACATCCTCTCCTTCGTTGTCACCCGGCGAGGATGGATCGAGTTGGATCGCCGCATGATGCTGCATCACGCGGGTGAGATCCGGGTCTTGACCCGTCTGATCTATGCCGGTGCCCGCGATCTCATCGCCTGCGCGGGAGCCACGCCGAAGTCCTCCTGGCGGCACCTGCCGGGGAATCACGCCAAGGCGATTCTGTACTCGATGCAGCGCAGGGCCTTCATCGGCTCCCCGAATGTCACGTGGAGTTCCCTGGCCGGTAACATCGAGATCTCGCACGAGGTGGACCGTGACGAATTCGCGCAGTTGAGCGAGTTCTACGAGCGGGCTTGGTCGACGTCAGCCGCGGACGAAAGCGCCGTCATCCACCCGATCGATCGTCGACTTGTGGAGGAGATGAGCGCAGGCGTGAGGGCGCTGATTCCCGACCCTTTGGAGGTGATTGGGGAGGAACTTCCGTCCGAGTACATCTTCGACCCGATCCCCGCGTCGGCGCAGTTCGAGTACCAGCGACGGATCGTTGCCGAGATCGCGAATTGGTTGGCACGAGACGAGCGAGCGGGGCGCGGCCGCATCTTGACCCTTCCCCCCGGCGCGGGAAAGACCCTGATCGCTGCCGAGGCGTTGTGCCGGATGCTCGTTGCGCGACCAGGGTCGCGAGTCCTCTGGACCTGCCATGTCCTCGACGTACTCGGGTCGGACCTCGGCCGCTTTTGCGCTCAGGCCGGCCCGGAAGTGCGAACGTACTTTCCTCCCCACGTGGTTCGTCTGGCGCAACAGACTCCCGAGGAACACTACGCGCGGGCTGCGGAGGCCGACGTCGTCTTCTGCCCAAAACGCTCATTGCCGAAGCTGCTTCTGCAGGACTGCGGCCATTTCGACGTTCTCGTGGTGGACGAATGCCATCGATTCCACGCCGGGTCGCAGTGCTACTCACAACTGCGTGACGAATACCCGGACGCCAGGCTGCTCGGGCTCTCCTACACGCTTTCGGACGCAGACTGGCAACGGTTCGGCGAAACCTGGGAGATCGAGGAGACCTTCGGGGCCGGAATCTCGCGCGAGCAACTCGTGAGCCAGGGCATCCTGTCGCAGACTCCTCCCACCAAGTCATGGCCCACGGGCATGGAATTCGAGCTGACCGGCCAACGCGGCAGGAACCGTTATGAGGACCAGATCATCGCGAAGGTGCGCGAGTTCGACTGCGACGAGGTGAACGATGCAGTCGTGGACGCCTTCGGGCAACATCGCGTCGCATGCCGGCGAATCCTGGCGTTCGCAGTGGATCAGGACCACGCCGAGAAGTTGCTCGAGCGGATGAAAGCGCGGTACGGCGTGGACATCGCGGCGCGGGTCATTCATTCGGGACGTCCATACTGGGAGATACGTGCGGCCTACGAGTGGTTTCGTGACGATGCCGCGGAGTGCCGGTTGCTCCTGTCGGTCCTGATGCTGGCGGAAGGAACGGATCTGCCGAAGATCGATTGCCTGTTCATGATCCGTCCCACGTTCAGCCGCGTGCTGTACGGACAGATGCTCGGAAGGGGGCTGCGGGGGGAGAAGGTCGGCGGCACCCCCACGTGCGTGGTCCAGGACTTCACCTACCAGTTCGTCGATGATGCGGGCGAGGTCATCCAGGTCGGGCAAGCCGACTTCGAGAGCGGGTTGAAAGCGCAAGACGTCGCTGACGAGTCCGACGACGAGCCGGACGACGGCGGTCCCGGGGACCAGCCGGACGACGATGAACTGGATCAGCGCGGCCCCTTCGAATACGCATATCAACTGGGCAATAGGGGCAGCTTCATGTCGAAAGGAGTGGACTCAGCGGATGCCGCGAGTCGCATCGCTCGAGAGCGCAGCCTTGCCCCCGCATACCGCAACAAGATCTGCTATGCCCTGCGCAGACGGCCGGGAGACCTCGACTATGAAATCCTGTGGAAGTTTCGCAACGGACACGAGGTGCGATGATTGGTCGCGACCGGCGGACCGGCGGATCAGGGGGTCGTCACGTCGAGGTACACCTGGACGCGCAGGTCCACTTCCTCGGGGGTGCGCACCTGTTCGAAAGCACCTGTCATCGGCCTCCGCGCGGGCGTAGCCGCCTGTTGGACAGGCTTCAAGGTCCCGGAGGTGGACCCGGATGGGCCGTTTGCTCCGGCACCGGCCGGGGAGCCGCGCCGTCCTCCGCCCCGAGAAGTCCCGCGCGCGTAAGGGCCTCGCGGAGACGGGAGGCACGGACGAATCCGATCTCCAATTCGCGCAGGAGCAGCGCCGAGGAGCAGGAGCCCGCGGCAATCACGATGCGCATGGCCTCGCGAAGAAGCGGATCATCCGGTGGTCCAGCCTCGATTACGACGGGGCTCGCAATCACGGGTCGGGATTCGCCAATCGATCGCGAATGGCCCGCGCGTCCAGAAGAGTGCGGTCCAGGAGCTCGATGAACTCCCGCTGCGCATCCAGCACCCTGCGCTCGACGGTGATCGAGGGCTGGGCCGAGCCCGTGGACCCCCGATCCGTGGCTTGAATCACCCGCGCCAGAGCGGGGTCCGCTTCCAGGGCTCCTTGCGCATGAAGAAAGTCCATGACACACCGGCTTTCCCGAGAGGAAATGGTCGCAACCTGTCCGTGCAGGAGTTCAGGGCTGCCCGGTTCCGAGAGCAGCATGTCTCCATTTCCCAGCAGTCTCTCTGCACCGTGCTGGTCCAGAATGCAGCGCGAGTGACGCGAGAGTTGGACCTTGAGGGCCACTCGCGTGGGGAAATTGCTCCGGATCAAGCCGGTGACCACATCCGGCTCGGGATGCCGGGTCGCCAGCACGAGATGGACTCCCCCGGCAGCGGGAATCCGTGCCAGGCGCGCGATCGCGACCTCGACATCGGTTCCTGCCGCGGTGCGCATGATGTCGGCGAGATCGTCCACGACCACCACGATGCGGGGCAGAGCAGAGGATCTCCCGATCCCGCGCCTTCCCTTTGCGCGGGCCGATGTTTCGCGCCGCCTCTTGGCCTGGCCCGCGAGCCATTCAAGAACCTTCGGCCAGCACTGCGGATCGGTCACGACCGGCGCCAGGAGGTGCGGCAACCGCTGGTAGCGGGCGGCGTGGACTTCGTCTCGCAGAAGCAACAGCATCCCGCACTCGTCCGGCGTCCGGGTGAGCAGCACGCTGTGAAGAATCGTGTCCAGGCACATGGACACGTCGTGATCGTCCGTGGCCGCGACGAGCAGATGCTGCATCTTGCGGAGATCCCGGATCAACGGCCGGCCGGAGACGTCCTTGCCAATGTACAGCGGCAGCGATGGACCGTGTCCTGGCGCTTCGCGATGCCGGATCAGAGACTTGAGACCGATGGTCTCCGGGCACCGGGTGGGTACTTCGATCCCGATGGCGGACACTCCCGGCATCGGCACGCAGATGCGGACGACCGGAACGCCCAACGCCGAGGCGAGATCATCTTGCAATCCGAGAATGCGGCCGCAGTCGGTGTTGGGCTCGACGGTCAATGCGAATGTCGTGATCGAGGGCCCCGACGCGACGGATGCGATGTGCGCCGGCAGGCCTGCATCACGCAGGAGGCACTCGATCGTCCAGGTCTGTCCGTCGATTCCCGCCTGGACTATGGCGTTCGGAATTGGAGTCCGGTCCTCCAGAAGATCGAGCGGGGGGAGTTGGTACGGGGGATGGGATGTCCGCGGCGCGCGCCTGCGCCCGGGGGCCAACGCAAGTTCCCTGCGCGTCGTCTTCGCCCTGGCTTTTCGCCCGCGCGTTTCCTTCCGAAGCTTCATGAATCCCTCCGCTATATCCCGCATTCGCCCCTCCCGAGGGACCCCCCGTCTATGGGCGGAGCCGTTTGCCGTTCCGCCAGCAGGCGAGGACGTCGTTTCACCCATCCGGCCGCCGTCGCAGGGCGTAGCAACTCTTGCGACGATGCTGCGGCTGCAGGCTGCACCGTCGCGCAAACTCGCACGCCTCGGCCCGCGACCGCGCCGTGTAGAGCTCCCCCCGGATGCCGATCAAGGCCGCGAACTCCGTCTTGCGTCCCGCCATGGTCTTCTCCTCCCTACCGACCATTCACCCTCGGCCGCCGGCCGTGTGCGCTGCGCCGCTGCCGGCGTCTCCGCGCCGCCTTTTCGACCTCGCATTCAGGCACCTGCCACACCCCCCGGGCGAGGTCCCGCAGCGGGCACGGCGCCGGAGCGGTGAGCACGAGGAACACCTCCACACGCTCGCGCCGAAGCCGCCGCGCGAGCGCCGGATCCAATTCCGCCATCCCGTCGGTCAAGACCAGGATGCGGCGGTAGCGCCGGGCCAGCGCGTGCTCCGCCACGCAGTCGAAGTCCGTCCCGCCCGTGCTCTCCACCACTCCCGCCCGCAGATCGCCCAGGCCGATCTCGCGCACCGCGTTGCTGAACGCATGGATCGGCTCGCCGATCTCGTCGGCCAGGTGCAGCACGAGACCGTACAGGAAGGGCCAGAGCGCGCGCGTGCTGCCGGAGACGTCCACATACACCTGGACCCGCCGTTCCTCTTCGTCGGGGGCGCGCACCTGGCTCGGGAAAAAGGCAGGCCAGATCCCGGCGGCCAGCAGCCAAGCCTCGCGGCGCCCGGGGAACGGGACCACGCTGCGGTCGCCGCCCGCGGAGTCGTGCGGCCGCGGGCGCGCCGGGTCGCTCGTGATCGCGCGGCGCACGGCCTCGAGGAGCACGCGCGACTCGCGGGGCTCCGGCGCATCCGTTTCTTCGCGCGTGACGTCTTCGCTGTGGCCCGGCCCCAGCCCCGGTCCGGACCAATGCCGCGAGTCCAGCCCGGCTTCGTCCTCTCCATGCTCCCCCAGCCAGAGGACGGATGTCTCGAGCACCCGCGCGTCCGGCAACAGGCGGGCGAGGCCTTCGACCAGGGAGGAGAAGGAAGGCGCATCCTGCCACGCAGCCAGGTAGAGGCGGGCGGCAGCCTGCGGTTCCGGCGCTCGCGCGGACTCGAGCACGCGGGCGCAGCGCCGCTCGAGTTCGGCGCGCGTCAGGGACGAGCACGTGCCCGGCGGAAGGTCGAGCAGGAGGCTGGGCGGCAGGAGCAGGTTTCCCGGGAACGAATCGCGCGGATAGAGCGCGCGGAAGTAACCGGGGGTGCCGCCGAGGACGGTCTCGTGCAGGTCGGCGTTCACCAGCATGTCCGCCGCGAGATTGCGCAGGGCGCGCCACGCCGGTTCGTCCAGCCCGGCCGGGCGCGGGCGGCGGAGGTCGCCGCGCACGGAGTGCAGCAGTTCGTGCAGCAGCAGGTGGAGCAGATCGGCGGGTGTCCTGACGAAGCGTTCGACGAACTGCGGGGCGATCTCGACCGTCGGCCGGCCGTGACGCAACCCGATACGCGCGCTACCCGCGCCGTCCCGGAACTCGACCTTCGCGACCTGCCCGAGGTGCAGCAGCACCTGGTACGCGGCGAACCGGTCCCTGCGGCGGGCTTCCTCGGCCGCGACCAGGAGCAGCGCGCCGGCGTCTTCGCACACGAGGGCGTTGCGAATGGCATCGTGCTGCTTCATGACGCCGCCCTGCAGGCGATCAGCCAGCCCGCGTGCCCGGCCGGCGGGGCGCCGGGGATGGCGGCGTCTTCGGGCACGTAGATTCCGTCGTGGGTGCGCGCGAGGATCGCCAGGGCGGCGGCCGGATCATCGACGATCGGGAGGCCGGGAGGCAGCGCCACCGGCGCACGCGTGTCCACCATGTAGAGAGGGGCGGCGCAAAGCGGTTGCGCGGGAAGCGCCGGAGCGGCTTCCGGCGACTCGAGCGCCTCCGCTTCATCGTCGGTCGGCACGCGCAGGAGGAAGACCGGATCGAGGGGCAAGGGCAGAGGATCGGGGACGGCATCCGCCAGCGGGCGTCCGAGCGTCTCGAGTCGGCGCAGCAGCGAGCGCGGCACGGAGGCCGGAAACGTGCCCCGCCCGCCGCGCACGCCGTCGTACCATAGGCAGTGCGGCGTGCCGTGGCCGCCCGCCACCACCACGAAGGCGCGGCGGGGAACGGCGTGCGCGCCATGGGCCACGGTCGTGTCCGCCACCAGCGCCAGCGCATCGTGGTCCGCGGCTTTGCGAAGCAGGTGCCCGGGGAGCGCGACCCGGTCGAAATCGTCCTCGTCCAGGTCTCCCGGTTGCAACCGGGGATCGGCGACCGAGGTCACCCGTCTCGCCTCCCCATCGAAGCGCAAGGTGTGCCGGCGTCTCCGGAGCTTCCGAGGATAATCGCCGAAGGGGCGAACCCGCGGACCCAAGCCCGACCCGACGGGGAAGCCCGCACCCGGCGCGGCCAGTCGGATCCCCTCGACCAGGCGCTCGAGGGCTTCGCCGGGTTCGGCCACGAGGAAGCCGTGCACGATGCGCGGGGCCTCGCCGGATGCGGTGGGGACCCGGAACCGCACGGGCCGCCGCCGTTCGCCGGGGTCGTTCAGGGGGATCTCGCCCGATTCCTCGAGGCTGACGATGCTGCGGTCCACGACCAGGGTGGCCGGCAGGTCGATCTCGGTGAGGTCGAGGGCGTCGATGCCCGCTTCGAGCTGCAGGATGCGGTAGGCGCGCACCATCATGGGCGGAACTCCTCCATGGCGTCGGCAACGAGGTGGGTGAACTCCGGCCGCATCTCGTCCAGGGTCTGATCGAGGCGCGGAAGTACGTCCGGTCCGCCGTACATCAAGTGGGCAGGCTGTCCGTTGTGAGCCAGGTGATTCACGGCGAGGCGCAGGGCGCTGCCGCAGGATTCGGTCCTGGCGAAGGCCGACCGTGCGATGCACGCGGTCACATACGGTCTACGCGAATCCGGGGGGTCGAGGCGGATGGCGTCGCGATGGATGAGCAGCAGGCGGTGGGCGACGTCCGGCGGCGGGCGGAGGCGGCCGGCGTGGAGGGAGCGTACGAGGTGGTGGAGCGCGACGAAGTGGCGCGCGACGACCGCGGCCTCGCGGTCGTGCTGCAGGCCCTCCTCGAGGCGCGTGACCACGGCCTGATGCTGCGTCCCGTCGAGGAGGGAGGCCACCTCCAGATACGACCGGACCATGCGTCGCGGGTCGTCGTCGGCGAAGAGCCGGGCGCAAGCTTCGGCCTGTCGTTCGTCGGCCGAGCCGGTCAGGGCCTTCATGGCGGCTCCGTGGGCCGCGGTGACGGCGCCTTCGGCGACCTCCTCGTCGATGACGGCGAACGGCAGGGACGCGCGCAGGACGAGTCCGAGCGGCAGGGCGAGGGCGGCGGGGTCGGAGGGGAAGGCGTCGCCCTTGGCCGCGCGCACGGCGAAGAAGGCGAGGACGTTGCGGTAGATCATCCCGGCGCGGCGCCCGTCGAGGGCGATGCGGGCGGCGAGGAACGCGGCGTGGAGGTGGGCGAGCCAGCGCTCGACGAGGGCGCCGACCGCGTTCTCCGCCGCCGGGAACCGGCTGCGCGCGGCGGCCAGGAACGCGCGCAGGTCGGGTCCGGGGTCGGGCTCGGGGACGGGCGTGGGGCGGTCCGGCAACAGGGGGGCGTCGTCGGGGCCGATGTGGGTGGCGACGCGGGAGAAGTCGCGCGCGCCCAGGTGCTTGAGTTCGGGCACCGGGAGGATCCAGGCGAAGCGTCCCGCCAGCGCCGGGTCGAGGGGGATGGCGCCGGGGTAGGACGCGGGCGGGTTCATCGCCGCGAAGACGTGCCGCAATCGGGGCAGGGAAAGCCCCATGACCCGTCGGGAGCGCACGATCTCGAGCCACTTGTTTTGCATCGAAGGGGAGGCGCGGGAGATTTCATCGACGAGGACGAACTCCTTGTCTTGGATGGAAAGCGGTGTGCGCGCGTAGTCCACCTCGCCGCTCATGATGCTGGCGGGGTTGGGGAAGCCGATCAACTCCTCGAAGAGCGCCTTGCTCGCGTCGTAGGCCCAGAAGCGCAAGCCGAGCGCCTCGGCCACGCGCTGGGCGAGCAAGGTCTTGGCGGAGCCGTGGCTGCCGACGAGGAGGACGGGATCGCCGGTGACGAGCCCGGCGAGCAGGGGATCCTCGAGGGCGGAGAAGCCGTAGATGCCGAGAGGGGCGAGGAACCCGGGGAAGGGGGCTGCTGCGGCCGGGGGGGGACGGCGTGGGTGTTGGCGTGGGCGCAGGTGGGCCGGCGGGGTCGGGGTACATGACGGGGTCTCCTTCGGGAAGGGGCGCGGCGGGGGGCCGTGATGGGTACGATGAAAGCATGGGGGCGTGACAGGGTGGGACCGGCGGAGGGGGGGAATTGTAGGGGGGAGTCGGATTTCCCGGGTGGGGCGATGGATGGTCGAGGAGGTCCAGAGGTGGGAGGTGGTGGCCGGATCGACATTTTGGCGCTTGCGCTCGCAGATCAGCAAGGTTGGGCCATCTTGACCCCCTGCGAACGGTCGCGTATCCTAGGGTCATAGTGAATCGGTCGATTGACGACGAACCGGCCCAAGAAACCTGTGGCTCCCGATGAACGGAGGAGACTTTCCGTGATCGACTGGAGGCTGCATCTGACGAGCGACCCGAAGGTGTGCGGAGGCCAGCTCTGCGCAAAAGGCACCCGCGTGTTTGTCACGGTCATCCTCGACAACCTGGCGGAAGGCGCCTCACGCGAGCAGATCCTCGAGAGCTACCCGATCCTGAGAGCCGAGCACATCAACGCGGCGATCGCCTACGCCGCTGAGCTTGCGCACGAAGAAAGCCTGTTGCCGCTGCGCGCCGAATGAGGTTCAAGATCGACGAGAATCTGCCGGCGGAAATCGGTGCCGAGATTCGGGCGCTCGGCCACGAAGCGGACACCGTGACCGAGGAAGGCCTGAGCGGAGCTCCCGATTCCGCCATTCTCGCTCACGTCGCGCAAGAGTCCCGCGTCCTGCTCACGATGGACAAGGGCATCGCGGACGTTCGGATCTACCGACCGCAGGACTACCCCGGCATCGTTCTGCTCCGTCCACGGACCTCCGGAAAGACCGCGGTACTCGACTTCGTGCGCCGTCAGCTTCCCGCCATTCTTCAAGTCGCGCTCGCCGGCCGGCTATGTGTCGCATCGGACCGGGGGATCCGGGTGCGCTGATCGTGCAGGCCGTGTCGTACGTCGAGGGCAGCCGTTGACGACCGTCCGCGGGCATGCGCTGCAGCGGGTCGCCAGCGAGCCGTGGGCATCCACAATTCCCCGACTGCTTTGCCATGCGCATCCGGAGGATCGAAGCTCTCGCCGGCCGCCGGCTTGGTTGTCGCTCAGGACGTGCCTATACGCACGGCTGTCAGGGTGTGACCGAGGACGGACTGTGTAGGGCCGCCGGGCGCTACCGCACCCGGCGTCCGTTTCGCCAGGCTCCGAGCTCGGTCCAGCGGTCGTCCTCCGCCCGGGCCCGAAGGACATAGCAGGTCTTGCTGCTGCGGAAGCTGTGTTCACGCGCGCGTGCGGACGCATCCGAGCGGGAATCCGCCCGGTTGTTGCGACCGTCGCGGCCGATAGAGTAGGCGTGTTCCCACTTCCCGTCGTCGCGCGTCGGCTCCTCCTCTGCGATGTCCCCGTCGGGATCCTCCCACCCGAGAGGATGTTCATCGGGCTTGGTCGAGGAGTACTGCTGCAGCGTCGATGGGGCGTACTGGAGGCGCTCGTAGGCTTCGCGCTTGGTAATTCCCTCATCGTCCACAAGCCGTTGCACTTCTGCGTTCAACTCCCCAACGGTCGTGATGCTGGTCGAGGCGTCGGTGTCGATCGTGTCTTCCCCGTCCGCGATCGGCTCAATGTCGACCGCGTCCTTGGTCTTCACCTGCTCGACCCGGGCACCGCTCGAGTCGAGGAATTGGTACTCTAGCGAGGCAGACGGCAAGCCGCAAGAGGAGGGAGGGAAGGGAGGGAAGGGAGGGAAGGGAGGGAGCCCGTGGGACCGCCGAACCGGTCCGGATTGCTGGCGCCAGTGGTGATCTACTCCAGGCCGTCGTCCTGGACTTGGTTCGTCAGGGGAAGATCTCTCGTGCGAAAGCGGCAAAGATCCTCGGAATCGCCCTGACGGATCTCCCCAGAATCCTCGGGCTGTACCGGATCTCCTGGTTCGACTGCGCCGAGGGGGAATTGGCTGCGGATCTAAGTAGGAACGACGAAAGATTCAACCCATCCTACAGCTCGGGATCGCCACAAACCCCGTGTCCATGTGCCGATAGCAGGCTTGGGTCGCATGATGTCGATGGGTAAGACTTTTTGCGTTCCAACTTACCGCGACACGCATCCTCACTACGAATCCCACAGACCTCGGTGCAAACCGCGAGCAAGGGGCTACTTCATTCCCTTCCGGCATTTTGGATGGTATTGCCGTGGTCGTCCTAGAGCTTGTGAGCCAGCGCCCTTATTCATAGGCTTCCCGCATCCCTTGCAGGTCTCCCTGCCCTTGTAGGGGCTCGTTGGGGCAGACGTCCGGTTGGTCGTTTTCCGCCGGCGGCTAGCGAGAACTCGGCGCACCGCCCGCACCGTGTACACGTAGTAGTCACGCGCTTGGGGATGTTCCGGGGTGCGCCCCCGCGCGTCGCACACGCGCCCATTTCTTGGCGGCGTCCGGTGATGGGCGAGGTGTTGGTCGTGCAAGTCCCTTTCGGCTTTCAGATATCCCTCAACTCCACCGCGGACTTTTCGCACACGCACTTCGAATCTGTTGTGACCGAGTTCATGTCTGTAGCGAGCGCAAAGCTGAGCCCCCACATCGCCTCCTCGCTTGATGGATGTCCGGCCATTTTTCAGTACCAGGGTGATTATTCGCTTCCTCCACCATGAGAATAGGTCAACAACGCGGGTAGACCCCAGTTGTCGATCATCACCTACCCCGTCGCCCCAGGTGCATGGTTACGGTGCAGCCAGGTTATCAGACGGTGCAGAGTCTCTGCGGCCATCCCGTTCCTTTGCTCCAGGCGAGATGGGCGGACGAAATCCTCAATGTGAAGCCCTCCGTGCGCTCGCCGTTGAGCAAGTAGAACACATTCCCCATCGGCTTGGACCAAGTCACCAACGCGGGTAGTCCAGATGCGGTATCCGCGCGTTGCTGCGTGACCGACCCCAGAGTAGCTCGGGTACGTATGCTGGCGGTCCAATCTCTGGATCGAATCCGCGCACCTCGGGTCTGACCAGCCCTGCAGGCTCACGCAGACGAACGGGGCTCCGGCTCCATGTCCTTCGCCTGGATCCCTAGAAACGAACAAGAGCTTGGACGCGCTTGGACAGGAGACGATGCCGACCCAATTCGCATACGAAGGGGATCCATTGTGGTCGATGAACGTCTGGATGGCGCGCATGACCCGACTCCCATATCTCACACACCCACCGGGTCACATTGTTTTATGACTTCATAATATTGTATTTACCATTATACGGAATCTGCGCTGAGAAGTCAAAGGTATTTCGGGGGGCTTCATCGTCTCTTGAGCCAGCGGGCCATCCGGTGTCGCGCGGCTGCTGGAAGCCCGATTGAGCGGTAGACCACGAGCGAGCTGACTTTCAGGCCCAACTCTTCCGCGATCTCCTCGTTCGTGAGTCCATGCGCCGTCCTGAGATGCTCCATCGCGCGTCGCAGACCCGAGCTGCCTCTGCTGCCGATTTGGGGAAGTGAGCACAGGCCACACGGAGGCTTGGATGGGGCAATCGTGTTCGACCTTGAGACCGATCCACCTGGGGCAAGAGCTAGTAGGCAGTCCTCGTACCACCCCGGAATTCGTGCACGCCCACAACCTTCAATCTGGGCGATCCGCGGTTGCGAAACCCCGCACTTGTTAGCGAGGTCAGCTTGGGTAAGCCCAAGTTCTCTGCGTCGCCGTCGCGCCTCGGTGCTCGTCATCGCTCGCCATTGCTCCCGTCGGATCACGCGCGCGTGTGTATAAGATAAGGTCAGCGTAATGCGGACGATGGTAATGTCTGCGACTAGCGCAGTCAAGAACTTGCCTGGGTCGCAACAATGAGGCGGCGGGCCGCACGCATCTGGAATCCGGCAGACGCGAGCGATTCGATCAGGGGCGGGAGGGCGGGCACGTGCCCCGCCGCCTTTGCGCGCAGGATACCGGTGACGGGTGACGGTCACTCCAAAGCACGCTCGTGTGCGGCTACCGCCGTCGCCTCCTGCGCCTCAGGCCGACCGGAGCCCGCCACACGCTCTGCACGGCGTCTCGCATCACCACGAGGAGCCCGGGCCACTCGGATTGCGGAAATCGCCGGATGGCTCGGAGAACCCGATCATGGATCTTCTGGCGTGTCGGCTGTCGCAACCGGACGATCAAAACGCCGCTGTGCGGATCCGCCCGGCGCAGAGAGAACCCTTTGTCCGTGGTGATCATAAGCCGCGCCTCCCTTTGGGCTTCGTCCCAAAGTCGATCATCCGGCAGACCCTGGCTGTGCGTTCCCCGGATGTCCCGCACATCGTGGCCCTGGCTTCGCAACTCTGCCACCGTCATGCGGGGGATGTTTTCGTCGACCAGGATCTTCATGGATCACTTGACGCACTTGTCGAGCGGGGATACCTGTTCCTCTGCGAGGGTGGCCGCGTAGTCCAGGCATGCGCGGATGCCCTCCAGTGTCAGCGATGGGAAGTCCTCGATCAATTCTTCGACGCTGTCACCGTTCGCCAGCATTCGGACGACCTGGTGGACGGGGATGCGCGTCCCACGCACGCACGCCTGCCCATGGCACACGCGCGGATCCACGGTGATTCGACCACGGGTGGTTACCGGTCTCATGACTAAATCCTCGACTGGATGGAATCTTCTCCGCCAGGTCAGGTGATGGGCCATGATGCGTGCGGCCTCGGCCCCATGGTACCACGGCGCGCTTTCCAAGTCCTCGCCATCCCACTCTACGGAACTCTACGGTACGATGCGACCCATGCCGCCGCGCCCGCCTCGCGCGACGCCCGCTTTTCGAACGCATCCACCCGGAACCGAAGGCTCCGCCACCTCAGTGCGCGTCGGGCGATAGCGCCGGGGCGCCGCTACCGTCGCCCGGCTGCCGCGCCTTCGACCGTCCCGCTACCTCCGCCTCCGCGGCCGCGGCGGAGCGGGTCGCGGATGCCGCACGGCCTGGACGCGCTCGTGCAGCACGGCGAGCATCTCGGGATGAAACGTCCGCCAGGTAGGGCTCGACTTCGCCGAGATCGACCTCCCGTTCCGTCACGATCCGCGCGAAGTCGCCGAGGTGCTTCGGCTGATTCGAATACAGGTACATGAGCAAGAGATGCTCGAGCCGGGCCACCGGCGCGCGCACGCCGAATTCCGCGCCTTGGGAGCCTACTAGGTAAGCACCACGACCTCATCGCGAGTGAGGACCGATTTCCGGCCATACCGTCCCTCGGCGGGAATCGGGTCGTCGAATCTCTCGACGACGTGATCGACCAGATTGACGATCAGGTAGCAAGGGACCGCGGCCTGTGCGTACAGTGAGAGCTTGACGGTCCGGTCCTGAGCGAGCGAGCTGTCCGCGACCTCGATGACGCAGAAAACGTCCCTTGCCTCGGGCAGTCCATCGGCGTAGTCGCGCAGAGCGCCGCGCAAGATCGCTCCGTCGGGCTCGGGCTCGTGACTCGGCGGGATGGCGACGGGACCCTGCACCTGGAGCACGCATCCGCGCCGGCGCACTTCCTGAGCCCACTCGATCAGCAACTGAACGGCGAGGTTGTGGTGCTTCCCGACGGTCATCAGCCCCTCCCCGCGTGCGCTGCGGTCCTTGTAAATCAGCAGACCGTCCAAGAGCTCGATCGGATCGCCGTCGTGCAGGATCCCTGTGTCGCGCATACGGTGGTACTGGTCCAGATCCATACGAGCAAGCTGCGGGGACATGGGCGTCCATCTCTCCGTCAGGGGGTGTTTCATCACGCATCCTCGCTCAGCGGCCTCTTCATACTCTACCGGCGATCTCTGCGGAGGTCAAGGCGAGGGAACGCACGCATGCATCCGCGCATCCAAGCTCTGCTGGGGCGATACCGGCCTCCCGCTCAGGACTGCTGAGGCGGCAGTAGCGAAGCATGGCTTCGATGCGTTCCGACCGCGGGTCGCCCGGGCCGCGCCTTCGACCGTCCCTCTACCTCCGCCCCGCGGCCGCGGCGGAGCTGGTTTCGGATGCCCACGGCCTGGACGCGTTCGTGCAGCACGGCGAGCATCTCGGGATGCGGCACGGTCGCACAACGCGGGGCGACCTAGTCGTGGAATGGCGCGAACGAGACGAAGACGTCGAGTCGCACCGGGCCGCTCCAGGCACGGAAGTCCCCCCGCTCGTCGGCGGATCGACGGGCGGCGGCTCGGTCGAGGGCGAAGCCGGCCGCTTCGATGGCGTCGTGTGCCCGATCGATCTCGCCGGCAGACACGAAGACGTTCAAGTCGATGTCCGCGGTGGCTCGTGGCGGAGCCCAGTACGCCAGGGCCAGTGCGCCCCGAACGCGTGAGGCACGCCCATGCGGGTCAAGCACCGGGCGAGATCCGCGACCAGGAGGTCGAGGTCAGGCATGTCTTCGCCCACGCTCGCGGGCGACCCAATCGCGCCACCACAATTCGTCTTCCGGGCTGCGGGGAGCTTCGGGGGAGGGGCGCCCGCCCAGCGCCGCAAGGGCCTGTCGGCACAAGGCGGCCAGCAGGCGCGCACGCTCTGCACCCGGGATGTCGCGGAAGCGCAGCGCCTCCTCGCGATCGTCGTCGCGGTGACCTTCGACCAGCCGATTCATCTTGGCGCGCCACATGGCCGGATTCTACGCCCGCGCCACCGGGCGTGCAACGCCACTCCTGGTTGGTCGCCCGGATCCACCGATATCCTCGTCTCCGTGACCCCCCTTGTCACGCCAGGTGCGCACAATGCCATATGCCAAGGACGCACCTCCGGCATCACCGTCCGCCGGTTCCCTGTCCTTCACCCACGGAGCTCGCCATGAAGTCCTACACCGCCCCCTTCGAGTTCCTCGCCCCCGGGCCCTGCACCCTCGACCGTGCCTCGTTCGTCCTGTGGGGGCATCGGGTGGATGCCCAGGCCCCCGGGGAGTTCTCCCCGACTTCGTGGTGGATCGACACCCGCCTTCACCCACTGGGCGTCGAATTGGTTCTCTGCCGGAATCGGTCCACGCCCCACAAGACCTGGATCGTCCCGAGCGTCCCTGCGCCCTCGGGCGGAGTCGGCCCGATCACGCTCTTCTCGACCCTGGTGCTGGAGCAGGTGGAGGCATGGCCCTGCCGCCAGTCGCAGGAGGGCAGCGCCGGCGTCGGCGACTCCGCGCTTGGCGCGTGGTTTGCCGGCCCCCTCTCGGAGGCAATCCCACGCTGGCTGCTCTTCGAACACCCGGATCGCGGCTGGCAGTTGCTCGAAGCGCACGCGGCCGCGAAATCCCCTTTCCCGGGAGTCGTGGAACCCGACGCAGCCCCGGGCCCGCCCAGTGGCGCTCCGCCGCCGCGATGCTGGAGATCGTGCGGAACGAGATCGCCCCGCGTTGCCGACGCGCGTTGATCGTGACCCACAGCTGTTCCGACCGCGGCCTCGGTGCCCTCGCCCTGCGCGCCGGCACGGAGGTCTGGCTCCTGCTCGACGACCTCTTGGCCCGACCGCCGCGCAATGACGTGGTCCGGTGGCTCGGGACTCCCCGCATGCACGTGAGGTCCGGCTCCGACCTCCCGGGGGAGAAGGGCGGTGTCTGCCAGCACGGGAAGGTCTTCCTGTTCGAGTCCGATCTGGAATCCGGGCCTGAGTGGGAACTGTTCGTCGGATCGGGAAACCTGACGGCCCGTGCGTTCGCGCCTGGGGACGGGGCTCCGACCGCGGGCGAATGGAAGAACGAAGAGTGGTTTCTCCACGCGCGCGGGCCTGCCGGGTCGCCCCCCATGCAGGAAGCCCGCCGGGAGATCCAGCGGCTCTGGGAACGCGGAGGATCGCGGGTTCTCCCCCTTCCGCTCGCGCACACCGCGCCCGTTGTCTTCCTGCCACTCGATCGACCGGTGCCGGCGCGCCCGGAGGGCCTCCTCGAGCGAATCCCGCGATACGAGATCGCCAGACCATGGAAGGTGCAAGAGGGCGCGATCGCGCGTGCGGAGGAGATCCTCCTGGACGATGAAGGACCGCCCTGCCTGGTGGTCATGCCGCCGGGCTCGGGCAAGACGCTGGTCGCCGCGGAGGTCTTCTACCGGGTCGCGGCGCAGCTCGCGGATGGCCCGGTGACCTGCGCGTGGGTTTGCCCCTCGGAAACCGTTGCCTATCAAACGATCGGCACGCTCCGGGCTTGTCCAACGCATCGTTCCGCCGGAGCGGGCGATCGGATTCTTCTTTACCGGAGTGGGAGATTCTACGACGGGGTCACGGGGGACGAGTCCTACGCGAACGTGGGGTCGGGCTCCTCCCTGGTCGTGGTCTCCAACGTCGATCAGTTCGCCTCCAGCCACGGCATGGCCGAACTTAAACGACTGCGCGAGGGGTCGGGCGGCTTCGACGTTCTCGTGGTCGATGAGGCGCACCACAGCTCGGCGCCGACGTGGGACGCCGTGATCGGGGGATTCGCGGGCCGGGGCAGGAACTTCGCGCGGCGCACCCGGGTCCTCGGTCTGACGGCGACGCCGTGGCGCATGCTCGGCGGAGACTGGAGATTCAACGAGCATCCGGAGGGCGTCGTTGAGGTTCCCCTCGATGCGTGCGACGAGATCCTCAGCCATCCGACATGGCGCGTGTTGGAGGCGTCCGGAAGGCGCCATCGCGCGAAGACGGCTTCGACGCTGCGAGGCGACCAGGACGTAGCGTACGAGACACTCGAGGAGGTGGCGGGCGACCGCGAGCGCAACCGCCGCATTCTCGATGAAATCGAGCGACTGGCGACCGCGTGCGGCTTGGAGAAGATTCTCGTGTATGCAGCCACCACGAGTCACTGCGATCTGCTGGCGGATGGGCTGCGCGGGCGTCCCGCCTTGCAGGCGATTCCCCTCACCGTCCTGCACAGCCACGACGGGCGCACTGCCGCGGAGCGCGCCGAGGCGGTCCGGCGTTTCCGGTCCGCCCCGGATCGCGCGATCCTGGTGAACCTCGAGATGCTCATCGAGGGGTACGACGTGGCGGACCTGGACGCGGTGATCCTGGCCCGGCCGACGATGAGCCACGGCTACTTCTACCAGATGGTCGGCCGGGCGATGCGCGGCGCGGGCGGAGGAAGGCGGCCGATGATCATCGACGTGCCGACCCGCTTCGAGGGTCCGACCGCAAATCTGATCGTCGGGATCGACACATGGGATCCTCCGATCGCCCGGGGATGGCGCGATCCGGGCGTCGCGGAGCGCTTGCAAGAGGCGGTCGATCTGCGCGGGTACATCCGGCGGTGACCATCCACCCGTGCCCGGCGAGGCGGGGGCCGGGGTGTGCGCGTCGTCCGGGTCTGCGGGGACGGGAAACCGGCTCCCCTCACGCTTCCCGATCCGTACCCCGATATCGCGCCGCCGCCGCTTCCAGCTCCTTGTGCGTCCGCTCGACCAGTTCCGGCGGAGCCAGCACCCGCGCCGCGCTGCCGAAGGCGAGCACCCAGCGCATCACGTCCTCGAGGCCGTCCACGGTCATCGAGAGCAGCAACCGCCCGTCCGGCAGGCTTTCCAGCTTCTGGGTCGGGTGCCATTCGCGTTCCTTCACCCACGCGACGATCTTGGCGGCGAACTCGACGCGCACTTCGAATGTGCGGTCTTCGCGGTAGATGCCGAAGCTCCGAGACAGATACTCGTCGGCGTCGAAGTCCTCCGGGACCGTAGCCTTCTCGCGCCGCAGGAGCGCCTTCTCCACCCGATCGATCAGGAAGTGCCGCATCGCCCCACGCAATTCGCTGAAGGCGATGAGGTAGTACGACTGCTCGACGAAGGCGAGGGAGTAGGGATGCACGACGTGATGATCGGTATGCGCGCGTCCGTAGGCCCGGTAGACGATCTCCAGCTTGCGCCGGCCCCAGACCGCCTTCTGCACAGTCTCGATCGTGTGCGCGTGCTTGCGGTAATTCCTCAGCGGGCCGCTCTTGCTCACCAGGGCACGCCGCGCGTGTCCGGCATACTCCAGGGCATCCACCGGCACCGCGCGTTCGATCTTGCGCATCGCGGCGTCGATCCCGCGCTTCATCGGCGTGCCCTCGAGGCCGCGCAACAGGTGGCTGGAAAAGTGCAGCGAGAGCAACTCCCCGATCGTGAAGGCCACCTGCGGGACGCGCACGTGCTGCGGCAGCTTCACGCGCGTTCGCCCCGTGTCGGGATCGTGCTCCCAGTCGAGGAAGATGCCCGCGGTCTCGAGCACCTTCAGGTCCCGGCGCACCGTGCGCGTCGAAACCTCCAGGTCGCGCGCGAGGTCTTCCAGGTAGGTGGGAAACCGGTGCGATTCGAGGATCCGCAACGCCGACCACTGGCGGATGAACTGGATCCCACGCGCCATGGCTGCCCTCCTTTCGCACCGTCCTCGACGAGTCGCCCGGGATCGTACCACCTTCCCCCGGACGCTACCGAAGCGAATTTTCCGATCTGCCCCTGCGCCGCCCGACCGCACTCGGCGGGAAGGACAACTTGCCCTGCGTCCCCCACGCCTTCGCGCGGACCCCGCCGGGCGCCCACACCGTCCGCCCGCCTCGCCCGTCCCGACGCCTTCCGCCGTTGCGCCCGTCCCCCCAAGCGGGTATCCTGAGCCCGATTGAGACTCGAATCGTGGAGTCCCCGCCATGCCTTCGCCGTTTCCCGGAATGGACCCGTGGCTCGAAGACCCGGGCGGTTGGCTCGGCGTGCACAACAGCATCATCGCCTACCTGAGCGACGACCTGAACGCCGCCCTCGCCGGCCGGTACGTCACCCGCGCGCAGGAGCGAGTGGTGGGGGAGTCGCCCGTGAACCAGGCGCGCGGCATCTACCCCGACCTGTTTCTGCTCGAGCGGCGCCCGGGCCCGCGAACCGGCGGCACCGCACTCGCCGAACCCGATGCCCCGATCGTGGTCCAGGCCGCAACCGCCGAGTTTCGCGAGGCCTGGCTGGAAATCCGGGACCGGACGACCCGTAAGCTCATCACGGTCATCGAACTATTGAGCCCGTCGAACAAGACGATGCGGGGCGGCGGCCGGAAACTCTACCTGAAGAAGCAGCGGGAGGTCCTCGCCAGCGACGTCAACCTCGTGGAGGTCGACCTGCTGCGCGGGGGCACCTGGACCCTCGCGGTTCCGGAGGAGGATGCGCGGTCCGCGGCGCCGTTCGACTACCTGGTCTCGATCAGCCGCCCCCGGGACCGCAGTCGGTTCGAGGTTCACCCCATCCTGCTCCCACAGCGGTTGCCGCGTATCGCCGTGCCGCTCGCGGGTCGAGATCCCGACGCCGTCGCCGACCTGCCGTCCCTGATCCGGCGCTGCTACGATCGCGGTCAGTACCGCGCGACCATCGACTACTCGCGACCGCCCGTGCCGCCGCTCTCCCTGCAACAGGTGAAGTGGGCCTCGACGGTCCTGCGGCGTCCAAGATCCCGCAAGAAGAAGCGGTGACCGCTCTCCGCAGTCTCGAGACCTGGTTGCGGGCCCCAGATGCTGGCCTGCCGGAAGACGCGGGGCCGTGCCAATCCCGACGGCAGTCGGCGCCCTCGGCTACTTGGACTGCAGACCGCCACGGCGCGGGCGAGTCCGGCGCGGTGCCCCCCACCGCCACGCCCGCCCCCCACACGTCCCACGCCCCTTGACCCTACCGCGCATCTTGCGCTACCGTCGCACCATGTCCAGCCGCCCGCTCGCCCTCGTCTTCGACTATCGCGAGACCGCCAAGTACGCCCTCAACGTCCTCGCCGGCGCGCTCGATACCGACCCGGAGACCCGCGATGTCCCGATCGACTTCGTGCCGCGCTCGCGCACGCTCGAGTCCGCGATCGCCGCTCGACTCGCAGCCCAGCATCGCGTCCTCGTCGCCTGGTCCTTCTTCTCCGCCGGCCTCCCCGCCGCCGCCGAGCGCCTGTCGGCAGTGCGCGCCGTCGTGAGCCGTCCGGACGTCCTCCACGTCGCCGGCGGCGTGCACGCCACCGCCGATCCCCGCGGCACCCTCGAAGCCGGGTTCGACCTCGCCGCCGAGGGGGAAGGCGAGCGGACGATCGTCGAGCTCGTCCGCGCGCTCGTCCGCGGCGAAGACCCGCGCGAGGTCCGCGGGGTGGCTTCCCTCGACACGACCGGGGCATTCCGCTCGCGCGGCAAGGGCGAGTTCGTCGACCTGGACGCCTGGCCGCCCTTCGCCCCGTCGCACAACCGCCTCGGGCCGATCGAGATCACCCGCGGCTGTCTCTACGCCTGCAAGTTCTGCCAGACCCCGTTCATGAACCGCGCCCGCTTCCGCCATCGAACCCTGGACGAGATCCGCCGCTGGACGCGCGTCCAGGCGGATCGGGGCTTTCGCGACTTTCGCTTCATCTCCCCGACCTCGCTCTCCTATGGCTCGCAGGACGAAGACCCGCGACTCGAGATCATCGAAGATCTGCTCTCCTCCGTCCGGGCGATCATCGGCGCCGACCGCCGGCTCTTCTTCGGGACCTTCCCTTCCGAAATCCGCCCCGAGCACGTCTCGCCGCGAGCGCTCGCGATCCTCCGGCGCTGGGTCGACAACGACAGCCTGATCCTCGGCGGTCAATCGGGCTCTGCGCGCGTGCTGGAAAAAAGCCATCGCGGGCACGGTCCCGAGGTGATCGAGCGGGCGGCGGCGTACGCGCTCGAGGCGGGCTTCGTCCCGCACGTCGACTTCATCTTCGGCCTGCCGGGGGAAGGCCCGGAGGAAGCGGCGGAGACGCTCGCGATGATGGAGCGTCTGGCGGGGATGGGTGCAATGGTGCACGGCCACGCCTTCATGCCCCTGCCGGGGACGCCGTTCCGGGACGAGGCTCCGGGCGAGATCGCGCCGGAGACGCGGCGGGCGATCGAGCGCCTGGCCTCGCGCGGGCGGCTCTACGGACAATGGAAAAGCCAATTGGCGATCGCGCGCGCTCTCGCGGACCGGCGACGCGCGACCCGGTCGGCTCAGGCGGCGCGCGCGGCGCGTGCTCCGCGGTCTTGACGGAATCCCGCCGCGGGGGATAGGCTGGCGGTATTGCTTCGACGCAAGACCCGGCGCTTTTCGGGGCGCTCCCCTCCATGACGCATTCCCGCACCCTGGTTGCCCTACCCCTGGCCGTCCTCCTCGCGCTCGCCGCACTCGCATTTGCCGATCCGACCGAGCCGACGCAGGCGGATCGCACCATCGCGATCGACGTGTGCGCGATCGTCCAGGAAGGCCACCTGCTGCACCAACCGGTGGACGACGTGATCTCACGGCGCATGTACAGCCGTTTCCTCGAGTCGTTCGACCCGAGCAAGATGTATTTCCTCCAGGCGGACATCGCTGAGTTCTCGCCCTTCGTGATCGAGCTCGACGACCAGTTGCCGACCGGGGACCTGGAGTTCATGTCCCGGGTGTTCACGCGTTACCTGAAGCGCTTCGACCAGTGTGTCGAGTGGGCCGCGGAGTTGCTTCAGGCGCCGCACGATTTCACCCAGCCGGGCCGGGTGATCCTCGACGCCGACGCGGCCGCCTGGGCGCAGGATGAGGGGGCGTTGCGCGATCGCTGGGAGGGACGGATCAAGTACGAGCTCCTGAACCTCATCATCGATGGGGTGGCCGAGGCGGAAGCGCGGCAGCGGATCGAGAAGCGCTACCGCATGATCGCCAAGGAGCGGCATCAGATGCGGAACGACGAGGTGCTCGAGACGTACCTCAACGCGCTGGCGGCCAGCTACGACCCGCACTCGCAGTACATGTCGCCGTCGACGCTCGAGGACTTCAACATCTCCTTGCAGCTCTCGCTCGAGGGGATTGGGGCCTCGCTGACCAGCGAGGACGGCGTCTGCACGGTGCGGGAGGTCATTCCCGGCGGCGCTGCGGACCGGGACGGCCGGTTCAAGCCCGGGGACCGGATCGTCGGCGTGGGCCAGGGGGAAACCGGCGAGATCCTCGACGTCGTCGAGATGCGCCTGCGCGACCTGGTGCGGATGATCCGCGGCAAGGCGGGGACCGTGGTCCGGATCGAGGTGATGCCGGCGAAGTCGACGAAGCGGGAAATCTACACTCTGACGCGCGCGAAGGTCGAACTCACCAATCGCGGGGCGCGCGGCGAGGTGGTGGAAGTGCCCGGCGGCCCGGAAGGCCGGCCCTGCAAGCTCGGGGTGGTGAACCTGCCCAGCTTCTACGCCGCCGAGGACGCGTACGAGGCCCCACGCGCGCGGAAGGGCCAGCCGCAGCCCGCGGTGAAGACCGCGACCGAGGACGTGCGCGCGATCCTGAAGGACTTCCAGGCCAAGGGCGTGGACGGCGTGGTGGTCGACCTGCGTTGGAACGGGGGCGGGCTCCTGCAGGAGTCGATCGGGGTCGCCGGCCTGTTCGTGGACGAGGGTCCGATTGTGCAGGTGAAGGACAACCGGCGCATCCAGATCGATCGCGACGAGGAGCCGGGGGTCGCCTGGGACGGGCCGCTGGTGGTGCTGGTGAGCCGCCTGACCGCGAGCGCCTCGGAGATCGTCGCGGGCGCGATCCAGGACTACGGGCGGGGACTGATCGTGGGCGACACCCACACCCACGGCAAGGGGACGGTGCAGCGGATCTTCGACCTGACCGAGCTCCTGCCCTCACAGCACGGCGACAACCTGGGGGCGATCAAGCTGACCCTGCAAAAGTTCTATCGGCCCAACGGCGAGAGCACGCAGCTCCGCGGTGTGATCAGCGACCTGGTACTGCCGGCCTGGACCGACCACGACGACTTCGGCGAGGCGAACCTCCCCCACGCGATGGAGTTCGACCGGATCGCTTCCTCCCGGTTCACCCCGATGGGCACGGTTCCTCCCGAGACCGTGCGCACCCTGCGCGAGCGCTCGCAGGCGCGCAAGGCCGAGGACGAGGGGTTGCTCAAACTGGCGGAACGGGCCCGGAAACTGCACGAGTGGCGGGCGCGCAAGGTCCTCACCTTCACCGAAGCGAGCCTGCGCGAGGATCTCAAGCAGTTCGCCGACGACGAGAAGAAGATCGAGCAGGCGACCGACGAGGACGCCAAGCGCGAAGCCTTCGGACACGACGCCTACGAGCGGGAAGTGCTCCAGATCGCGTGCGACCTGATCCGGCTCGCGCCGGCCAGGAACGGGGGGAAGTAGCGGTCCGCGGAGGCGAGTCGGAGCTGCGTACCGCGCCCGAGCGTCGGCGGCGCGCGAGCGGCCCGCGGGCGGCGCGTGCCCGCAGCGTCGACCCCGTGAACGGCGGGGGGGCTCAGCTCCGCGCTTCCATCCAATAGAGCGAGCGCGCCTGGTCGCCGGAGGAGCGGGTTTCGACGGTGCGGAAGCGTTCCCCGAACGCCGCCTCGAACCCCTCCCGCGAATAGCCGGCGAAGACGTCCTCGCGCGAGCGCAACAACCGCTGGACCTGCGGGTCGGACTTCGGCACGAACTCGATGACGAGCTGCCGGCCGATCCGCGCGAGGAACTCCGCCACCCGGCCCAGCGGGACGTTGTGCGAGATCGCCAGGTGGTGGATCAGCGCGAGGGCCATGACCGCGTCGGCCGGCCCGCGCTCGGCCAGCGGGCTGCGCTCGGCGTGGGCCCAGCCGAGCCCCGGGCTCGGGTTGCTCAGGTCCACCAGGAGCGCGAGCAGGTTCTTCTCGCCCTCCTTGCGGCACGCGAGGTAGTTGCGCTCCACGCACGCGGGATCGACGTCGAAGGCCACGGTCGCCGCGCCCTGGCGGCTGGCGATCCTACTGAACAGCCCGGTGTTGGCCCCGAGGTCCCACACGGAGCGGGGGCGGATGCGCTCGAGCCAGCCCGCGACCGTGCGCTTCTTGTCCTCGAGCGCGGCGTCGCTGTACGAGTGGCTCGCGTAGTACTCGGCCCACTCGGTCCCCGAGGCGGCCCAACTCAAGCCCGCCACGGTCCCGCGCAGGTTCTCGAGCAGCCCCTGCAGGCCGGTCCGGCTCAGGGAAGGCGGCGCCGCGACCGCGCGCGGCTTGCCGGTGTCGGCGTGGCGGG
>Ga0209514_10001939_pt1 | contig 33675 bp, 36 predicted proteins | sample Subgrocontami58m_FD_187452 | JGI IMG/M metagenome (GOLD analysis project Ga0209514, IMG submission 187452) | Subsurface groundwater microbial communities from S. Glens Falls, New York, USA - GMW37 contaminated, 5.8 m (SPAdes) (version 3) | ecosystem: Environmental > Aquatic > Deep subsurface >...
CAAAAATTCCTTCCCCCCAACCCCCTTCCTTTTTGCCCGCTGATTGCCTGCCCGCCTTTGGTGGGGGCTTCGCCCCCAAAACTTTCGGACGGACGGATTTTTCGGCGGACAAATTCTTTTCCTTGCCCCACCCACCGTGCGCGGAAAAGTTTAAGGAACTCCCCAAAGATTCGTTTACAAAATCGTTTAAATTATGTATCATTGTAGTATCAAGAAATTATGCTATATATCATATTCTATATATTATAATGTTAAACAATAACGAAAGCAATGTCAAATAACATTTCGGACAATTTAAGGAAGCTACGGGGCAAAAAGGGCTATTCTCTCGAAAAGATAGCTCGCCTTGCTGATTTATCGCTCAATACCATTGTTAAGGTTGAAAATGGCGTTAATCAGAACCCGACCATTGAAACCCTGACCAAGATCGCCAAGGCGCTTGATGTTGGCGTTGCTGATTTAATAAAGTAGCAAGGTATGAAAGAAAACATATACGATAATTCAAATATAGCAGAAAGTTATGCGGGGGCTACTACGCCCCTTACTTTTTCTTTTGTTCGTTATGTGTATCAAGAAGTTTATCAGCATTTTTCTAAAATGATGGGCGCAAGTGACAATCTGATAAGAGAGAATAAAGATACATTTGAACATATGGTCGAGTTTATTGGGCACAGAATTTACTATAACCTTAATAGTTGGTATAAAATGCTATCATTTTTCCCTGGATATCGTTTAAGTAGCGAATTTATGGAAAAAATGATGGGGGTTGAAAAGCATGCTCCACTTATTAAAAAAGAGTATAGTTTTTTTGAAAAATATTTTTTTTATTTTCCCATTGCAAGCCTTCAATTTATAAAGATTTCTTTAACATTTGCATTTTTGGGGTGGCGTATAAAAGAATTTAATCGGTACTTTGACAAAATATTTCTTGATCTCAATTCGATTGATCTAAATAAATTAGCTCTCGCTGAATTAAAAAATTCATATGAAGAGCTTGATAATAAATTACTGTCCCAATGGAGAGTACCTATAGCTAACGATTTTGCCGTAATGGTTAGTGCCGGTCTAGCAGATAGAATTTTTAAGAAGTGGCTAAATTCTGATAACGCCTATTCGTATATGCAGCCGGCTGCAAATAAACCACTTACTTCTCTCGATCCGGGGAATAAGCTTATCCAAATTGCTCATCTTGTAAAAGAAGATAAAACAATCCATAAACTATTTTTAAAACATAAAGAAGAAGAAATAATCAAATCGCTTCACAACAAACATACGGCACATAAGGCGACACAAGAAATCAATATTTATTTAAAAAAATTTGGATCAAGAATACCAAACGAATTAAAACTAGAGTCAGAGACACTAGCTGAAAATCCTAAAAACTTTATTTCGCTAATAAAAATATTAGTACAGGGAGAGCTGACACAAAATAACGCTATAAAAGTAGAATACATGGAAAATAATTATAAAAACTTAAGTTTTTATAAGAAAGTATTTCTAGGAGGGTTATTACGTTGGGCTGGAAATTCAATTTATAGAAGAGAAGACGCTCGTTTCCGCAGAACTCTTGTATTCGGCCATGTACGAAAAATATTTATTGAGATTGGTAAACAATTGGAAAAAGAGCGATTTATTAATAATGTACGCGACATTTTTTATCTTTCCATTGAAGAAACTTTTAAGATTATTGATGGCAAAAAAATAGACTTTGATATCCTAAATATCGTTGAACAAAGAAAACTTGAGCTGAAGAAATGGGAAAACATAGAAATGTCGCGCAGATTCGAAACCACCAAAAGCATTTCCGAAATTGAAAATGACCTGTTAAATAAACCTGTCTTTTCTCAGAAAGAAGACTCATACCAATTGAAGGGTATGGTCGCTTCGCGACCAAATAATACACACATGTTTTCCGGCACCACTTTGACCTTAAAAGACTTTGATCCGTTGGCTAATTTTGAGGGAAAGATTTTGGTAACGTGCCAAACAGATCCCGGATGGACTGTTGTATTTCCACTTTTGAAAGGAGTAGTGGTAGAAAGAGGCGGGATGTTATCGCATGCCGCTATTGTTGCTCGGGAATTAAACATCCCATGTATTGTGGGTGTTCAACACGCTACAGATTTTCTTCCGACCGATATGCGAATTACGCTTAATTTACAAAATGGTTCAGTCCAAAAACTATGATCACCGAATATTATACAAATATTTTAATAGTTTTATTCTTATTTTTTTTAGTATTCGGGTTTGCTGAGTTTTTATATAGAAAAAAAGTAGCTTCGCATATAACGCGTAAAGTTGTTCATATTGGAGGTGGCTTGGTGGCTGCGTCGTTACCGTTGTTTGTAGATCTAAAAACTGTCATTATCCTCGGTATAGGATTTTTCTTACTTTTGGTATTTTCAAAAAAGAAAAAAATATTAGATAGTATTCATAAAATAGATGAAGACAGTATCGGGGCGTTGCTTTTTGCGCCTAGTATCACTTTAACGGCACTAATATTTTGGCCGATTAACACTTTAATATTTCAAGGGGCAACTCTTGTGCTAGGGGTTTCGGATGGATTTGCTGGTCTTGTTGGCAGAAAATATGGAAGAAATAAATACCAAATTACTGGCACTAAATCTTTAGAGGGAAGTTTATCTTTTTTCCTTATTACATTTTTTATTTTATTTGTTGTTTTGTATATTAATGGTTCTTTTACTCCAGACAAGATATTTCTCATGCTTGGATGTTCATTTTTATTAACTGCTGTCGAGGCCATGTTTGGCAGGGGGTGGGACAATATTTTTATTCCGCTCGCTTCAGGGATTATTTTATATTTTATTTTATGAAAATACATCTTATAACGGGTGCAACCGGTTTTGTGGGGAAATATCTAGTCAATTCACTTTTAGAAAAGAAGGAGAATGTTTGGATCATAGTTCGACAATTGGATAATGTATCTGCGCGGGAAAGGGCAGAGGTGATATTTGAAGACAATATTTCAAAATGGCCGAAGACATTTCGGATAATTGCAGGAGATATCATGATTGAGGGTTTAGGAATATATGATTCTGTTGTTAATGATTTAAAGGATAATGAAGTTGTATTTTGGCACTTAGCTGCAAACCTATCGTTTGCTTCAGAAAACAGAGCTAATGTACAGAAAACAAATTATATCGGAACTGTTAATGTCGTTAAATTTGTAAATAAAACGGCAAAAAAATTCGTGCACATGAGCACTGCTTATGTTTGCGGAAATGCCGCCTCATTCAAGGAGGACGAACTGTTAAAGGGTCAAAAATTTAGAAATCACTATGAAAAATCTAAATTTGAAGCTGAGAAATATGTGCGTGAGAATTGCAAACCGCCGTTTGTTATTTTTCGCCCGTCAATAATAATCGGCGACGCATATCAAGGTAAAGCCGAGGGTTGCACCTTTGGTTATTATCGATATACATTTATGTTTTACTTTCTTAAAAAGCAAATAATAAAAGCTTTGCAGAAAAATGGTATTGCCGCTTTTTGTTTAAGAGCATTAGGCACAAAACATAATCAGGAAAACGGTTTATTAAAGATCCCTTGGCTCATAATTCCATACCCAAAAAATGGAGTAGTTGATATGGTTACTGTGGATTATGTTATTGCATCAATGATCAAACTTTATGAGAAAAATTTACATGGCACTGCGATACATCTTACTCATCATAACCCCCCTGCTCATCGCTTAATTCTTCATTCAATTATATACGACATGGGTTTTAGAAATATGGAATTAATCCCTGTTTCTACTTGGATGTTTAGAGTTATGGCTAACAGTTTTTACTTCTTAGCTGTTCCCATTCGTAAATATGTTAAATCTGTTATGTGGTATATGCCTTACATCACTAAAGCTTGCCGTTTTGACAGAACTATCATCGAGAAATACGGAGAAAACCCTCCAGAAATTACTCGAGAATTAATTGAAAAAATTAATTCGTATGCAAAAGAAAATATTCTTGAACATATAGAAATATAATTTTATGCCATTTTTTTTACCTTTACATAAAATATCAAAAAATCAATTGAACCCTAGTCTAATAGGAGGCAAGGCTAAGGCGCTTGCGCAACTTTATCAAAATAATTTTTTAGTTTCTAATGGTTTCGTTATTACAACAGAATTCTTTAATTTGTTTTCAAAAGAAGATAATATTTCTGGAAATGATTTAGCAATTATTTTTAAATACATTGATGCGTGCAGTCCGTTAGGTTTTGTTGCAGTGCGTAGTTCGGCATCTATTGAAGATTCGAGTGAACAATCTTTCGCGGGTCAATTTGAGACTGTTCTTAATGTTAAGAAAGAAGATGTGTCGGGAGCAATAACAAAATGCTGGCAATCGCTCTACAGCCCCCGTGTATCTATATATGCCAAACAAGGAAATGATGAAAGAAAGATGGCGGTTTTAATACAAGAAATGATCTATCCGGAAGTTTCCGGCGTAGCGTTTAGCCTCCATCCCGTGACAAAGGATTCAAATTCCATAATCATTGAGGCCATTTTTGGTAATAACGAACTTTTAGTACAGGGTGCCGTAACACCAGATTGTTATGTAGTGAATAAACAGCTAGAAATACTTGATAAAAATGTAGCGTCTCAGAAAAATATTCAATTTCTTGATGATGAAAATGGAATATCAAGCAAAATTTCAAAAGATGGAGATCTTCAAAAGCTTTCTGATAATCAAATAGTTGCCGTTGCGCAAATGGTAATAAATGTAGAGAATTTTTTTCATCATCCAGTCGATGTTGAGTGGGCAATAAATAAAGGCAATATATTTATACTGCAAAGCCGGCCTATTACGAAGATAAATTAAGAATATGAAAAAAAACTATTTTGATTCATTAAATTATACCATAGGCAACGAAGATACAATGTTGGAATTAGAAATACTGCCCGAAGAAGCACAACATGTTTTTGCCGTTGCTGGTAGCGGTTCAAGAATTATTCCTCTTTTGGTAAAAAATCCGCGTTTTATTACTTGTATTGATTCATCAAAGGAACAACTGTCTATTGCTGAATTGAGGATAGCCACTTTACGAGAGTTAAATTACGAGGACTTTTTAGCTTTTTGGGGTTATCCTTATAAAAATATTGCTGCGAATAAAAGAAAGAGTATTTTTGACAATCTTGTTATTTCTTCACAAGCAAGAGAAATAATGAATTTGTTTTTTGAAAGAAATAACTGGGAATCTCTTTTATATGCCGGAAAATGGGAACAAACTTTTAAAAAATTGAGCCGAGTCAACAGAATTATAACCAAAGAAAAAGGGTTGGGAATTTTTAATTGCCAAACAGAAGAGGAGCAAGCAAAGTATTTTAAATTAAAATTTCCTCGCAAAGCTTGGTCATTTGTAATATTTTTACTTGGCAATGCCGTTGTGTTTAATAATTTGTTATATAAGGGAACTTTTCCAAAGAAAAATATTTCAGAATCGTTGTACTCATTCTATATAAAAAGGTTTAATTATTTATTCAAACAAGATCTCGCACGAAAAAATTATTTTCTTCAATTATTGTTTTTTGGCGAGCTTCGATTCCCAGAGGGTCTACCGCTAGAATGTAATAAAGAAATATTTCTTAAAGCGAAAAGTGGATTACAGAAAACGCAAATTAAATATATTCTTGGTGATGTTATAACAGAAGCAAGCAAATCATCTGTTCCGATTGATTTTTTGTCTTTGTCCGACATTCCTTCATATTTGAAGGCACCACGAGAACAAGATTTTCTCCAAGAGATTAAAAAAAATATTTCCACGGGGGGTATTATTGTGAACAGGTATTATTTACGATATCCAGAAAATTTGAACACTGATGGATATCAGAACATAACCGATAATTTTAAGGATGCGATTTCTAAAGAAAAAATCCAAATGTATTCTTTTGGCATACATCAAAAGATTTAAACTATGAAAACAATTTTAGTTACATCAGACTTAACATACACCCCTGAAAATTACAGTAATGTTTTGGAGTTTGTCATAAGTAATTCAAGGCAACAAATTGCTGGTGTGGTGCTTATTAAGATTAACTTGCTGAATATATTTGGCAAAATTTTATTTCTTTATTTTTCTGGATGTAGACACATGGCAAAGGCGTTAACACTAAATTTATTCAGTACACTATTGGCGGAAAAGAAAAAATTGTTTAAAAAATATAATATTCCGTTTATAGAAGTAAAAAGCATTAATAATGCGAAAGCAATTTCGTGGCTTCAGCAAGTCGACCCTGATTTAATTGTGAATATGAGAGCGAGGTGTATATACAGAGACAGTGTCTTAAGAATACCGCGACTCGGTTGCATAAATGTACATCACGGCATTTTACCACAGCAAAGAGGTCTTTTTTGCGATCTATACGCGCTTGCAGAAGATAAAAAGACTGGATTTACCATTCATCAAATGACTAACCAGATTGACATCGGGAAAATATTTTATAGGGAGAAAATTGAGAGTGAAAAAGATTATATGAAATATCTTTCAAAAGTATCGAGATGCGAAGGGATAGTAATATCAACTTTTATTAATAAAATTGCGGCAAATGGTTTTTTATTAGAAGGCGCGTTGGAGAAATGCGATAATTCAATTGTAACCACAACACCTAATTATAAAACAATTAAACAATTACAACATAAAGGAATAATTTTATGAGAACTGGATATTTCCCCCAAAAACATACCAAAAACAACGTTACCTTCTTCTTGGAGGAGCATGCACAAAAACAGCCGCATAAAATTGCCTTCTATTTTTTGCCCAGTGGAGTCTCGGTTGATAAAAATGTTCAACACAACTCTATAACGTATCGAAATTTTAATGATAAAGTCAGTATTTTTGCCGGCAGTCTCCTACGAACAGGCATTAAAAAAGGAGACAGAGTGATTATTTTTGTTTCTATTTCTCCAGAACTATATATATCTATTGCGGGTCTCCAGCGAATTGGAGCCATCCCAGTACTTATTGATTCGCTGGCGCGTAAAGAACAGTTGGGAGAAATTATTCAAAATTCTCAACCCAAAGGAATAATAGCCCCAATAGAATTTCTTAAAGCATTTGTAATCAACTTAGATTTTTTTGGAATACAAACAAGAATATCAACTAATATTTACAGCGAAGAAAAAAGCATAATCTCGTTTGATAAGTTATTAAAAGGAAAAGCTCAAAAAATCGTTCCCGTAGAGCAAAATGACACAGCCTTGATAACTTATACTACGGGAAGCTCGGGCACCCCAAAGGGTGCGAATCGGACACATCGTTTTCTCGCCGCCCAGCACTATGCCCTAAAAAGGCTATTCCCCTATGGTTCAAATGATATCGATTTACCAGTCTTTCCGGTTTTTACTTTAAATAATATTGCTTCCGGTATTTCAACAGTTATACCAGCAATAGACATCAGTAAACCAAACCAAAAAGATTCACAAACACTCGTTTTTCAAATTAAAGAATGTGGAGTGAATTCAATGACACTTGCTCCATCCTCATTTCGTAATTTGGCCACTTACTGTATTGCTAAAAATATTTTACTGGACAATATTTTTCGGGTATTAACTGGTGGAGCACCTATCAGCGAAACAGATATTTTAAGGTTCATGAAAATCGCCCCCAATTCAAAAAACTGGATTTTGTATGGATCAACGGAAGTGGAACCTATCTCATATATTGAATCTCAAGAGATGCTTTCTACTAATATTCCGAAATGGACAAATATTACAAAGATTGGAGTAAATGTTGGAAAAATTGATAAAGAACTAAATTATAAATTTATAAATATTGAGGCTGGAAATCTTGGCCAGAATGTTAAAGTGAAAAAAATCGAAGCCAAAGAGGGTGAAGTAGGTGAGCTAATTGTCGCAGGGGAGAATGTTTGTCAAGAATATTATAAAAATGAAGATGCTTTTTCTCGCACGAAAATCAAAGATGAGGATGGCACGGTTTGGCATCGCACCGGAGATTTAGCACGAATAGATAAGAGTGGATTTTTATGGATAGTCGGAAGAAAGCATAATGTCATAAAACAAGGTACTGAATACTTCTTTCCGGTTCGTACCGAAATTATTTTAAAAGATTTACCTCACATTGTTAATGCTGCGTATTTGAATATTGAGCATAATGATAAGAACAGTATTATCGTTGTAGTCACCTTGGAAAGAAAAGACGGAGCAATAGAAAAATTATGTCGTAAAAAAATCACCAAGGTTTTTAAAAAAGAAAATCTTCCGTTAGATGAGATAGTCTTTATGGAAGAAATTCCTATGGATGTGCGGCATCATAGTAAAGTGGATTATAATAAATTACGTCAAAAATTATATGAAGTATTCAGATAGATGGTTTCAATTTATAAAAGAACGCTTTGATCCATTGTCTTATTCGGTGATGATTTTAGTTTTTTTGGGTGCTCATTATGCCGTATATCTGAATTTTCTAAAACAAGGAGTGGCTTCAAATTTTGGACATTCGTTATATTTAATTCCGCTTATTTTGGCTACTTTCCTATTCTTTTTTAAACTTCGATTATTTGACGAAATTAAAGATATTGAGTCCGATGCAATACATCATCCAGAAAGACCGCTCCCGCAGGGAATTTTGAGGAAGGACGATATTATTAGAGCAGTTTTTATAATAATCGCGTTGGAACTTTTACTTTTCAGTTTGTATGGATTGTGGGCATTGGCAAGTGTAGTAATTGCTATTGGTTATTCATTGGTGATGTATAAAGAATTCTTTTCGAAAAAATGGTTGCATGCACATCTAACGGTATATGCCGTAACGCATACTTTTGTAGTTATTTTTTTATCAACCGCGATATTTTCCGCTTTATTAAACAAATCCTTGACGAACCTTTCTCCAGATCTACTATATTTTTCCTTTGGTGGCTGGTTTCTCTTTAATATTTTTGAGTTCGGTCGAAAAACGTTTGCGCGACAGGAAGAAAAAGAAGGTGTCAATTCTTATTCAAAAATTTTTGGAAGATTTGGTGCCGTGCTATTGGTCTTAACAATGGCTACCTTAAGTATAGTATTTATAAATAGGGCAACAACATCCGCCGTTAATAGTGGCCTTCTTTTTTTATGGTTGGGTGTGACCGCCGTTGCAGGTTTTTTGTATGCGATCCTAGATCGACCGCACCTTGCTAAAATCTATCGGTTTGTAACTTCACTCTACATAATTTTTACATATGGGACTATTATAATCCTGCAATTTTACTAAATATAATAATTCCTTAAGCGGAGAAAGTCTGATATAATAAAGGCAAGTCCAATTTCATACATTATATGTGGGTTTTTTACACAACTTTAGTTTTATTTACATTACTTACGGGTTATTTTTTTGCGTTTCCTCTCTATAAAAAGAGACCTGTTTTGATAAAAAAAGGAGGATTTATTATATATTCCCTTTCTTTAGTCACGGCCTCGTTTCCATTTTTGGGAATATGGACTTTTATTATCGCAATAGCGGTGCTACTACTTTTATATTTTTTAAATTCTTGGTTTGTATATGGCGTAACGAGCATGATGCTTTCTGATGCCCTAGAAAAAGCCGCTCTCGCGACTAGAACACCCATTGAAAAATTAGATAATAACTATAAAATTGATGAGAGTATGAAGATAAGGTTGTTCAATCTTACAAAGCGAACAATTCTCGTCTTATATAAAAAGACAAGTGATTCAAAAAAGGCAAAGTTGACGGTAGTGGTATTTAAGAAGTTTATACAAAACTATTTTATTTGATGTTATTGTGTTATTATATTAAAGGTCGATAAATAATACTTATATTAATTCATTAATCATAAAAAATATGGCTAAAGCTACATCATCGATTACAATCAATAAACCAATAAAAGAAATTTTTGAGTATATGGCCTCGCCCCATAATGGACCGGCCTTTACCCCCAACTTGAATGAAAACACGAATATCTTTCCCGAGAAAGATGGCGTGGGTCAAAAATTTGATTGGCGATTCAATATGGCAGGGGTTGATCTTCGTGGAAAAGGGGAAGTTACGGAATATAGTCCACCGACTAAAGTCGTAATCTCATCAAAGGGAGATGCTGACTCAACTTGGACTTACACATTAGGGGAGGTAGACGGCGGGACAAAAGTAGTGGTTGAAATTGATTACGAACTTGCTGAAACGGCTGTACAAAGAATCGCCAACAAAATGGTGATTAACAAACTTGCTCAAAAGACCACGGAACAAATGTTGGAGAATTTGAAGGTAATACTCGAAGCTTAATCACGAATCAAAACTCACACATTTTTATCTGTCCGCCGAAAAATCCGTCCGTCCAAAAGTTTTGGGGGCGAAGCCCCCACCAAAGGCGGGCAGGCAATCAGCGGGCAAAAAGGAAGGGGGTTGGGGGGAAGGAATTTTTGCCCGCCTGCTTCCGTTCCCGTCCCGTTTGAGCAAAGGAAAAGCGGAAGGGGGGTGTGGGGGAAATTCCGCCGTGTTCTTGCAAAAAATAGAGGCCAAGCCCGCCGCCCTGCTCGTTGAGAGCAGAATCCAGCAAAAAAGTTTTCTTTTCCTTTTAGAAGAAAAAATCGGGCGCGCGCAAAATCAGAAATGCAGAGAAAACTTTTTTGCTGGGTGGCGAGTGGTAGCGAGCGGCGGCGGGCTGGCTTCCTTGGTCTGGTTTCGGTCAGGAGTTTTTGATAAAATGAGTTCGAGCCAAACTGTAAAGACACACCACGCTAAGCGTTGTGTGTCTTTAAAAACTTTTCAAAATGTTTCGTTTGCTGTAAGTTGGTATTTGTTCTTTTATTTTTGGGCTGTTAGCTCAGTTGGTAGAGCGCCGCATTCGCATTGCGGAGGTCAGCGGTTCGAATCCGCTACAGTCCACCACGCTAAGCGTGGTGACGGATTCGAACCACAGTAGTAGAATGCTTTGCATTCACTACGTGGCAGGCAGACAAGAGCGATCCGTCAGCTGACGGAGAGCGTAAGACAAAAGCGATAAGCTTTTGGCTCTGCCTCTGGCAACGAAGTCGTCTAGTCGAGACGACAAGGCGGAAATCCGCTACAGTCCAAAATTGTTATTAATCCACGATTTATCGGGATCGGGACATTTTTAGGAGGTCGGGAGTTCGACCTGTCCGCCACAGCTTTTTTGTCCGTCATAGCTTTAGCGAAGATGGAAGCGAAGGAGGATTCTCCCTAGGTCCACCAAATTTGATTTGGTGGTGTTTGTTGGAAGCTTCATTTTAAATTTTTTATTACATTCCACCATTCGGGGTGGCCGTTTTGTTTCATAAAATACCACCACTCGGCGCCCCACAAATAAACTTCTTTAAAGCCAGTGCGACGCGCGTAATCTAAATTTTCTTGAAGTAAGTCTGGACTTAGCGCTCGCTTGGCTTCGGCCAAAGTTAAATCTTTTAGCAATTTATTTTCTGACCAAGGTTCGGCTTGAAGTTCTGAAATAATGGTTTTGGCAATGGAGCCGGTTAAAAGCCGCGCCTTTAACCTATAAAATCCCGGTGGCAAAAAGAAATATTTCAAAAATGTTCGGCCATCTAAAATAGTCACTTTGCGATAAACCGTCGTGCCAAAAATATCGGCCAAACGCGCGGCCCGATGCCACTTACCCAATTCGCCACTGTCGGTTAACATAATTTCTCGGTCGTCCAATTTTTTTACTAAAGCAATTTCTGTTTTTAAAAAGTCTTCATCTAGCGGCGGGCATTCGCCAAAAAAAGATAAAAAAGGCTCATTTTCTATTTGCCACCTTTCAATTTCTGGCACACCCTGATAGCGGGTGATGATTTTTTCTAACATTTGTAATATTTTTTGCTCGCGCGTTTTCTGGTCTAAAGTAGCCGCCCACTCTGGAAAATGACACTCGGGCCAGCGGGGCAAGCGATAACCAATAGCCAAGGTTATTTTTTTATTATATTTTTGGGCCAAAGCGATTTGTTCATCAATAGTTTTCCAGTCATAAAAATCTGCTTTTGGTTCTAATTCCGGCCACAAAACGGAGAGTCGTATTTTCGTTACCGCTGGCAATTCCTGCAAAATTGCCTCGTATGTTTTTTGCCATGATAGTCCCAAAGATTCGGCCTGGGCTTTGGAAAATGACAAGCCCCACTCGGGTGAAAAATTTTTAGGCGCTCGGTCTAGCCACACGCCCAAAAGAAAAATTAGGATAGTCGCGATAATCGCCCAATCAAAATGCACAAAATGGCGAGGAATTTTTTTTTGACTATAAATTTCTCGGCTTAAGCGACGACGAACAGTTTTTTGCTGGCGACGACGAAATTTTTCGGCTAAGCGTTGATGACGATCATCCATAAACCTACGCCCAAAATAATCAAGCCCACGATTTTTTGCACGATCGAAGCGACATCAGTATGTTCCTGCCATCTTTTTGGAAAAAGTCGACTTAAAAAAAGACTGCCAATAAATAAAATACCGTATTGTACGCCTTGTAAAGAATTCACCAAACTGGCCGAACCCAAAGAAACTGAAAAACTCACTAAAATAAAACTGGCGGCGCCTAAAATTTGTCCCAAAAAGAAAATCGGCATAAAGCGACGCCGTTCAGAACGGGGCAAATGTTTTTTGACAGGGTGAATTTTCTGCCAGAGCCAGGCGCGAATTGGCGGCGAGAATAAAAAGAAAGCTGCGCCTAACGCCGCGAACATACGGCTCCATAAAAAGCCCGACAAAAATGGCACGGTATTGAAAAGTAATTTTAAAAAAAGCATCGACAGGCCAAAAGAGATGGCCGCGAACAAGAGATAAGAAAATTTACAGCGAATGCAAAAACCAATCGTGCGCGCGTCAAAAGCAAAAGCGGCGCTCGCAATAATTAAAATAATAATGCCTGGCACCAAACTTTCGGAAATTTGTTCGACCGAAAATAAATACGCCAAGGAAGTGACAAAAATCGGGCTAAGCGCGCCAATGACGGGCGAAACTCTAAGGGGCGAAGCGCCGTTTAAGGCGGTGAACATAGTCCACAGGCCCAAGACAAAAGCCAAGCCCGCCCAAGCCGCCAGCAAGGTTTCTCTGACCGAGAGCGAGGTTAGCCACCACGGAGCGCCGATTAGAATTAAGCCACCCAGTCCGCAAATCATTAAAACATAAGCGCCAGCTGGAATCGGGTCGTCTTTGTCGGACAATAGCCATTTGTCTATTAACATCGCGAGCGCGTTCAAACCGTAAGCCCCGCTAGCCAAAAGTATTATGCCTAATGTTGTCATAATAATTAGAATTTAGTCCGTCAGCTGACGGATAGAATATGAAATAGTATAAAGTTTACTCATTCATTATTCCCGTGTATGAGGGAAACCATCCATATGTTCAGTATATCGTAGTGGCATCTTTTTTAGGAGTGGATGATAAAAGGAGGATGAAATATAAATTTTGTATTAAAACTCAGAATTCAAAACTCAGAATTCAGAACTCGCTTTGATAATTTTTTTATACACCCAAGCGCTGGGGCGAGGCGTGCGTTTTTGGGTATTGTAATCAACTTCAACCAAGCCGAATCTAGAGCCATAACCTTCTTCCCATTCAAAGTTGTCTAAAAGAGACCAATGTAAATAACCGCGAACATCATAGCCATCGCGCATAGCCCGTTTCATTTGTTCGATGTGGTGAATAATAAAAGCTTCTCGACGGGTATCGGCCGCGTCAGCCAAGCCATTTTCCGTAATAATTATTGGTTTATTAAATTTAGCGCAAAGTTTTATTGCCTGATATATACCTTTGGGATAAATATCCCAGCCGCGGTCGTTTTTTGGTAGATTTGTTTTAATGTGTTGGGGTATAAATTTACCCACAGACAGCCAGCCAATGTTGAAACGAAAATAATAATTTAAGGCGAACCAATCTAAATTATTTTTAATTTTACCAATAAACCAATCATTAGCAAAATATGACGCGACCGTGCAGGCCAACCTTTCTGACCAGCCATTATTAAGTGGGTCAAAACATATAATGCTATATGCTAAGCCAACGCTGTTATCAGCGGAAAAACCTTTTAAAATATGATACGCTTTTTTGTGCGCGTTGGCGAAATGGTTGGCGGCGAGCGGTAATTCCCATAGCGGGCTGGAATTTGGAAAAACACTGTTAAAATATTTTTGAGCTAAATAGATGCTCGGCTCGTTTAATGTTATCCAGTGGCCGACAAAGTTCATTTCTTTAACCACTTTTTTTACATACTCGCCAAACCAGCCCACGATTTTGGGATTGTTCCACCCGCCTTTTTCAGCCACCCATTGTGGTAATGTAAAATGCCACAGTGTGGGAAATGGTTCTAGCCCATTTTCTTTGAGCGAGGCAAAAACTTGGCGGTAATGTTCAATGGTAGTTTCGTCCCAGTAGCCTTGCTTGGGTTCAATTTTGGCCCACTCAATAGAAAAACGATGCGCGTTGTGGCCAAGCTCTTTGGCGAGCGCGAAATCTTCGCGGAAGCGATGCCAATGATCACAAGCCGCGCCGGAAACATCGCCATTTTTAATATGCCCAGTTTGTTCAAATTGCCACCAGTCGGAATTTATATTATTGCCTTCTACCTGATGTGCGCTTGTGCCCGCGCCCCAGTAAAATTTATGCGGGAATTTGGAATTTGGAATTTGGAATTTGGAATCCATACGTATGTCTAATACCTAGAACCTAGAACTTAACAAACTAGCACCAAGAAGGACACTATTTTCGCCACCGCGAGAGAGGGCCAAATGTTTGGGTAAAGCAAAAGCGGGTAATTCTTCTGCCCAGATTTCTTCTAGGCCACTTTTAAAATATTTAAAACCAGCCCAAGCCACGCTACCGCCAAAAATTAAGTATTCAGGATTAGTCAAAAGCAAACCATAAGAAAGTGCCCAACCGAGTTTTTTACCATAGCTATGCCAAAAATTTATAATTTCTTTATCTTTGGCTTCAACTTTTTCTTTTAAATCTTTCAAATCTAGGCCAGTTTTTTCTTGAATGTATTTGGCGCTAATAAAATCTTCAATTTTTTCACCTTTTTCCATAAAATAACCAATTTCACCGGCGCTACCGTTTGATCCAGACCAAAGTTTTCCGTCAATAATTAAGCCAGTGCCAATGCCTGTGCCTATAAAAACCGCCCACAAAGATTTTGGTTTTTGAAATAAATGCCATTCATATAAAGCGGCCGCTTGGACGTCGTTGATAATACGCGCGGAATGACCAAAAGCCAAGGTCGCCAAGTTTTTTAAAGGCGCGCCAACCAAATGCGGTAAATTTGGCGCGGCGATTAAAGTGTTATTTGAAATTGTACCAGCCACACCCACCCCAACAGCTTTAATTTTATCAAAATTTTTTAATTTTTCCGCTTCTTTTTTTAAAATTTGAAAAAATGGCCCACCTGAAAGCTGGGGAGTCGGTATTTCAATCACTTCTAAAACATTTTCATATTGAACAATGCCCAGCCGTGTTTTGGTGCCGCCAATATCGATACCGAGAGTATACATAGAAAAGAGATGTGAGAAGCGAGAATAGAGAAGCGAGAATAGAGAAGCGAGAATAGAGAAGCGAGAATAGAGAAGCGAGAAAGCGCTATTTGTGAATGAGCGAGTACAACATTTTGGAAAGCTCCTCAAGCGCCAGATATAGTTCGTTTCTTTTTTCAAAGGTTATTATTTTTTCATCATAAATAAGATCTATTAATGAAACACACTCAAAAACCGACCCGCGAGAAATTGAATAATAATTAACTCGACTTGGAGAAGTGTTTTTCCAGTTCCTTCCGCGATGTTTATAACAATACTGACCGAGGCTCTAATAATCTGGTCTTTAATATAAGAGTGAATTTTTCTATCGTTCAAAACAAGACGGTAAATTTTTTGTTGTACATTTTTTGCTTTTTTATAGACTATTAAATTTTCAAATTCAAACATAAAAAATTTTAATTGTATTTTCTCGCATCTCGAATCTCGTTTCTCGCATCTTTAATCAACTATTTTTACCGATATTGTGCGACTACGTTGAATTTTTGGTAGCTTAATCGTGAGTACGCCGTTGTTGGTAATTTGGGCGACCGCTTCTTCACCTTTGACCTCCACCGGCAACACAATGGAGCGAGAAAAATTACCCCAATAACATTCTTTGACCAAATAATCATTGTCGGGAATTTCTACACCCGGATTACGTTTACCACGAATGGTTAAAACGTCACCTTGCATACCGACTTCCAAGTCCGCATTTTTCACGCCGGCAATAGTTGACATTACGATTAAGTGCGTCGGTGTTTGATAAACATCAACCGAAAGTTGGCCTTCTTCCAAATTTTCGCCCAAGTTGCTTTCAGTAGAGTCATTTAAATCCTCATCGGTATTATTAAAAATAGTGGGAGCATTTTCCGCCATTTCTTCCAGCGGTTCAGACATGACAGCGCGGCGTAAAAATCCAAAAGCCATAAAAATTTAGAAAAGTTAAGTGTATTTATTATAGATAATATAAGTATAATAAGCCAGTAGAAATAATTTAGATAATTGCACACCCATTGACATCTGGCGTTAAAGTATTAAAGTGGCATTGAAACAAACTAAACCCTTTTAAAATCACATACACACATTGGAGGAAATATGACTCATTATTTTAAAATTGCAGGATTTCTTAGAGAATTGTTGGCGAAAGATTTAACTGCGCCAAATGAGGAATTACAACGAGAAATTGATGAATTTTTGGTAGAGCATACTTTTTTAGGGCTGGCCAAAAATCACGGGGACTTTCTTTCAGCGCCCCTTATAAGAAATGGTAATTTTGCTGAAGTTTATCGTTCAGTGGGTTTTGATATAAATAATCCTGCTGATTGTGAAAAGCTTTGTCTCGTTGAATTGCCAGAAGAAGTTAATCGTGACGGGGAAGAAATGCAAAAAATTCTTCTCGAAAAATATTCTGACATCATCAGTAATGATTATTCATTATTCATTCCATTCAAACAAAAAGTTTTAGGAATCGATCGGTATTTCGTAGCTTACGCGAGCCTGAACTCGGCTGGCGTTCTCTACTGGGATGTCCTTTCGCTTGCGATGGACTGTCGCTGGATTGTCGAGGATGGTTATCGCTTCCTGCTCCCGCCGACTGTCAGTTTGCCCCTTGAACTTGAAATAAAATAGAAAACGCTTTTGAACATTTGACCCTTGGACACTTTGAAAAAAAGTGTTCAAGGATTTTTTATTATCAGACCGCCTCGTCTCTCATTATCTCGCCTCTCTTTTCTGTTTTTAATTATCAAACTCTGTGGGTGGGTTAAATTCAACCGAGGCAGTTTTTTGCCATTCTTTAATGCCATCTTCCCACGGGTTATACATCGGGTCGTCGGCAGGATTTTCTGGCGCTGGCCCCCTAGGGTCGCCTCGTTTGACATAATGCAAAATTGAATGCAGATAAATAAATTTTTTCTCTGCCCGAAGTTCCACGGGCGTAGTTTCGGTCGCGATTTTGCCGTTTAATTTATTTATGGTCACCATTTTTTCTTCGCCGATGGCGCCACCGACCATTAATTTTTCAATAACTTCTCTAGGATAATCACCCCAACCTTCATTTTTATAAATCATCAGCGCTTTAGACATATAGTCTTTAAAAATTGGCAAAGAAATTTGCGAACCATCGGCGCCTTTGCTCATTTCCTGGCCAGAGCTATTACCGCTCCAGACGACTGTCACAATTTGTGGAGTAAAACCCACCGCCCAAGCGTCTTTGAAATTATTGGTGGTGCCGGTTTTAATGGCCACGGTATGACCGGGGATATTAAAAGCCGCAAGCGGTCCGAAAATAAAAGTGCGCGCGGCTTGGTCGGTTAAAATACTCGCGATTTTTTGCGTGGTTTCTTCGCTAAAAACGCGATTTTTTTGAGGCTCTTTAAATTCTTCCAAAACTGTGCCGTCGAGCTTGGTCACTTTTAAAATGCTGATCGCTTTTTTGGTGTAGCCATGATCGGCTAAAGCCGTAAAAGCTTGCGCGTGCTCTAAGGGCGTCACTTCGCCTCCGCCTAAAGTTAAAGACAAGCCAAAGCGAGAACGGTCTGACAGCGTGGTATAACCTAAGTCAGCGGCTTTTTGAAGAACATTGTCTAGGCCCGCTAAATACAAGGTTTCTACTGCCGGAATATTGAGCGAGCCAGCCAAAGCTTGGCGCATAGAGATTGGACCATAATTTTTGCCGTTGTAGTTGACTGGTTTAAAATCGCCGACCACCGATGGGAAAATAGTGGGTGCGTCGATTAAAATAGTTTCAGGCAAATAGCCCTGTTCAAAAGCCGTCGCGTAAACAATGGGCTTAAAAGAAGAACCGGGTTGTCGCGGGCGCAAAATGACATTAACTTGACCGTCAATATCTTTGTTATAAAAATCGGCCGAACCAATTAGCGCTAAAACTTCGCCAGTTTTGGCATCTAAACTTACCAAGGCCGAATTGGCAGCTTTATATTTTTTGGCATTGCTGTCATTATATTTGGCGACGGCTTCGTCGGCGAATTTTTGTTTAGCGACATCCAAAGTCGTAATCACCTGCAGGCCTTCTTGTTCAACCACTTGTTCGCCATATTTTTCTTCCAGTTGTTGTTTGACCCATAACACAAAATGTGGCGCGAGCGGGGTAATTTTTTGCGGCGCGAATTCGATTTTTTCCGCCAACGCTTTTTGCAAATCGCTTTCACTAATCCAATTTTGTTCGCGCATTGTTTGGAGCACAGATTTTTGTCGGTTAAAAAGCGCTGCTACATTTTTGCCGTAAGGCGAATAAAAACTGGGCGCTTGTGGGAGCGCGGCCATAATGGCAGCTTGCGCCAACGATAAATCTTTGACGGCTTTGTTGAAATAAGATTGACTGCCGGCTTCGACCCCATACGAAACCGAGCCGTAAGGGATGTCGTTTAAATATCTTTCTAAAATTTCTTGCTTGGATAAAGTTTGTTCAAGTTGATACGCCAAATAAAGTTCGCGCGCCTTGCGGCTAATATTTTTTTGTGGACCAAGCGCGGCATTTTTTAAATATTGCATAGTAATGGTGGAACCGCCTTGAGAAGCGCGGCCGCGCAAAATATTTAAAAAGAGCGCGCGTAAAAAACCTTTGAGCGAAAATGCGCCATGCTGATAAAAATCTTTATCTTCGGCCGCCAAAGTGGCTTGTTGGACAAAAAGCGGAATCTCGGAAAGTTTGACGGCCTGCCTCTTAACATCGCCGTATAGGTTATACAGGGCGATTTTGCCGGTGCGGTCGTAGAGAGTGGTGCTTTGGGGCACGACTCGTTGCAGAATCTCATTTGGGCTGGGCAGATCTTTGAGCGCCCAAGTCAGCCATAAAATAAAAGCTAACAGACCCAGCAAAATTAGCGGAGAAAATTTTTTAAAATAAAACCAGAGTCGTCTGAATGTAAATTTTGGACGCGCCGGTTTCACGCCCAAAGTTTTCAAACGGGATTTCCGAAACCGTCTGGCCGATAATTTTTGATGGTTCCACATAGCTACAAAATTTATTCTAGCACAATAGTATAGTAATGAGATTAGAGCTACGAGAAGCGAGTCCGACTTTGTCTCTCGTTTCTCCTCTCTCGTTTCTAATTTATTATTTGCAACCCCACCAAGCTAAAGCAATGGCATCGGCAATGTCGTCTTGGACGACGGGTTTGTCCATCTCGCACAGCAGGGGCAACATTTTTTGGATTTGAGATTTTTTAGCGTTGCCATAACCCGTGAGCGCGCTTTTCAAAGCCGTGGGTGTGACACTTTCAATAACCGCCTTGTTTTGAGCCAAAGTTAATAAAATTACTCCTCGCGCTTGCCCGACGATAAGAGCAGTTTTAACATTGCTGGAAAAAAATAATTCTTCAATAATTATTTTTGTGGGAGAATATTTTTTTAAAATCTGCGCAAGTTGTTGGTGTAAAGACAAAAGTCTTTCGGTCATTTTTTCAGTCGCTAAAGTTTTTATCAAACCAGAGGCAATAAGCTTTGGTTTGGGCGATGTAGTTTCTAAAATCGCCCAACCTGTGCGTTCAAGTCCGGGATCAATACCCAATATATAGCTTTTAGCTTTTAGCTGGTAGCTTATAGGGTGGTTTTTAACCCCCACCAGCCCTCCCCCTTGAAAAGGGGGAGGATTAAGGAGGGGGTTTTCTTCAATAACTTCTTTTAAAGCACCTTGCCCTCCCCCTTGAAAAGGGGGAGGATTAAGGAGGGGGTGAATTTTCTTTTTCATAATTTAAAATTTACAACCTACAACCTAGTCTCATAGTTGGCTGTAACCGTGTTAACATCATCATCATTTTCTAATTCTTCAATCAAACTAGTAATTTCTGGAGTCAAAGGCACGGTTTCTTTGGGAATAAAGTGAGCGGAAAGTTCAGTCGCGATTAAATTGTAAGTTAATAAATTTTTAGCAATTTCGTGGAGTTGGGCTGGCGCGCAAAAACAAGCGTAACCATTTTCAGTTGGTTCAAAATCTTCGACGCCAGCTTCAATTAGGTTAAGTTCAATCTCTTCACTCTGTTTAGTTTTTATAAAAAAAACACCGCGTCGTTCAAATTGCCACAAGACAGAATTGGTCGAGCCCAAAGAACCACCGTGTTTTTGAAAAATATGTCGCAAATTTGAAGCCGCGCGGTTTTTATTGTCAGTGACAACTTCGACCAGCACCGCGACGCCACCCGAACCAAAACCTTCATACAGAATTTCTTCCAACGCCTCACCTTTTTCTTCCCCCGTGCCTTTTTTTATAGCCCTTTCAATATTATCTTTCGGCATATTGGCTTCGCGCGCCTTGTCTATGGCTACCCGTAAAGACGAATTCATGGCAGGATCACCGCCAGTTTTAGCGGCCACAGAAATAGCCCGAGCCAGCTTAGTAAAAATGTTTCCACGCTTGGCGTCGGTCACCTCTTTCGCTCTTTTAATAGTGGCCCACTTAGAATGACCAGACATATATAGCTTTAAGCTTATAGCTTTTAGCTTATAGAGACAAGAAAGTTAATGAATTATAAATATTTTAAATAAAAAATGTGGTTATAAACCACACACTCCTTAACTAAATAAGGCCTAAAGTAAGTATAGATCCATAAAAAATAAATAGATGTGGATAAATAATGTTTATATATAAACATAATTAGCATATTAAAATGATTCAAGCATTTACTAAGCTAATATATAAAAAGATCATTCTAACACCTTTGTCATTGCGATCCGTCAGCTGACGGAGAAGCAATCGCTACAGTCCTAGTTATTCATACTAGAGGTCGCCACGCCCTCCATACTCTAGTCGCCAATAATGACGTTTTTTCCATAAATGCTAGCAAATTTACAATTAAACAGAATAAGTTTATATATAAACTTGTTTGGTTTAATTTTATAAATGTTGATAAATTTCTCGGCCGAGAAATTTATCAACATTGGCGATAGGGGTTTAAGGGGGTAGTAGTCCGTCAGCTGACGGATCACTACCCTATTGACAAAGTTTTAAAAGTAAGCTAAAATTTTAACAAATTAACAATCTGATCATTCACATCTCAAGAAGGAGAAAAAAGATGTTTTATCAAAAATTAAGACAACAGATGCTTATAATTCTTGCCATTTTTGCGATAATTACCATTTTCGCTACAATTTTCGGTGGGTGTGGTACGCCATATTATGCAGGCGTAGTAATGTCATATGACCTCTCATATATATGCGGTCATCAATGTGGCTATAGGCACCAACATCACTACTATTACAATTACGGCTTTAGCGATTATGGGTATTCTAACTGGCGACGTGGTTATAACCCGTATGCCGGTTATTATGGAAGACATCAATATCGCGTCCAGCCATATTATAATGGTCTTTGTCGAGATGACATCGCGGTTAGTCCGTTAGAACAAGGAACAGTCGCTCCTAAAAGTAGTAATTTACCCCGACAGCTTAAAGTTGCCTTTGCCAATAACGGCAATGATAGCGTTAGGGTACAGTTATTTCGTCCAATTGATGGCCGGCTTGAACCGGTTTTGGTAATTGACGGCGTCGTTACTAATCAAACAACAGTGGCGCCTCATAGCTATAATATTATAAATTTAGCTCCCGGAAAAATAGTCTATTTTGTGTCCGAACATATTGGGGGTGGTAATTACAATGAGCCAAAAGCCAAAAGGGCTAAAATAAATTACAAACGGGACGAGAACTTAAGCAAACCATACAATATCTCGATCAATGTTGTGTATAATGACTGATTTTTCAAGATTGAAAAAAGCCACTCGATAATGAGTGGCTTTTTGTGAGATAAATAATTATCCTGTAACATCTAAAAGCGCTTTGATAACGAAGTTTACGATGATATAGGCAAATAAAATTATAGCCAAACCAATGACCGCATTCTTGATAACCATTTGGCCTTTTTTAGCGCGTGCATCAGCACCACCAGATGTCATCCAAAGAATACCGCCGTAAATTACTAAGACAATAGCCGCGATACCTAAAAATCCTAAAATCCAGTTTACCACTTCAAGTATGGTATCTTTTATATCTGCAGGTGCAGCACCATAGCCAAGCTTGCCAGCTTGTGTCGCCGTATCAAGCTCAATGGTGTCCAGGGCTTTTGGTACCTGAGCCATGACAGTAAAAGGTAAAAAGCTCAAGGTCAGAACTGTCACATTTGCAATAAATTTTTTCATAAAAAGATTAAAAGATAAATAAAAAGGTTATTCTTATTATAACACTTAGATTAAAAATGTTATTCACAGGCCAAGCTAGCAAGTCTAGCAATGGCGTAACAAAACCCCCACCCAGCCCTCCCCCTTGAAAAGGGGGGAGGATTATGGAGGGGGTATAAAACAAAAACTCCGCTTTTGGCGAAGTTTTTGTATGGTATTAATTCAGAATTTCTTAGTTGGTACTTCCTCCGGTGACCGAAAGCAGACTGCTGAAAACGAATTTCACTAAAATATAAGCGCACAAAACTATTACCAAACCGATTATGCCATTTTTCAAAACGGCTTGAGCATCTTTGACTTTGGCGGTGTCGCCACCAGCTGTCAGCCAGCGGAAGCCACCGTATAAAACTACGATAACCGCGACTATTCCTAAAAAGCCCAAAACGATTTCTATCACTCCGCTAATACTAGATTTTAAATCACCTTTACCTAAACCGCGAACTTCGGTATTATCTAAACCAAAAGGATCTTTTTCGCTTTGCGCTGTGGCCAACATCGGTAAAAATGTCGCGGTCGCCACGGTTAAAGATTGACTGATTTTTTTAATCATATTGCATTGGTCACCCCCTTTCATCTTGGCACGACGAGCAAAGTTGTGCTGACTTTCAGTATAGCACTTGTGGAAAAAACAACCTGTGAAGAAGTCCTTCTCCAGTTCAAATGGGTCCCCATTTTCATGGGGATGACGGACAAGATGCTTGACGACATTATACATATAATGTTAGACTAAAAAAGTAATGGTAGACTCTAGTCTGCCTTGTTTTATTGCCGGAAGCAATAAAACAACTAACAACTTTCAACTCACAACTACCAACTCCCTATTTAATTTATAATTTAAAATTTAGAATTTATAATTTATTACCCTATGTCCTCTCCAATTTTAGAAGCCATTCAAGCCATTTGCGACGAAAAGAATTTATCGCGCGAGAAAGTTTTAGAAAGTTTAGAATTTGCGATGGCCAAGGCCTATGCCAAAGATTTTGGCGAAGAAGACCAAAATCCGGTCGTGGTTTTTGACCCTGAATCGGGTCATATGGATGTTTATGATGATAAAGAAATTATTGAAGCTCCTTTGATTAATGAAGAAACCAATGAAGAATATTATGACGCCAAAAAACAAATGCTTTTAGAGGACGCCAAAAAAATAGATGATAAATTAGAAGTCGGTTCAGTTTTGCGGCGCGAATTGCCAATGCCGGGGGAATTTGGCCGGATGGCGGCGCAAACTGCCAAACAAGTGATTATGCAAAAATTACGCGAAGCGGAAAAAGATATGGTCTTTACCGCCTACAAAGATCACGTGGGCGAACTTATGCCCGGTACGGTGGCGCGTATTGAAGGCCGGATGATTTTTGTGGATTTGGGACGAGGTCAAGCATTGCTACCGCCAGCTGAACAATTGTCGCGTGAAACTTATCGTATGGGTCAACGGTTAAAAGTTTATATTTTGTCGGCAGAAATGGGACCAAAAGGGCCAGAAATTAAAGTTTCACGCACTCATCCGGAAATGGTGCGTTTGCTCTTCCGTCAGGAAGTGCCAGAAATGGCCAATGGTTTTGTAGAAATAAAAGCGGTCGCGCGCGAAGCGGGTTCGCGCACAAAAATTGCCGTGGCTTCCAATGTCGCCAATGTGGACGCGGTGGGCGCTTGCGTCGGTCAACGTGGCACTCGTGTGCAGGCTGTTATTCAAGAAATTGGCGGAGAAAAATTGGACATTATTGAATGGTCGGAAGATCCCGCGACTTTTATCGCGCAGTCTTTATCGCCGGCGAAAGTTATTTCGGTGGAATTAGACGATGTTAATCGGGTGGCGACGGTGGAAGTGAAACCCGACCAAATGTCTTTGGCGATTGGCAAAGGCGGACAAAATGTGCGACTCGCGCATAAATTAACAAATTGGAAAATAGATATAAATGGTTTAGAAGAATATGCGGCCACCGAAGAAGGTGGTGAACTTTTGGGTGAAATTCCGGTGGAAAATATTAATGAAGCAGAAGTTGTCGAAACAGAAGCCGGTGCAGTTGAAACAGAAACTCTTGATCGTCATGCCAGTGACTCGTCCGCCGAAGCTTTAGCGAAGGGGGAAGACGGGAATCCATTACCTGAAGTTGAGACATCAACAGAAGTGGCCGAGACAGCTGAAGAAAAAACTAGCGAATAATTTATGTCGAAATCAGTTTTAACCAAATTACCTCAAAGTTTGGTCAGGTTGGATATACAAATAGAGCTGGCTGAAAGCGAGGAGTTGTGGCAAAAAGCCGAACAGAGAATTGCTTCAACCGCCGATCTGGACGGCTTTCGGCCGGGCAAAGCGCCTTTAGAAATTGTGCGTCAAAAAATTTCTCCGAAAGTTTTTTTTGACGAGTTTTTGAATTTGGTTTTGCCCAGAACTTTTAGCCGAGCCGTGTTGGAAAATAATTTAGAAACAATTGGCGAGCCGCAAGTGGAACTTAAAACCGAAGCGATTAACAACGAGGGTTTTAGTTATAGTGCGACGGTGGCAGTCGTGCCCGAAGTGGTTTTGCCCGAAGTAGAACAATTAGAAAAAATAAAGCGTGAAGAAGTAGTGGTAAAAGATGAAGAAATTGCAGAAGCTATAAATGAATTGCGTGAATTGCGCGCGCGCGAGGTGGCAGTGTCGCGACCGGCACAGGCCAATGACCTGGCACGCCTAGATGTTTCTATAAAAAAAGAGGGTGTGGTCGTCGAAGGTGGCGAAGTTTTAAATTATCCGTGTTTGGTTTCCAAGAAGCAAATTTTGGCGGAAATTGACGAGGCCTTAGTGGGGATGAAAGACGGCGAGAAAAAAATCGTGGCGGTAAAATTTCCAGCCGATTATAAAAATAAAAATTTAGCAGGTGTTGAAGCGCAAGCAGAAGTCACACTGCGACAGGTCTTTGAGCGCCTTTTGCCCGAGGTGACAGATGAGTTTGTGCAAGGTTTGGGCGATTTTAAAGATGTGGCAGATTTAAAAACTCGCTTAAAAGAAAATATTTTTCATGAACGAGAACATCAGGTTCAACAGACTTTGGAAAATAAAGTTTTTGATTTACTTTTGGAAAAAAGTCAGGTGGGGGAGGTTCCAGAAACTTCGGTCGCGCTCGAAACCGACAGGATTGTTTCAGAAATTAAAGAAGATTTATCTCATCAGCAAGCCACTTGGGAAAATTATTTGGGCCATTTAGGTCTAAGCGAAGAAAAATATCGTGAAAATTTAAAAAGTTCAGCCGAAAAAAGAGCCAAGCTGGGTTTTGTTTTGCGCGCATTGGCCAAAAAATGGACTTTGGAAGTTGAGCCAGAAGATGTCAGCGCGATGTCAGAAAAAATGTCGGCTAAATTAACGGCAGGTGAAGCCATAGACGGGGTCGCCATAAAAAATTATTTATTATATCAAAAAACTGTAAAAAAAGTTTTAACAATGTTGGTCGATGGCCCCGCCTTTTTGGACCATGAACATTAAGTTCCATTTCCGCCTGCCCCGTAGTGAACACGAAGTGTTCTACTACTGGGGTCATTCCTACATTTTTCTCCTCCGTCATTCCCGCGTTTTCTTCCTCCGTCATCCCGACGGAAGTCGGGATCCAGAAAGATGTTAAAATATTTTTATGGAACAAAGACAATACTTTGTTTATATCTTGGCCAGTAGAAAAAATGGTACGCTTTATGTTGGCATGACCAATAATTTGATCAAGAGAGTTTTTGAGCATAAGAATAATTTAATTGATGGATTTTCTAAAAAATATGGAATTCATAATCTAGTATATTATGAATGTTTTGATGATGTTCGTTCGGCTATTACTAGAGAAAAGCAATTAAAAGAATGGAAACGACAGTGGAAACTGGAGTTAATTGAAAAAAATAATCTGAATTGGCATGATTTATATGATGGTTTGGTGTGATTATTGGTTTTTGTCTGGATCCCGTGTCATGGCACGGGATGACGTTTATTAATTGGTAGTTGCCTCTAAAAGCCAACAGCTATAAGCTATAAGCTAGTATGAAAATTGGCGCGCACGTTTCTATCGCCGGCGGTTTAACGACCGCCATTAAGCAAGCGCAAGCTTGTGGCGCGGAATGTTTTCAGATTTTTTTGCGTTCTCCGCGGGGCGGTCGGCCGCCAGCTTTAACAGTTCAGCAGATAAAAGAATTCAAAACCGCTTTAAAGGCCTCGGGGTTAGGGCCGGTTTTTGTACACGCTTCGTATTTGGTCAATTTAGCTTCAGAAAAAAAATCAGTCGTGGCTTATTCTCTTTTTAGTGTCAGGGACGATTTGGAACGGGCGTCTGTTTTGGGGCTGGAGGCAGTTGTGGTTCATACAGGGAGCGCGGTTGGGATTACCCACATAGCGGGTTTAAAAAATGTTGTTAAAAATGTGCAAAAAATTTTAAAAGGCTACAAAGGTTCAGCCAAATTGCTTTTGGAAATTTCGGCCGGGAGTGGCGACTGCGTCGGGCGAACGCTGGAAGAATTGGCAGGATTTTTAAAACAAATAAAAAACAAAAAAGTTGGCGTGTGTTTGGATACGGCGCATTCTTTTGCTTCGGGTTATGATTTGGCATATGAAGTTGGTGTCAAAAAATATTTTTCGTCCGTGGAAAAATTAATTGGTTGGGATAAAGTCGGCTTGATTCACGCCAATGATTCCAAAGTGGCTTTGGGTAAATTGGTGGACCGGCACGAACATTTGGGCTTGGGGGAAATTGGCGAGCAGGGTTTAAAAATATTTTTTGCGCGCCAGGAATTAAAAAATAAATGCGTAGTTATAGAAACGCCAAAAGAAAAAGACGACAGCGATATAAAAAATCTAAAAAAGTTGCGCGCTTGGCGGAAATAAAAAATCTCGCCAAGCTAAGAGCGTGGTGAGCTAGTTCGTCATCCCGGGCTTGACCCGGGATCCAGAAATAAGAAATAAAAAACTCGCCGAGGCTATGCTCGGCGAGGATCTTTCATTTTTGTTTATTTATTTAAAATCCACATAGAAGATTACAATACAGCTATCTTCCGCAGAAAGTTCAGCTTTAGAAATAACTACAAAACCTTCTTTTTTGACCGAGAGCCCAGTTTTTTGCCCGTTGGCAATCGTTAAAGAAAATTCTCCAAAGCTATTGGTTTCGGTCACGATTTTATCGTTGACTAAAATCAAAGCACCATCGACAGGAAAACCTAATTTTTCAATAACTTCTCCTCGAATGTAGCAAGGAGAATTTTCTTGTTCCCAGCTTTGCCATTGGGCAAACAGAGCTAGAACAATAATGACGGCCATCAGAACAAGTTGTGATTTTTCCAAAGATATTGGTATTTTCATCAGCACCACCTAATTTGAAAGTGTTAGTTTACCAATGATGCTGACAAGGTCGCTGACGGCGTTGTAAGCAGATACGGGAATTCCGACGAAGTCCATAATACTACCTTCGAGCCCCATTGAGCCACGGTTTTGAAAAGGCAGGTAAGAGATGAAAAACATTATCTCGTCTTTTGTTCCGAATCCGCCCTTCATCAATAAGCCAGCTCGTGGCTTATAGCCGTCGCGAGCGGCAATACCAGCTCCTAGTTGGAAGAAAGCCGAGAGGCCATTCAGACCAGTTTGAACTCTGAATGGCGGTTCAATCCGAGGACCAACGAAAAAGTAGATCAACGTTGGTCTTTCATCTATAAAGATATCCCGCGATTTTGTTGTCGCCTGATTTACGCCGACCTCGGCAAAAATGTACAAGTCATCATCGATGAGAATTTCAGACAATATATGCACAGCTACGTGAGTTAATTTGCCATCGGTCGCAAGACCAGCCAGCACCTTGAATGATTCGGGTTTTGGCGGTGTGTTCATGTTGAGCCAAGCACTCAATTGTACGGAATCCAGCCTGCCTGCCTTTGGTGATTTTCGCACCATTAGATCGTCTTGCGCTTGGCTACTCGCAACAAAGCACAAGAACAAAATTGAAACAGATGCAGATTTCCATGGCAAGCCTTTTAGATCGATAATTCCGACAATGAAGCCGAAGACAACGCTTACGAAAAGTGCGACCAGTTGTGTTGTTGGCACTTCAAAACAAGCACCAATAAGAAATACAATAAAGCCAACCAATGTAGCATGTGGCAAGTAGTCTGCCATTTTCCGTTGATCATTCATCTTGTCCTCCTCCATTGAGAGGCCAGAAGCCCACAATCATACGATTTCGAAAATAATCCATTTTTCTTTCGGTGTTTCTCCATTCCGTGAAATAGGCCGAAAGGCCGATCCCAAACAGAATAAAAAGAAAACTAATAATCTGCATAATCGCAGGTGGGGTTATTTCGGTGGTTGCCAAGATTGCAAAATCAACGATTATTAACAATGCACCGAGACAAATTAAAGTCCCGACAATGGCACTTTCTTTTTTTGACATGACTTTTTGTCCTTTCTTAAGTTTTACAAAGAGTTGTTTCTATTACTTATATTATAGCATATCCTTAATTATTTGTCAATAGGGTAGTGAAAAATTATCAAATTACCCAAATTTGCTTAAAATTATAGCAAAAGCAGTCAATTATAAAGAACAGCTTTCAGATAATTTTCTACTACCCTATCAAGAGGGTAATTCACTTGTTTTTAAAGGGTTTTTAAGCTAATTTAAAAAGTATGAAAGCGCTAGTTATTTCAGACATACACGATAATTTGGCCAATTTAGAGGCCTTGGCGAGCAAGGTTTCTAGTATAAAATTGTCTGGAATAATCGTGGCTGGCGATATTTGCAGTCTAGCGACATTAAAAAAAATTGCCCTGTTATTTCCAGTCAAAATTTGGGCGGTCGCGGGTAATGGTGATTATTTAAAAAATAATCTAGATGATGGCCAGATATTTTTTTCACTTAAACCATTTATTTTTGAAATCAGAAATTATAAAATTGGTTTGGCTCATACGCCTGCCGAAGCTAAAAACTTATGGCAGGAAAATCAAACTTTAGATTTTATTTTTTACGGGCACACGCATTTTCCTAGTGTGGAAACTTGGGAAAAAACTTTAGCCATAAATTCTGGCAATTTGGCCGGGACACGCGCGCCCGCCACTTACGCGACGATTGATTTTGAAAAATCTCCGCCAGTTTTTAAACTGCATCGTTTATATGAATAAAAAAATAATTTTAGCAGTGGTAAAGGCCAGCGCGAAAAATAATTTAGTGGAATTTAAAAATGATAAATATTTAGTCAGTGTTAAAGCCAAACCCCTAGAGGGGCAAGCGAATTTAGCGGTGATAAAAATTTTAGCGGAATATTTTAAAACACCGCAAAAAAATATTCAAATAATTTCTGGCCATAAAAGTAAAAATAAACGAATCGCTGTGTATTTGTGAACTGTCATCGCGAGCCGTAGGCGTGGCGATCTCTATATGTAGGGATTGCTTCTCCGCCAGCTGGCGGATCGCAATGACGGTGTTAGGGATTTTCTAAATTCCAATTTTTAATTCAAATGCTATAATGTATTTATGGATTTATATTTAGAAACTTTGGCTAGTTTTGTGGAGCAGGGTAAAAGCCAGCCCCAGCTTTTTAATTGGCCGAAAAATGTTAAAAAACCGACGGCGGTTTGGGTTTTTGGCATGGGTGGTTCGGCTTTGCCTGCGGAAATATTTTTTAGCTCGGGTTGTGTGTCCGCGCCTTTGATACTGGTTCGGGATAGCCAAAATTTTACAAAATGCGCGCCCACGGACTTATTGGTTTTTGATAGTTATTCTGGCACGACGGAAGAAGTAATAAGCGCGGCCAAAAAAATTGGTGCTTCTCATCGCGGTCCCAAAGCAGTCATTGCGGGTGGTGGTTTGTTGGCACGCTGGGCGCGCGATAAAAAATGGCCCTTGGCGCTTTTAGATATTTCGCAAAATATTTCCGAACAGCCGAGACTGGGTCTGCCTTTACAGCTTTCCGCTTGGCGCGAACTTTTAGCAGTTTATAATTTAACAGATTTAAAATTATCGGCTTGGCAAAAAATGTTGAGCGCGACACCACAACCAAAGATTTTGCCAACTATTTCTACAATGGCAAAAAATTGCGCGCGCTTTCCGTGGTTAATTTCTGGTGATACGAGTTTAGCTGGCGCCTTACACGCCTTTACCAATATGGTCAACGAATCGGGCAAACATCCGGCGCAGTGGACGACTTGGCCGGAAGGCGCGCATCATTTACCGGAAGCTTGGTCGGATTACGCTGAAAGTTGGGCGGGTTGGTTTTTTGCTCGCCCGAAAGCTTCACCGCAAGCGCTCAAAGCAGTGCGGCTATTATCCAAACCATTTGAAGATAGTTTGACTTTGGCGGTTTCAGCCGAGCCCCTACCGGCCTCTTTAGATATAATTTGGCGTGGAGCTTATGCCGCTTATTTTTTGGCGCAGGCCAAAAAAGTTGACCCTTTGACCGTGCCTTCAATTACCGCTTACAAAAAAACCAAGTAGTTTAAGCCTAGACAAACAGCCAAAATTAAGAGAAAATGGGAGCGCCTCTCTTAGAGGCGAATTAGAAAATTATAAATGGGAATTGTTCTAAATTCTAGATTCCAAATTCCAAATTCTATTTATGTCTGCTGTTGTAGATGAAATTAAACAAAGATTAGATATTGCCCAAGTTTTGGGCGAATATATCCGTTTAAACAAAGTCGGTCCGAATTTTCGGGCATTATGTCCTTTTCATAACGAAAAAACTCCGTCGTTTCATTTGGATTATTATAAAGGTTTATGGCATTGTTTTGGTTGTGGTAAGGGGGGCGATTTGTTTACTTTTGTCCAAGAAATAGAAAGGTTAGATTTTCCCGCGACTTTAAAACTTTTGGCAAAAAAAGCCGGCGTGACTTTACCAGAGAGCGCCAATTATAGCGCGCCCAGCACCAAAGTTTATGAACTTTTGGAAGAAGCCACCCTTTATTATGAAAAAAATTTGTGGTTGCCACTGGGCGCTGAAACTTTAAAATATTTAAAAAATCGCGGCGTTCGTGAAGAAATGATACGGGAATTTCATCTGGGTTTAGCTTTAAATAATTGGGATTCTTTATATGTTCATTTACGGCAAAAAAATTATTCCGACGATGATTTAATCAAAGCGGGCTTGTGTTTAAAAACTACCAAAGGCAATTTAATAGATCGTTTTAGGAATCGTTTGATGTTTCCAATTCGCAATCAACATAATCAGGTCATTGCTTTTGCTGGCCGTCGTTTGAGTGACGCGGATTCAACCGAAGCCAAATATGTGAATAGTCCAGATTCATCTTATTATCATAAAGGTGAAATTTTATATAATTTGTCTTCAGCGCGAACAGCACGCCCAGAATTTTTGATCGTGGTGGAGGGCTACATGGATGTTTTAATGAGTCATCAAGCCGGTCTAAAAAATGTGGTCGCGTTGTCGGGTACGGCTTTAACCGAGCGGCAAGCCACGCTTTTGGCGCGGAGCGCGCCAAAAATTTATTTAGCGCTAGACCAAGACGAAGCCGGCCAAACTGCCACTATTCGTTCCTTGATTGCCCTGCTTAAAACAGAGGCTGAAATTTTAGTGATTGAAATTACGGGCGCCAAAGACACGGCGGAATTGGTTGAAAAAAATCCTGTGGCTTGGTTGGAAGCGGTGGAAAAAGCTCAACCCTATTTAGAAGTTTTGTTGCAAAGATTGGCTTTAAAATATGATCAACAAAATGAAGCCGGGCGAAAAATTGCTCAAGATTTGGTGCCAATTTTGTCTGCGATTAGTGATTCTTTAAAACAAGCCTCGGCTTTTAAAATTGTGGCTTCGGCCGTGTCTTTGCCGGTAGCCGCCTTAACTGAAGCCGTTCAGAAACATCAAAGTTTGGCTCCAGCCGAACAGGCCGTGGCGTTGGAGGGGGCGAGTCCAGAAATTATGGTCTTAAGGGGGCAGGAATTTTTGAGATCTCTGATGTTTTATCCCGAAGGTTTGGCGCTTTGTCCCGATGATTTAGGCAAATCTTTAGCCAAAAGCGGTTTAGCTGATTTGTATTTTGACCTAAAAAATGCTTATAATGCGTATAAGACAGAAGGCGCTAGAACCTCTTGGGTGGATTATGTCAGAAAACTCTGGATCCAAGATGAAGTCAGCTATACTTTTTTGTTCGTTTCTTTGGAGCTTGAGCCAAGTTTTAGCACTAGCCAGCTTTTCAAGTTAGCTTTAAGGGGTATATATTTGCCGTATTTAAAGGAGCGCCAGCAAATTTTGATGGCAGAAATCGAGGCGACCGCGGACACTAGCGCGGCTGAAAAATTGGTCGCTGAATTATCTCAAGTGCAACAGCTTTATCATAGTTTTTCCAATTAATTTTTTATGGCCAAAGGTAAAAGCGCAAAAAAGAAGAAAAAGCTTTCTGTTAAAAAGAAAGTTATGAAAAAATTGCCAAAAAAAATGGTTAAAAAAAAACCAGTTAAAAAAATTATAAAAAAAATTAAAAAATTAAAAAAATCTAAAGTGAAAAAAGTCGCGGCTAAAAAGAAGGTCAAGAAAATTAAAGCGAAAATAAAAGCGCCTAAAGTGGCGCCACCCGAGCCGGCGGTGATTGCGACTTTAATCCGTAAAGGGCGTCAGCGCGGTTTTTTGACCGAGACGGAAGTTTTGTTAAGTTTTCCTTTTATTGAAGATTATCAATTTTTATACGATAATTTTTTAAATCAACTTGATGAAAATGGTTTACGCGTGGTGGAACACGACGGCGGAGTCTTGCAGATGGGCGGCAAAGAAGATAAACCAGAAAAAACTATGGAGGACAAAAAAGCTTGGGCTGTCACGGATTTATACGATGACTCTATTCAAATGTATTTGCGTGAAATTGGTCGCGTTTCACTTTTGTCTTCAGAAGAAGAAGTTTCTTTAGCCAAACGGAAAGATCGGGGCGAAGAAGAAGCGCGACGCAAATTAATTGAAGCCAACTTGCGTTTGGTCGTATCTATCGCTAAAAAATTTATGGGGCCGGGTCGTGGCTTGTCGCTTTTTGATTTGATTCAAGAAGGCAATATTGGTTTGTGGCGGGCGGTCGAAAAATTTGATTA
>Ga0209514_10001946_pt1 | contig 33556 bp, 25 predicted proteins | sample Subgrocontami58m_FD_187452 | JGI IMG/M metagenome (GOLD analysis project Ga0209514, IMG submission 187452) | Subsurface groundwater microbial communities from S. Glens Falls, New York, USA - GMW37 contaminated, 5.8 m (SPAdes) (version 3) | ecosystem: Environmental > Aquatic > Deep subsurface >...
CACGAAACACACGAATGACACGAAAAGAATTGTTAAACGCGAATTCATGCTAAAGGACGCTCAGGAATGGCGGCGATGCGTTTTTGTGATCTTTGTGTTCTTTGCGGCCAATAGCGAAGTTTGTCAGCCACAGAGAACGCAAAGAAGGGGTACAAAAAAATGGGCCGCTCGAGCGGCCCGGTTGGTTCGGCTAATTTTTAGGGCGCGGGTGGCGCCGGCGAGGTGGTCGGCGCTTTGCCTTCATGGCCGCGCATATCAAAGATCGCTCGCGCATTGTGATAATCGGAAAAGAAATTTGGGGACTTCGCATCGTCAAAAAGGCAGTCGGCAAGGAGATATTGCCAGGCGTTAAGGACTTTTGGACGGTTCGCGTCGTTATTTTGCCAAGCTGCAACGAGGTTTAGGAACCCGGCGAGGAGATATTTCCATCCGTGACGTCGATATGGACGACTGCCAACTCGATATGGACGACTTCGACTACTACATGCCTGGTCACGGAGGAGATGTTTTCGAAGTGAAAGCGGGCATTCTGAAAAGAGAATTGGCTGGAACCGTTTTCAATAAATCGGGATGGATTTTCGGAGCGGGGTCGGACCAGAGCAATTACCTTGGATCAAATTATTTGAGGATTTCGGTAACGAAGGAGAGAGTGGTTGGACGCGATGTTGGCTGGAGAGATGGTGCGCGCCCCGTGGCTTGAGCTTGCCAGCAAGAGCAAGAGGGCTGTTCCTCTCACCGGTTCACGCAAAGGTTACTAAGATGCAAGTCAGCGAGCCTATCCAATGCCCGTTCTGCGGGCAGACTTTCGAGTTGCTGATCGATACGAGCGTGCGATCGCAGCGGTTTGTGACCGATTGCGAAATTTGTTGCCGGCCATTCGAGGTCAGCGTCGAGTGCGAGCCGGGCGAGATTTTGTCACTCGAACTGTTGACGGGCGGGATGTGAAACAGCGCTGGAGAGACCGCTCTTTCGTTTCGAACTTCGATCCGGCGCTTGAAACCACGAAAAGAACGAAGGGCACGAAAGGAGCGGCAAATCGAGCGCGAGGTAGAACGACTCGCACCCTGCGACCTATGCCGGCCTGAAGTGAGAAGAGCAGCCTTTTGTGGAAAGGCTGGAGGGATAGCGCGCGCTCCATGGTTTGAGCTTGCGAGCAAGGTTAAACTAAATTAGCGGGGCGCTTCGAATTAGCGGGATTTTCCATCGGCTAAAAAATCTGTTTCCATTTCGCAGTGACGAACTACATTGCACCGATGCCGCAATTGTCCATTGTCGTTCCTGTGTGCAACGAGGCGGACAATATTCTTCCGCTGACACGAGAGGTGATCGCGGCTTTGCACGAATCCTGGCCCGACTTCGAATTGGTGTTTGTTGATGACGGCAGCACCGATTCGACCTGGGCGCAAATTGCCCAAGCCCATCAACTGGATGAGCGTGTGCGCGGTTTGCGGCATCTTGGGAATTTTGGGCAAAGCGCCGCGTTATGGAGCGGCTTTCGGGCGACGGGGAGTCCGCTGCTCGCGACGCTGGATGGCGATCTTCAGAATGATCCGGCTGACCTTCCCAAACTGCTTCGCGAAATTGACCAGTGCGATTTCGTCACGGGCGTGCGCCAGCGCCGCCAAGACAAATGGCTGCGGCGGGCTTCATCGCAAATCGCGCGGAAGGCGCGCAAATCGATTTTAGGCGTCGACTTTTGCGATACCGGCTGCGGCCTGCGCGTGTTTCGGCGGACCGCGCTCGAAGGAGTTTTTCCATTCAACGGACTGCACCGGTTCCTGCCGATCCTAGCTCAGGGCGCCGGCCGAAAAATCCGCGAAATTCCGGTGGGCCATCGGCCGCGCGTGTCGGGTTGTTCGAAGTATGGAATTTGGAATCGGCTCGGCCGGGGGATCATCGACCTTCTCGCGATGCGCTGGTACCAGCGCCGTCGGATTGACGGTGTGCCATTCGAGGAACTCGAACGCCAAACGAACGCTGCTTCGTCCCGACGCGATCCTGTGACCTACTCGCGTTCGTAAATGGCCTGGAGTTTCTGGAGCGGCGTTCCCAAATAATACAGCGCGGTCACTTTCCACATCCGCAAGTACGTTCGAGCCACGCCAAGCTTCGCGAATCTACGCGTGGATGTGAACACGGTGGCGGGGGCCAAGGCCAATCGGCCGTGTCGCCGGAGCCGCTGGCAAAGCTCGAACTCTTCCATCAGCGGAACGGCGGGAACACCGCCGGCTTTTTCGAGAACCTCACGCCGGACAAACAGCGCTTGATCCCCCATGACCCGGCCGAAGAAGGTCAGCCGAATCCAGCACCGAAAGCGCGAGCCGCTCATCCACCAGTTTCGGGGCTGGAATCTTTTCCAGAATCCTCCCGCGACGACGGTGGAATCGCGCAGGGCGTTGATGAGCGCACGGCCACATTCCGGCGCGAGCCAGGTGTCGGCGTGCAGCATCAAAACAACATCTCCTGTCGCGGCTTGAGCGGCGACGCGCAATTGCTGGCCGCGGCCGCGGCTCGACATCATGACGCTACAGCCGTTTTCTTTAGCGATCTGGCGTGTTGCATCCTGGCTTTCCGCATCCGCGATCAGGATCTCGCTAATCTCTGGAATGCGGCGAAGGCGTTCGAGCGTTGACGGCAGAGTTCCGGCTTCGTTCCAGGTTGGAATCACCACCGAGATCGTTTGCGGCACGGGCCGTTCTCCCGCGACTTTTAGCAATCGTTCTTCCCGCCACCAAATGAACGCGCCGATAAAGGCCCAGATCACATAGATCAAAAGCGAGAGCAGCGATGCGGCCACCGCATCCGTGGCGGAGATCCCGCAGAACCCGAGCAACACGAGCGACGCGCCTTCGCGTATGCCTGCCCCCGCGACTGACACGGGAATGCTCGCCGCCAGCGAGATCAACGGGAAGGCCCAGAATACCCGAATCCACGAAAACGGTTGCGCGCTGACGGAACGCAGTGCCAACCCGAGCACGCCGCTGTAGGTGAAGTGAACGAGAACACTGACGATCAGAGCAGTGAAGGCAAGACGGGGGCGTCGTGCCAAATGCCCGGCCATCGCGACGTAGCCATCGAGGGTTCGAACGATGGGCGAATCTTTGGGGAAACAGTGCCGCGCATAAATGCAGCTTCCCAAAAAAATCACAAGCAGACCTAGACCCCCTAGAACTGGGCCGAGGCTCACGCGGCCGGCGATGCCAGCGAACAACCCGGCAAACCAAGCCACCCCGATGCTGAGCAGGAGAAAAACAACATTGCCCGCGCCGCCCAATGTCCGGTCAAAAAATGAAATCGCCAGCACGTCGGGAAAGGGGAAGCGGTGCCATCGGGCGTACAGAGCCGTTTTGGCGAAATCACCGCCGGCAGGTCCGAAGAGAAGGGCGTTGAAAAAATGCCCAATGATCAGCAACCGAAACGTCGCCGCACTGTGAACCGCAAGGCCGCCCGAGCGCAGCAGCAAATGCCAGCGCCATGTCGCAAATCCGCTGCAGACTCCGAAAAGAAGGAAACCAGCTGCGAACCACTTCAACCGCGCCATCCCCAGGACAAGGCCCAGCGCGGTCAGATCAATTTTACGGGAGATCCACCAGAGTCCGGCCAAGGAAACGGCCACCGCGAGCAATCGGCCCCAGCCGCTGATGCGGATTCCGGGAAATCCTTTCATCCGAAAATGCGAGCGCCACAGCCGGCGGGGCAATGCCGTGGCTGTGGCGCGTCAGTAATTTGTGACACAGCACTCGAATGGAGCGCTGTCGGTATTATTTCAATTCGGCTTCCCAGAATTCCTTCCAGTCATCCAGATTGTTGAGGTTGACAGCATCTCGCGGGGCTTTGCCGTCATCAGGGATGCTATTCGCCGAGAGAATGCTCTTGCGCGTGGCATCGTCATGGATGTACCCGCGAATCGCCCCGTTCAATTTGTCGATTGCGCCTTTGTCCAGATGGCCGCCTTTTTTCTGAAGGATCCAAGCCTCGAACTGAGCGTAGGTTGGCCGGCTGGTTTTAATGAAATTCAAAACCTCTTCCCGGTTGAGGCCGAGCCCGTCAATGACCATTTGATCGTAGCCTTTGCCAGCGCCGGGATAACCCGGGGCGAGTTTGCCGCGAGCTTCCAACGAGGCTTTAAGCCAAAGCCGTGGCAGGTGCAGAACGCCTAAAGGTCCTGCCACACCGGAACTGATAAGTGGCACAATGGTGCTCATAAGTTATTTCCTTTGGTTTGTTTGAAGAATTGGCCCGGTCAGTATAAAAAACGGCCCCTCGCGGTCAACGGGAATTTGACGGCGCATCTCTTTACGGGGACGATGCAGCATGCGCACGGAACCTCCCATCAGCTCGATCGCGCGGGAACCATTGGCGCCGGAACTCGCGCCGGCTTCCAGCAGTGCCCCGACCGAACTCGCGGTGGGCGGAATGACTTGCCAGCATTGCGTTCGCAGCGTGAACGACGCGTTGCAGAGCATTCCAGGCGTGGACCGCGCCATCGTCGATCTTGAAGCCGGTCGCGCGCGGGTTGTTTGGAAAAGCGGGGCAAACCCGAATTCAGCCGAGCTCGTTCGAGTTGTAACGGAAGCCGGCTACAAAGCTGAGCTGATTACCCAAAGTGACGGAACGGTGGACGGCCGGAAACCTAGGTCGTCATGGTCCCCACTGGCCGGCTGGCAATTCAATGTGATCTTCGGCGCGGCCGTGACGATTCCTTTGCTGGTCTGCGAATGGGTTTTCCGCGCGGGCATGGAGCGCTGGTACCATTGGCTTTCTTTCGTGTTAGTGCTCCCGTTGCAGATCGTGGGAGGCGCCCGGTTTTATCTTGGCGCTTGGCATCAGTTAAAAGCCCGCAGCGCCAACATGGATACGCTCGTGGCGCTCGGTTCGACCACCGCCTTTGTGTTTAGTGTTTGGGGTTTGTTCAGCCGGACGGAAGGCCATCTCTTTTTCATGGAATCCGCCGCGATTATCACGCTGATCAGTTTTGGCCATTGGCTCGAAGCCAAAGCGAGCCAGCGTGCCGCCGGCGCGTTGCGCGCCTTGTTGAACCTGGCGCCTCCAGTCGCTCGAAGACTCAACGCCCAACAACAAGAGGAAGAAATTCCCGTCAGCCAGCTGGTGATCGGTGACTTAATTTTGCTCAAACCGGGCGACCGCGTTCCGACGGATGCGGAAGTTTTTGAAGGCAGCTCCGCGGTCGATGAATCCATGCTCACGGGCGAATCGCTGCCGATCGATAAGTCGCCCAAGGACGCGGTCTATGCCGGAACCGTGAATCTAAACGGCCGTCTCGTCGCGCGCGTCACCGCGACAGGGGAACGCACCGCCTTGGCTCACATCATTGCGGTCGTCCAACGCGCGCAAACCAGCCGGGCCGATATTCAACGGCTCGGCGACCGGGTCAGCAGCGTCTTCGTGCCGGTGGTTGTTCTGTTCGCGCTGGCGATTGCGCTGGGCTGGTTCTTTTTACCAGCGCAAATGCGGCTCGTGTCAGATTGGGCCGCTTGGTTTCTCTGGCCTCCAACAATTCCCGCCGGGGCGATCGCCGCCGCTGTTTATGCCGCCGCTGCCATCTTAATCATCGCTTGTCCTTGCGCGATGGGATTGGCGACGCCCGCCGCCATCATGGCCGGAACCAACGCCGCTGCCGCCCGGGGCATTCTCATTCGCGATGGCTCAGCCCTGGAGAAAAGCGGGCGAATTACCGGCGTGATTTTTGACAAGACCGGCACTTTAACCGAAGCGAAATTGGTCGTGTCTGAACTTCGGGACCTGCGACCGCCCAGCACAGCCCACGCGCCACTGAAACAGATCGCCGCCTCGCTGGCCAATCCGTCCCATCACCCGCTCAGCCGGGCTGTCGCGCAACTGGATTCCGCTGCCGTTGCTGTAACTGATTGGCGAGAGCACCGCGGCGCAGGCGTCGAAGGCAAGCTGCCCTCCCGTGGCACAGCCGCGGCGGAAACATTTCGTCTCGGATCGATCCGTTGGCTGAATGAAAGCGGCGTCGATGTCAGTGCTGGAAATGAGTTCGCGCAACAATGGGCGGAGCAAGGCGCGTCGATTTTAGGATTATCGACAGGCGAGCAGTTAATCGGCGTGCTGGCGTTGCGGGATACTTTGAAAGCCTGCGCGTCCGAGGTGATTGCCCAACTGCAGAAGAGCCGCAAAAAGATTTATCTGCTCACGGGCGATAACCGCCGGACCGCAACAGCGATCGCGCGGCAGCTCGGCATTCCGAACGAGAATGTGTTTGCTGAGATTCGACCCGAACAAAAGGCCGACATCATTGCGCGGTTGCAGAAGCAGGGCGAGCGCATCGCGTTCGTCGGCGATGGAATTAATGACGCGCCAGCGCTGGAACAAGCGGATCTGGGTATCGCCGTCTCACGAGCGAGTGACGTGGCGCGGGAAGCGGCTGACATCATCCTCCTGAATTCGGACATTCATGCGATTCCCGAGGCGCTCGGCTTGGCCCAAGCCACGTTGCGAACCATCAAACAGAATCTCTTTTGGGCCTTTTTCTATAATGCGGCGGCCGTTCCATTGGCGGCGTTCGGTTTTTTGAGTCCGGTTCTCTCCGCTCTGGCGATGGGGATTTCAGACCTGTTGGTGATCGGGAACGCCCTGCGCCTGCGTTGGTGGAAGGGGCCAACCGCTCCCTAAAACAGGCAGCGCAAAAGTAATTCACTCTTTTGGCGCCGGCTTCGAAATCACAGCGGTGTTTGCTTCCACATGTCCCAGAAATGCGAGCAAATCAAAAATCTGTTTCCGCGTGAGCCCATTGAGCAGGCCCGCTGGCATTGGCGAAGCATCGGACAGCCGCCGCGTGGCGATGTTATCTTTCTGAATTTCCATCGCTGCTTCACCGGTCAACCCGCCGCGCAACACGAGCGTCTCATCGTCTTCCCGTTCCATCATGCCTGACACCTCCTCGCCATTTTTAAGAGTGATGCTCGTACTGCGGTATTTTTCGTCGATGGCCTTGGATGGATTCAAGATCGTATCCAACAGATCGCGAGGTCCAAACCGAGCGCCGACTGAGGTGAGGTCCGGCCCAACGGCGCCGCCATCGTTGCCGAACCGGTGGCACAGCACGCAACCCGCGTCATGGAAGGCCTGCTTCCCAGCCTCGATGGCCGGTTGAGCGGGCGCTTCCCTAAAATCGAAATCTTCTAATTTCCAATCGCGGACGAATGGGAGGGCGTTGTTCAGAGACCCGACCGTGGAGGCCGTGGCTTTGACCGGCTGAAGGATGCCAGCCAGCAGCGGATATTCCTCCGTTGTCAGCTGGGCCGCGGCTTGCTTTCGCACGGCGCTGATCGCTGCGTAATAATCCGAACCCCCTTGCTCTTGCTCAGCCCGTCGCAAGGCATCAAAGAAGACGCGGCGTTGCTCAATTGTCCAACCGTGCTCCACGGCCGCCAGGAACAGCGTGTAATGCAACAGGTCCGCAGTGTTTCGTGTTCTTGTGAGCAGGGCGGTAGTTTTGGCGACCACCTCGGGCGCGCGGAGGAACGTGAGCAGACGGCACAGCTCGCGGTTGGCCGCTTGGCCAGGCGCCGGATATAATTTTCTCAACTGATCGATCAGAGTTGAAGCCGTTTCCTTTTTCGGCAGGCCAAACCGGCCCAGGCGCAATGCGATCACCCGAAAGATCTCGAGTTGCTCAGCCTCCCGCGAGCAAGTCGGCATTAACTCTACGAGTCGCAGCAGCAACTCGTCTTGCATCTCCTTGCCGCTGACCCGTGCCACCGCGAGCAAAGCGGTGAGGGCGGTGCGCGGTTTTTTTTCGTTGAGCCCGCGCTGAAGCCAGAACTCAGGCGGTTGGCGCTCCAACGCGACACGCGCAGCATAACGAATCCATCGATCCGAGTGGCCGAGGTGCGGCCAGATTTCGTCGATCGTCCTCAGCGCTGATGCCACCGAGGTCAAGCCTGTTGGCAATGTTTCGAGATGGTGACGAAGAGCGCGGAGCGGCTCGCTTTGCTCGTCAATCTGCGTTAACTCAACCGCTGGTCGTTCGCGAGGAGGATCGCCGTAACTCACGCGGTACAGGCCGGACTTCGTGCCGCGTCCACCCGTGATGAAGTACATCGCGCCATCGGGTCCGAAGATAAAGTCGGTCACATTTAATGGACGCCCGCTCAGAAATGTTTCCACTGTGCCGCGATAGCTGGCGCCTTGGGAACGCAGGTGCACCGCCAGGATGCGGCCGTAGGCCCAGTCCGCGATGAAGAACGCGCGGCGGTACTTTTCCGGAAAACGGCTCGACGTGCCAAAGCCGACCCCAGTGGGTGAACCGACTCCCACATCGACGGCGGGTGGCAGGACGTCAGGCGCGTACGGGGGAAGGTTGGGCATGCTGCGCCGCCAGCCGTAATCCCCGCCAGGAACCAGGTGCAGCACTCGTGTGGGCAAATACCACGGCGCGCCAAGATCACGTTCCATGTCGGCGTCATAAGTGAACATTTCACCTGTCGGGTCGAAGGCGACGCCGAGCGGGTTGCGCAAACCGCCCGCGACAAGGCGGAAGAACGATCCGTCACGATCGGTTTGCAGAACGTGACCGAGTTGTGCAAACCGGCGCAGATCATGGCTCCGCTGCGGATCTCGAGCGGGCATGAGTTGGTCGTCCATCATCTGTTGCAGCGGCGAATTCGTGGCGAGGTTGGGCGGCAACACGACATCGTCACCGTGCACAAGATAGATGAAACCGTCTGGACCGAGCGTGAGATGATTGCGGCCGTGGCCAACCCCGCCTTCCGTGTGTAAGAGAAGCTTTTGTTCATCGAATTGGTCGTCGCCATCTGTGTCGCGCAAACGGTAAAAGCCTTTGCTGTTATTGGCGTTCACATAAAGACTGCCATACGCGTAAAGCAGCCCGCGGCATTCGAGCAGCGTGTCATTGATCAGTTCAACGCGCTGGACGGCCCCGTTTCCGAGCGTCATCCGGAGCAACCCGCGCTTCTCTCGCGCGACGGTGAGGCGTCCCTTCGGGTCGAAGGCGAGGGCGACCCAAGAGTCTTCGTCTGGTTGCGCGGAGCGGAGCAACTCGATCTGGAAGCCCGGCAGCACAGTGACGCTGTTCGGGTGAGTGGCCAGGTCCGCGTTGCGGGCCAGCATCCAACTGTTGTACGCGTCGGGAGATTTCGTGGCCTGGAACGGGTCACCCCATTTCTGCAAACCGGCCCTTCCGTGAGCCCAAGCGGGTTTCCAGCCGGCAAGAGGGAAAGCAGCTTCCATCCAACCGGGCGATTCTGTGCTGGAGACCAACCAGGAATTATCGGAGACAACCCAGCGTTGTTTGCCGTCCAGAAAAACGAGTTCCACCATCAATCGAAACGCTGCCTGGCCCGCTGGGTTGGCCACGCGCGCGGCGATGACGTTAGTCCCGGCCCGGATGAATGAGGTCACATCGACGCTGAGGGCTTGCGCGAAGCCTTTGACTTCCGCAACCCGAACGCCATTGACATGGATGTTGGCGCTCTGGTCCGCCGTGGCGAGCAGGACTGCTTTAATGAGGTTGGAAGAAACTTCAAAGGAACGACGGAACAAAGCGGTCTCGGGGTTCCGAGCTTCGGCCGAGGCAGAAATCCATTCGGCTTGATTTGGCAGAGCGTCTTCACTGACCACGGCGCGAAGCGGCAGCGAAACACACATCAAAACAAGAGCAGCGACACGCATATTCAGCGTTTCAAAGTTCAGGCGCTCCTCTCCCCAGCCCTCTCCTCCAAGTGTGGAGGAGAGGGAGAAGGCCGAGCTGGTGCATGCGTTAATTCAATGGCAGTGGGGATGAAGGGTGAGAGGGTTTGGATCATGGACGTGCGCATAGTTGTGCAACGATCTACCGCGCGAGTTGAACCGGCGAGCGTGAGCGTGTCAAGGCCTGGTCAGTTGCGAGTCCGATCGGTTGTTTGGAAAATCGTAGCCTCCTCACGTCGGCGGCTACAGTCAGCGGGCGCATTGTTCTATTTTCCAATCATGCTCTGAGGATTCCGTCTGGACTTCCCGGATTAGGACAGCTAGTTGTCAGGCCATATTTTGGGACAACGCGAATTCTCATGAGCAAGAGCACGATGCGAGCAGTCGGAGTCTTTCCTGGAAAAAAGGAGGTCGGTTTGGTCGAGCATCCGATCCCGCAAGTGAAGAGCGATCATGATGTCAAAGTCCGTTCTCTGGACGTGGGCATTTGCGGCACGGACAAGGAAATTTGCTCGTTTGTTTATGGTTCACCGCCGGAAGGCTCGGACTACTTGATCTTAGGCCACGAAAGTCTGGGCGAAGTCGTCGAGGTCGGCGCGGGTGTGTCGCAATTAAAACCGGGCGATCTGGTTGTTCCGTCTGTGCGCCGGCCGTGCGGTCATCATCAATGCCTGCCCTGCCGCGCGGATCTTCAGGACTTTTGTTCGACCGGCGATTTCACCGAACGCGGCATCAAAATGCGCCACGGGTTCATGACGGAGTATTATGTCGAAGACGACAAATACTTGACGTTTGTCCCGAGCGAACTGCGCGATATTGCAGTGCTGGTGGAACCGCTGACGATTGCGGAGAAAGCGCTCGCCCAAATCTGGGAGTTGCAGCGCCGGTTGCCGTGGACGAATCCGGCGAATCCTCCAGCCGCGCCGTACCGCGGTTTGCGCGCGGTGGTGCTTGGGGCTGGCCCAGTCGGCATCCTCGGCACCATGGCGCTGCTGGCGCGCGGGTTCGAAACGATTGTTTATTCACGTTCAGCGGCGCCGAATCCAAAATCGGAACTCGTGGAATCGCTCGGAGCTCGGTACATCTCCTCGCTGAAAGTGACGCCGAAGCAATTGGCCGAGCAGATCGGGAATATCGACTTGGTTTACGAAGCGATCGGAGTGGCGAAAGTTTCTTTTGAAGTGCTGGAAGAGTTGGGCATGAACGGGATTTTCGTGTTCACCGGCATTCCCGCGCCGCGGCCCGGCATCGATATCAACGCGGACATTCTCATGCGCAATCTCGTTTTGAAAAACCAACTCGTGCTCGGGACGGTCAACGCTGACCCGGCCGCGTTTGAAGGTTCAATTCGGGATCTTGGCGCATTCAAGCAGCGGTGGCCTGACGAACTGCGGGGTTTAATCAGCGGCCGCTACTCGATTGCTTGCTACGAGGAACTCTTGATGGGGGACCGAACCGGAATCAAAAACGTGATCGCGATGGATTGACTCGCTCGATCAGACCCGTGCGTATGATAAAGGATTGGATTGATATTTCCGTCACGATCAGTTCTGGCATGGTCCATTGGCCGGACAACCCCGAAGTCCGCGTCGAGCGCATGCTCGATATGGAAAAAGGAGCTGTCTGCAATGTCTCGACCTTGTCGCTCGGATCGCACACCGGCACGCACATGGATGCTCCGCTTCACTTCATCCGCGACGGCCAGGGCCTCGACGCGATGCCGCTGGAGGCGACGATTGGACCCGCGCGCGTTTTGCCAATCCGCGACCGTGAATCGATCAAAGTTCGCGAGTTGGAACCGCAGCGCATTCGCAAAGGCGAACGGATTCTATTCCGAACGCGAAACTCACGCCGGCCTTGGGCGCGGGAACCCTTCGATGAAGATTTCGTTTACATCTCGAAAGAAGCCGCCGCCTTTTTGGCCGAGCGCGAAATCCGCGCCGTCGGCGTCGATTATCTCTCGGTGGGCGGCTACAAAAAGGATGGCGTCGAAACGCACCAGGCGCTGCTTGGCGCAGGGATCTGGATTATCGAAGGACTCGATCTTGGGCGGATCAAACCCGGGCGTTACGAATTGCTCTGCTTGCCCATGAAAGTTCTGAAGAGCGACGGCGCGCCTGCCCGCGCCTTGTTGCGACCCCGTCTTCAGTAATCTCATGCCTTCAGGCTGAACCTTCGCGTTCGTCCGGATAAACCTTCAAGGCAGTTTCAGGGCAGCTCCCGATTTCAGGAGCGCGGCGATCATGGTAGCCGTGTTGTCGACGATTGCTTATGCCGAAAGTCGCCATCACCCAAAGGGAGAGCATTGCGGAAGGAATCGAGGAAGCGCTGAATCACCTGGACCTCAAGCCAATCCTCGAAAACAAAATCGTCGCGGTCAAACCGAACGACACGTGGGCTTCAGCGGATGACATCACCGCCGTGACGCAGCCGGACACGCTTCGCGCGATGCTCCGTTACCTCAAAAAGTTCCGGCCGAAATACATTGTCGTCTCCGGAGGAGCGGGCGCAGCGCAGACGGACGAAGTCTTCCGGTTGGCGAAGCTGATGGAGGTGGTCAAGGAAGAGAAGGTCGAGTTCTTTGACCACAATCGGCCGCCGTTCACGGAAGTGAAGCTGCAGTATGCTGCTGACAAGGAGGTGTCCGGGCCGCAGCAGTCGATCATGGTGAACCCGCGCGTGCTCGAATACGAAACGTTGATTTCGCTGAGCCAGTTGAAAGTTCACGAAACCGCCACCGTCACGCTGGCGTTGAAGAATATCGCCATGTCCTTCCCCGCGGCTGATTACTACGGCCATCCGCGCAGCGAACAAAAACATCAAAATAGTTTTTTTGCGGACATGCACTCGTTCATCGCCGCCATGGCGAAACGTTTTCCGGTTCACCTGGCCGTGACCGTCGGACATCCAGCCATGGTCGGGTTGGGCCCGATTGGTGGGCATGTCGTCGAAACGGGAATGGTTATCGCCAGCACCGACCCTTTAGCCGCGGATGCGGTGGGCGCGATGTTGCTTGGCTTTTCCACGCAAGCTGTCCGGCATTTGTGGGAAGCGGAACGGCTGGGCGTCGGCGTGGCGGATCTGGAAAAAATCGATTTTCCCGGGCTCAACATGGCGAAAGCCTTCGCCGCATTCACCAAAGCGGTTTACGGGAAGAGCCTGAGCTTGGAACACGCCTGAGGACATTCAACCGCGCGGCGAGAGAGTCGCTGAAGAGATTTGTGGGGAAGGGGAACACTGCTGAAGGTGAGGCGGGTTTTGGGAACACACGGATTAACCCAAAACCCGCCCTCTCTTCACTCGAAGAAAAGAGAGTTCAAGAGCAGCCGAGGGCTGCCCTCGGAACGACCCTTATTGGCCGAGCAAAGTATTTATCTTGGCCGTCGCCACCTGCAGCAAATACTGCGCGTATTTGGTGTTGTGGATCCCATTGCTGAGGTCGTGCGCGACCATGTACAAGTTCCATCGCGCTTGCTTCACCTCATCTGGAATGGTCGCTTGTTCTGCGCTGCTCGGCCCGACCACCGTCGCGCTGCCGCTGGGATTTGATAGCTCCCCAGGCGAGGTATACTCCCAAGCCAGCGCGCCGTACTTCGTCCGAATCGCGTCGGGCGCTCGGCTCGTCGCCCATTGATCCAGCAAGGCTTTCACGGTGGCAATTCGTTGTTTCGTGTCTGCCTGCGTGTTGGCCAAGCGAGTCTCAGAATCGTCGTGACATTTCGCGCAGGCTTCGATGCTGGGCGAACTGAAGGTGTGCCCCATCACGTTTGGAGTCGTTTCGGTTGGAGTCTCCACCGTTTTCTTGAACATGTGGCAGACGGTGCATTGCCCGCTTTCATCGCGATGCTTGGATTGCGGCGGCGTGGTTCCGTCTTCAACCCCATTGTCGCCGATGAGCATGTTGTACTGTTGGGAGTGATGTGGAGGCCGCCCGCCGTCCTTCCAAGTGCCGCCGCGCGAGTTATGGCACTGGCCGCAAATACTCACGCTCGCGTTGTACTGCGCCTTGAAGTTGGTGTTCGTGCTAGTGCTGTAGGAGAACGGAATGAGCGACGAGGTCGGGTTGCGAAGCTGTGAACCGTTAGCCGTCGCGCTGTGAGGGTCATGGCAAACGACGCAGGTGATGCCGGTGTTCGCGGCTTCGTCCCCGGTCGGCAGCGATTTGTTCAAGAGCATGGACAAACGAGCGGACCCAGAGTGGCACGGGCCGCACGCTTGGATCCGAGCTGGGCCGATCGTGCGAAAATATTCCGCTACATGATCAGCTACTTTCGAATGACCTGCGGTTTCCCATTCCTCATAAGTGGGGTGGTGCGCGTCCGAGTGGCAACCCCCGCACAGATTCGCGGAGAGCGTGTTCACCGGCCGAACAGCGAGGTCGTCCGGGTTTTCGGCATGCTTGGCCCCGGGCCCATGGCAATTCTCGCACTGGACGTGAGCGAATGCGGGCGTGGCAGTCTCGTCCTTGAAGCCGGTCGGCAATCCCGCCCCAACCGTATGGCATTGGAGGCACGCCGGATTTTTATCCATGCTGATATTCTTCAGCAGTTCCAGCGCTGAGCCGTGGCCGGTTTTCGCCCAGCTTTTATATTTGCTGGAATGGCACTGGCCGCATGTTTCTGCGCCGGCAAATTCCGGAGAGGGTCCTGAGATGCGGAAGAATCCTTGCTGCGAATCGAGAGGCGTCAATACGTTCATGACGGTCGGAATGGTCGGAACGCTCTTCCAAGAATCTCCAGTTCCCAAGGAGGGGCACCATTGCAGTTCGTACGGTCCGGCGAAGCCGGTCCAATCCACTTTGACTTGGTTGTTCGTCGTCCTTTGGACGCTGGTGATAACAGGAAGGGGCAAAATGCCGCCCGGGGAGCGTAACGGGACATCAGGTTTCCACAGCGTTTGGGCGGGCGCGGACCCGGCGGCGAGAAGGCTCAGGCAAATCAGAGCCAGCCGCGCCGAGAACGCTCGACCCAAAGCCGAATTCGGCAGCCCATCAGGCAGCAACTTCGACCTATTCATAGGGAGGATCTCCATTTCTTTTTCAGGTAAATGTTCAAGGGAACCACCAGCGAGGCACCCACCCCGCCGGCTGGGCCGGACAGTCAAGCTGCCGGACCGTCCATACCGATCGATCTGGAAAAGCACTGGAGCTGGCCTGGCGTTGGGGAAGTTCAACCGTCCATTGGCGGAAGGAAGTTGGCAGGCAATGCGCCAAAAAACAGTTGAAGGACGAATTAGCTGATTTGAAATATAAACAGTTCTAAATCAGAACTCCTTCTTTCCGTCAGGTCCGCTCGTTCGTTCCAACCGAACTTTGCCCTCGAAGTTTCCGGTGGATTTCAGCCCGCCCTCGCGCCACAATAACCCGGCTGTTCACCTGACCGATTTAACCATGAGATCTTTTGCGAGCTGCCGACGTGCGTTCGGCGCCGGTCCGCCCAAACTGATTGCGGCAACGTTTTCACGCTTCGGCCGCGGTTTGGCCCTGTGCGGATTGGGTGTTCTGTTCGCCGCGCCTGTGCTCGCCGCCAGTTCAGCCCCCGCGCGGCCATTGATTGATTTCGACCGGGAAGTGCGGCCCATTCTCTCTGACAATTGTTACGAGTGTCACGGACCGGACGAACGAGCGCGCAAGGCGAAGCTGCGTTTGGACACGAAGGATGGGGCTTTTCGCGTGAAGGATGGCAAAGCGGTCATTGTTCCAGGACGCGGCCTCGAGAGCGAACTCGTGAAACGAATCACGAGCAAAGATCCTGACGAAGTGATGCCGCCTCCGGATTCCCGGCACAAGCTATCCGGGAAACAAGTCGAACTGCTCAGGCAATGGATCGATCAGGGCGCAAAGTGGGCGGGGCACTGGGCGTTTCAACCGATCCATGCTCCCGCTCTTCCCGCGGTGAAGCATGCGGAGTGGGCGAGAAATGAGATCGATCGGTTTATTTTGGCGCGCTTGGAAACTGAGGGACTCGTGCCCTCAGCCGCGGCGGATCGCGAGCGATTAATCCGGCGCGTGACCCTCGATCTGACAGGCCTTCCTCCGACGATCCATGAAATCGATGACTTCCGCGCGGACACATCCTCGAACGCGTTCGAAAAGGTAGTGGACCGTTTGCTGCGATCGCCGCGGTATGGGGAACGCGTGGCGACGCCGTGGCTTGATCTCGCCCGTTATTCGGATACGTACGGTTATCAATTGGACGCGCCAAGGCCGATGTGGCCGTATCGCGATTGGGTGATTAAAGCTTTCAATGAGAATCTTCCTTTTGATCAGTTCGTCACCTGGCAATTGGCCGGCGATCTCTTGCCTCACCCCACGCGAGAGCAGCGGCTGGCCACTGCGTTCAATCGGCTCCACCTGCAAAACGAGGAAGGCGGGATAATCGAAGAAGAGTTTCGAGTCGCTTACGTGGACGATCGGGTCGACACATTCGGAACCGCGTTCCTGGGGCTGACGTTGCAATGCGCTCACTGCCACGATCACAAATTTGACCCGATCTCGACGCGAGATTTCTATTCGCTGTTCGCCTTCTTCCAAAACATCGATGAAGCGGGCCAGAACCCTTACACCGGCTTCGTGCGCTACACGCCGACGCCATCGATGTTGTTGCCGGATGACGCAACCGAAAAGCGGCTGGCGAAATTGTCCGAACAAATTGCGCTGAAAGAGAAACAGGCCGCCGCTCTGCCGGAATCTGCCCGAGGCGCTTTCTCCGAATGGCTCGCCTCGAAACCGAGCGCGCCTGCTGTTCCGGGATTGGTCGCGGCGTTTTCGTTTGACGAACTCAAGGAGAACAAAGCCAGCAACAGCGTCGATGCCGCCAAGCCGGCCCACGCGCATGAAGGGCCGAAGCTCGTTCCGGGGAAGGTTGGTCAAGCTGCCGAATTGAACGGCGAAAGCGGCTTCACGTTTCCCGGCGTCGGCCACTTTACGCGAACGGATCCGTTTACATTCGCGCTCTGGATTCAAGCGCCGGTTCGAGCTGCGCGCGCGGTCATTCTGCACCACAGCAAAGCGCCCGTGGACGCTGGCAGCCGCGGGTACGAATTGCTGATCGAGGAGGGGCATCTCGCCGTCGGCATTCATCATCAATGGCCGGGCAATTCCATCAAGCTGCGCGCGAGGGAACCGCTGCGCACCAACGAGTGGGTTCATGTTGCCTTCAGTTACGATGGTTCGAGCCACGCGTCTGGTCTTCGCCTCTTTCTCAATGGAAGGCCGGCTGAAGTCGAGGTCATCCGCGATCATTTGTGGAAGGACATTACCTATGATGGCGGCGAACCCGAGCTGGCCGCCGGCTTTCGATTTCGCGATGCCGGGTTTAAGGAAGGGAAAATTGACGACTTGCGAATCTTTAATCGGGCGCTGACGCCAATCGAAGTTGCGGACGTCGCTGGCCTGGACGTATTGCGCGCGGCTTGGGCGGCGAAGACGTGCACTTCCGAGCAGCGCCAGCAGTTGCTTGAATATTATGTCGCCAGCCAATACCCGCCCGCGCAGCAATTCCAAACGGAACTGCTCGCTCTGCGGCGCGAGCAAAACGCGCTGGTGAATCCGATTCCGGAAATCATGGTCATGGAGGAACTGCCGCGGCCCAAGCCGGCTTACGTGCTCAAGCGCGGCGCTTACGACGCACACGGCGATGAAGTTTTTGCGGACACGCCAGCTGAGCTGCCGAAGTTTCCGGAGAATGCGCCGAGGAACCGGCTGGGATTGGCCCGCTGGCTGAGTTCGCCGGAGAACCCGCTTCTCGCGCGGGTGACGGTGAATCGTGCGTGGCAGATGATGTTTGGCAAAGGTCTGGTCGAAACCAGCGACAATTTTGGCGCTCAAGGAGCGGCGCCAACGCATCCGGAACTGTTGGACTGGCTGGCGGAAGATTTCCGGAATTCAGGATGGAACTACAAACGGTTGCTGAAAAACATCGCGATGTCAGCAACGTATCAACAGTCGTCCAAAACATCCCCGGAGATGATCGCGGCGGACCCGGAAAACAAATGGCTGGGCAGAGCGCCAGCGCGCCGGCTCACCGCTGAAATGCTGCGCGATCAAGCGCTGGCTGCGAGCGGATTGCTGGTGGAACAGGTGGGCGGCCCGAGCGTGCGCCCGTACCAGCCGCCGGGCTTGTGGGAAATCGCGATGAACAATCCGCATTACGACCAGGGCCATGGCGATGACCTGCATCGCCGCAGCCTTTACACGTTTTGGAAACGGACGGTGCCGCCCCCGTCCTTGATCGCGTTCGACGCTCCCGAACGCAATGTTTGCGTAGTGCGCCGGCAGACCACGAGCACGCCGTTGCAGGGGCTGGCGCTGTTGAATGATGTGCAATTGACCGAAGCAGCCCGCCAGATCAGCGAGCGAATGCTCAAGGAAGGCGGAGATTCTCTCGACGAACAAATCCGCTGGGTTTTTCGCCTGATCACTTCGCGCCATCCGAGCTCCGGGGAAATGGCGATCTTAAAATCGCTTTATCTCGAGCAGCGCGATGGATTCGTGGCGGACCAGCAAAGCGCGGCGAAACTTTTGGCCGTTGGCGAGGCTGCGAACGATCCTACTCTTTCGCCGGTGGAGCTTGCGGCCGGCGCCATCCTGGCCGAGGCTTTGCTAAACCACGATGAAGCTTTGATGCGCCGCTGAACGCTATTGTTGCCTAAAGTTGCATGACCCCTCACCTTTCATTCCTCTCCCCGTGCTGTGAATCGCACAATTTGCACCAGCACGGGGAGAGGATACAGGAGAGGGGCAATGCTCATTCAAAATGAAGGATGCACCTGTACGGTAAAGCTGCCTTTTCTGTAATGAGCATGCGCGTCTCCCATGCATCCGAGCTGATTTTTATGCAACATTGGGATAAACGCTCTTTATGAATTGCACGCACGTCAATTTTCAAATGAACCGCCGGGATTTCTTCGGCCGGTTCGCCTTTGGGCTGGGCGGCGCGGCGTTGTTCAGCTTGCTGCGCGGTGAGTGCGCCGCGGCGACGAATCCTTTCCAGGGCATCCTGGCCGCTCCGCAAATCCCAGCGCGGGCCAAGCGCATCATTTATCTCTTCATGGCGGGCGGGCCGTCGCAGTTGGATCTATTCGATTACAAACCGGTCTTGAATCAGCGCAACGGCGAGGATCTGCCTTCGAGCGTGCGCATGGGCCAGCGCTTGACCGGAATGACAGGCTTCCAAGCGAGGCTGCCGATGGCCGGCTCGGTCTTTAAATTCGCGCAACACGGGCAAAGCGGGGCCTGGATCAGCGAGTTGCTGCCGTGGACCGCGCAGATTGCTGACGAACTCTGCTTTATCAAATCGGCGCAAACCGAGGCGATCAACCATGATCCCGCCATCACGTTTTTTCAAACGGGCGCGCAGTTGGCCGGGCGGCCGAGCATCGGAGCTTGGGTGAGCTACGGGCTGGGCAGCTCGAATGCGAACCTTCCAGCGTTTGTCGTCCTCATCTCGAAAGACCGGATTGATCAGCCGCTTTATGCCAGGTTGTGGGGAAATGCTTTTCTTCCGAGCATTCATCAAGGTGTCCAGTTCCGAAGCGGCAAAGACGCTGTCCTCTATTTGCAAAACCCCGAGGGCGTGTCGGCGTCGAGCCGGCGAAAAATGCTGAACCGGCTGGCCGAACTGCAAACGCTCCAATTCCAGGATTTGGGCGATGCGGAGATCAACCAACGCGTCGCTCAATACGAGATGGCTTACCGGATGCAAACGAGCGTGCCGGAAGTGATGGATGTTTCGAAGGAGCCAGAGAGCGTGTTCGAGCTGTACGGACCCGAGGCGAAAAGCCCGGGGACATTCGCTGCGAATTGTCTTTTGGCGCGGCGGCTGGCTGAACGGGACGTGCGTTTCATTCAGCTTTATCATCCGGGCTGGGATCATCACAGCGGATTGCCCAAGGGGATTCAGCGGCAGTGCAAGGACGTGGACCGCGGGTGTTATGCGCTGATCAACGATCTGAAAGGGCGCGGCTTGCTCGAGGACACGCTGGTGGTTTGGGGAGGCGAATTCGGCCGCACGAACTATTCGCAGGGCAAGCTGACCAAAGACGATTACGGGCGGGATCATCATCCGCGTTGTTTTACCGTTTGGATGGCTGGGGCAGGGATTAAACCCGGCGTGACTTACGGCGCGACGGATGAATTTGGCTACAATGTCGCTGACAATCCCGTGCACGTGCACGATTTGCAGGCGACCATTCTCCAGCAACTGGGGATCGATCACACGAAACTGACTTTTCGGTTTCAAGGGCGTGATTTTCGGCTGACGGATATTGCCGGCGAGGTGTTGAAGGAGATTGCCAGCTGAGGGCGCCGCGGTTCGGTCGGCGAGCTGGCTCGAGAGGACCCTTACCCCTGAGTAAATCCATCCGTCCATTGCCCAAAACCAAATCAGGGGGAACCCTGATAGCAGTTCCGACAGAGCGTGGCAAAGTAGGAAGCCATGCAAACTAGAACCGCTCCAAACAAGGTTGCTCAGAACTCATCGAAACCATCGACTGTCGGGAAATCGTCCAAGCCGAAAACGTCAGCCCCGTCAGACGAGAACAAGCTCCGAAATGGCAGCCTGCCCGAAACCGGCAAAGCACATCCGGCTTCCGCTGCATCTGATGGAAGTTCGGGGACGCGCCGCGTTCGCCTCGTGTTGACGCAGCCAAATGCCAAAGAAGTTTTCGTGGCGGGCAGTTTCAACGATTGGCAGCCGCGCGCGACTCCGCTATCCCGGTCCGTGGATGGTCCTTGGGCGGCGGAACTGCGCCTGAAACCGGGCGAGTACGAATATCGGTTTATCGTGGATGGCGAATGGGTGGAAGATCCGGCCGCCGAACAGCAGGTTTCCAACTCGTTCGGGTCGCACAATTCGGTTCTGCGAGTGAACCGATAAACGGCGCCTCTCGATAGCTCAGATTTCCCAGTCAGGTTCTCGCTGGCGGTTTTTCTGGAAACAGCGAGCGTTGTTGCGGCTTCGGCCCGGAAAGGAGAAGGTATGGCCATCACTCTCCTATGCCCAACGCACTCCTCCTCGGCCTTCTGGTTAGCTTCGCGTCGCTGGTTTCCACGAGCGCGGCGCTCCGTCTCAAGGTAAGCGACAGCCATCGATTCATCATTGACGACGGAGGCCGGCCTTTTTTTTATTTGGGCGACACGGCCTGGGAGCTCTTTCATCGGCTGAATCGCGCGGAAGCGGATTTGTATCTGAAGGACCGAGCCGCGAAAGGATTCACTGTAATTCAAGCCGTGGCGATTGCGGAATTGGACGGGCACACCGATCCGAATCCGTACGGCCATTTGCCGCTCATTGATCTCGATCCGGGCCGGCCAGCGGTGAAGGATGGGCCGGAAAACGATTATTGGGATCACGTGGACTGGGTCATTGATAAAGCCAACGAACTGGGATTGATCATTGGTTTCCTGCCCACGTGGGGCCGGTACTGGCACGACAAAGTCAAAGAAGGGAAACCGCTTTTCAATCCAGATAACGCGGCGGCTTACGGTGAATGGCTCGGAGCGCGTTACAAGGACAAAGACATCATCTGGATCCTTGGGGGTGATCGCGGCGTGGATACCGATGAACAGAAAGCAGTCATTCGCGCCATGGCCATGGGGTTGCGCAAAGGAGATGGCGGAACCCACCTGATCACCTTTCATCCGCCTGGTGGCAATGGCTCATCCAGCTGGTTCCAGAACGATGATTGGCTAGACCTCAATATGCGGCAGAACGGCCATCAAGCCGAGTTCACTGGCCGATACGATCAGACACGTTCTGATTACGAGCGCACGCCCGTGAAGCCGGTGATTGATGGCGAGCCGATTTACGAGGATCACCCTGTCTCGTTTAATCCCGATCGGCTTGGCCATAGCGTCGCCGCGGATGTGCGGCGCCCGCTCTATTGGGACCTGTTCAGCGGCGCGTGCGGTCATACGTACGGGCATCATTCCGTTTGGCAAATGTTCGATCCGGCCCGGGGCAAACCGATCAATCGGCCGCTCATGCCCTGGTTCGAGGCGATTCATCAGCCCGGCGCGGGACAAATGCAATTTGGGCGGCGGTTGATCGAATCGCGTCCGTTTCTGAGGCGGATTCCGGATGACTCGTTGATCGTCACGGACCGGGTGGCGAGTTCCATTCCTGGAGCCGGCACGCGACGATACGCCGCGACCCGCGACGAGGAAGGAAGCTACGCGATGATTTATGCGCCAGTGGGCCGGCCGTTCAAGGTGCGCATGGAAAAAATCAGGGCGTCCAGAGTGAAGGCGTGGTGGTTCAATCCGCGTGATGGGACCGCACGGCTGATCTCCGAATTCTCTAATATCGGCGAACGCATGTTTACGCCGCCGAATCCCGGGGAGTTGCTGGATTGGGTGCTGGTGCTGGATGACGTCTCCAAGAATTATCCAGCCCCTGGTTTGAAGTAAGGCCTCAGGATGAATCCCGCCAAAGCTTTACCAAAAAAGGAACAGCCTGCAGGGACACGCTGAACCAACGTGCGCCATGGTTGCTTCAAGCAAGTCCCACTGGGTTTTCATTTCGCGAACAAACCTTTTGCGGGGCGCTGCCTTGGGCGTCCCTGCGATGGTTTTGGCCGTGTCCATATGGGTTTGTCCCGCACGCGCTGGCCAAGGGATGAGCGGCGTAATCGCCGCGCCATTGACCGAGTCGGCCTCGGACACCGTCGCTGCCGAACTGTCCGCCAATTCGCGCGAGGTGGTCCGATTGGCGCAGTCGGGGGTCGAGGAGGAAGTCTTGCTCGCTTACGTCGAGTCAGTCTCGAGCCCGTTTAGTGTTTCTGCTGACGACATTATTTTTTTAAAAGACCTGGGAATTTCCGGAACAGTGATTTCCGAAATGCTCCGGCATGACACGTCGTTGCGGGAACAAGCTGGCCCGCCCGCAACAACTGCCGGGACCAATCAATTCGTTTACGATCAAAAATTATTTCCGGGTTCGACGAAACCGCCCGAGGCGGCGTTGACGCCGGCCATTCCAACGCCGGTTTATGTGACGAACGCCCCGGCGCCCGTCGTCACGTTTTACGAGCCGCTCCAGCCCTATGGTAATTGGATCGAATTGGAAGGATACGGCTGGGGCTGGCAGCCGCACGCGGTGGTGATCGAACGGGAATGGCAACCATACTGCCATGGCGGGCATTGGATTGACACCGATGCGGGATGGTACTGGCAATCGGATTACAGCTGGGGATGGATGGTCTTTCATTACGGGCGCTGGCGCCGCCACGCGCGCTGGGGTTGGGTCTGGTTTCCGGATTTAGTCTGGGGGCCAGCCTGGGTGACCTGGAGATATTCCGGCAGCCATTTCGGCTGGGCCCCTTTGCCTCCCGGAGCGCATTTTGTGGCCGGCGAGGGTTTTCGGTTCCACAACGCGCGCGTCGGAATCGGCTTCGATTTTGGACTTGGTCCGGATGTCTTCACATTTGTCGAGCTCGGCCATTTTGCCGACCGGCATCCGCATCTGCACCGGGTGCCCGGCCCACGAGTGAGGGAGGTCTACAATCAGACGACAATCGTGAACAACTATTTCGTCGGGAGGAACAACACCATCGTCAATGGCGGCATTTCAGCGGAGCGGCTGCCAGCCGCGACTCGGAATCAAATCCGAAAGGTTGAGATTCATGATCAGGTTGACGCGCGCCCGTCAGGATCAAGGCTCGAGCGGGTGGAGCGGAGCGGTTCCTCTCTCGTAATCGAGCGGCCGAAGTTGCCTCAAGCTCGACCGGTCCAAAAGGTCGTCGCTCAAAAGGTCGATGACCAGCACCCGCCCGTCAGAACCCCTGTCAGCCGGGTGACTCCACCAAGGACGACTGCGCCAAAAGAAATGACCCGTCCGGAAATGGGTAGACCCGCTCAACGGCCTTCCTCGACCTATGAACGGCCGGCGCCTGCGCCTCCGCGAACCGAGCTCCCAGCGGCTCTTCCGGGAGGAGCCGCACGGCAGCCCGCCAAAATGCCGAGTTCACCCCCTTCATCGGCTGCGCCGCGTTCAGCGCCCGCTGGAACTCCACCTTCGGCCGTGAACCGGCCACCGGTTCAAACTCCGCTCCCTCGAAAAGAATGGATTTACAGGGCGCCCGCGCCCCTCAAACCGGAGTACTCTCCGCCCCGTTCGTCACCCAGCCGGGCGCTCCCCAGCCCGCCGGTTTTTAAGCCACAGCAAAGAGGTTCCCGCTCACCAGCCGTTCGTGAAGAAAAATAGGGTTCGTCGCTGCACGGTTTCGAGCGGGCTGCGTTCGGTTCTGGCTTTCGGCTTTCCACGGGAGAGCGACGAATCTTCGACGATGACGAAATCTCGCAGTTCCTGAATTCCCCGATCGTCTTCCATAACCCGTTGTGCTTCGGCGCTGCGAGGCGTTCGCGGTGAATGGCACGCTTGCTGATCTACATTCGGCGTTGGTTCTCTTTTCGCGATCGACAATTTCAAGACCTGCCAATCACATGAAGAAGCAATCACATTTCAGCTTACAGTTCGGCTCCAGGCGTGGTGGCCCCGTAACAAGCACTGCCATTCTTTTGGCGATGCCTCCCGCGGCGCCGGCTGCGCCCGAGTCCATCCAGAACTCACCTGAGCCAACCGAGGAGATCGAGCCTTCACTCCGAACTGGCGATACCCCCTTCCACTTGTACCTTCGCGAAATCGGCCAAATCAGCCTGCTGACTCCCGACGAAGAAGTTTCTTTGGCTCAACGGATCAAAAGGGGCGACAAGAAAGCGCGCGAGCACATGATTAAAGCCAATCTTCGATTGGTCGTCAAAATCGCCCGCGATTACGAGGACCTCGGATTACCGCTGCTCGACCTGATTAACGAAGGGAACATCGGTTTGATGAAATCGGTCGAACGGTACGATCCGAAGAAGGGGGCGAAGCTCTCGACCTATGCGGCGTGGTGGATCAAACAATCGATCAAGCGGGCGCTCGCCAATCAATCCAAAACCATCCGCCTGCCCGTGCACGTGGTGGATCAGTTGCGCCAACTCCGCCGCGCCGAAGTCAACCTCCACCAGGAATTGGGCCGCGACCCAACGGACGAAGAATTAGCCGACAGCCTCAGCATGCGTCTTCGACGTGTCCGGCAGCTCCGCAGCGCGGGCATTCGGCCGACTTCTTTGGACGCTCCGGTTGGGGATGAAGATAGCCAGTCCATTTCTGACATTACACCGGATGAACGTGCCGAGAACCCTTATGAGGAGCTCGAAGAGAAAACAAACGGCCAGCTCTTGCGGCAAGTGTTGGAAACGCTCACGTCCCGGGAAGCGGAGATCCTGCGCGACCGTTTTGGACTCGATGGCGAAAATGAAAAGACCTTCGACGAGCTGGGGACTAAATACGGCCTGACTCGCGAACGTGTCCGCCAAATCCAGGAACTGGCTCTCAAGAGATTGCGCCGCACTATCCAAAAGCTTGAGTGGTCTCCCATCGCCGCCTGAGCTGGACACGGTTTATTTTCGAGCCAAGGCCAGAGTCACGCGATTGAGGAACCACAAGGTTTACGAAGTGTTTGCCAAATAGAAGGGCGAAGCATCGTCTTTCTCGAATTCTATTTAGGAAGATCGCCGTTAAACAAACAAGAAGGAGATCTGCCAATGAAAACGCTAAACGAGAGACTTCGAGAGCACCGCTTTTTGAAAGGCATGCCTTTGCCCCACGTGCAAATCGCTTCTTGCGGGGCAACGTTCCGGCACTTCACTCCCGGCCTGATGCTGATGCACGAGGGCGAACCGGCGGAATCGCTTTACCTCATCGAGACCGGCCGCATCGCTCTGCAAGCGCACGAGCCAGGCAACGGCACAATTGAAATTGAACAACTCGGCTCGGGTGATGTTCTTGGATGGTCCTGGTTATTTCCGCCATTTGTCTGGCATTTTCAAGCCGAGATCCTCGTCCCGACTGAGGTCATTCGCTTGAATGGCGCACACCTGCTGGTGATGGCAGAACGAAACAAAGAATTCGGCTACGAGCTGATGAAGCGGGTATCCCACATCTTGATTCATCGCCTCGAGGCAACTCGGAAACGGTTGTTTCTGGAAAGCTGCAAAAGCAAAACCGATTCTGCTGCGCGCGAACTGGCCCACGCCTAGTGAATCCCGCCGGACGGCCTCCTGCGTCCAAACCGCGCCCGGTTATACCCGGACCGCGCGTTGAACGGCCGTGTTTTTACTGACGAACCCGATCTTGTCTTGGGCGTTTCCGAAGTGGAGACTGGTCCTGTCGTCATTCTGAGCGGCCTAACAACAACCCTTCGAGCTGCTCTGCGCCATGATCGTTGATGAATCACGCGTCCGAGATGCAATCCGCCGGTCCGGTCCGCTGGCCGCTTTCCGTGAGCTCATCGCGGAAAACAATGCGGTCATCCGCAGCGCCGAGCTGGGCAATGGCCGGGTGATCGCCGCGGCCCGCACGGCCATCTACACCGCGCTGGTCAACGATTGGGCCGAGGCGCAACAGCGCGCCTGCAACTACGACAAACCGTTCGCCGTCGTCGCTCTGGGCGGGACTGGCCGCGCTGAGATGTCCCCTTTTTCAGACAACGATTTCGCCTTTCTTTTCGATGACGCCATCGAGGGGAATCCGTTCCTGCTCGAACTCCAGCGTCAGGTGCTGCACTCGACTGAATTCGAACGCCGCTGCGGTTTCGCTTGCCTGGCGCTTCCTTTCAGCCTCGATGACGTGCCGAATCTCGCGGACAAACAACTCAACTCCTTCCTCGACATGCGGCCGGTCTATGATCCGCACGGCCTGGCGGACGTGTTCCGCGAGCGGATTCGCGCGACCTTCGACCCGTTCGAACATTTCCTGCACGTGCGCAGTTTTTGGAAGGATCGATGGGAAAAGGCGGCGGGCGAAAGCGAACGGCTGGACCGTTTCGACATCAAGAATGAAGGGTTGCGCGTGTTCCTGGCGGGTGTGTGGACGCTCGCTGGAAAACGTTTTGTTCACTCGCACGAGATTTACCGGGCGCTCGAAGATCCGCGTGACCTTGCCGCGTACGACTTCCTGATGCGCATTCGGGCGTTCGTTCACTTGCGCCGCGCGGGAGAAAAAAGGCCCGGCGCCGGAGGCAATCATCCCGAGGACGTGCTTGGCTTCGAGGACTTCATTTCCTTTGGCGAATTGCTCGGGCCGGAGGCAGATGAACGCGCGCGGTTCGAGTTTGCGAACGACGTTCGCGCGCGATTGCTCTCGGCGCGACGGCGGGTGGCGCATTTTGCCAAAGGGGTCATCGAGCGGGAGCTGAAGGATGGCCGCGAGGTCAGCCCTGGCAGTCCCATCGTGTATGGCGTCGGCGGCCTGAGCCACAGAACGGCGCGCCAAAATGAGTCATCGCGCGAGAAGAGCCGTGCCGCGCTCTCGTTGCTGCTCGCCTCGCAGCGCTACGGCGTGGCGATCGATCCAGGTGAATTGCAGACAACTTTCCGCAACGCTGGCGACTGGCTCGAGCGCGTGCCTGAGTTGTCGGCGCTTTTTTACGAGCAGCGAGGCAGCCTGGCGGATTCGTTCACGTTGCTTTCGCAATTGGACGGGGCCGAGGACCGCCTGTTCCCAGGGTACGCCAAGTTCGAGTCCTCGTTGGATGGACGGGTGATGGCGGAGCGGAAGTCGCTGCGCAGCGCGCTCGAACGACAGAAAATCAAGGTGCTCGAGCAGGTGGTGCAGGAAGGACGGACCCGTCTGGCGAACGCCGTCAGCGCGCGGCTGCCAACGGACACGGGGCAGCGCGTGACGGTGGCAGTGGAAGCGGCGCTGCTGGATGCGGACCATCTCGCGGCGGTCAAACTGGCGCTCAAGACCAAGCGCCTGCCGTTGACCGCGGACGACCTGGCCGTGCGGCAGGACGATTCCCGGCCTTTACACGAGCGATATTCCACCGGGATTTCCGAGGTCCCGCTTGCAGATTACTACAAGCCCTACGCCGCGGAGTGCGAGTTCTCGCTGGAAACGGTGCGCATCGTCGAGTTCCTCATCGCCAACCGCCGCGCCTTTAAGGAAAGGTCGGAGACAGGCCTGAACGACGCGCGACAGGTGGAAGAATTCGCGCGCCTTTGTCAGGATGAACATCTCCTGCGCTCGCTCTTCGTGTTCACCTGCGCCGACCGCGCGGAATGGGAATCGGAAGCGGCCGACCCGGTGCGTTGGTTCAACGCGCGGGAACTCTACGCGAAAACGATCATGCGTTTCCGGCCGGAGGCTGACCCGACGCGCTCCCTGCACGCCGCGGGATACTCTCCGGAACAATTGCGGATTCTAAAGGACTTCGGCGAGGATTTCTTCGGCGGCGTCTATCGTCAATATGCGAATCGTTTCGGCGGCCATTTAGTGCGGTTGGTCGAAGAACCCACGGTGGCAGGACCCAAAGCGAGCGTTCTCCGCGACGGCACGTCCATGATTGTGGGCGTCGCTGCGCGGGACTATCGGGGCTTGGCCGCTTCGATCACCGGAGCGCTTTGGCGCCAGAAGATCGAACTCCGCCAGGCTCACCTCTTCTCCGCGATGAACCACGGGCTCGCACTGGATTTCTTTCACGTGGCGCCGGGCGACAACCGAATGGACTCGGACCTGACTCGTCTCATTGAAACCGCCATCGAGCGTCGTCTCTACATCGAGGAATCAGACGAGGCCAGACTGCCGCATGTGCCCGGCAACGCTTCGTTGAGAGAATGGCGAACCGGATTGTATTGCCTCCGTTTTGAAACCTCCCAGGACGCGAGCGGATTAATCTATGCGCTGACCTACAAGGTATATCGTCACCTGCACGCACACATCTTTGGCCTCAGCGCGCATGCAACGCGCGGGAAAGCTTTCGTCTCCGTATATCACAGTCTGCCAGCGGACCTATCCCTGGAGCGGGCGCAGGCGATCACGGCAAAACAGTTTTGATGTCGCTGCCATCGGCACAAACCGCGGATTCGAGAAAGGAATTTGAAATTCGAACTGAGGATACAATCACTAACCGCGAATTGTCCATGAAGGGCAATGGCCAGCAATGGCTTTGTTTCGGGTTTTGGATTCGAAGGTTTGGGAATTGTTTTGGATTTCGGATTTAGCGCTTCGGATTTAAGTGTTACACGCCGGCGGGCGCCATCAGAAACCGGGGGGCCGCTCAAATTCGCTCCCTCTCCGCCAAACTCAATCTGGCAACGCAGAGCGGTCTGCTTTGGCATTTCCTCGTTGTCATGCGAGAATGTTCTCATGAAACACGCACACGCCAAGAAGACAAGCAAGTCGAGCCAGCGCCCCTTGGACTCGCGCAACTCCCCCTTTGCCCGAGACGAACGCGGCACGGCTGGCCGGGAGGAAATCCGTTCGAAATCACCGATGATCTCCGCGCCACGTCAGACCCGCCGGGTGATGGAGCGGAGCAATCAGAAGCGCGCGCATGGGCGGTGAGAAACGCGCCAAAGCTGGGAGTTCGCGGCGCTGCGCGCACCGGTCGTTATTCGATCTCGTCGTCGATGGAACCTGTTTTCGATTCCGAGCAGGAAGCGAATTGGTTGCGGCCAGGCCGCGCCAGGTGCTTTGCGTTCTTTGCGGCCAACCCTCCGGAAGTTCAGCCGCATAGATCGCGCAGAGCACAAAGATTAGGAAAATCCCTTTGCTCGCAATTGGGGGAGCGCCAGCCGTCGAAAATCGGACCAGCGGCGAGGACACCGTTTCGGTCTTCTCACGGCGAAACCGCGCGAAAAAACCGGTGGCTCAAGTTCGTCATGGCCGGATCGATGAACTGCACTGCTCCATTCGTGTTCACGAGCACGGCGAACGGCGTCCAATCAATCAGGTTCGTGGAGGCTTGAACCAGGTAATTGAAGCCGGCATCCGCGGTGAGAGTGAGAACGGGAGTTGCGTTGCTCGCGGAATTCGTCGCGCTCAAAGCGATGGGATTGGCGAGTCCGGCGTAACCGGTGCTGACATTCGTGACGGTGATGCTGGAAACAACATTGGTGAACGGGTCAAGGGAGAACCCCAGCGCGTATTGGCCAGATTCAAACGCCGCTACTTTGTTCGTGACTGGCACCCCGATTGACAGCCAGGCAGCCGTTCCGATTCCCGCAAGCCTCGCGCTCTTCGCCAGCGATTGCGGAGCGAATTCCGGCAGGGTCAAAAAAGAGAAACTCTTGTCGGTCAACTGCACGGTTCCATTCCCGCTGTTCGCCGAGAGCAACGTATTGAGCCTTAGAAATGGATCCGACCGGACTGCAAATATGCCTTGCGCCAAGACCGGCACCGGTATGCTCCCCAGCACTCGCGGCGCACTACCGCGCGGATAAGTGCCCCGGTTGTCCCAGCCGCCGCCCTCCTTGCGTAACGGAAAACCAAGCCCTTCCGTTCCTTCCAGACCGCCCGTCACCGTTGCTTGGTAGAAGTCATGCGGCCAAGGGTGCGACGAGATAGCCTGATATGAACTGGGAATGATCGCGGCGAGCGTGGAATTCGGTGATGAACTGTAAACAGGTTGCAGTGTCTTGTTCTCGTCGAGCCAAGTCACCTCTACGTTGAACGCCTGCGCCAATGGCCCCTCAGTGAGAGACGATGGCCACAATCCATCCGTAATGTCGTGCGCGAAATAACCGTCCGACCAATCAGCGTCCATTCCATACCTGCTGCGTTCTCGATCGGCGATTCCCACATAAGCATCCAGGAATGTAGTATGCACAACCACCGGGTTTTTTGATTTCGCCTTGATCCGTTCAGAGGCGGCTTGAATCAAAGCCGCGCCGGCGCTGTGGCCGATCAGATGGACGTAGCTCCAGTTCTGGCTGGCGATGATGTCACCCAGCTTGGGGCCGGCATTGTACTTGGCATTGTTCAGTGCGGTTTCAGGCGAAATTGTCCACGCCATGTCCAGCCAGGGGTGCGCCTGGACCTGCCAGTTCGCAGGCACTTTCGCCCGGATGCTATCCGCCATCCGATCTATCCATGACACGTCTGGCAGATCCGGGTTTGGATCATAAAACTTTAAGAACTGCCAGCCGTGAGTAACAACTACGAGGCTGTCCTTGGCCGTCTGTCTCACTGGAACGGGTGTGTACAATGCGGCTGGATTTGGGGGCGTCACTCCGCCGGTTGGATTGGCCAACACCGCCAGCGTAGCATTCGCACTGGTGGCTGAACCATACGGATTGGAGACGACGACGGAATAGCTGCCTGAATTTCCCGCGCCAACGGAATTCAAAGTCAACGTGGCGCTGGTCGCACCGGGAATGTTCACGCCGTTCTTGCGCCACTGGTAGCTCAACGGCGCGGTGCCGATAGCCGTCACGGTGAAGCTCGCGTTCTGCCCCGCGTTCACTGTCTGGCTCACCGGCTGCGCGATGATGGTGGGAGCAATAGGCGGCGCGGAAGCGGCGAAGACCCACGCGGCCCCAAGGCCACCGTTGTTCCAGTTGTCGTTTGGCCCTCCGACGATGGCCGTGTTGCCGTCGGCGGAGAGGGACACGGAGACGCCTTGCCCACTAACTTCGGCCCCTGCTGCGAGAACTGCGCGAGGGCTGGATGGGAAGACAGCAGCGTGGCGCAGCCGAGGACAATCAGCGCAACGCGATGTCGCATTTTCATGGGGAACCCTTCAGGGGATGGGCACCTTCGAAAACCACTTTTCGGAGTTGCGTTGACCGTCCTCCGCAGTAGCTGCTACGGGTGGATGTGGCCGTTCAATTTTCGCTGTGGCTGGTTTCATAGCGGCTTCTTCCGTTGCTGTTTTCCTGACGGCTATATTGGGATTCAATTGCAGGGTATTGTCCTTACTTCTGTTTGGGCGGTTCTTCACGCAGAGAGTGGGAAGCTGTCTGCGGCTTGCGCGGTCCGGGTGAAGCCACGCGCCAACCTTGGGCTTCCAATTCTTTGAGGTGTTCTTTCATGCGGGCAAAGATGGTTTTAACATCGTAATTACATTCGCGCGCGTGTTCTTCGCGAACGCGGTAAAGGTCCGTCAGGATTTCATTGGTTTTCATAACTCGCCTTTCATCAGTTCCACCGGGGAACAAATCACGGGAGACTCCAATCCGCAGGCGGCGCAGGCCCGCTCAATGCGTCGTCGGAGCGTGGGATTGTTGATATGCCGGCAATTCCAAGTGAGAAGGTATTCCATGCCATGCGCCGCTGCCAGACCGAGATGCGTGGCGTCGTCCGCGACTTTGGGCGGAATGATGGCTTCGTCGAGCAATCGTTGGGTCAGTTCCGCCGCCAACGCGGTATCGCGCAAGACTGTAATATCGCGAAGGGCGGCGAGGCGGGCGGCGGCAAAAGCCGTGTCGCCCCGGCTGATTTCGAGGAGGACGGTTTCAGAGATAAACAGATCGTATTCGTCTCGGCGGAGTTTCCACCATTCGTTGGTGGCCTGTTGATCGGCGAGCAACCGCACGTCCTGGCTGGGCCGCGCCACCAGATAGCTGGGAATGGTGGTTTCGAGATAGAGACGCGGCTTCATGCTACTTTACTTTTGTTTACGCGGTTCAGAAAGGAAAGGGGTCTTGATAGTGGCACATGGGCACCTTCGAAAACCACTTTTCGGAGTTGGGTAGATGGTGGCCGTTCGGTTTTCGCTGTGGCTGGTTTCATATGATCGCGGGATTCATTTCGTGGTTCGTTCTTTGGCGTCACGATTTTTCCGCTTCTGCAAATTCACCAACGGATGGCCGGAAAGTTTTTCGCGCTTCCGGGTTTCCGCAAAAAGGCGTTTCACGTCGTGGCCGTAGGAGACCGACAGCGTATCTTTGATGCGCCAGATTTCCTGTAACACCAAATCAGTGCTCTGGTTGGGCTTCGGTTCTTTTGTCGTTTTACTCATATAATTCTCCGCTCAGTTCACTCGTGCTTCTCGCGTTGCGAGTCCCACCAATCACGGGTGAGTTGCTGGCGGACCGCTTGCAAGAGGTCGCGGGCGGGGCGCGCCACAACGTAGCTCGGAATTATAATTTCGATGGAGATGCGCATGGCTGGAACGTACGCCCGTCGCTCACGCATGGCAGCAAGAATCTCCGCCCGTATCGACAAGTTTTGGAGATTCGAACGAAAACAGAACTCGAATCAATCAATCGACTTCATTTCTCGTCTCCGGGCAGCGGGGGCGCATCAGGCACTTGGGCGAGGATGTCGCGCAGATCCTCGGGCCGGCCACGGCGGGCGCGGGTTTCCATGTCGTCCCGCACTTTCCACGCGCTCAGTTGTGCGGAAAGGGCCAGCGCGACGATCTGGTCGAGCGTCGTCTTTTCCTTCTCCGCCGCCTCGGCTGCCAATTTGGCGAGGTAGTCGGGCACTTGGGCGTGGATCGTCGTCATGCGCGTATTATCGCCAGCAAATCACGCGGTGCAAGGAGCGGACTTGGTCAATCAGTCTCCCGTGGTTTTCACATGAAGGGAACGGAGCTGGTCATCCTAAGCGGCCTTGGATTCCTCAATCCGACCACCGCATTCGCAATCCGTGAAATCTGTCAAATCCGTGGTGTGCAATGCTCTTTCTGCGATGACCACGGATGACACCGATAACGCGGATGTCCTGACCGAAATAAAACAGGTCAACCGCATCGGAGTTCGACCGAAGGCAACGAACGGATACGCGAAGCCCTCGCCGAGCCCGCGACCCCGGCCTATCGATGGAAATGTTCGCACCTTGGCAAATTCCCCGTCCGACAGCGGAGACGAGGTTGAGGGAGGGGCTCGCGAAGGCCAAACGGAAACTCACTTAAACCTAATTAGCGGGGCGCTTCGAATTAGCTGGATTTTTCATTCGGTGCATCGAGGGGATTTGAATCCCGCTAATTCGAAGCGACCGCGAATTAAAGAAAAAAGCAAAGTGGAATGGGTCTCGGTGGAACTTGCGGAAATGTAGAGAGGAACGGATGGAGAGCGAACAGGAGGGCG
>Ga0209514_10001948_pt1 | contig 33521 bp, 22 predicted proteins | sample Subgrocontami58m_FD_187452 | JGI IMG/M metagenome (GOLD analysis project Ga0209514, IMG submission 187452) | Subsurface groundwater microbial communities from S. Glens Falls, New York, USA - GMW37 contaminated, 5.8 m (SPAdes) (version 3) | ecosystem: Environmental > Aquatic > Deep subsurface >...
CATCCCCGCCGCGCAGCAGAAACGGCAAGGCATCGGTTTGCGGAACAGCAGCCGCGACGCCGGCTTCGACCCGCGCCGGCGATACCGCCGCCGTGGGATCGACGCGTACCCAGCCGTCGTCTTGCAACCAGACTTCGACCCAGGCGTGCGCGTCGGCCTGCCTTACCGTCAAATAGTTGCCGATGGTATTGATTTCGCCGCCCTGGTAACCGGTGACGATGCGCGCGGGTATGCCCGCCGCGCGCATCAACACTGCAAACGAAGATGCATAGTGCTCGCAGAAACCGGCGCGTGTCGAAAACAGGAACCCATCGACCGGGTCTTCCTGCAGCAGCGGGGGCGTGGTGGTGTAGTAGAAATTCTGATTGCGGAACATGCCGAGCACGGCTGCGATGTAGGCGCGCTCGTCGGCGGCCGCTTTGCGCATCTGGCCGGCGAGCTCGCGGCTGCGCGGATTGGAACTGCCCGTCAGCGCGAGCGCGCGCCTGCGTTCGCGGCGTCCCAGCTCGGCGTTGTCCCGATAGCTCAGGTGCGACGCCATATCGTAGCGCACACGATTGTTGACCGCAGTCTGGTAGAACAACTGGTAGTCGCTGCTCATGGTGCTGTTTGGCGGCAGGCGCGACGGCAGATCGAGCGCGAACAGCCAGCGCCGGCTATGCGGTTCGACGGTCACCGTGTACTTGACGGGCTCGTCGAGCGCCTGGAATTCGCGCGGCGCCATGTAAGGCAACCGCGCGGCCGTCCAGGTATAGCCGTCGAAATCCCACATGATCGGCCCGCGCCAGTAGAGGCGATTGGCGGACGGTATCCGCGTCTCGAAGCTGACGCGAAACGCGATCGCGTCGGAGAGGGTCAGCCTGCTGACACTGCCGGGCGCCATTTCGTCGGAAAGTCCGGTGATGGCCGCGTAGGCGTCCTGCGGCAGGCTCCACATCGGTCCCTGCGCGCGCGGGAACAGCACGAACAGCACCAGCATCAGCGGCGCCGACTGCGCGAGCAGCACGCCGGCGCTGCGCAGTTGATACCGGTAACCCGGCTGCCGGCCGCGAAACTGGAAGCCGATCATGGTGGCAGTGATGATCCATACCGCGATCAGCATGTAGAGCGCGGTCGGGATGCTTTGCGAGTACAGAAAATTGGTGATGACCAGAAAATAGCAGATGAAAATGAGGATCATCGCGTCGCGCAGCGTCGCCATTTCGAGCAGCTTCAGCGCGAGCATGATGACCAGCAGTGCCACGCCCGCATCGCGCCCGAAGATCCTGCCGTAGCTGATATAAATACCGCCCAGACCGCCAGCCGCGATGAGCAACAGCAACCATTTGCGCGGCAGGTGCAGGCCGTTAATGGTGATGTACAGCCGCCACGCGAGCAGTGTTATCGAGAGCAGGGTGATCCACCACGGTATCCGCTCGGCATGCGGTGCAGTGACCATGACCAGCGCCAGCAGCAGCCAGCCGATGTGGTTCGGGTGCAGCCGGTCGGCAGCGGGCGCCATGCGGATTTCAGCCAAGCTGGAACAGCGCCAGCGCTTCGAGGCAGCGGTCGTGCTGCGCGTTGCCCGGAGCGGGCGGCAGGATGACACCGGGCAGCCGCAGGCCGAAGCTCAGGCCGGCGGCATGGGCTTCGATCACCCAGCGCGCGAGCCGCGATAACCGGCCTTCGATACCAAGCGTCTCGGGCGTTGCCTGCCAATCGAGCCACAACTCGGTGTCGGCGCGGCCGCTGAATTGCTTGGTCAGCAGCCCCTGGCCGCGTGCCGCCGCTTTCCAGGCAATGTGCCGCGGCGAATCGCCGGGATGGTACGAACGCAGTCCTGAAAAATCCTCCTGCCCGGAACCGTGCGCAAAGCCTTGCCCGGCGTGCGGCGCCGGCATCGGCAGTGGAATGCGGGAAGCTTCCGGACGAGGGTAGACCAGGCAGCTTACGTCCAGCTCGACATAGGCCCATGCGTAACACAATCCCAGCGGGAAACGCGTGAACAAAGTAATGCGCCCGGGCTTGAGGATGCCGCGGTGCGGCGCGGGCACGGCGATGCTGACCGTGGTGACCTGCCGTGCCGGCACGTCGGCGAAGATCGCATCCTTGCGGTTGCGCGTAGCGCCGATGCTGTAGCGGTCGAGCGCGCCGGGATTGTCGATCAGCAGCGCGAAATGCGCGAGATCGCCGGCGTAAACCGGCTGCGCGCGTCCCGGCGAGATCCTGAGATGGGCAAGATTGCGGAACGTATGCAGGATCGAGTTGACGCCGAGCGCGGTGAGCAGAAAGGTCAGCACAAAACCGAGACTCAGACTGTAATTGATCGAACCGATCAGCATCAGCAGCAACGCGGCGACGTACAGCATGCCGTGGCGTGACGGCAGAATGAAAACACGCCGTTGCACCAGCACGATGCTGCCCGCTTCAGCGCCGCGCAGCTGGAACAGCCAGCCGGCGAAGCGGTTTTTGAGTGCCAGTAACATCCGAGAGGCGGTGATTGGTGATTAGTGATTCGTAATTGGCAAAAGCAGATTTTTTCGTAGTTACCAATCACCAGTCACGAATCACCAATCACGGAATTGGTACTGCCTCGATCAATTGTTCCGCGACCTCGGCGCCGCTGATGCGCGCGTTGTCGCGTGCGACATACAGCCGGTGTCCAACCACGCCGGGAACGATCGCCTGCACGTCCTCGGGCAGTACCTGCTTGCGGCCGTCCATCATGGCCCAGGCGCGCGCCGCGTTGAGCAGCGCGAGCGCGGCGCGCGGCGACAGCCCGTTGACGTAATCCGGCGACTTGCGGCTGAAATCGACCAGCGCCTGCAGATAATCGAGCAGCGCGCCGGAGGCGTGCACTTCGCGCGCGGCCTGCTGCAAAGCCACCAGTTCCTCGGGCTGCATGCAGGGGGTGAGCTGCGGCAGCAGATCGCGCCGGTCGACGCCCTGCAGCAACGCGCGTTCGGCGGCGGCGTCGGGATAGCCAAGCTCGATGCGCATCAGGAAGCGGTCGAGCTGCGACTCGGGCAGCGGAAATGTGCCAATCTGGTGCGATGGATTCTGGGTTGCAATCACGAAAAACGGCTCCGGCAGCGGCCGTGTTTCAATTTCCGCGGTGACCTGGTGCTCTTCCATCGCTTCGAGCAGCGCGCTCTGCGTTTTGGGCGTGGCGCGATTGACTTCGTCGGCCAGTATCACCTGCGCGAAAATCGGGCCGGGATGAAAGCGAAAGGCGCTCGCTTCGCGATCGAAGATCGACACCCCGAGGATGTCGGCGGGCAACAAGTCGCTGGTGAACTGGATGCGCTGGAATTGCAGGCCGAGCGACAGCGCCAGCGTGTGCGCGAGCATGGTCTTGCCGACCCCGGGAATGTCTTCGATCAGCAAATGGCCGCGCGCGAGCAGGCATGTAATGGCCAGCCGGATTTGCCGTTGTTTGCCGAGGATCACCGTGCCGACCTGGCGAACGACAGCGTCGAGATGTTGGTTCATAAGCGGGTAATTGTAACTTGCGCTAAGGGAGATGGGGGATAATGAGATTTCCCGGCAGGGATCAAAATCATGGAGAACACTGCTTGAGCACCGCCTTCATCACGCATTCCGATTGCCTGCTGCATGACATGGGCGCGGGACACCCGGAGTCGCCGGCCCGGCTGCAGGCGATCAACGATCAGCTGCTCGCCTCGGGACTGGGCAACTTCCTGCTGCACGTCGACGCAACGCCCGCGGCCCGCGAGCCCCTCGAGCGCGTGCACGATCCGCGCTATGTCACAGCCATCGAAAACTCATCGCCGCGCCAGGGATTGATTCACCTCGATCCCGACACGGCAATGAATCCGCATACCTTGAATGCAGCGCTGCGCGCGGCCGGCGCCGCGGTGCTCGCGGCCGACATGGTGATCGGCGGTAAGGCCGAGAACGCGTTCTGCAGCATCCGGCCGCCCGGGCACCACGCCGAGCGGGCGCACGCGATGGGGTTTTGCATCTTCAACAACGTTGCGATCGCGGCCGCCCATGCGCTCGAGCATCATCATCTGGCGCGGGTCGCGATCGTCGACTTCGACGTGCATCATGGCAACGGCACCGAAACCATGTTCTGCGACGACGAGCGCGTGCTGATGGTGTCGACGTTTCAGCATCCGTTTTATCCCCACAGCGGCATCGCAGGCCGCTCGGAGCGCATGGTGAATATCCCCTTGGCTGCCGGCAGCGGGAGCCGGGAGTTTCGGGAGGCCGTGGTCACGCACTGGCTGCCGGCGCTCGAGCGGTTCAGGCCGGAGATGGTGTTCTTTTCAGCGGGATTCGACGCGCACCGCGACGATGACATGGCGATGCTGCAACTGGTGGACGCCGATTATGCATGGGTTACGCAGCAGGTGAAGGCGCTTGCTGACCGGCACGCGCGCGGCCGGATCGTGTCGCTGCTCGAGGGCGGTTATGAACTGCATGCGCTGGGCCGTTGCGTGGTTGCCCATCTCAAGGTGCTGAGCGGGCTTTGAGAGGGTAGGGTGCGCTTGCGCCCCCTACGCCGGATCAGCCGAGCAGGATCGCGGTCGCCACGTTGCGCCCTTCGGCCGCCAGTATGTTATAGGTGCGGCACGCCGCGTTGGTATCCATGACCTCCAGCCCGACGTGCGCCGCGGTCAGGCAGCGCGACAGTGCGGGTGGCGGAAAGCGCAGCTTCGCGCCGGTACCGAGCAATACGATTTCCGGTTTCAACGCGAGCAGGAATTCGAAGTGGCTTGCGGCCAGGTGCTCGAAGCGCGACGCCGGCCAGTCCTGGATGATGCGCGCGGGCGTGACTACCAGGCTGCACTCGTAGCGCTGGCCGTTTACCTGCACGTAGCCGCTGCCATAGCCGGTGAACACGTTTTGCCCGGTCGGGCTGTCAAGCTGCAGTTTCACGCCGTGATTAATTTGCCGCGCGAGTTCGGGTCGGCTAAAATTATACGCTTATTCACGCCCTTAGCCGCGTTTCATCGACCTTATGGAAGAATTCGCCCGCATCAAGCGCCTGCCCCCGTACGTATTTAACATCACGGGGGAGCTCAAGGCCGCGGCGCGCAAGCGCGGCGAGGACGTGATCGACCTCTCGATGGGCAATCCCGACCAGCCGACGCCGCGCCATATCGTCGACAAACTGATCGAATCCGTGCAGCGCCCCGACACCCATCGCTATTCGGTGTCTAAGGGCATTCCGCGGCTGCGGCGTGCGATCTGCAACTGGTATAAGACGCGCTTCAACGTCGAGTTCGACCCTGATTCCGAGGCGATCGTCACGATCGGCTCGAAGGAGGGCATTGCGCATCTGACGCTGGCGACGCTCGACCGCGGTGACATCGTGCTGGTGCCGAACCCGAGTTACCCGATCCATATTTACGGGCCGGTGATCGCCGGCGCCGACATCCGGCACGTGCCGATGATCGCCGGCGTCGATTTCTTCGCGGAGCTGGAGCAAGCGATTCGCGACTCGTACCCGAAGCCGAAGATGCTGATCGTCAATTTCCCGAGCAATCCGACCACCCAGTGTGTCGAGCTGCCGTTTTTCGAACGCCTGGTCGCCATCGCGCGCGAGCATCAGGTCTACGTCGTGCACGATCTCGCCTACGCCGACATCGTGTTCGACGGCTATCGCGCGCCGTCGATCATGGAAGTGCCGGGCGCGCGCGAGATCGCGGTCGAATTCTTTACGCTGTCGAAGAGCTACAACATGGCGGGCTGGCGCGTCGGGTGCATGGTTGGCAACCGCGACCTCGTGACCGCGCTTGCGCGCATGAAAAGCTACCATGATTACGGCATGTTTACGCCGATCCAGGTCGCATCGATCATCGCGCTTGAAGGGCCGCAGGAGTGCGTGGAAACAGTGCGGCAGACCTATCAGAAGCGCCGCGACGTAATGTGCGCCGGACTGGAGGCGGCGGGATGGCCGGTCGAGGTGCCGCGCGCGACCATGTACGTGTGGGCGCCGATACCGGAGCCGTATAAGAAGATGGGATCGCTCGAGTTTTCCAAGAAGCTGCTGAACGAAGCCCGGGTAGCGGCGTCTCCCGGCGTCGGTTTCGGCGAATACGGCGACGATCACGTGCGCTTCGCCTTGATTGAAAACGAAGCGCGTACCCGGCAGGCGGTGCGCGGCATCAAGGACATGTTCCGCAAGGACGGTTTGTTATGAAGCCCATCAACGTAGGACTGCTCGGCATCGGCACGGTCGGCGGCGGCACCTTCGAGGTGCTGGCGCGCAACCAGGAGGAGATCACGCGCCGCGCCGGCCGCGGCATCGTGATCACGATGGTCGCCGACCAGGACCTCGAGCGCGCGCGCAAGCTCGTCGGCAAGGCGGCGGCCGTGACCGGGGACGCGTTCGAGGTGGTCAATCATCCCGACATCGACATCGTGATCGAGCTGATCGGCGGCACGACCATTGCGCAGCAGCTGATCCTGAAGGCGATCGAAAACGGCAAGCATGTCGTCACCGCGAACAAGGCGCTGCTCGCGACCCGCGGCAACGAGATTTTCGCCGCAGCCCGCAAACACGATGTGATGGTCGCGTTCGAAGCCGCGGTCGCGGGCGGTATCCCGATCATCAAGGCGTTGCGCGAGGGGCTGACCGCGAACCGCATCGAGTGGATCGCCGGCATCATCAACGGCACCAGCAATTTCATCCTCTCCGAGATGCGCGAGAAAGGGTCGAGTTTCGAGACCGTGCTGAAGGAAGCCCAGCGGCTGGGTTATGCCGAAACCGATCCGACGTTCGATATCGAGGGCATCGACGCGGCGCACAAGCTCACCATCATCGCGGCAATTTCATTCGGCATTCCGATGCGTTTCAAGGATGCCTATATCGAAGGCATCGCGAACCTGACCGCGGCGGACATCCGCTACGCGGAAGAACTCGGCTATCGCATCAAGTTGCTCGGTATTACCCGGCGCACGGCCAAGGGTATCGAACTGCGCGTGCATCCGACGCTGATTCCGAAGCGGCGGCTGATCGCGAACGTCGAAGGCGTGATGAACGCGATTCTGGTCCAGGGCGATGCGGTCGGCGCGACGCTGTATTACGGCGCCGGCGCGGGCGCGTATCCGACGGCTTCCTCGGTGATCGCCGATCTGGTCGACGTGACGCGCATGCACACGGCCGACCCCGAGCATCGCGTGCCGCACCTCGCGTTCCAGCCGGATCAGCTCTCCAGCGTGCCGATCCTGCCGATTACCGAAGTCGAGACCTCGTACTATCTACGCCTGCGGGTCTACGACCGTCCGGGCGTGCTCGCCGACATCACGCGCGTGCTTGCCGACAGCGGGATCTCGATCGACGCGATGGTGCAGAAAGAGCCCTCCGCCGGCGAAGAGCAGGTCGATATCATCATGCTGACCCACCTGACGGTCGAGAACAGTGTCAATGTGGCCATTGCCAGGATCGAAGATCTGCCGGTGGTGGCCGGCAAGGTCACGCGCATACGCATGGAACAACTGGGCGCAAACTAGGCGCTGCCGGCTATGCGTTACGTGAGCACTCGGGGCGGCGCGGCTGCCGCAAGCTTTTCCGAAGTTCTGCTCGGCGGCCTGATGAGCGACGGCGGTCTCGCCATGCCGGACGCCTATCCGCAGATCACGGGCACCGAACTTGCCGCGTGGCGGCGGTTGAGTTACCCCGAGCTTGCGTTCGAAATCATCCGCCGCTACGCCGATGACATTCCGCCGGCCGACCTGCAGCGGATCATCGCCCGCACCTATACCGCCGCCACGTTTCGTTCGGACGAAATCACGCCGGTGCGGCAATTGCAGCCGGGCGTTCATATCCTCGGCTTGTCGAACGGCCCGACGCTGGCGTTCAAAGACATCGCGATGCAGCTGCTCGGCAATTTATTCGAGTATGCGCTGGCGAAAAGCGGGCGGGAACTCAACATTCTGGGCGCGACCTCGGGCGACACCGGCTCCGCGGCCGAATACGCTATGCGGGGCAAACGCGGCATCCGCGTATTTATGCTTTCGCCGCACCGCAAGATGAGTCCGTTCCAGACGGCGCAGATGTTTTCGCTGCAGGACCGCAACGTCTACAACATCGCGATCCGCGGCGTGTTCGACGACTGCCAGGACATCGTCAAGGCCGTCAGCAATGACCTCCCGTTCAAGGCGCGCCACCACATCGGCACCGTCAATTCGATCAACTGGGCGCGCATCGTGCCGCAGGTGGTCTACTACTTCAAGGCCTATTTCGCGGTAACGCAAGCGAACGATCAGCCAGTGTCGTTTGCCGTGCCGACCGGCAATTTCGGCAATATCTGCGCCGGGCACATTGCGCGCTCGATGGGCCTGCCGATAGCCAAACTGATCCTCGCCACCAACGAAAACGACGTGCTCGATGAATTCTTTCGCAGCGGCGTCTATCGCGTGCGGCCGCCGCAGCAGGTGGTGCAGACATCGAGCCCGTCGATGGATATTTCGAAAGCGTCGAACTTCGAGCGCTTCGTCTTTGACCTGACGGGGCGCGATGCGGAGCTGATGCGGCGGCTGTGGCGGCAGCTCGACAACGATGGCGCGTTCGATCTCTCGGGCACGGCGTTTTTTCACCGCATGGCGCGTTTCGGCTTCGTGTCGGGATCGAGCACGCAACAAGACCGTCTTGCAACCATCCGCCGCGTGTATCGCGAGTGCGGGCAGATCATCGATACCCATACCGCCGACGGACTCAAGGTCGGACTCGAACACCGCGAGGCGGGCGTGCCGTTGATATGTCTGGAGACCGCGCTGGCGGTCAAGTTCGCGGACACGATACGCGAGGCGCTCGGCTGCGACCCTGAATATCCGGCGGGCCTCGAAAATCTCGAGCGCCTGCCGCAGCGCTTCACGGTGCTCGACGCGGACGCCGTGGCGGTGCAGGACTTCATCGAACGCAACTGCCGCGCCTGACCGGCGCTACTGCTTTGCCTCGGTACCGAAGTGCTCGGCTACCCGTCACTTACTGATGGAGATTTGATTTCATGGAAACCTGGAACGACCCCATAGTCGCCGAAGTACGTGCGGCGCGCGAAGCTTTTGCCGAGGAAATGCACTACGACCTGGCGGCCATTTGCGCGGACCTGCGCAGGTGGCAAGCACTGCACGTCGAGCGCGTTACTGCATTTGCACCAAGACCGCTACCGGATAAACAACAGGCGGCCTAGGAGAATCTCGGTAAGCGCGCTCGTTAAGGACGAGCGCCCGCAGGCGGCAGCACCGACATCAGCGCCGGAATCCTTCTGCGCGGTATCCTTGCATCCGACTGTCACTGGCGCGCGCGGGCAAAGAGAGTTTTCATGCAAGCCGTCGCCGCGCCGCCGGTGCCGAGCGCGGAGCCGGCGACTGCATTTTCGGCTCGCGCAAAAACCGCTTGGGCGCGGCTCATTCGCAAGGTCTATGAGGCTGATCGCGAGTTGGCCCTGGTACGCCAACCTGCCGCTGACCTATCACGCGGTTCCCGACATCGCCTGACCTGCCGTTTGAAAGAAACGCCTCGGGGCAGCCGGGGTGCGGGAAAGAGCTTGCCGCGCTCTGGCGGTTGGAATAGATTGCTCATTAATTGACCGCTGATCCCGCTCACGACCCGCCCGGATCGCGGTCATCTTCCGGGGAGGGAGAAGCCAGCATGAACATAAGGCCCGTTATGCGCAGTCCGGAACCTCCTGCATACCCGCTCCCGGCGCGTTGGCTCGGCGAACCGGAATTGCGCCGGGATCGATTTTCCTATCCTTTGGCGAGCTGCTGGCTGATGGTCGAGCCGCCGGCGACGATTTTGCCCTGCTGCAGGTTTTTTTCGTACGCTTTCGCAATGCTGTCCCAGTCGAAACCGTCGTGGTCTAGCAATTTGGCGTCTTCGGCAGCGACGACCGCGCGTTTTCCTATCCTTCCCTGGCTTTGAAACGATTTCAGGAGATTCTCATGCCGAAAGTCACTGAGCTGAAAACTCCGGGGCCGCGTCCGAATGAGTGTCTGGTGACCGACAACGTGGTGACAAGCGCACGCAACCTGATTCAGGGATATCCCCTGACCCCAATCAATTTTGCCGATCTGTGTAATTTCATCGAGATGGTCATCCTCCACCAGCGGATCATCATGACCATCCCAGCCCTGACGGATTCCCCACTGGAATCGTTCGTTGATCAAGAAATCATCACTTCGACCATGTTCAAGAATGCCACGCCTCCCTCAGAGGAGGATAAAGTCCGGCTGGAAACCATATACATAGCCTGCCTGCGGACACTTGGGGAGGGTGGTATCTTCGGCCGGGGCATTGTGAATGTTCCCGAGAAACCTGACGAAGAGCTAGAAAGCGCGCTGTCACGAATTAAAATCGGCGAGCTGATCTTGCGCTACGAGAGCGGTGTCAAGGTCGAGCCGGGCGCCGAAAAAGCGCTAAAGAAAATATACGAGCTCTATCAGGTTTTTAAGGACTATGCGGACTCCGTCTTCGATGCGGCCCGCTACTTTCATGTCAACGCCTATACGGGCAGCAGTGAAGTCCCCTGCGCTATCCAAAATGTGGTCAAGAGTGTGCCTCAGGCCCTCTACACCAAACTGAAGGAACTACACAAGGAGAGGGTCAACAGCTTCCTGGTGGAAAGCGGTTTCCATACCTACGACATTCCCCCCTTTGCCTCCATCGTGTTGAGCCGCTGCAAGTCCCGGGATGACATTGTTCCGCAGATGCTCACTGCACGCGAGGAATTCACCGATTTCCGGAACACCTGCACGCAGTATGCGGAGGACCTCGAAAAAGCGGCAAAGTGCGGCACGAACGAAGACATCATCCAGATCCATAACGATATTGACCAAGCCATCGGCCTGCTGACGAAGAAAGCCAAGGCCACGGAGCTCGATACTCGCTTCATTTACCGCGTCTGGGATGTCGTGAAGGAGGCATCACCGTGGGGTATCGGGACGAAGATCCTCGACCGCCTGACGGAGTGGGATATCGACCGGCGCTCCCTTCAAAGCGTGAACGGAATGCTCGACGTTTGGCAAAAACTGAAGAAGGGTTCTACTTACGAAAAGATTCTGCGGTCGAAGCTCTTTGCTGGCGACTTCCAGAAAGAGGAGTTCGTCGCATACGACAAGTTCCTTGAGCATATCCGCGGCTACATGAATGTTCCAGTAATGCGCAAACACCCGTCCACGGCCGCTCGCGTCAGCCGCCGTAAGTGATCCACCGGCGGTTACGACCCCAATCCGTATCTACCGCTCGAAGATGCACCTGGGACTCAAGCGCAACTTTCAGGTCATGCCGGGCGCCGAGTGGCAGGCGCGGCTCATACGCAAGGTGTACGAAGCCGACCCGCTCGAATGTCCATTTTGAAAGAAACGCCTCGGGGCAGCCGAGATGCGGGAAAGAGCTTGCCGCGCTCTGGCGGTTGGAATAGATTGCTCGGTAATTCACCGCTGATCCCGCTCACGACTAGCTCGGATCACGGTCATCTTCCAGGGAGGAGGATGCCAGCATGAACATGAAGCCCATTATGCGCACTCTGGGACATGCTCCACATCCGCTCCCGCGCCGGCTCGGCGAACCGGAATTGCACCGGGATCGATTTTCCTATCTTTTATCCTTTCCTTTGGTCGAGCAGAATATCCTCGCGCCCACCCCGATCCGGCGGAAATCCGAGTGCAGGGGTTTGAGCAGATAGTTGATTTTGGCCGGAATGACCGCGCTCGGACTGCGAGCACAGCTGCGCCTCGTTTCCTTGACCATTCCGCTGCGATGACCTGAAGGTTCTCGGGGACAGAGATGTTGCTCCAATTTGATAGAAGATCCTCAGCGGAGTGGAGTGAAATTCGAGAAGATTGGTAACTCCCATAAAACCGGCTAGTCCGACGTGCGGCCGGAAAAAGTGATCACGAACAGAATCTCCTCGATCGCGTCATTTCTGTTACCCTGAAATGCGCCGAGAGCCTTTTCTAGCGCCCCACTTCATACTGCAAGAGCAGGATCGCGTCCTGAATTTGGCTAAAATCCGGTTTGGATGGATCTTGACTAAGCAAGACAGGATTCTCGGATAAGTGAGTCTCAAGAGACCAGGTATCGACAGGCGATATGGCTCCCGGAGAAAAAAACAGCTGAGCGAAGGAGTTGCGGCTTCCTGCGTTCGTTTCGCCGCTGCTATCGAAGGTTCGATTGGTTTGCACGTGGAGGAGGTCGAGCAGAACGGTGGACGCCTGCACAGATCGCCGACGGCTGTAGACATGAGTTTTCAGCTGACGGATGACCGTAATCGCCACGACATACTCGCGGTTGATCTCCAGCTCGAACTCAGGATTGGCGCCCCGTGCGTCAAATCGTGTCCCCTGCACGCTTGCTACGATCGAGACTGTATCGCCGGATGCTACCCCAATTGCGTTGATTTTGACCTTGATCTTTCCAGCGGCGACTGTGCCTACTTTCGTAAACTGAGGAAACGCGGTCACGGGTGGAAGGCAGGTCGAGTCACTGGAGACATTCACGAGAAAGGAATATTCTTTCAGTCGTCCTTCCGTTTCTATCCGCACACTTCCGTTGAAGGCACCAGCGGAACTATAAGTATGTTCGACCTGCAAGCCCGGACTGCTGCTCCCGTCGCCGAAATCCCAGGAAACAGCCGAAGCTAGCAGTGGGTTGTTGAGCTTCGCGTAAAATGTCTTTCGATCGATTCTAAGCTCGAGCTGCGGCAGGAAGCTCTGCACCGTCGGCTGACCGTTTAAGTCGAGGTGGATCTCGACTTCAAATCGATTGAATAAATTGCCGAAATCCGGGCCGCCGGTGGCGGGGACGAGCGCGACACCGATGTTCCTTAACTCGCCGGCGGGCGGCGCGAGCGAGAGAATCTCACGAGTAACCGGCCAGGTCATGACCCCGCTCTGGTTGAAGTCATAGAATTCATCCGGGAACAAGTCGTGACCTGAGAAGAGCCGTGTCATCACGTGCCTTGGTTTCGGTGTCCGGGCCATTTCGTCCCGCAAGGTGGCATTATAGTAACCTGTAAGGTGGAAAGTGATCAGCGCATCCGCGAACGTTTGCGGCACGATCCGATTCTCCTCAAGGTCAACGTCGACTCGCCAGGAAGACGCAGCGGGTCGGCGCTCGAAGGCATTGCGCTCTGCTGGCCCGAACATGGGCGAAGCCGCATCTCTTTCCATCCTCGTCAACCCGGTATATACCCCCGTCTCTGGACCGAGCAGGTGACTTCTAACCGGCCACAAGATATCCACTGCCGTAGGGTTCGCGGGATCGCTGCTAAGCCAGCTAGCCGTCCCAGGAATACTCCCCGCCCCTCCCGTGCGGCTAAGTCGAGCCTGGCCATCACCCATGTGAGTAAGCTCCAGGCTGAAGCCGGTCGGATCCATCAAGGCAATCGGCAAGACCTCCACTGTGCCGACGCGCAGATTGAACAAGCCGGGAAACCGTCTTTCGAGGTGCTCGAGAGTCAACGTGAAGATACCAGCGCCTGATTCGCGCAAGCTCGCCAAGGTTGTTGGGAAATCGCGTCCCAGCGAGACAACGAAACGCAGCTGCTGTTGTCGCGTCTGCTCGGTCACGATCAAGTCATGCTCGAGCGTGTCGAGGTCCGCGGAGAGAAAGTCGGCAGCAAGCATTCCCGCCACTTCCTCCACATCATAGTCAAAACGGATCACGTCCAGCGTTCGATCCGCCTCGAATTCATAGGCTTGCTCGCTCAAGAACGCCAGCTCGATGGCGTAGCGCAGATACGTGTCGGCAACCGAGCGCATTAGATGGGCGAGGCGATACCACATCTCAGCGCTGAACGTACGGTTGCGGAGATAAAAGAGTGTCTGGACGGCGAAGTCGTGGCGAAGGAACGCCGTGCCAAGCTGGCAAACGGAAACTTCCAGACGAGCGCGGGCGGCCGTCACATTCGCCGCTGCGACTTGCGCCGAATGCTGTGCTTCGGCTGCTGCCCTAGATAGCTCGTTGTGTTCGTCAACTTGCTGGTCGACGGCGAGTCCGCCAACAATAAGTACACCGATTCCGGCTCCGATTGCCGTGCCCACACCGGGTAAGACTGCAGTCCCAGTCGCAGCGCCGATGGCAACGGCAGCTACTGCGGCACCCGAAGAAGCGCCCGATCCAGCAGCCGTGACGATGGAGCCCAGGATCTCCAATGGGTCGTGCTCGGCCAATCTTGCAAGGGAATCATCATGGATCCGCTCGGCTAATTCGCGGCTCTCGATTGCCGCCTCTAGCTCGCGGCGACTTTGGTCAACCCGCGCTCGTTCAGTCCGGACGCTCTGTCTCTCTTGTGCGACCCTCTGCTCTTCGCTTTGCTCATGAAATTCCTCCCGCTCGGCATTAGAGAGGTAGTTGAGATAATCCGATTGCGTGGTTTTGGCATGACCAGTGTAATAGCGGGCTCGATCGATCAAGTAGCTGAAGCGCCACGGCGGTACGTAGTCGTCCGGATAGCCTAGATAGTTGAGCTTTGCGGCAATCTGGAGAAGACGCGCTTTTGCCGCCAACACAAGCTGGTAGATGATGGGATTTGTTTCGCCATAAACTGGCAGACCGTCAATGTAACGAAAATCCAGAAGCCGCTCATGTGGTCCGATCGGATCTCCGGGACGATGGCTGAAGGAAACTGTTTCGATCGGCACCGACTCAACAAGCGTCATAAGGTCAAGCCGCTGCAGCGGAGTAATTCGATTCCCGTTCAGGGTCAATGGGTGAAACCCTCGCGCCAGGTGTGGCGTGAGGCTGGTGCGCATTTGATCCACTCCACGGTTCACCCGCTCGACATAGCGGCCCTGGTCTAAAAAGTGAGTCGACACTTCCTGATAAGTCTTTTTTGCCTTCAATGCGCTATCGGGTACTTCAGGCTGAATGCGGGTTCTGGCCTTATACTCTGCGTCTCCTCTCTCAAGCAGGGTTTGGCCCATCAGTATCTTGATGAAGGGAACCTCGATGAATTGACTCAAAAGCTTCAGCTCCTCGTGCCGATCCAGGAGCTGTCGGCATTCTTGGAGAGCGTCATCGAAGCGACGCCGCGTTCGCCTCGACTCCGCAAGCGCCAACGACGTGTGCACGAGCGCCAATGCCAGCAAAGGCGCGTATGCCTTTTCAAAGAATTTTGCCTGTGCAGAGGCATAGGATCCAGCCACAGTCTCGCCAAAAGCAAAAGAGAATGATTCAAGGAACTGCAACGACCCGTCGTAGAATTGGAACCCGGCCGGTGATGACAAGGGTCGCTTCCAATCCTGGAAAAAGAGCTCCGGGAGCGTTACAGTTTGATAGCGGTGCCGAAAATGCAGGTGAATCTTCTGCCGGGCGGGCTGGATCATCGCGCGTGCAACTTTTACCAGTTCGCTGTAGATACCCTCTGGATTCGTCGGCACGCTATATTTGTTCGGCTCGAAGTCCGCGAAGAACCGCAGCGCAGTCTCTCGACATCGCAGGTAGTTTGCCTCCGCGCTGGCATACCGGCGGTGTTCCATGTCCGCGTTGCCCTGGTTCCACGCGTTCCAGGCGTCAATCACATCTCGAAAAAGTCTTTCGGACAACGTCGGGACGTCATGGGAGGCTATGTTGTTCAATAGTGCTTCACGTGCGCGCTCGAGGTTGTCGGAAGGGAAGAGGGTGTATCGATAGAGATAGAAATTGCAGGGGTATGCCTCTTCAGGCGATCTCGCATACGAGGAGGAGAGTAGCGGCAGGATGTCATTACGAATCCGCGCATCGGTTAAATGATTCTGGATCGCATCAAATGCCTGTCGAAATTGGGCGCTCATGACGTGATATCGAGCGGCCCAGTAAGCGAGCCCGGCATGATTGGGATATTCCTGGAGGGCACTCTTGAGTCCCTGGCGCAGCATCGGGCTGTTGCCGAATACCATGAAGGTTGTGTGGGCGAGCTGCAAATAAGTGTTCGGACCCACGCCGATAGATGCGCCTAGCACTAGGTAAGCTTCCTCTTTACGAATGCGAATTGCTTCGCCGACCACTTGATATGCGGCATGCCACCGGTCAAGACGCGATAGTGTCTTGGAGGTCAGAAGAGAGTTCAAACTTAGTCCGGTAAGCAAGCGGCGCTGAACGGTTTTATCACCGCCATTTGTCCAGTTTTTTAATCTGCCGATCGCGTCATGTTCCCATTTGCGCGTTGCAATAAGGGTTTTTGTCAGGTTACTAAACTCAGTTTCGAGCCTGCGCAATGAAGGCGGCGGCGAAGGTTTCCTGGCGGTGCGTTTTCGCTGCGCCACCTGACCCGTTTTGGCTTTTGGTAGTGTGGCAATCTTCTCATTCAGTGAATCGCTCAGACCAGCCGGAATCGTTGGGCGTCGACTAAGAAACTTTTGGACCTCTTCGAGCCCCGTTGCACCACTCGTGACAAGCCGGGTGGAACTGGGATTTGCCTTGGTGGCGGACACGGCCGATTTTGGTTTCTGATGTCCGGACGTCTTTTTTTGTTTCATGGTTTTTTCCCCTCCTGAAATAATTATCTTGACATTAGCCGACTTATTTGCGAGAGTGGCCTCGTCACATCAGAGCCGGAACAGGGCGGCCGTTTGATTGAGACAACTAAGTAGACCAGGGGCCGTTGGTCAGCACCAGAGATCTGGGGTTGTTCGTCGGCTTCTTTATTTATCGTTCTCCTGATCAATTTCGCCTGCATCGACGAAGGAGATGCCGATTGGGCTTCTTTCTCGACCGCAGCTTTTCCCTAAGACGGAACTCATCATGCACCTCGTGAGGGAGCAGAGTCGGCTTCTTTGAGACCGCCCTGCTCCGCCACTTTGTCGCAGCGTCCGATAGTCTACCACCGTATAGAACGATCCCCGATCCGCGCGCAGGACGTCAGGGACGATACCCCGACGCTCAATCGCCATGGCGAGCGCATCCATCACCAGCGCCCGGGCCATACGCTCGCTCATCGCCCAGCCCGCCACTGCACGCGAATAGAGGTCTAGTATTACCGCAAGGTAAAGCCAGCCGGCGCGCGTTGGGATGAAAGTATCGGTCAGCCAGCATTGGTTGGCGAGCGCGGCATGAAATACCCTACCGAGGAGATTGGGAGCCGCCCACCAGGTATGGCGCGAGTCGGTCGTAATTTTAAACCGGCATACCGTCTTGGGCACGATGCCGGCGCGTCGCGTCAGCTGAGCCACAGTGTTCTTGCAGCACGCAACGCCCTGAACGCCCAGCTCAAAATGTATGCGGGGTGCGCCGTAAGTTGCGCGACTGGCCTTGTGGATCGACTCGATACGCTTGATCAGCGTCTGCTGGCGCTGGCTGCATGCACTCGGCGCCCGGCCACAGGCCGCGTAGTAGCCGCTGGCCGAGACTTTGAGCCTCCGGCAGAGGCTACGCACCGAATAGTGGCTGCGTTGCGCTTCGATAAACCGATACTTCACTTGCGCTCTCGCGCAAAGTAGATGGCCGCTTTTTTTAAAATCTCGTTCTCCTCTTTGAGTCGCGCATTTTCTCGCGCTTGACTCGCGCCAACTCGTTATCGGTGGGGCGACCCCGTTGGGCAGGTGCTCCGGTAGCCGCTTCAAGCTCCAGTTGCTGCCTCCACTTCCAGATCTGGTTCATTCGCAGACCTAGCTCTCGCGCGACTTGGCTTGCGGTCTTGTCGCTCGCATCGGCCAGGGGAATGGCTTCGGAGTTTGAACTCACGACTATATTGCTTGTATGGCTTGCGTCTCATCAAACCCTCCTATCAGGGTTAGTATCCCCTTTTAGGGTGTCCCTTAAACTTGGTAAGATCACTCCGGCCCCATTTGCCCATCGCTCTATTTGTTTTTCATTTCAGTGGAGGAATTGGATCTGCCCCATTTATTTTGGTTACCAATTGTTCTTTACTTTAACGGCAAAATTTCCTTGAAGTCAGCTCCTTTTTGGACGGCGTGAACATTCCTTCCCGTTGCCTTTATTTCTTTGTCAAGGTGATATGGCGTTGAAGCCTCAAAGGATTCGAATGGCCCCGGCGGGTCTATCTTTCCAATGCCTTTAGGAATATTCAGATCAAGTAACAACGTTAGATTGACTATCTCAGTCGTACACTGTTCTTTTGGTGAGTAGAATATTTGGTTGTTGCTTTCCTTGTATTTGTAAAAATCAATAACCATTTTTGCATCGTTCACCTGAGAAAACGTTAAATCAAATTCATAAATGTTATAGTCATCGTTTGTTAGCAAATGATACGTTGTGGTAGCCGGCAATATACCGCCATAAAACTCGAACGCATTGAGTTCTACGCGCTTAGTAGGCCCGTAACTTAGGCTGTCGATTAACTTTCCGCTCGGGTCTTTTATGTAAATGAATGAGTGTCCTGGATTCGTTGCGGGGTCAACGCTCTCATGCTTATCAGTGCCGCTGACATTTATTGCGATTCCTAATTTATAACCACTTCCTCCTACACTAGGAAATCTATCTCGCAACTCTTCGGGTATTTTGTCCGGAGGTAACAACTGGGCTACACCGTTTGGGCTATTCGTCGTCACCCCAGGAGGAGAGGGCTGAATGCCAGTCAGTTGTAAGTTGCTGCTTGCCGGTGCAGGATTAGAATCGTGCCCTACGTCGTCACAAAAAGAAATTGGGTTGTTGATGCAAAAGATATAACCATTCGGCGACTCCGCAGCGCCTATAGGATCACAACTCACCCATCTCGTTAACCACGGCGCCAAATACCTCGCTCCGAAGTAGCAAAACCTACTCTCCTCATCCCGCTCCTTACCGCTGTAGCGATAACGTTTCTTCGCAAAGCTACCGAAGCTGGTCTCTCCATAGGGGAAATATTCTTCGCGGTTGATGAAGTCGCTTTCTGTTGAGTCGTCACCCCCAACAACAACAGCGCTGCTGCCAAGGTGGTCGCCGAGGTGATACTGGACTTTTTCACCACCATCGTCGGGATGCCTGTCACCGATCCGGACAATAGCGATGCGCCTTTGATTGTCCATTACGTGGAGATGATTGTTCTCTTTCGGCGTGCTGCTCTCGGTCCATTTGTGATGTTCGAAAGCGCCGTCGATGCAGACGGTGCTTTCGTCGTTACTTCCACTGCCGCTTTTCCGCACCCACTTCTTCACCCGCATGCCGTCCGCGCCGTAAAGGTAGCGCGCCTCGACAGATGGAACGGCGCCGGACTGAACGCGAAAGCCTATCATGCGGTCAACGTGGTCCCAGGTGTGGTAGCGCTCGGTGTTCTGCCGGATCAGATTGCCGTTGTCGTCGAATTGGTAGCTATGGGTAGCCGAGCCGTTCTCCAACGAGGTCAACCGATTATTCTGCGCGTCCTTCCAGCGATCGTTCGGCAGGTTGTCCATGCCGAAGACGCGCTTCCAGTTGCCCGAAAACGCTTGATAGTTGAGCTCGAGCATGTTGCCCGCGGGGTCATAGCTGTAGCCTTCGGTGTAGCGTTCCGTTAGGTCAGGCGCATTGTCTTGCGTGGCGGTTCCCGCGCCGCCCGCGTAGAAGCCGCAGCGCGGGTCGCCGTTAAGGCTGCGTGGGGTGCCGATGTCCTTGCAGGCCCGGCCGGTGGCTGCGGTCAAACGGTAGATAGGATCGTACTTGAACTCGCGCAGCAGGCGCTCGCGGCCCTCGACACTGTCCTTAACACCGCAGTTCTTGACGCGCTCGTCGATCGTAGTTATGTTACCGGAGACGTCGTAAGTGTAAGCGTAATCCTGGCGTACGTTTCCCGCGGGCTGATAGGTGAGCAACGCCGGCGGCGGGACCGCATAGTCTTCGGTGCGCAGCCGCGCGAGACGGAAAGATTTCTCGTCGTAGGCATAGCGCGTCATGACGCCGTTGCCGTAGGCGATGAGCACCCGCTGGCCCTTGGCGTTGTAGGCAATGTGTTGCACATAGTCGGCGTCGTCGAGCCCGACCGATTCCAGGACGCCGGCGCGGTTGTAGCGGGGGATGAGCTCTTTGCGCTCCCCGTCGACGTCCAGCGGGTAGGTAACTTCGGTAGGCCGGTTTAGCGCATCGTAGCGGCTGCTGGTCTGGTAGACAGCCGATTCCAGTAAACTTTCGGCGTCGGCGGCATCCCAGTTAGCCAACCAGCCATCGGCCACAGCGGCGTCGCGGATGGTGCGGCGGGATTTTTCCAGCAGGTTGCCCTTGAAGTCGTACTCGGGCATTTCCAACAAGCCAGCTTCGTCGTAATGCTTAACTGGTTTGCCCAGGGTGTTATGTAAAAGGGCCAGCGCATGATCCCCTTCATCGCCGTATTGGATGCGCTCGCGCAGCGTAAAGCGGCCGGCACTCTCGTTGCGCGCCCATAACTCTTTGGGGCGGTTGAGCTTGTCGTATATGCGTCGCGCCAGGCTGCCTTTGCTGTTTCTGTATTCGATTAGATTGCCCTGCGCATCCAACACCGAGGTGCGCAGTCCGGCGTCGATGCTGTCTATGCGCAACGGACGGTTGAGCAGGTCGTAGCCATGCGTGAACGCATCGCGCTTGAGGGAGTCTATTATCTTCACTGCATTGCCGCGCAAATCGTATGCCGTGCGGGTGACAAACCACTCTTTCGCCGGATCGCTGCCGTTGCGCTGCACCTGACAGAGCACGCGGCCCAACGCGTCGATGACCCCACTGGCCGGTGTGAAGTGATGCGCTATTGGCGCGCGGGCCTCGAGCGAAACCCCGTCGGACGCGAAGCACAAAGGCGCGAGGTCGTTTGCATCGTAGGTGTATGTTTCCCAGGGTGTCGGCTCGAAGCTTTTGGGTACATCTGCGGACACGAGATCATCGGCGTCCAAAACCAAATTCGTAGGATCCAACGGTCTGCCGAGAATGACACGCTGTTGCGAACCGTCGGGGTTGAGGGTGCGGACGACGTTGCCGCGCGGGTCGTAGAACATCGTGGCGTGTTTGCCACGCTTGGCATCCGCCTCTGGCTCGAAATCAAGTTTTTGGGAGAAAAACGGCTCGTATTTCTTGATCACCCTTCCCTTATTGTCGTAGATCTGCCAGCCGCTGACGATGACACGGTCCGGCGCTTTTTGAGCGACTGCTGGGCTTGGATCCGCTCCGGGCTGTGCAGGCAGGCCTACGTCATCGCCGGTCGCGCTAAATATCCATTCCTCGGCCTGGGCGCGAGTCTGGATAAGGCGACCGTAACCATCTGAATAGTCGCAAGTTTCGATGGTAGCGTCGGAAATACTGTCGCTGGCATGATGGATGCGCCGTTGCGTGCGGACAGAGATTGGCCTGTCTCCTGTTTCGAATGCGCGGAAGTCGTAGATGAAGGCAATTTCAGGTTTGGATTCGCTGCCTCCCAGCGTTTCGCTACCGCCCGCATCGGTGCCGCGGATGAACTGCTTCAGCGGCAAGCCGATGGAGTTGTAGACCATGCAAGTACTGGTGCCGTTGGAGTCGGTCACGCGCGCAGGCTGCAGGACGCGATAGTTGTATTCCGCCGTGGTTTTCATTCCGGCCGCATCCATGACGCGCGTGGGTACCAATTGGTGTTCGTATTCCTCTATCTGTGTTTCGTTGTCTAATGCATCGCGCATCGCTGCGACGAGACCGCGAGGGTTCGCAGCGCCTGTCTGGAAATCGAACTGCTGCCGCTGAGTATCGGTATACCAACCATCGACGTAGCCCTCGATGCTGGCATCGAGCTTGCGATAACCTATCCGGCTGCCAAAGCCGGGCGGGGCATCAGGCGTAGCAGCGGCGCCGCCCAAATAGCTTGGACGTCGATTGCCGCCGGCGTCCGCATAGGCGTGCGCCAAAATCTCTTCAGTCAGGACAAGCGTCTCGGTGCGAACGAGGGCACCGTATTTGCCTAGTTGAGTGACCGGCATCCCTATGAAGGCCTCGCCGTCGTAGTGATTGACCGTGTGACCGAACACGCGCACGGCGACTGGCGCCCGCGCTTTAAGAATTTCGCGTAACTGCTGCGCCTTGGTCCAGTGCTTGAGCAGCGCGGCTTGGGCGTTATCGTCCGATGAATCCGGCGAAGCGAGCGAGCTTGGGTCTGCCAGCTCGTAAGCTTTCGCTTGCGCCACACGGTTATGCATATACTTGCTCGCAAGTGACGTGGCGTAAGTAGTGAACGTGTGTGTGACCAGGATTTTTGGCTCGTCCGGCTGGACATCGCCCACGACGGCGCCTGTGATGGCCCGTCGTTTTTTTGCGCGGCGCGGCATGGCCACTGCTGTTTGCGCGGTTGGCTGGCCAAAAGTGTCGTAGTCTTCGGTGAACGCGAACTGCGTCAGCGGGTCGTCGCCCCGCTCCCAGTGGGTAGTGCGTTGGCTGACGAGGTGGGGAAAAAAGATGCGCTGCCGGCCTTCACTATCTACGGCGGGTTTTGCTTCCTCGCGCAGAGCGTAGGCGTGCTCGGTGACGGTAAATGGCCGTTTTTCACGAGAGTCGCCGTCCAGAGCATACACCTCGGTGCGGAGGACGCTGCCGCGCAATGTACGTAGCGCATCGCGTTTAATGCGCCGATTGCGCGGCGAAGCGGCTGCACCTCCACTACGATCATTGTAGTTGCGTAGGAAATCGTTGACCTGCTTAGTGTGGTCGAGAAGCTGAGGGTCTTCTGACCAGTATTCGTAGGTGTAGTCGGCTTCCTCCCAATCCCCGGACTCCTCGCCGATCGGCCCCTGATGGAACCAGGTCTTGGTGAGCGTGGGAGCGGAGTAGCGTTTCCGATCTTCTATTTTTTGAAAGGATATCTCTTCGCCGTGCAATCCGGGCCTGTTGTATTCCTCGAACGTCTCCGTGTCGAGCTGCTCCACCATGCCGAAGCCCCGGAACTCGCGCTCGGCACCGTCCCAGTAGCCATGGTGATAGCGGTACTCGGTCGCTAGTTTACCCTTCGAGACTTTGTCGACGACTTCCACGCCGGCGACCACCTGCACCGGGAACGGTAGAGTTGTTCTCCAGCGAGTTGAAGGTTTCTTCTGATCTTCGACGTAGAACTTGGTGGACGGCGCATACTCGATCCGTGTCTCCGCGCCCATGTGATTGTCCATGACGTTTAACAGATAGGGCTTCGTACCGCCGGTCAGGTCGAGAAAAAAATAATGATCACGGCGGTCGAACGTCAGGTCTTTGGTCCAGAGTACGCCCGCGATACCTGAGCCCAAGAGGTCTACTAGTCGCACCGCGTCCATATCGGAGCCGCGCGGCGTGCCCGGAATTTCAATTGGATCGCTCCAGCCGTTGCCACTTTGGTTGATCCACAGAGTAATATGTCTATCGTCTACATAGACGATGTCGGCCAATCCATCGCCATCGACGTCGCCGACCAGAATGCGGTTCGGGTTGTAGCCGTGTGGAAAGCGCGGACTATTCCGCATGTAAAGACGCTTGCCCCAGTCGCCGTAGCCCACGTTCGGCCAGTACTCGATGTTGCCGTCGTACACGAGAACGATATCCTGCAGGCCGTCGCCCGAGATGTCCGCAAACTTGACGCGCGGGTCCGAGAAGTTGACGTTGGGGAAATCATCCAAGCTCTTTCGTTCGACGAAGCGCGTGTTGTCCGGGAGCCAACCCCCGTGAGAGTCGTTGAAGAAACATTCGAGCCGAGTGCCAGAGCGAATCACGTCCGTGACGCCGTCCCCCGTGAGATCTACCAGCCTAACCTCCGGGTCTTCCAGATTAAAGCTCGGCGCTTGCTCGTACTTTTGGAACGACTTGCGGTCCCACAGGCCACCGAAACGCAGTGAGTAGTAGCCGCTGAGGCCGCTCTGAGTGACGAGCAGGTCGGTGCGGCCGTCACCGTTGGCGTCAACAAGCTGGACACCGGCATTGGCGAGTGCGACGCCGGCGGGCGCCTCGTTCATCGGCCGCGGAAGATCGTAGCGGCCGTCACCGTGGTTGCGCCAGTACCGCACAACTCCATTCATCTGAAGGATATCCGGCAGACCATTGCCAAAGAGATCCACTAACTCATAGTCGGGGTTGGCCAACGAAAATATTGGAAGATCGGGCCCCTGAACGGGATAGAAGTCGCGCCGCTTCTTCACTTCCGGCTTGAAATCGCTATAGCCAAACCCCAGCGGCGGGAGCTCTCTTGCTTCGTTGCCCGCATCGTCAAAGCCTACGATATCGACTCGGGTAAGTCGGGAGGCTGCGTTGTGACCATCTTCGGCATACTTGAATTCATACTTTCGCACTTTGCGGTCTGCATCTGCATGGGTTTCAACTAAGATGCCCGAACACCGCTTTCTTGTGCGGATCTCGAAACCCGAACGGTACTCGGAGAAGGAGTCGGGGCGATCTTTGTCTTCGTACTCAAACGTGACGGAGATTAGGAACTTCGTCATGAGGTCTTGCGTATAGTCAGCGTATCGTATCCGCTTCAGATACAATTGGTCCCAGTGGCGCGGCCCTTCTTGGCGTGAGTCCCGCTCGTAGTCGTAGACGATTTGATTACCGAATGGGTCTTCGGACTTGCTTAGCTTCCAAGCGAAGACCTTAGACTTGGCTGCAGGGTTTGTGATAACCGAAGGGTCTTGCCAATCAGGAGGTGCGAGGTCGGGCCGAGGGGTACCATACGTGCTCACCAGTCCGTCTTTGCTGCGCACTTTCCAATAGTCACTAGAGGCGGGTAGTTCATAGTGATGGAGTATTTCTGCGAACAAGCCCTCTGTCCGTGGCCGGTATCTGACAACCTTTCTGCCTGGCTCGTCGGCCAGTGCCTCCACCGCCACCAGATCTTCCGCGCCCGAGAGAATAAAGGTATCTCGTTTTGCGAGATCCTTGTCATAGTCGTGATACCGAGGTACCCCTCTCGCCGTCTGCCTCGCGACACCTGGAATGCTGAGGCTCCAGCCCAGGCCGAACGGCCCGTTGCCATTGCCGGTGCTGTAGACGAGATTTAACTGCGGCTGAAATCCATTGCGCCCAGGAGGAAGCGCGATAGGCACCGTGAAGTTACCGGTGCCGGTGTGCAGATCCGGCGAGAACTTCTCGCCAAGTCCGTGCATCGCACCTCCCCCTTTCGGAAGGGAGATTATTTGGCCGGCAGATTTATCCGCCACCGCTGTCCGCTTCTTTCAGGACTATTCTCACTATCTTGCGGAGCCATTACAAAGTTCGGGTTGATCAGTGCGTGTCTGCATCGGAATTACGCAGAGTGCGACGCCTATCGAGTCCTTCTCAATCGAACGATAGGAGATTCAATCCAGCGATCCTGCCACGCCGCGCCGAGGCGCCGGAAGCGGGTATGCAGGACCTTCTGGAGTGCGTATGCCAAGCCTGATGTTCATGCTTGCTTCTCCCTCCCGGAGAGATTATCACGATCGAGCGGACCTGAACAGCTGCTGCTATAGCTACTATTACAGTTCAAATTTCAGACCTTCGGCGACTTGGTCAACTTCAACCCGCACCTGCACGTGCTCGCCGCGGACGGGGCCTTCCTTGCCGATGGGCGCTTTGCTGCACTGCCGCCCGTGCCGTGGACGCTGCTTGCCGAGGGCTTTCGACGCGCGGTGCTCGATTTTCTCGTGAAGAACGAGGTACTCGCTGATGAGCTTCGTCAGCGCATGCTTGCCTGGCGCCACTGCGGGTTCTCGGCGCACAACGCGGTGAGGGTGCCGGCCGAGGATGCCGAGGGACACAAGAAACTCGCCGGCTACATGCTGCGCGCTCCGATGTCCCTTGAGAAGATGACCTACGACGCGGCCACGGGCACGGTGATCTATCGCTCGAAGATGTATGCCGGCCTCAAGCGCAACTTCCAAGTCATGCCGGGCGCTGCGTGGTTGGAGTTGCTCTGCAAACACATTCCCGACCGCTACAAGCACCTGGTGCGTTATGTGGGATGGTACTCGAACCGCACCCGGGGCGAGCGGGCAAAGAAAGTTTTCATGCAAGCCGGCGCCGCGCCGCCGACGCCGAGCGCGGAGCCGGCGACTGCATTTGCGGCTCGCGCAAAAGCCGCTTGGGCGCGGCTCATTCGCATGGTCTACGAGGCCGATCCCTTGGAATGCCCCAAGTGCAAAGGGCCGATGCGCGTCATTGCGCTGATCGAGGATCCTGGAATTATCCACCGTATTCTCGATCACCTGGGATTGTGGGCGCCGATTGCCACTGCGCGAAGTCCGCCCGTCGGTCCCGCGAGTTGGCCCCGGTACGCCAACCTGCCGCTGACCTATCACGCGGTTCCCGACATCGCCTGACCTGCCGTTTGAAAGAAACGCCTCGGGGCAGCCGGGGTGCGGGAAAGAGCTTGCCGCGCTCTGGCGGTTGGAATAGATTGCTCGTTAATTGACCGCTGATCCCGCTCACGACCCGCCCGGATCGCGGTCGTCTGCCGGGGAGGGAGAAGCCAGCATGAACATAAGGCCCGTTATGCGCAGTCCGGAACCTCCTGCATACCGGCTCCCGGCGCGTCGGCTCGGCGAACCGGAATTGCGCCGGGATCGATTTTCCTCTCCTTCCGTCGCGGTGCAGGACTTCATCGAACGCAACTGCCGCGCCTGAGGTCACCGTACTTATGCCTTTCGAGATGAACCTCGTCCAGCGCGGCGCGCGCCTGCGCCGCAGCCCGTTCTTCGACGCGACGCAGCGCTACGGCGCGCGCGCGTACACGGTTTACAACCACATGCTGTTCCCGGTCTGCTTCGGCGATCTCGAGGAGGAATACTGGCATCTCGTCAATCACGTCACGCTATGGGACGTCGCGGTTGAGCGGCAGGTCGAGATCACCGGTCCCGACGCTTACGCCTTCACCAATATGCTGACGCCGCGCGACCTCGCGCGCTGCGCGGTCGGGCAGGGCAAGTACGTCGTAATCACCGCGGAGGACGGCGGCATCATCAACGATCCGGTGCTGCTGCGGCTTGGCGAGAACCATTTCTGGCTGGCGCTCGCGGACAGCGACGTGCTGCTGTGGGCGCGCGGCGCCGCTCTCAAGTCCGGCCTGCGCGTCAAGATCACGGAACCCGACGTGTCTCCCCTGCAAATCCAGGGTCCGCAAGCCAGGGAGGTCGTGTGCTCGCTGTTTGGCGAGGCCGCGACCCAGCTGCGTTATTACTGGTGCTTCGAGACCACGCTCGACGGAATCCCGCTGGTGGTCACGCGCACCGGCTGGAGCGGCGAGGTTGGCTACGAGATCTATCTGAGGGACGGCAGCCAGGGCGACGCGCTGTGGGAGCGCATCATGGAGGCGGGACGCCCCTATCAGATCCGCCCGACCGGCCCCTCCGATATCCGCCGCATCGAAGCCGGCATACTCAACTGGGGCGCCGACATGACCCTCGAGAACAACGTCTACGAGGTCGGACTGCAGAGGCTCGTGGATGAAAACAAGCCGACGGACTATATCGGGCGCGAGGCGCTGCGGCGGATCAAGGCTGAAGGCGTGAAGCGCAAGCTCGCAGGCATCGAGATCGAGGGCGAGCGCATCGAGTTCAACAACACGCGCTGGCTGGTCACGGTTGAGGGTGAATCTGTCGGCGCGGTGACGTCGGCGATCTGGTCGCCCCGCCTCAGGAAGAACATCGGCTACGCGATGCTGCCGATCGCGCATACGGCTCCGGGCACCGCACTGCGAGTGGCATTCCCCGGCGCGGGCGAACGCCAGGCCAGCGTAGTCGCCCTGCCGTTCATGGATCCAGGCAAGGAAATCCCGAAGGGGTAGTCGGCGCGTCAAACCGCCTTATTTGACGTTCACGCCCGAGGCTTTGACGAGTTCGTTGATCTGCGTTCTTTGCCCGCGCCGCCACGCATCGAGTTCCGCGCGCGAGCTTCCGACGAGATCGAGTCCCAGCGATTTGAGTTGCTCGCCGAATTGCGGCTCCTTGACCGCCTTGGCGACTTCGGCGCTGGCTTTGGCCAATATCGCTTCCGGCGTGCCGATGGGGGCCACCACACTGTACCATCCGTAGGTCTGGTAGCCCGGTACCGCTTCGGCGATCGCCGGTACGTCAGGCAGCAGCGGGGTACGCTTGGGGCTGGTTACGCCCAGCGCCCGGACCCGGCCCGACTGTATTGCGCCCAGCACAGCCGGGAGAACCACGTAGGTGAGGTGCACCTCTTTCCCCATGGTGGCGGCAATCGCCTCGGCGACGCCCTTATAGGGTACGTGCAGCATGTCGGTCTTCGTCAATGTGTTGAACAGGACCGCGGAAAGATGCTCGGTGGCGCCGGTGCCGGCCGATCCATATCGAAGCGGCGTTGTTTTCGCAAGCTGGATCAGGTCGCGAACCGACTTCGCAGGCAGTTCATTATTGACGACGAGTGCAAACGGCACTGTGCCGATCAGGCTGATCGAGGTGAAATCCTTGTCGAGGTTGAACTTGACGTTGGGATAGACCGCGGTGGCGACCATCAGCTGCGAGGTCAGCATCATCCACGTGTATCCGTCGGGGACCGAGCGCAATGCCAGATCGGCGCTCAGGATCCCCGCCACGCCGGGCCGGGAATCGACGACGACTCGCTGGCCCCACACCCCGTATAGCCGCTCGGCAAGCACGCGCGAGATGATGTCGGGACCTGATCCCGGCGCGCTGCCAATGATGAGCCGGATCGGTTTCTCCGGGTAGGCCGGCTGTGCGGCGTGCGCCGCCGGCACCGCCAACATCACCGGGAGGGCGACTGCAGCCAATAGTTTCAATGCACTCATTTCAATTCTCCTCGAAAAAATCCACTGCCAACGTTATATCATGCGCGCAAGCAAAGCTTCTTGTCCATCTGCGGATCATGTTACGGCAGAGGACCGCGCTGGGCTTCGAGCAGCGACCATGCTGTCTCGCCGAATTCCCTGCGCCAGCGGTTGTAGAAGCCGCATTGTTTCAGACGCTCGACGAAGGTCGAAGTATCGGCCTGGTTGAACACGAGCCTCGACTTGAGCCGCCCGGCTGCCTCCGCGTTGGCCTTGACCATGTCTTCACGGAAAAGGGCGACGTACTTTTTCGCATTGCGCTCGACGCTGTCTTTGACCTTCCGGGGCAGGGCATTCCAGCTGTCCGGATGCGCGCACATCCAGAACGATCCCAGGCGGTGATTCGTCACGCTCAGGAATTTCTGCACCTCGACGAATTTGTCCATTTCCACGTAGAGGTACGGCGTCTCCTGTCCCGCTGCGGCGCCGCTTTTCAGGTGGTCGTAGACCGCCTGATAGTAAATCTGCTGCGGTTCGCAGCCGAGCGAGCTGAACAAGTCGACCTTGTACGGGACCTGAGCGGTGCGCAGTTTGAACCCCTTGAGGTCGTCCACGGTCCGGATCGGCACGGTGCTGCTCGTGATCTGGTTGAAACCCTGCGGCCAGATATTGGGAAATACCACCAGACCTTTGGCGGCGATTTCCTGGCGCAGCAGGTTGCCGAATTCACCATCGAAGATGCGGCACGCCTCTTCCTCCGACCGGTAGGCAAACGGCAGCCCTTCCATCGCCGCGACCGGGACTATGGTCGAAAGCGGCATGCCGGAGACCATATGAAAGGCGATTTCGTTATTCAGCAGTCTGGTGAGCGAGACCTTGGAAGCGCCGGCGGCACCCCATGGTATGAGCTCGACTTCGAGCTGTCCCTGCGTTTCGTCACGAACCGCGTTCCACATTTGCGCAAGCCGGATATTCAGCGGGTTCTCGGCCCGCATATCGTGGGCGCAGGCGTAATGAAATTTCGCGTTCGTGGCTGTTGCGACCGTCATTGCTGTCTCCATTAAACCCGATATGCGGCATTATTTGTGACGTTACGATTATCAATCGGCTTTGATGCCGGCTTCCCGGATCACCTTGGACACCCGCGCATACCCGTCACGGGTCCGCCTGCCGAGTTCTTCCGGCGTGGAACTGCGCGGCTCGAGCGCCATCGCCGTCAGGCGGCTGTGAACCGCGGCATCGGCGAGTGCCGCAACCGTTTCGGCGTGGACGCGATCGATGATGGGCCTGGGCGTGCTCTTGGGCGCAAAGAGTCCAATCCAGGTATCAAACGTAAACCCTGCTACGCCCGCCTCCGCCAGCGTCGGAACCTCCGGCAGCAACTGCGAGCGTTTTTCGCTGGGAACGGCGAGCGCGCGCAGTTTGCCGTCCTTGAAGTGCGGCAACGGCACCACGATCGCGGAGAACGTGACCGGGATCTGCCCCGCCATCACGTCGAGCACGGACTGGGCAGCTCCGCGGTACGGAATGTGGTGGACGTCGATGCTGGATGCCCGTTTGAATAATTCCATCACGATATGGTGCGGGCTGCCGTTGCCGGCCGATGCATAATCGATTTTGCCGGGCATTGTTTTCGCAAGCGCGATGAATGCCCGCGCATCCCGCGCGGGAAACGAGGGATGGGAGAGCAGCACCCAGGGTATCGTGCACACGAGGCTGATCGGCGCGAAATCGTTGACTGGATCAAAACCCGGCTTTTCGGCGAGGCTGGGCGCGTAGTTGACGACGCTGTCGCTGAGGCCGCCGAGTACATACCCGTCGGGCGCCATGCGCGCCAGGCGCTGTGCGCCGATCAGACCGGCCGCGCCGGGCTGGTTTTCGACGACAATCTGCTGTTTGACTTTCTCCGACATCTTCTGCGCGACGACACGGATCGCCACGTCGCCCGCGCTGCCTGCCTGCACCGGCAGCAGTATCTGTATGGTCTTGGCCGGATAAGGCTGCGCCTGTGCGGCAGATGCGACCGCGGCGCCGCCGAGCAGGGCGCCGATCAATACGGATCTTTTCATGGTTTTTCCCCGCCGGATGGATTAACAGTCTGATCGATAGTCCGGTTCCGGAGTTCAGCCTGCATCATGGCACGAGCGCCGATCTGGACGGTCAGCGCGCCGGTCATCGGCAGCACGCAGGATATCGCTTCCAGCACCTGGTGGCGGTTCATGCCGTACGCATAGGCGCGCCGGATGTGCTGGGCGGCGAAGTCCACTTCGCCGCGCGCGCAGAGCGCCGCGATCGCAATCAGCTCGCGCACGCCCGGTCCCAGCAAGGGTTCTTGCGCGCCACCCGCAACCAGACAATGATCGACGAACGCCGCCGCGCGCCGCGCGAGTTCGGGGTCGATGCCGGCCACGTAGCGCCACTCGGCCGTCTGCAGCAGGCTTTCATTGCCGGGCTCCGCGCGTTCGCGGCCGAGACTCAGCTCTGGGAAGGGCGTCAACTCACGCGGCTCCCCGCCTGCGGGCAGTTCCCCGTAGGGATATTTTGGATCGTTGGCGGTCAAGATGGCCTGCGCGACATGGGCGATGGTCGACCAGCCCACGATCGCGGCGATGCTGGACGCGGCCTCGAATATCAGGCGGTTGTTGACGCCCATGCGGTAGAGACGCCGCACGTGGTTCGGTGCAAAACGATCGTCGTTCCTGGCGCACAACTGGCAGGTCGCGATCAACTCGCGCATCGGCCCCGATAGTTCCTGGTCGGCGGCAGTCTGGTTCTCGTAGAAGTGCACGTAACCTGCCGTGCGCCGCACCAGATTGACCGTCTCCGGAATTTCGCGGGCCATCAGGTGGAACTCTTCGAAGAGGTCGCCACGCTCCGCAATGAAGCGTGCCATGATGTCTTCTGCGCTGAGGTTCGTTTCTGCCTTCATTGCGTCGCTACTCCTCCCAAAATCGAATTCGCATGATAACCTCCCACCCGGCTTCGCGCACATTTGTCATGTTCCGGGATTTGGGGCCATACTTGCTCTGGAAATCAAGGGAGGAACGAATGAAGGCTAGCCTTGCAACGAGCGCGGTTCTGATATTTGCATCCGCATCCCTACCCGGAGTGCATGCGGCGCAGCAGGCGGCGCCGGGTGGCGCCGACGCGAACTACCCCATCAAACCGATTCGGCTCGTCGTGCCGCAAGCACCCGGCGGCAGCAACGACATCATGGCCCGCTACATCGGCGGCCAGCTGGGCGAGCGCCTGGGCCGTCAGGTGGTGGTGGACAATCGCCCCGGCGCCGACGGCATGATCGGCAGCGAACTCGTCGCGCGCGCGGCACCCGACGGCTACACGCTGCTCATGGCTTCGGCCGCGTTCACGATGAATCCCGCGGTGATGCGCAAGCTGCCGTACGATCCGATCAAGGACTTCGACTTTGCCGCGACGCTCGGCCGGGCGCCCGTGTTGATTACCGTTGGGCCGTCGCTGCCGGTCAACTCGATCAAGGATCTGGTTGCGCTCGGCAAGTCCAAGCCGAACTACATCACGATGGCTTCGGCCGGCGGATTCATGCACTTTGTTTCGGCGATGTTCCGCAGCCACGCCGGGATCGAATCCGTCATCGCTCTCTACAAGGGCGGCGCTCCGGCATTGATCGACGTGATGGGGGGCCACGCGCATATGGCCGTGCCGACGGTCGTGACGGCGGCTCCGCACCTGCGCACCGGTAAGCTCAAGGCGCTGGCGACTGGTGGCGCCAAGCGCCTTGCGACCATGCCCGACCTGCCCACCGTCGCCGAGGCGGGAATCCCGGGTTATGAAGCGTCGATCTGGTGGGGGTGGGCGGCGACAGGAGGCACGCCGGCTGCCGTAATCAACAAGCTGAACACCGAGGTCACGGCCATACTCAAGCTGCCGGAGACCGCAAAGCGGATGGCCGACGAGGGCGCCGAGGTCGAGATACGGACCCCCGCCAATATCCGCGCGATGATCAAGACCGACCTGGCCAAGTGGGCGAAGGTCGCGCAGGATGCCAATATGCCGAAGCGGTGATCGGCGGATGGCGTAATCTCTCAAGGTTGCCAAACAGGTCTTTTGGGCAAGGCCTTGTCGAGGTGCGACCGCTCAAAAAAGATAAATGCATCGAAGTGATCCCCTGGGGTGAGTTCAACACCGCTTTCGTAAGGTCCGGGAAAATTTCCATTTTGCATCCACCATTTTGAATTTTCCGACAGGAAAGCGGCATTCGACGGGAAGAAAGAGAAACCGTGTCCGGAATCATGCAGTTTCTTGTCCAGCGAGTTGCCGGCGACAGGAAGCGACCAGTCTCCCTGGGTTCCAGTCGCTTCATAGGCAGTCAAGGCAATATTGAAGACCTTCTTCCGGGTGATTTCCGTAAAAAAGAAAATGCCGGATTTAAGATCTCCATACCCCCACCAGTCAGCCTGCGACCGATTGTGTGAAACGTGACTGGTGTGAGCGGACAAGATGGCTCGCGCGGCGCCATGTTTTGCCATCACCAGCATCAAATTTCTGCCTTGCGCCCGATCCCGCTCGTTCCAGCTCAGAATATCGTCCGACCAGTTGTAGTTGTAGAATCCCAGCCATCCAAGAATCGTTGAAGCCGAAATTGCAAGTTCAAAAGCCTCATCGGAGCCCGGGTCGTTAGCCTTCTTTTTTTCCATGCCCGATTGTCTCGAGATATTGAGCAGGGTGGTCAGAACGGCGCGGCATTTTTGGTAATCGGTTTCGGGAAGGAACTTCCCGTCGTACTGCAATTGTCCAAAAATGATCTCGATCTCGGGCCACGACGAAGCCTGCTGCGCGGGGCAAAACGTGGTGATGCTTTTGAGGAGCAGGGGATCAATGCCGGCACGGATGCCCGCGGCCTGGATCCTCGAGAAGTGTTCCCAGGGCCGATCCCAGACGTCCATGCCCCGGAATACAATCGGATCACCTGGGTGAGAACGATTGAAATCACATACCCAATCCCACAATGCCAGATCCGATACGGTGGGCCAA
>Ga0209514_10001955_pt1 | contig 33397 bp, 44 predicted proteins | sample Subgrocontami58m_FD_187452 | JGI IMG/M metagenome (GOLD analysis project Ga0209514, IMG submission 187452) | Subsurface groundwater microbial communities from S. Glens Falls, New York, USA - GMW37 contaminated, 5.8 m (SPAdes) (version 3) | ecosystem: Environmental > Aquatic > Deep subsurface >...
CGTTCGCGCCACGCTGGAAAATGCGAAGGAGCCGCACTGGCGCGAGTTTCTCGACGCATGGGGCCCGGACTGAACGTCCTCGACGCGAAGCCTTGGGCATGAGCTTCGCCCGGGTCGAGTCCCTTGACCGGGAAGGCCGCGGCGTCGCGCACGTGGACGGGAAAGCGGTCTTCATCGACGGGGCACTGCCCGGAGAGGCGGTGGAGTTCGCCCCCTACCGGAAGAAGCCGGCCTACGACCTGGCGCAACTGTTGCGCGTCATCGAGCCGAGCCCGGCGAGGGTCGTTCCGCGCTGCCCCCACTACGGCGTCTGCGGCGGCTGCTCGCTGCAGCACATGGACGAGCGCTCGCAGGTGGCCGCCAAGCAGCGGGTGCTCGAAGACGCGCTCTGGCACATCGGACGGGTGCGCCCCGCGTCCATGCTCGCCCCGATACACGGACTGCCGTGGCGCTATCGCAATCGCGCGCGCCTGTCGGCGCGGCTGGTGCCGCGCAAGGGAGGCGTATTGGTCGGCTTCCGCGAGAGAAGGTCGACCTTCGTTGCGGACATGCGCGGCTGCGAGGTCGTGCCTGCCGCGGTGTCGGAGGCGATTCCGAAGCTGCGCGAGCTGATCGGCGCGCTGTCGCTCGCCGATCGGCTGCCGCAGATCGAAGTCGCGGTCGGCGAGGAGGCGACGGTGCTGGTCCTGCGCATCCTCCGGCCGCTCGCGGCGCCGGACGAGGCGCTGCTGCGCGATTTCGCCGACGCGAACGGCATCCAGCTGTGGCTGCAGCCGGCCGGCCCAGAATCCGCGACGCCGTTCTGGCCGCCGTCGACGCCGCCGCTCGCGTATGCGCTGCCGGACTTCGACTTGCGCATCGCCTTCGGGCCGACCGACTTCACACAGGTGAACCACGCCGTCAACCGCGTGATGGTCCGGCGCGCGCTCGCGCTGCTCGATCCGCGGCCCGGGGAACGGATCGCGGATTTCTTCTGCGGCCTGGGGAATTTCACGCTGCCGATCGCGCGCATGGGGGCCGCGGTGACCGGCTACGAGGGTGCCGAGGGGCTGGTGAGGCGCGCGCGCGGAAACGCCGAGGCAAACGGGCTGCCGGGCGCGTGCCGGTTCGAGGCGGCGAACCTGTTCGATCCGGCCGCGTGCGCGCGGATTCCGGCCTGCGACAAGGCGCTGCTCGATCCGCCGCGCGAGGGGGCCGTCGAGCTCGTGAAGTCGCTTGCCGAGCACGCGCCGCGGCGGGTGGTCTACGTTTCCTGCGATCCGGCGACGCTCGCGCGCGATGCCGGCGTGCTGGTGAACCTGCTCGGCTATGAACTGGGCGCGGCCGGCATCGTCAACATGTTCCCGCACACCTCGCACGTGGAGTCGATCGCGGTGTTCGAGCGCAGCTGAAGCAGCGCACCGAAAATGAAAAGGGGCGGCCCGCGCCGCCCCAACCAAAGGGGCGGCCCGCGCCGCCCCTTGCATGCCTGCGAAAGCCGGTCAGTCGCGGCTGCCGCCGAAGATTCCCAGCAGCTGCAGCAGACTGGAGAACAGGTTGTAGATCGCGATGTACAGGGTCAGCGTGGCCGAGACGTAATTGGTCTCGCCGCCGCGCACGATCGCATTGAGCTGGAACAGGATGAGCAGCGAGGAGAACAGCACGAACGCCGACACCAGCGCGAGGTGCACCGCGGGGCTCGCAAAGAACACGTTCGCCACCACCGCCAGCATGATGACGATGGCTCCGATGGCCAGGAAATTCCCCAGGCCGGTCAGGTCGCGCTTGGTCGTGGTGGCGATGCCCGCCATGACGAAGAACACCGCCGCGGTTCCGCCTGCCGCCATCATCACCAGTTGGGCCCCATTCCTGAAACCCAGCACGTGCTGAAGCAGCGGCCCGAGCAACAGTCCGAGGAAGAACGTGAATCCCAGCAGCAGGCCGACGCCCAGCCCGCTGTCGCGGTTCTTCTCGATCGCGAAGATCCAGCCGTAGAAGACCGCGAGAATGGCGAAGAACGACAGCATCGGGCTCGCGCGCAGAAACGCCAGGTTGAGGTTCGTTCCGATCACGGCACCGATGGCGGTGGGGATGAGCGAGAGCGCGAGCAGCCAGTAGGTATTCCTCAGCACCCCGTGCTGGCGCAGGCTCGCGTCCTGCGAGGCATACGGGGCTCGAGTCTGAACCGGTTGCAGTTCGGGTTGCATCAATATCCTCCAGAGTTGGACGCCAAACGACTGATTAGACTAAGCCATAAAGCATTTAGTTTCAACCGCGGCCGGATCGCTGCGGCGACCGTGCAAACGGCCGGCTCGAGCTGTAAGTGCGGGCGCCGATGGTACAATTCAAGCGCCCGCGAGGAGCGAGGACCCGTTATCGGGTCGACGGTCGCGGGAAACGGACCTGCCGTAAAACGTGCGTCGGACTCGAAGCGGAAGGTTGGCCGAGCGGTTTAAGGCACCGGTCTTGAAAACCGGCAGGGGCGAGAGCTCCTCGTGAGTTCGAATCTCACACCTTCCGCCAGAACAATTCGCGAGGACATCCGAAGTTGTCCAAAATAATTACTAACACGCTGTATTACAATAATAATGATGTCCAAGGCAGTCCAAACGGGTCCAATTGCATCCGCCGAAAAACTGTGGTAGAAAACGTGGTAACTACTTTTCGATCTGAAAAGTTACCACATGTCGATCAATCTGAATCTTCTTAGTGATCGCGAGTGCAGGAATGTTACGAGCGAGGGCCGGGAGATCCGCAAAGTCCACGATGGAGGTGGACTTTACCTGTGGGTGTACCGCGACGGTCGGAAATACTGGCGGCTGCGCTACAGCATTGCCGGCGTTGAAAAATCGCTATCCCTTGGCGTTTATCCCGCGATCGGATTGAAGCAGGCGCGCAAGCGGCGTGATGAGGAGCGCCAGCGCCTGGATGCGAACCTAGACCCTGCGGCCGAGCGCCGGGCCGACAAGGTGCGCAAGAAGGTCGCTTCAGCAAACTCCTTTGAGGCCGTTGCGCGCGAGTGGTACGGCAAACATGTCAAAACGTGGGTTCGTGGGCACGCTGATGACGTTCTGCGTCGGCTGGAAAGAAACGTGTTCCCGACCCTTGGGCAACGGCCGATCTCGGCGATCGATGCTCCCGAACTTCTGGCTGCGATTCGACCGATAGAGGAACGCGAAGCCCACGATCTGGCGCATCGGGTGTTGCAGGTGTGCGGCCAAGTGTTCCGGTACGGAATCGCGACGGGACGATGCTCCCGGAATCTTGCGTCTGATCTGCGGGGTGCCCTGACCCCCCACAAGAAGAAGCACCAGGCTGCCGTGCGTGCTGAGGAATTCCCCGAGCTGCTGCGCGCGATCGCAGGATATGAAGCGATTGGGGACAGACAGACGCGGCTCGCACTTCAGTTGCTGACGTTGACGTTCACGCGGACCAATGAGCTGATCGGGGCTACTTGGCCGGAATTCGACATGGACGCTCGCGTATGGGTCGTGCCAGCTGCTCGCATGAAGATGAAGACGGAGCACTTGGTGCCGCTCTCGAAACAGGCGATTGCGATTCTCGAGGAAATCAAGAGCGTTGGCGGCGGGGGCCGCTTTGTGTTCCCTGGACGAGGCCGAGAGAAGCCCATGAGTAATAACACGCTGTTATTCGCGCTATATCGGTTGGGATATAAGGGAAAAATGACCGGGCACGGTTTTCGCGCGGTGGCGAGCACCATGCTAAACGAGATGGGGTTCCGTGGCGACGTCGTCGAGCGCCAGCTGGCACACTCTGAGCGGGACGAAGTGCGCGGCGCGTATAACCGCGCCGAGTATCTGCCCGAGCGTAAGAAGATGATGCAGCAATGGGCGGACCACGTCGAAAAGTTGAGGCTCGGGGCCGATGTGATACCCCTGTACCGGCCCGCGAAATAGCGGGATTCTTCGCGTCGCAATTGAGGAGTCGTTGAACCTCCTCAGGTTGACTGGCTTCGGATAAGGCTGATTGGCCGGTCTTCGGGGCGGGTTCAACCGGTCAGTGGCGATTTGATGAAGTAGTATTCGGCGCGTCCAATTTGACCATCCGCTCCCGAAAACACTGAGCTGGCGCTTTTGACCCGGAGCGGCCAGTGACGCAGTCAATGTCCCATGCCTTGCCAGAGTCTGTACGTGGTAGTAGGCTGAATCACACCAGGAATCTTGCGTGGCAGCAATCGCTCGTGCGATGCGAAATTGCACCCTGAATCTGTCAGCAAAGAAGGTTCAGGTGACAGTCTGTTACTCAATCAGTCAACTAATTCGACTCAGGCGTTGGAGGAGCTGTGATTCTCGGTCTGCGATGCAGCTCTAACGACTATGCATTTGCCGTGCTTGATGGAAAACGGACGGCGCCAAAGTTAGTTGCGCGCGGGTTCGTCTCTTTCCCGAAGAGCTTCTCGCGCCTGCAGAGCGTGGTGTGGTTTTCGCAAGAGCTCGACACGTTGCTTGGGAAGCGTGGCTGCTCGGAAATCGTTATGAAGGCGTTCGAGGGGAGGGCGCGGGATAGTTCCTTCGTTGAACGCATTGAGCACGAAACTGCCGCGTACTTTGCGGCCTCAAAGAAGGGAAAGAGGGCACCCAGGAGGAGCGTTCCGTGAAGCTCACAGAGAACCTCGGCGAATTTAACCGCAGGATGGCAGACGAACTGCGCGCCACCTTCGCGCAGGCCGTGAAACCTTTCCAATCTGAGGACGGTACGCTTCTATTTCGGGGGCCGATCTCCGGCCATAAAGATCCGAACCACGTTGGAACGCATGTAGCAGTGTCGCTCGACAAGGATGTAGTCGATTCCCTCAACAGAGCGGAGCCTAACCAACGTGAGGAGATGATCCAAGACTTACTCAGCAATCTGGGCACGCAGATCAAGTGCCAATACAATCCGAACAATATCGGACACGATGCCTTACAAGTCATCGGAACAATGCGAATTGTGAAGGGCTAAGAGACATATTACGAGTCACGTGCCCTCTAATACTAGGAACGGACGCGCCGGAGTCGCATCACCTTGCGTTAATAGGTTCGCCACGGCGCGCAGTTCAACACGACGGTAGGCCCCTGCAAGGAGAACACCCGTCATGGTCCGCGTATTCTGTGGCGTATGCGGAGCAATTGCCGAAAGGAGCCTCAACGAGGCTGAGCACAGCTGCGATACTTGCGAGATGGCAGCGGGTATGCAGACCGTGGACGCAGATCTCGAAGAAAGAGGCAAACTGCGAACGCTCCTCGAGCGTCTTGGTGGGCGACTTCTCCAAGAAACTCCAAATGTCGCTTCGTCTGTACTACCGGCCTTCAGGCACATGTATGCCCTTAACAGTGCGATGCTGGATCTACTCGTCTTATTCTTCGCCAGGACAGTGCTCGTTGTTGACTCCATCGATTTCGAAGCATCGGACCGGGCTCGGATCGAAGAAAGAATAGCCGCGTATTCCGAGGCAGGATTGCTTATCCCTCTCTATCTCCACCCCAAGTGGGAGAGCATGCGGCCACAAACCTTTGTGCGTTCTGTTGATCTGGATGCCCGCTTTAGACAAACGAGCGACGTAAACGAGTATCCACGGCCTCTGCACTACTATCTCCAAATGATCGGAGAGCTAGAAACTCAGGACGACGTACGAGCATCACCAGCGGAATATAGGCGCGCCGATGCCGCCTGGTTCACGGATACCAAATATCCACACCCGTCTCTCTTGCTAAACAGAGCCAACATATTCTCAGCGGTGGGGGGTGTCATCAATGGAAGCGTCCTGTTTGATGCTCTTTTAACCAAGGCACGAACGCTGAAGTACCAACACCGGCTCTCCCAACTGAACGCCGTGCGCCGAGCAGTGGATTCCGTCGCCTCGTGGTACGGGAAAGAAATTCTGACGCTGCCAACGTTTAAGAAACCCGAAATGGTGATCGCATTTCGCAATAGCGACGCCGGACAGTCGTTTGTGGATACAGTGCTTCGCGAATACATGTTAGGGACACGCGTGGGTAATTCAGATGCAATCGAACGACATCTCAATGCAGTGATGGACAATACACTGGAGCAGGCGCGACAGATTGTTGGACATTCCTATCAAGCTAAGAAGGTAGTCTTGTCGGGACTTTTTGCAACGCTGGGTGGGTTGATGGGGGGCCCTGCAGGCGCAGTCGTCGGAGGCATTGGCGGCTCGGCAATTCTGCTAGCTGCAGAAAGAATAGACAACGCCAACATCGCCCCTTGGGCGAGCTTCTTCGTCCAAGAAGGCTAAAGGATTGCCTTACTTGCCGCTTCAACGGACGGGCTGAGGTGGCATGCCAGACCATCGGCATGTGCGCGCCTGCAGCTAAGCACCACGTTGAGCGACCGCTTTCTGGTAAGGGGGACGACCAGTAATGGCCGAAAGTGTGAACCCGCAGTTGAGCCAGTAAGCGGTCAGTCGCAAAATCCTGCGTGCTTCTGAAGCCCGCTTTGAGCGAGTACAGCCAACCGCCGTTCACGGCCAGGACCGGTCGTTGGCATTAGTATTACTCTTGAGCCACTAATCGGCACATCCCGGCTACATAATTGGACAAAATGGCCTCAACAATCTTCTACTCATGGCAAAGCGATCTTCCGAACAACGTCAATCGGGGATTTATCGAGGATGCGTTAGAGAAGGCCATCAAGCAACTCAATAGGGACTTCGTAGTCGATGAGTCACCTCGTGACGGCGATCTGGAGTTGGACCAAGACACCCAAGGCGTTCCTGGAAGTCCCCCAATAGTTCAAGTAATTTTTGACAAGATCACCAGAGCTGCTGTTTTCGTTCCAGATGTCACGTTTGTGGGCACTACACGAGATGGTGAACGACTGCTTTCGAACCCAAACGTATTGATCGAATACGGCTGGGCACTACGCGAGCTTGGGCATTCCAAAATTGTTTCAGTAATGAATATTGCGTTTGGCAGACCGGGCTGGGACACCCTTCCTTTCGACATGCGCCACCTCAGGTGGCCCATCACTTATTCCCTCGCATCCGAGGCACCGGTCGAGGAGAGAGCCAAGGCAAAAGAACATCTCGTAGCTTCATTTTGTGAGGCACTACGTCCGGTAATTACCAGGGGCCTAGCCAGCAGCAAAAGTACCCCCGATGCGTTCTCGCATGCAACCCCAACGACCTGGGGTCCCTCAGTTTTCTGGGATCTCCATGAACCCTTTTCACGTGTCGTAAGTCAGGACGGCACTACAGTTCCCCTCAACGTTATGGACGTCGAGCATATTTTTCTACGGCTTATTCCGGCCATCCCTATTGGCCCGCTAAATCCGACCGATGCCGTATCGCTCATTAGAAGTGGCCTTCACCCAATGACGGATCAAAACTCGGGAGGCCGCTTCGGGCGAAATCGGTATGGCGCTTTCGTCTACGCAGAGGCTAATGGGAAGATACTTCAGGTCACCGAGCTTCTAAAGACCGGCGAGCTTTGGGGCATTGACGCGTATTGCATCGAAAGAAAAGTGCATATGGAATTTTCAGGCGTAAAATTCGGTTACATTCCATGTTCGGCATTTGAACGGGTTTTCGTGGCTACTCTTACCAACTACCTGCAATTCGCCGAAGGGGTGCTTAAGCTATCCCTACCCATGAAATTTATCGCTGGGGCGACACGAGTCCAAGGATACAGAATGGCTGTTCCACCTTCACTTTTCGGGACGAAATTCGATGGCGATGTCGTGGAGGCCAATATTGTCTACTCTGGTACGATTGATAGCTTCCAACAAGATCCACTCCGAATCCTCCGCCCTTTCTTCGATTATGTTTGGCGGGAATGCGGACTACAGAGGCCAGATTTAGACGTCATAGATTAAATCGGATTTCTTGCAGCCCCCTCCCTTGTCTCCTGACGGCGGGTGATTCGCGGTGAACCGAGATCAAACTAGGCTGCCGGATTGTTCTCAGGGATTGTCGCGTTTGGGTCGGATTGCGCCGGATCGGCCCCGGCGCTCAGGCCGGCTGCGTCCCGGCGCCTACCGGCCGGGGCTCTGGTCAGCACTCATCGGGCAAGGTCCTGCCAAAAGGCGACTTTCCCGGCGAGTCTGATCTGGGATCCAACGGCGAATAATGGCGACGCAAACCAGCCGAAGAACGAAGAATCTCCGAGCCCTATAATTTCTTCTCGACCATAGAAGAACTGGCACAGCCGCTGATGGCGCGCACTCGCTACGTTCAGATCAACGGACAGTTGCTTGAGGTCTACAGTGACCGAACGAACGCGATGATGGAGGCGCTCAAAAACCCGCGTGTGATGTCGGAATACATCAATCGGCTGAACACTGAAGCCCCTCCCAATCTCATGTACCACTACACGCACGCGTCAGGGTTGGAAGGCATTCTGCGTTCCGGCACGCTTTGGCTCACGGATGTGTTCAGACTGAATGATCCCGGCGAGATTCGGTACGGAGTAGACGCTGCTTGCGCGCATCTCAGAGCGGAAGGTGGGCTACAGGATGCGTCCGACATTGAGAAGGAATTTGCCACGACCGTATGCGAGAAGCTGCAAGAGAACGTGGAGTCAAGCGCGAACTACTTCGTCACATCCTGTAGCTTCGAACGCAACCATGCAGACCAATGGAGGAAGTACGGTGACAATGGTCGCGGTTACGCACTGGCATTCGACGCCGGCATGCTAGAGCGCCACTTCATGGAGATTGCCCGGTTGAACCATTCGACTTTCCCAATCTCGTACGATGCGGAAGAGATGCACGCGATGCAGCGTGCAATCGTGGAGCAAGGGCTGGAGATCTTGCGGGCGGTCGGGCGCCATATGAGCCGAACGCTCTTGCGTTTCATCTCAGTGCGCCTTTCAGTGAACATCCTTCATTGTGCAATCTTCTTCAAAGCGCGCAAATGGGCCTCGGAAAGGGAATACCGGTTCATGATGGTCCACCGGGGAGACATCGCGGTCCCGGGTATGAAGACGAGGCGCCGCGGCGATATGGAGGTTCGCTACTGCGAGTACGACTGGAAGACTGGTTGTGCCGCGGCGCTCCGCGAGATTGTCGTAGGTCCGCGAGCCAATGCGGGTTTCGCTGAGCGGCTTTGCGCGGAATTGCTCCCACGTCAGCCAATAACGATTCAACGGTCCGTCCTGTCGCCGCCGTAGCGGACGCGCTCAGTGTCCGCTCAGGGTCGGACTTTGCCGGATCCAGCTCAACGAGCTGTTCGACCGCTTCCCGGCGCCTACCGGCTGGAGCGACGGCGGCGTATGCGCCCAGGATGGGATCGTTAGGTGCTCCGCCGGTTATAGGGGGACTGGTTCGTGGGTCCCAGGCTGATTCCTTCCTCGGACGCCTTGGTGTACACCGCCGCCTCGGTGCGGCCAAGCTTCAGGCCGATCACCCGCGTAGGAGTATCCACGCGCGCGAGCTGGCGCAGTTCGCGGACCTGCTCAGCGGTCCACGGCTTTCCGGTGTTGCGCGTATATTTGGGCATGATGTCTCCAATGGTTATGATTCGGATTGCGTAAAGCGGCGTTGCAGCCGCCTTACGCAATCCCGTTACACACACTCGTACAGCGAGAGCAGGTTGTTCGGCTGCTCGCCGTCCGCTTCGGTGTTGAGGTACTTGTTACCGAATCGGCTGATCGCCACGATCACGTCTTCGATCCTGCCGTTCACCGAGACGTAAAATCCTCGTAATGACATTCAGCATACTACTCTTCGTCCAGGTCGGGGCACCCTTCCTTGTCGACGTACTTCTTGTACGCTGCAACCCAATTCGTAGCGATAGCCTCTTGCGCTTCTGCCAGAGACAATTTTCCTTCGCAGACGAGGCGCTTTAGCTTCGTTTCAACAGTATCCTTGATTCGCGCACCACATTTGATGCGGTAGGGCTGGGGCCATAGGTTTCTCGGGTCAGTAGGATGCCCGCCAAGCTGCAAGCTAATCAGGTGGTCTTCCTCGTATTCGGCCAACCGCTTTTCTTTGTAGCGATACTCCTTGATTTGCTGCGTCTTTAGCTTGGTCGTATAGCTCGAAGGCGGTCTTATCGTGGCTGTCCAGCCCGAAACACAAATAGTTTGATGGATGTTTTCTTGGGTCACGTCCGGATTGGGAACGCCGGGTGTTCTTGTTCGGTTCGGTAGCTGTGCGAACGCTGCCCCTGCGATCAGGAGCAGCGCGATGCTGAGTTGTAGTCTCTTCATGCCTCCCCCTTGGATCCGCCTGTCCTATTGATGTTACGCCGGTCGTGCGATCCGTGTCACCGAACAGCTCCTGGACCGTTGCTTCGCCCGAAATCAGGGGTGCAAACCTGTTCGTTGCGTGCTTCGTGCACAGGTCCCGAGACGTTCGAACATGACCAGCCTAAGGTACCCGACGCCGTCACGCCGGCGAAAAACGCGGCGACAAAGCGTTTTTCCCCCTTTGATCGTGTGAAGTACCGAGATATATGTGACGCCTTAGGAATTGCCTACGATCGTACTACAGGACGATTACGTCACCCAAAGGGAGGGGGCAAATATGGCACGCCAAGCTGCACAAATCTCCATCGAGGTCGCCGAGATGATGCGCAAGAACGAAAGCAATGCCATCACGATGCGTTGGCCTACCTTCTACAAGTTCTGCGGGCGGGAACGCATCAAGGGGAATTTCTGGGCCGAGCTGAAGCGATTCCTAAGAGAGGAAAGCATCCTGCTTGTAGACGGCCACGCGGTGGTGGCTTTCGTGAAGGACTTCGACTTTTCGCCGCCAGAGCGCAAGTAATGACGGATGTACGCGGAGATATCGGAGGGTTGATACTGCGCCGCGGCCGGATTTTTGGTCTGGCCAGTTCCAGTGAGGATATTGCGCGAGGGGCGGTGGATGGAGGGGATGGATTACTGGCGGCTGTGTGACGAGCTTTCCGTGATTCAAGCCGCCTTGTTGATGGTTGGCATAGACCCGTCCACAGAGAAGGGGTACGCGGAGAGATTGCAGCCGCATGAAAGGCCATACGGCTACGAGGCGGCGAGGACCGCGCTGATTAACGCAGTGTTGTCAAAAACCCTTCCCGCGAGCGTGCGTTACGCGGCAAGGGAAAGAGGCTGGAGTGAGGGCCTCGAGGAAGGAGAACTGGTGGGCTCGGACTCCCGCGGCCATGAAATCGTCTATAAGGTGGAGCCCGATTGGTCGAGGACCACGGTCCGGGTCGAGGACCTCAAGGCATGGCTTGCTCGTCGTAGCTTCAGGAGCGATTTCTTCTGTGCCGAGGCGACGCACGAACCGGACTATCTCGATCGAGCGCATCCGAGTTACGCGCCAAAGCTTGCGGCGGCCATCGAGGCATGGCGCGTCATCAGCGGAAACCCTGAACACACGCGTGGCAAGTCGCCAAAGAAGGCGATGATCGCCTGGCTGCGGCTGAACGCCGGGAAGTATGGCCTAGTGAAAGAGGACGGAAAGCCTAACGAACAAGGCGTCGAGGAAGTCGCCAAGATCGCCAACTGGGATATCAAGGGCGGTGCCCCGAAGACCCCGGGGGAATAACCCACCTACCGCGAAGGGCCGCGCCGATGCTGGCGTTTCGTGGGTGTGGGCCGAGAACTATCCCACCCGTTGGACCGGAAACCATTGCGCTTTCCGGCCCATCGGTGGGGCGGGTTTTCGCAACCCGCCTATCTATTCGAGCGCGTATCTGTGCTCTTAGATTGCGGCCATGTTCGACAACGCCCAAGGGGGCGCAGACATGGCAAACGCAATCCTCCGGCTTCCCGTCTTCGCCGCGAAAGTCGGATATCGCCGGTCGGCGATCTACGACAAGCTAGACCCTCACTCGCCTCGGCACGACCCGACGTTCCCGAAGCCGATTCGGCTCGGAGCGCGTGCGATCGGGTTCCTCGAGAGCGACGCGGAAGCCTGGATCGAGGCGCGCATCAAGGCCAGCCGCACGGCCGTGACCGGATCGGGAGGCGGACGATGACCTCCGATCGCCTTCTGTCTGGAATCTCCGGAATACGGCCTGCGCAGTTGGAGAGCGGCCGGGCCGATTCATCCGCGTGCGTGCGCCCCGCTGCCGGAGCGCAGCGGTGCGAGCACCGCCAGCGGGGCGCGCGCAATGGCAGTAACACAATGCCGTTCACTGACAAATTGTCAGTAGGACGCCGTCCGCGCCGTCAACCGAGCCTGGGAGGCGGGGGTGTCCGGTGAAATCTTCGTCGATTGGCTCACCGCTGTTGAACACCATCCGGGAGGGGGCCTCCCAATCATCGTCGGTGGACTCACGGTCTGGCATGACCGATACGGCCATCCGGTGTGTGAGCGAGCTAGCCCCACGACTGTGGCGGGATCATTCGACTCGGCTATACGCGTCGGATGTGACGGTTCGCGTGTATTCCTCTCCGGAAACGTCGGCCGGTTTGCTCGTGCAGACAATCTGTTCAATTTCGGATGGGCAGGGACCGTGCGCGCGGCTAACCGAGTTCTGCTGGGCATCGGCCTCCCGCCTTTCTCATCTGTTGACGGGCTTTCCCCGGAGGGTTTCCGGCTTGGCGCACGACTACGCCGTGTGGACCTCACCGCTAACTTTTGCACGGGGTCGGAAGCGCAGGCGCGGGCGCTGATTCGGTGGCTCGCGGCGCAATCGGTCGCGCGCATGAAGCGCGGCCAGGCAGGGGAAGAGTCGGTGTGGTGGGCGAACACCCGCTCGATGTTCAAAGCGTACATGAAGGGGCCAGAAATGGTGAAGCACGGAAGGTCACCCGATGAATTCGCGGTGAAGTGGTGTGGAGAAAACGGCGTGGTCCGCGTCGAAGTCGAGTTGAAGCGGCGGTTGCTGAAGGATTTGGGCCTGGACCACTTTGCCGTGATCGACGACGCGACGCTAACGCGGCTGTTCGAGGAGCGCACGAACGTGCTCCGGCGGGTCGATCGGTCCGACGAGCCGGACGTCCTGGCGGCTATTCCCTGCCGGTCCCGGCCGTATGCGGCGGCCTGGCTCGCGGGAAAGGACATGCGGTTGATGGCCTGCGAACGCACCTTGTTCCGGCACGCCCGAGTCCTCAGGCAGTACGGCCTGGACATCCTGCAGCCGCGCAACGTCGAAGCGTTCCCGGTGCGGGTGCGGGTGATCGATTTGGTTCCGGTGGGCGTACCGGATTGGTACGTCGAGCAGCTGGAAAGCGCGTGATCGCAGTTCAACCCTGAAAGGAGGCTTTATGCGTGTGCGTGTGTGCGGTGTGAAGCGGGTGGAAGGCAAGGCGAAGGAAAGCGGCAATCCGTTCGACATGTGCCGGGTGCTGGTCCTGGTTCCGGTCGAGACGGTCTCGAGCGACAAGGTGCGGATTACCGGCTACGGCTACGAGCTGGGCGAGATGGAGCTCGCGCCCGAAGCGTTGGCGGAATTCTCGGGGCTCACGTTTCCGGCGGACGTCGAGCTGCGGACCGAGCAGAAGTTTTTCCGCGGCGAGTTCAAAACGGTGTGCGCGGGCGTCTCGGTCGCGCCGGCCAAGTCGGCGAAGGCGGCCTAGTCGTGATTGGCACGGTTCAGACGGTGGTCGTGTGCGTCGCTGCAGTGCTCACCGTCGAGCCGTGCCCGTCGGGGTCTGCGCCGGCGACGGTGCAGGCATACGTCCTCGACGTGTCGCAGCAGCCGACCATGGAAGCCCTGAACGCACCCTTCGATTTCGACTATGCGGCGGGGATCTGGGGGATCGGGTTCACGTTCGTGGTGGGCCTATTCCTCGTGGCACGGGGGGTGGGAACGGCTTTAGGAATCATCAAGCACTAGCTTGGTGCTAGGGGGCCGGGACCCTTTTCACCCGGCGTGCAACGAAAGGAGGTGTGATATGCGGGCGATTCAACGTTTCGCTCTGGCAGTGATGTTCGCGGTGGTGGCCGCGCTCGGCATGGTGTCGAGCGCCTCGGCGACCGGGCCGGATCTGACGGCGCTCACGAGCGCGGTCAGCTTCGACACGGTCGTGGTCGCGATCGTGGCGATCGCCGGTCTCCTCGCCGTGGTGTACGTGGCGCGGAAGGGCGCGGTGCTCGGCCTCTCGATGCTCCGCCGCTAGGCGCGATCGAAAGAGGGGAAAGGGACGGGCCCGGGCCCGTCCCTTGTTGTCCGCAGGGAGGCGCCTATGCTTGTCGAGATCTGGTACGTGGCGATATTCGCGTGGGGCGTCGTGTGTGGTTGGGCGGTGGTGGAAGGATTAAAAGGCTGATATGCGTAGGCTGATCGCGGTTCTCATGATGTGCTTGGCGGTCCACGCGCAGGCGGCAACGGTGCCGGCCTATTCGCCGCGTTTCGGGCAGGCGATGGCGGGCGTAATAGAGACTAAGGCGAGTTCGATGGGGTTCGCGGCCAATGACCCGCGTATCGCGGCGACAGAGGCGGGAATCGGCACGGTGTTGACGGGGATCGCGGTGAGTCTTGCCTCAGCCGCCGGGTTGCCGCTGTGGGCGACGATCGCGGTGGGTGGACTGACCGCAGTTGCGGTGAGCCTCGGCGTTGGCGCGCTGACGAGCTGGCTCTTCAATGCGGATAGGAGCGTGAGCGTCGCGGGAGCGGGGACGGGAGGCATTACCGCGGGAGGGAGCGCCTATACCGTAGTGGGGCCGGACGGGGCGACCTACGTGGGCGGGGATGGTGCCGGCATTCAACTCGCGGCGCTGGAGGCGGCCTATAGCTACGCCTGGCACGGCATCGCGTACAACAGTTCGGCCGGCGGGCTGAACTACTACGACGCGTACGCGAACGACGACAACCACCATACGTACCTGACAATCGGGACCGCGACACCGGTGACGGCGTCGGCGACCTGTTCCGGCTATATGCGTAACGATGTTTGCGTGCCGGGGACGCCTCCGGCGCCGGTGATCCAGGCGCCCTCTGACGCGGTCGCGGCAGTGCCCTCGGGCGACATGACGCTGCCCGTGAATCCCCAAATTCTGGCGGCGGCAGCGAATAACGCGTGGCAGCAAGCGGCGGCACAGCCGGGTTACCAGGGCGTGCCCTATCAGGCGAGCAACCCGGTCACGAGCACGGACGTGGAGGCCTGGCGCAGCGCCAATGCGAGCGCGTATCCGACGGTCGGCGACCTATTGTCGCCGGCCGTGAACCCAGCGACGAGCACAGTCCCGTTCGTCGGGCCGGGCGTGAGCGCGAATCCGGGAACGAACACAGGGCCCGCCGGCTCGACGCAAGTGAACGTGGGGCCGGATCCGGCGATACCGGCGCCCGCGTTGGAGGCGGCGCCGACGGCGGCGCAGATCCTCGCGCCGTTGCTGAACCTGATGCCCGATTTGAAGGCGTACACGGTGCCCGCGCACGAGGGGACGTGCCCGTCCGTGACGTTCTCGCTTTTCGAGCGCTCGATCGCGATGGACCAGCACTGCACGCTGCTCGAGTCGGTGCGAACGCAACTCTTCGCGGTGATGGCGCTGGTATGGGCGGTCCTGGCCGTGATGATCGTGTTGACGGCGTAGGAGTTCCCATGTTCGGAGTCGTGCTCTCAGCGCTCAATTCTGTCCTCGGGTTCATCTTCCGGGCGGTGGTGGTGAAGTTCGGCGTGTTCTTCGCGCTTTTCTACGTGACCACGGAATTCATAGCGGCCCTCACGAGCTCGGGGCTCTTTCCGTCGTCGTCGTCTTTCAACGGCTTGTGGGCGGGGGTTCCAGCGGGGGTGTGGTACTTCTGGGACCTGTTCAATTTCTCTTTCGGCTTTGCCGCGTTGCTCTCGGCATGGGTGACGCGGTTCATTATCCGGCGTCTGCCGGTGATCGGATGAAACTATGGAAACTGCTGTGATCGTGGATGCAGCCCTGCGCGCCCTGCAGACGAACGCGCCGTGGGTGTCGGTTCAGTCGCGCGTGGATTCATACATGCTGCTTTTCCTCGCGCTGGAGTTCGATGCGGCGGAGGTGGACCGCTTCGTCGAAGCGGTGCAGCGCTTAAGCGCGAACGATGCCGATTAATGCCTATACGGGCCTGATGCGCTCGGGCAAGAGCTACGAGGTCGTGTCTCAGGTGATCGTCGAGGCAATCGCGCAGGGCCGGCGTGTGGTGACGAACGTCGACGGAATCTCCAACGACTTGATTCGCGCCTTCGTGGCAGAGAAGCGGCAACTGCCGATCGACAAGCTCGGCCAAGTGGTGCACTGCTCGAACGAGCAGGTTTTCAAGCCCGATTTCCTGCCGTACTTCGATGAGCACAAGATGCCGGTCACCGACACCTTCTGCCAGCCTGGGGACCTCGTGTGCATCGATGAGGCGTGGCGCTTCTGGGGTACCGATTGCAAGCTGCACAAGAACCACAAGAGCTTCTTTCTCGAGCACGGGCACTTCGTTCACCCGGAAACGAAGGTGGCGAGCGACCTGGTGCTGATGATTCAGGACATGGGCACGCTGCACCGGTACGTGAAGAACGTGGTCGCCTTCACATTCCGCACGCACAAGAAGGTCTCGCTCGGTCTGGGGAACACCTACAGCCTCAACATGTGGGAAGGCCCGAAGATGACCCGGCAAACCCTGATCGGCACCTGGGTGCGTCGATACGACAAGGAGGTCTTTCCGCTGTATTCGAGCTTCAAGGGCGGTGAGCAAGGCAAGACCGTCAACGTCGACAAGCGGCAAAACGTTTTCACGCACCCGCAGCTGTGGGCGCTGATCGTGTTGCTCGTCGTCGCGGGCGTGTGGTCCGCTCGGACTGTCTGGAAGTTCTTTCACCCGGAAATGCCCACGGCAGCGAAGGATAAGGACGATGCCAAGGCAGCTCCCGGGGCAAAGGCGCCCCCTCCTCCGGGTGCCATGGCGACCGTCAAGGCTGCCGGGCTGTCGGAGGAGTGGCGCTTTGTCGGCGAGTTCCGGCGCGGTGCCGAAGTGTGGTTTCTCGTCGTCGGGGATTCGGGGCGCCTGCGGCTTGAGTCGCCCTCGATATTCATGGGGCGCGGTGCGCTCGCAGTGGGTGAGATCGACGGGCGGCGGGTGACGCCGTATAGCGGGAGGGGCGTAGGACTGCTCCCCCAAAATGGGAATCAGGCCAAATGAGGCGCGTGATCTGGGCGCTGTGTGCGTTGGTCATGGCGCGTTCGGTGTGTTCGGGCCAGGTGATCGATCCGCCGGCGCGGTTCGAGCTGGATGCAGTGAGCGTGGCGCAAGTGATGCGCCTGGTGTACGGCGAGGTCCTCCGCTCGCCTTACGTGCTCGATCCGGCGGTGGTGGGGGACGCGCGCCTCGTGTCATTCCGCTGGGATTCGGAGTCCGGAGATCTCCGGGCGTTCATGCGTAGCTTTCTGGATGCCCTCGGCTATTCGGCGGAAATGCGGGGTGGCGCAGAGTTCGTCTCGCCGAAGTTGTCGGACGAGAAGCGCCAGCAGCTGCTCGCTCGTGAAGCGTTCGTCTATCGGCCGCGCTACCGCGACGGTGCGTATCTGATGGATTTGCTTGCGCCGTTGTTCAAAGGGAGCTTCACCGCGCGCCGAGGAGTACAGGCGCCGCCGGGGGCAAAGGCGGACGAAAAAGCAACGCCGCCGGGGTCGGCTGCGTCGTTGATCGATCGGGTTGCTGATCAGTTGGTGTTCAACGGCAGCCAAGCCGAGATCGAAAAGCTGCAGCGGATCCTCGGGCAGGTGGACACAGCCGTGGGCGAGGTGCTTGTACGCGGGGTTGTCTTTGAAGTCCAGACGGCAAGAAGCGATGCCACAGCTTTTCATTTTGTCGCCTCACTCTTGGGGGGGCGTTTCGGCGTCACTTACGGTGTGCTTCAAACGGAAAACGCTATGCGCTTCACGGGGCTGGGTCTTGATGCGGTGTACTCGGCGCTTGCGACGGATACGAGGTTCAAGGTTGTGTCGTCGCCTTCGGTGCGTGTGCGTTCTGGCGCAACGGCGCGTGTAGTTGTAGGGCAGGACGTGCCGGTCCTGGGGGCTGTAAGCTATCCGCAGGGCGCTGCTCAGGCGGTGCAGGCGGTCGAGTATCGAAGCTCGGGGGTGATCCTGGAACTTTCGCCCAAGGTCAGGGAAACGGTTGTGGATTGTGATATCAATCAGCAGGTGAGCAGTTTCGTTCAGACCAACACGGGCGTGAATAACTCACCCACGTTGATTAAGCGTGAGGTACACACCTCGGTTTCGATGGCGGATGGGGATCTAATCGTTATGGCGGGATTGACCGAGGATAAAGATACTGAAGGCGCGAGGGGGCTGACGTTTCTTCCGTCGTGGATGCGTTCGAAAACGTCGGATGTTTCCCGTACTGAACTGCTTCTCGTGTTGCAGCTCGAAAGGCTGGCTGTCGGGCGCTAGGCGGGCGCTTGTGTGCGGGATGCCTAGGCGAAGGCTGGAAGTTCAGCTTCGCATCGACTTGGTACGGCATCAATTTTGCGAATGCTCTGCTAGGAGGCGGTTTTTCGAAAGAGGGAATCTTCAGGAGGTGCTGCTACGAGAACCGCGGTGCTTGGTTTTCCGTTCACGGGACGGCACGCGGCAGCTTAAATGGCGAGTTTCGCGCTTTACAAAGCTCCTTTCGAGGTATCCAATTCACACGTCAGGGGTAATCAGAGGAGGAGTACATGAAACTGTCTAAGAGCGCAGCGCTATTGGCCGTTCTACTTATGTGCTTTGGTAGCACTGGCACTTTCGCCAGAGGTAGCGGGGGTGGACATTCAAGTAGTCATAGCTCGGCCGGCCATTATTCACCGGGTACCGGTGCCAGCAGCTCTTCAACTCACGTGCGGGGATACACGAAAAAAGATGGAACGTATGTTGCACCACACAATAGATCCACGCCAGATGGAAATTTCAAGAACAACTGGTCCACGAAAGGGAATCAAAATCCTGATACTGGCAAAGAAGGTTCTCGCGTAACTCCGCCAGAAGGACATTGACATGAGATGTGGTCCTTTGGTCTTTGGCGGCCTACTATGTCTGCTGCCAAGTATCGCCATGGCCCATGGTGGCGGTCTAGACGGGTACGGGTGCCATCACAATCGGAAGCAGGGTGGCTATCATTGCCATCGTGGGCCAATGGCGGGCCAGGCCTTTTCATCGCAGAAAGAAATGCTGGCTGCTATGGACAAACAGGGGAAACGGCCCGCGCCATATGGTGAAGGCGCGAAGTCGTCTAAGAAGTAGAATCAGTGACGGTTTGAAGAGCGTCAGACGGAGTGCTTTAGCATCACGGCTCGGGGCAGCCTTCTTTGTTGACGTAGTTCTTGTAGGCTGTGACCCAGTTGGTCGCGATAGCCTTTTGCGCGTCGGCAAGGGACATCTTACCGTCGCACACTAGCCGCTTAAGGCGGCTTTCAACCACGTCCTTTATGCGCGCTCCGCAAGGTTGATTGTAGGGCTGCGGCCACAGGTTTTTTGGGTCTCGCGGATGTCCCCCAAGCTGCAGACTAATGAGGTGGTCTTCCTCATAATTGGCCGGGTTCCTGTCCTTATACCTATATTCCTTGATCTGTTGGACTTTCAACGGATTCGTGTAGCTTGTTGGCGGTCTTACCGTGTCTGTCCATCCCGAGACGCAGATGGTCTGCTTGATGTTTTGTTGCGTTACATCTGGATTGGCGACACCGGGTGTTCTGTTTCTATCTGGTAAGTCGCGTGCAAAGGCCGTGCCCCAAATCAAACTTAGGGCCGCAAGCAGAACGTTCACCTGCGCGTTAGTCATAGGAACTCCCTACCTGGAGGTGGAAAAACCCTGCTGGACGTAACGACGTGCACTGTGCCTAATCATGACCGCTGATACTACTTAGTGCCGAAGCACTCTCTCCAATAGAGTCATTTGAATGTGAGAGCATCACCCAAGAACAGCTTTAATGGCCCGGCTGTGGCGTGTTTCGGATGACCGGAATAGACCCGCACAATGCGCCTTGACGTTGCACCCCGCGCACTCCTCAAGGAAGATATTTTTGAAGTCCGAGATGCTCTGGCGCGCGAAATACCACAGCGATTTGCGGAGTACGCACAAAGGGAGGTTATAGAGCGAAACGGCAACTTGCCGGTGAAAGAGGTAAGTCACGGCGGCCTCCAACTCGGAGGCGTAGTCAACGGGGTCTATCCATAGTAGGTCCCAGTTCTTCTTTACGTAGCCCATATTTTCAAGTCCCATCAGGGCCACATGCCGTACGAATGGGAGGTTGCGGTAGATGAACTCGACTAGAGGGAGTAAGCCCCGAATCGTTTGATTGTGGAGGACCACCCGCACCTCAACTTTCAGCCTATGCTTAGCCGCGTTGTAGAACCCGTGAATTGTTTGGTCGAATGCCCCTTTGGCCTGCACGACGTAGTCGTGGTCCGCCGCATTGTCGGCATAGAGTGGGATGGACGTAAGAAAATGCGGGTGACCCACGGCGGCCAGCTTTTGCACTAAATCTTCATAGGCGTACATGCGACCGTTCGACAGCATCAGCACGCCGGTTTCTGGGAAGCGCTCCTTCAGCCGGCTCACGATTCGTAGCAAGCCGTCTTTCAGCAGTGTCGGTTCTCCTCCCGTGATGCCTATATGTTGGGGTGGTGACTCGATGAGTTCGATGACTCGGAGATGCTCCGTCACGAGATAGCTGTCCTCGACATCCTTCGGTGGCTGCGAGCACATGAGACAGTTGCTGTTGCACCGGTCCGTCGCAAAAAACGTGTTATGGGGTGATTCTGGCCGGTACAAGACGCGGATCTGCCCAGCACCCGTATCGACGAGGGCAATGTAGCCGTCCTTAAGGAAATCCAGGCTTTCGTAGCCGCCCATTCCGGGCACTCTGATGTTAGCAGCAGGGCCCTCGAACAGCACCGCCGCATAGCCTTCAAGAGGCTCCGCCGGAGTCTCCCCGCGGGGAACGACCCGCACGTAATCGCCCTGGACCTCCTTTTGGACAGCGGCCCGAGTCACCCGGCCAAGAAGCCGGTACGCGTCACCTTGCGGAGTTCCACGAGCCGTTAGTTGGATTGCCATGGTGGCCTGGGCATTCGCATTCGGTTCACGTCCTCGTGGTTTATCCACCCCCAGAATATTCGCTCCAGATCCGCATCATTGCAGAGGAGCAGGTCGAACAGGTGTTTGATGACGCCCATGTTCTTCTGGCAGTAGCCACTGGTGGGGCGATGGCCAAAGATGTCGCCCTGGGTGGAGTAGTGCCGCACGGGGTCCGCACCGCAATAGGGCTGATAGGCGCAATCGGAGCAACCGGCTAGCGATTCGTTGCAGGCGGCCGAGACAATCATCTGCATCGTTTCGCCAAAGAAAATCTCCTCGTAGCTGTTCTCCTGTACGTTTCCCAGCCGAAAAGTATGCTGGCCCATTTCGGCGAGCATGCGAGATTCGTCCGAGGCATACACGTCTCCATCGTAGTTGTAGACCACGACACCTAAGCCGGCGCCGCTCGGGGATTGCAAGTCGACAAACCCTAGCGGCCAAGGCGTAAGTATCTTGGTGAGCACCAGAGTTGCAAACGCTTCGGCAAAGGTTCGCCCTTCGCGGTTGATGTCAATGACGTAGTTAAGGAGCTCTTTGTAGAAGCGCAGGAAGTCCACTATTGGATACCCCAACGCAGCACGCGCTTTCACCGCGAACCCGTACGGGTTCAAGTCCCGCGCGAATATGGACCCTAGGTCCAGCCTCAGGTATTCGTCGACGATTTCCCTGGGATATTTGAGGCTTTCGCGCGTGGTTGTCATGAGGGCCGACACGGCTTGCTTGCCTAGTGCTTCTTGCGCTCGGCGAATGTTGCGCACCACGACATCGTGGCTCGGACCTTTACCCATCGGACGATTCTTGTTGTGCAGGTATTCGGGACCGTCGAGCGAGGTAGACACCTGAATGCTTTGGTCCCTGAAAAAATCAAGGTGCCGGTCCTCGAGCAGCGCAAGATTCGTGCAGATGACGTAGTCGACGTGCTTGCCGATGCTAGCGTTACGCTCTTTCGCGTAACGTACGCCTTCCTTGAGCAGCTCGAAGTTGAGTAAAGGCTCGCCGCCTTGGAATTCCATCGTGACCGCGCGTGCTGGATTCGCAAGCATCAGGTCTACTGATCGGTGCAGCGCCTCCACGGGCATGTCGAAGGTTCCAGCAGATTCATTCTGCCGAGAGACTTGGCAGTAGGGGCAAGACTGGTTACAGCGCAAGGTGGTCACGAAAATGTGAAGCTTTGTGAACCCCTCCAGGAATGATTTCTTGGTGCGGTATTTGGAAGCAAGCGCTTCGAACAGAGCGGACGAGCCTGCGTCAGATAGGAAATGTTTCGCCTTGAGTCGCGGATAGACCTGGTCGGCCGCCGTCAGCGCATGGTTGACGAAACGGTGAAAGTCGTTCGCGGCCAGAACGAGGTATTCACCAACTTCGTTTACGAGGAGATATTCCCCGGTCGCGCGGTGGTCGAACCGGAAGGGAAGCAATGAGTAACCGGCGCTCGAAGGGAAATAGTGATCACGGCCGTGAAATGCGGTGCCGGCCATCGGGGCTATGCCCCTTCGAATCGCAGCTGGCAGGCAGTATCAAGGAAGAAGTTCCAGAATTCCAGCACGACCTGCCGAGCGTCCTCGCCGTATTCTGGTTTGACGGCGACGGTGATGCCCACCAACCCGCCAGGCAACGGCGAGGCCCGCACGATGCAGTACTGGCCATACGCTTCGCGCGCGTCTTGAAGCGCCTTGCGCGGATAGAGCGCGTTGTCAATGGTGCGCGTGACTTCCATCAGTTCTGCCCACCTGCTTTGACGGGGTCGCTCTGATAGCCTTGGTGCGGCTGAGGGATGTGCGATTCGTCTGAGATTGTGTTGGGGGGCAATGGCGCACGCGCTTCAAAGAAGGCTTTCTTGAGCAGGGTATCGCGTACGCTGGCCGTTTCCTCAAGCACGCGCTGCCGCACGGCTTGGTCAAGCATTGCGTTCCAGAATTCGCCGCACGCTGCTTTGAGCCTGTCAGGGTTCTCGCCCTGCTTCAGGCGGAATTCCACATCCAGCAATCCGGTGGCGCGGTTTCCGGCAAGGTACAGGTAATACTGGTCGGTGAACCAGTAGGCAGTCTTCAGGATTGCGGTCTCGGAAAAGACTTTGGGGTCTACGCTCACGCGAACGTAGGCGCCAAGCTCATCTGAGCCGCTCAGGAACGACGCAGCGCTCGCAGCGTCGGCCATGATGGCGGCTTATCCGGCTACCGGCTCGAGTAGTGGCTATAGTGGCTGCTGTGGCTTGCGTGCGAGCTGTGGGAGTAGTGCGAATAGTGGTCGGCTACCACATCTCCAGGCTTATTCGGCGCCGCGAAAAGCAGGGAACCGACAGGTTGCGCGGTGCTTTGTTGCACAGCAGGCGCCGCGTGCACGTCCGTTGCAGGCAAAGTGCCTAACCCAATGCCCAGCCCGAGTGCCACCGCCGCCACAACCTTGTTTGCACTCTCAAGGCGGGTGAGCGCGCGTTTGAAGCTTTTCTTGACTCTTGGAAGCATCAACATGGATAACCTCCCTTCAGCCCCGTAAACAATAGTTCAATATACGCGCGACAGTGCCTTTCGGCAATCAGGGAAGACTCTCTTTCCTCAGGCGAGCCCGCCGTCTTGTATGAAGGTGGCAACGGTCGGCTGCTGGCAGATATTGTCAGGGGGAAGGAAATTCGTTCTGGAAATCATTACGATACGAAGCTTTAGGGCGAGGGATCGAAGTAAGGTTTCGGTACGCCCGCCAAGTCGACGAAAAGCGTATCGGATTGCGCCAGACGAGCATGTCCGAACCCCTCCTTCTTTATAGGCAATCTCGGTACGACTTGGGCTAACGTCGATCCTGGAGGATTCTCAAGCGTTCTCTGGGCGGTCACATTGCTTCCTAATCGGCTTTCGGCTTTAAGTCCCACCACCATTGCCGCTCATAGCCATCAGTGAATATGACCTTCTTGAAACCCGAATTCTCGGCCTGCTCCAAAATGCCAGACTTGCTCAAATCATTCGCGGTAACTCTGCTGGCGAGAACCCACTTTATTTTGAGGACTGTGTTCTTGGTGCCGGAAGCGGAGACATCGGTATCCATCCTCTTCTCTAGAAAGACTTGCTCCAAGTTCTTTGCGAAGTGCTTTCGCGCCTCAGCCCTGGCGATTGCCCGAAACGCGGCTTCGGCTGCCGCAGCCTTCTTGTCCTCCTCCGCCATCGCCTTGAGCATCGCCTGGGCTTTCTGATACTGCGGTTGGGTCTCCTTGATCGAGTTCAGGCGTGCCTTAACGTCATCCCATTCCTGCTTGGTAACGGGGTTGCTGTCTGGCTCTTTGAGCTTCTTGCCGGCCAAGAAAGCCGTAGCCCACGCCTCGCGTTCTCGCCATCGTTTCAGCATCTTCTGGCCTTCCTGAAGCATCGGGGCGACCACACTTTCTTCCTTTCTTCTCGCTTCGGCTTCTCGTTCGTCTGGGCTCATAGCAGCCAAGCGCTGCCTCTCTTTATCCTGCCGCTCTGCACGAGCCTTCGCGGCATCCTCATTCCGTTTCGCTTCCGCTTTCGCGGCTTCCGTCTTCACCTTTCCGAGGGAATACGACTGGGCAACACTACCGACAATGCTTATGGCTAGAAGGGTTCCGGCCACGACAGAAAACCTTCCGCTCGGTCGATATCCCGCTTCTATCGCCCCGCCAAAGAACTTTTTCCGAATTCCCCGAAAGACGATGAAGAAGATAATGGCGACGACGCCCGCCATGGCGATGGAGAATCCAAGAACAAACCAAATATCGCCACTGCTGAGAACACCCATGGAAAGCTGGGTTATGGCTCCAGAGACGACCCATGAGAAAAGGAGACAAAATACTAGCAGTGAATAAATCAGATTCCGCTTCACGTCTCCGGTCCCCCTTGTCCATGTCAGCACACCGATTCCGCTGACACTGTCTTAGCCCCCGTTGCGCTGATGCGAGAGCCTACGGACTTGACGGTTGAAGGTTACTCCTACGTGGTGAAATCGCACAAGAATTCGAGGACCCCCGAGCCAAATTGCAGATGCCGGACGCAGAGAGGCAACGATACGGCGCCTAGGCTTGCCGCTAATCGGCTCCCCGGTCCGGTCAGATCTGGGAACTTCTGGTTTCTACGGCTTCCGCTTCTCCGAAGGCAAGGCGCTCGTGGGGGTTGGGCCCTGCCGCTCAATCAACGCTGCCGCGTTTCTATCTCGTTGTAAATGTGAGCCGCCGTATTCAATACTGATGTAAGCGCATCCTGGCGACACCTGCTCTTGAACATCGCCATTATCGTTGGCTCAGAAATACCATCACTCACACCGAAATTTTTGGAGGAGGATGTACGTTCAGCGTTTCTGCCACTGATAAAGCCTGCAATCCAGTAAGAATATAATATTTCCCACTGCTCGCCGTATTTGTCAATATTCTGCATTGCTTCGCCGCAAGTGTGAAGACCGACCCCTCGGACCATGAGGTTCTTTGTTGGCGCTTGCGCTCCTGCGATTGATGAATAAAGGATGAGAACCATTAGTGTAATTTTGCGCATGGGTTGTTCTCCGGCTATCTCGTAAGGCGACGAGGTGTCAGGACCGGATGTCCAGTAGGGCTTGCAAGTCCGCAAGGTCCTGGCTCCGTTTGTCTTGTGGTCGCAGAGGATCTGCGAGGGCATATAGCTTGCCTTGGATGAATAGGTATCTAGAAATTATCGGCAGAAGAAACTCCTCGTGCTGCACTAGCGTACGTTCCGCAAAGAGGTCTTGGAGAGAAATGTGTGGAACCCCATTTGATACTTCCACGTCCTTCCAGTGAAATACCTTGTCAGGTTGTAAGAAGTGAGTTCGGATGGGTTCGGGGTTAACGCATGGAAGTATTGAGAGTGCGGTCGCAAGGCGGTCGATATTGCCCACCTCCCTCTTCACTACGATGTCTAGATCGCGCGGCCGCCGGTGAATACCATAGTGACGCCCCGCGTAGGAACCTGTGACAAGGTAGTGAACCTGCTGCTCTTGTAAGGCAGAGAGGAAGGTCCGCTGAGAATCAGTAAGAGTACCGAATGCTGCTGTAGGTAGCATTGCGAAGTCGTAAACGCATCGGATTGTTCGATCTGGTGATGCGGCCTAGACGAGTGTGACGAGAGCATGTTCCCGTTTGAGTATCACGGGGGCATAGCATTACGCGCGGTGTTTCAGACATCGTGGGCCTCCTGTGCCCTGGCGGTACTGATCATCCGGCGCAATGGGTTTCGATAAACGCGCTGAAATCGCGTAATTCCAAACTACGCAAATCGCTAAGGTAGGTTCTTCGTTGTAACCAGCTCAAGCTCTTGACGTATTGCAGTGTGGCTTCCGATGCCATACGGAGCCGTGCGTCTAGGCGATGCGCATTACCCGAAGGCGTGGCTTCTAGAACAGTACGGCAAATGTGGCAAATTGACTCCGTGCCAAAGCGGCTTCTCCAAACGGGAATAAAAGCAAAGCCCATGTCATCAAACCGAACAAATATTTGCTCGACTACACGGTTATGGCATTGGGGGCACGTAACGGTGGCTCCATACCCGATGAATCTCAAGCCATTTGACATGGTGAGCATTTCAGGCCCTTAGCTTGTGCAGATCCTGTTCGTCCAATTCGGAAAAATAAATACAGATAGGGCAATGTAAGACAGCTTTTCTCGGCCCGAAGAGTTTTATCCCAGCTAGGAAGACTCCCTCATCGTAATAGCCGAGCTGGAAGTCAACGGTATTCCCGCATCTAGGGCATTGCCCATTGACCTTGTCTCGCATAGGCAGAGGCTTCCACCTGGGGTCCCTTTCGCTATACCAGACCATGTTCTTTCACTTCTCGCGACTCAAGTTCTTGTGTCATCAGATGATAAAGATTCCAAACGCGAGCGGCGATTTTCGCTGCCGTGGTATTGCGTGCCCGGTGGTGGGTTGCTTCCTGGCGAGAGGGGTATGACGGCTCCGCAGGGTATCGGAGAAGCATGTCGTGAATCCACTGGATCTCCTTACGGCAAGGGTCAGGCAACCCGCGTGGATCAACTGCAAATAGGTACTCTGACGCGACTCGCAGACGCTCCCGAGCATCATGCGGGTTTCTGATGAGCACTTCCACGGCTTGTGACACCTTTCCAAAGTCGTAGACAAGGTGATCTGGTTTCTTCATGTGCTTCAACTTGGTGGATGGCAATCGGCACCGTTGTAGTAACACGGGGGCCTGGGAATACGAATGGTTTTGAGTAGACTACGCCACTCGTCCAGGCGACGCTAGCCTTCCTCGGTGAGAGGGCTATTCGTCGCGCCAGGAAGAACGTGCCGTAGTGCTGGTTACAGTAATCCGCGCTCGGCAAAAGATAATGTCTTCGTGCCCGCGACAATAAAGTGATCCAAGGTCTGAACATCTACAAGCGAAAGGGCTTGCTTCAGGGTACGAGTAAGGAGTTCGTCGGCGCTGCTCGGTTCGGCTACACCCGAGGGGTGGTTGTGCGCGAAGATCACAGCAGCAGCGTTCGCCCTCAGTGCCGCTTTCACGACTTCCCGGGGATAAACGCTTGTCTGTGTCAAAGTGCCCCGGAAAAGCTCCTCGACCGCGATAACCCGGTGCTGTGCGTCTAGCAGGAGCACGACAAAAACCTCGTGCGGCAGGCCCGCCATACGGTGCATGAGAAGCTTGCGAACTGCCGTCGGACTGCTTAGCGCGTCGCGGTGCTGGAGTTCCTCGGTGATGGCGCGGGCTGCGAGCTCCCGTGCTGCGTGCAATTTCGAAAGAGGGTCTCCCGCATAGGTACCCTTCCCTTCGGAGCAGAACAGGTCTCCAATTTCCTGCGGGGCTTGGTGCAAGAGTGAGAACAAAGAGCCCTTCGCGTTCCGGAGCAGATATTCGGCCGTGCTACGATTGCCAAGCAGAACGGTAAGCAGTTCGATATCGCTGGCGTTGTGCAGTTGAGTGCTGAGCAGCATTTGCGCCTCCTATGCGCTGGTTGAAAAACTGCTGCTCATGCGGAGTTCTCTTCGCCTCCCCTGGGGGACGGGAGGGGGAAGGTTTTCGGTGTGGAAATGCTTTAGCCGCCCAGCTCTGGCGGCTTGTCTGCTGCTCACGCTTTCGTCCCCTTCACTGCAAGATGAGGGGCGAAAGCAAGTGAGTAGCTACAAAGCCGCGCTAGGCGGCGCGTTTCAGCGGTTCGGGGTCGGCACGACCTGGCGTCCGCCGTGGGGAATCAGCAACTGGGTGACAGGAAGCCTGGCGCGCGCGTTGCGGATGGTACTAGGTGAAACGGGGTGGCTTGGGAGGAACTGCTGGTGGCAAAGAGACCGTTGACTTGGTGGAGTGGGTCATGGGTCCGGAATCTAGGTTCCGCGCGGGCAGGGGATAGCGGGTCGGAGTCCGTGGTAACAAACGTGGTAACTCCAATATTCCGTCTTCGGGGAACCCGCTATCCATGCGGGTTTCCGCGCGAAATGTGGCAGACACACCTCCGCCAATCCCGGTGCTAGTGGGAGGCGCCGTTGCCTTTCTTGCGCTTGGCGCGCACCGCTCGCCTCAGGCTCCGGTACAGATCCGGATGGTAGTTCTTGAGGTGCTCGATGATCTCGAAGTCCTCTTTCTTGACCCTGCTCAGGTCGATCTGCTCGATATGGACCAGGCGCAGCAGCTCCATGACCGGTCTGGACATGTTGCGGCCGCTTTCGTAGCGTGACCCGCCGCTCTGCGTGACGCCGATCTTGGTCCAGAATTCCTGCTGGTTGAGGCCGAGCCGCCGCCGGATTTCCCGGGGATTCAGAAAGATCTCGTGAATTTTCATGTCCATCACTCACCTGATTGCAGAAAAACACCCTCACCTGAGCACATAGCGTGCCTGAGTTCGATTGGACACCGGAAATGCGAAAAAGCTCGCGCAAGTCACTGCGCTACCCCCTTAATTTCGGCCAGAATTTGCGATAAAATTCAACGATATTGTGGAGTCGGCATGGCATTGATCGTACAGAAGTACGGGGGCACCTCGGTTGGCAGCGCCGAGCGGATCAGGAACGTCGCCAAACGGGTTGCCAAGTGGAAGGCGCGCGGCCATCAGCTCGTTGTCGTCGTTTCGGCAATGAGTGGAGAAACCAACAGGTTGATCGCGCTCGCCAAGGAGATCCAGGCGGACCCGGACCCGCGCGAGCTGGATGTCGTCGTCTCGACCGGTGAGCAGGTCACCATCGGACTGCTCTGCATGGCGCTCAAGGATCTCGGCCTGAACGCCAAGAGCTACACAGGGGCCCAGGTGACCATACGCACCGACAGCGCGTTCACCAAGGCACGCATCGAGAAGATCGACGAAGAGCACATGCGCGCCGACCTGGACGCCGGATGCGTCGTCGTGGTGGCCGGATTCCAGGGCATCGATGCGCAGGGCAACATCACGACGCTGGGCCGGGGAGGCTCGGACACGACCGGCGTCGCGCTCGCGGCCGCGCTCAAGGCCGACGAGTGTCAGATCTATACGGACGTGGACGGCGTCTACACGACCGACCCGCGCATCGTTCCCGAGGCCCGGCGCCTGCGTACGATCACGTTCGAGGAAATGCTCGAGATGGCGAGCCTCGGCTCCAAGGTGCTGCAAATACGCTCCGTGGAGTTTGCGGGCAAGTATCGGGTCCGCTTGCGCGTGCTGTCCAGCTTCGAGGAAGAGGGCGAAGGCACGCTGATCACTTTCGAGGAAGACGAAAACATGGAACAGGCCGTTATTTCCGGCATCGCGTTCAGCCGCGACGAGGCGAAGATCACCGTGATGGGCGTACCGGACCGGCCGGGCATCGCCTACGCCATCCTCGGCCCGGTGGGCGAAGCCAACATCGACGTCGACATGATCATCCAGAACGCGAGCGTGAAGGGCATGACCGACCTTTCGTTCACGGTGCCGCGAAACGATTACCAGAAGGCGGTCGAAGTCCTGAACAAGAAGGTCAAGGACCACATCAAGGCGACGGACATCGCCGGTGACCCGAAGATCTGCAAGGTATCGATCGTCGGCGTCGGAATGCGCACGCACGCCGGAATCGCGTCCAAGGCGTTTCGCACGCTCTCCGAGGAGGGGATCAACATCCAGATGATCTCGACCTCGGAGATCAAGATCTCGGTGGTGATCGACGAGAAATACATGGAGCTCGCGGTGCGCGCGCTGCACCGCGCATTCGGACTCGATCAGCCAAGCTGAACGTGGGCGTGATCGCCGTGCTATAGTCACGGCCCATCGCTGTTGCCGAATCCCCGCTTTAGCGGGGATGACGCATTGTCAAGACGGAGAGGTGCCCGAGTGGCCGAAGGGGGCGCCCTGCTAAGGCGTTATACGGGTTACTCCCGTATCGAGGGTTCGAATCCCTCCCTCTCCGCCAATAAGCCTGTTCCGGCGGCGTCCACGACGCCGCGCTCGACTTCTCCGCATCGGGAATGAAGGCGAGGGGCGCATGCATCACTTTCTGCCGCGCGGCCTTCCCGAAGGACTCGAAGCGCTCACCGAGCTCGCGCTCGACGTGCGCTGGAGCTCGAGCCACGCCGGCGACGCGCTGTGGCGGGCGCTTGACCCGGACCTGTGGGAGCAGACGCGGAGCCACTGGGCCATCCTGCAGAACGTATCGTATGCGCGACTGGAGGCGCTCGCGCGCAACGCCGAGTTCAGGAGGGAATTGGCGCGCATCGAGGCCGACCGGACGCGTTACCTGGAGGAGCCCGCGTGGTGCGCACAGGGCCCGCAGGGGATCGGGCTGGAGACCGTGGCCTACTTCAGCATGGAGTTCGGCCTGAGCGAAGCGTTTCCGCTGCACGCGGGCGGGCTGGGCATCCTGGCGGGGGATTGCCTGAAGACGGCGAGCGACCTCGGCGTGCCGCTGGTCGGCGTGGGCCTGCTGTATCAGGAGGGCTATTTCCGCCAGACCATCGATGCGTGCGGCAGGCAGCAGGAAACCTATCCGTACAACGAACCGAGCAGCCTGCCGATCCAGCCGGTGATCGACCGCGAGGGCGACTGGCTGCGCGTCGACCTGAAGCTGCCCGGACGCATGCTGCACCTGCGCGTGTGGCAGGCGAGCGTCGGGCGCGTGCGCCTGTACCTCCTGGACGGCAACGACATACTCAACGGCCCGGGCGACCGGGGCATCACCGCCAAGCTGTACGGGGACGGCACCGAAAGGCGCCTGCAGCAGGAGATGGTGCTCGGCATCGCCGGCTGGGCGCTGCTGGAGAAGCTCGGCATCGCCGCCGACGTCTGCCATCTGAACGAGGGCCACGCGGCCTTCGCCGTCGTCGAGCGCGCCCGCCAGTTCATGTGTCGCCACGGCGTCTCGTTCCGGGAAGCGTGGTGGGCGGCCAGGGCGGGAAACGTTTTCACGACGCACACACCCGTCGCGGCGGGCTTCGACGTCTTTCCGTCCGAGCTGATGCGCCAGTATGCGGGCGGCTACCTCGCGGAGTTCGGATTTCCGCTGAACGATTTTCTCGCGCTCGGCCGGAAAGACCCGTGCGACGAGGCGGAGCCATTCAACATGGCCTACCTCGCGCTGCGCGGCAGCGCGCGCGCGAACGGGGTCAGCCGGTTGCACGCACAGGTGAGCCGCGGCCTGTTCGCCGACCTGTACCCGGGCTGGCCGGAGCACGAGGTACCGATCGGTCATGTGACCAACGGCGTGCACGTCCCCTCGTGGGACTCGCTGTGGGCGGACCGGCTCTGGACCGAGGCATGCGGCAAGCGGCGCTGGCTCGGCACGGCGGAGAACCTGTCCGACGCGATCGCCGGCATCGACGACGAAACGATCTGGAAGGTCGCGACCGAGGAGCGCCGGGATCTGGTGCGCTATGCGCGCGGGCGGCTGGCGTGGCAGCTCGGCCAGCGCGGCGCGTCGCAGGAGAAAGTCGACGAGGCCTTGCGCCTGCTCGATCCGAACGTACTCACGCTGGGGTTTGCGCGCCGCTTTGCCGAGTACAAGCGGCCCAACCTGCTGCTGCATGATCCGGACCGGCTGGCGCGCCTGCTGACGAACCCGCTGCGTCCGGTGCAGATCATCGTCGCGGGCAAGGCGCACCCGGCGGACGTGCAGGGCAAGCGCCTCATCGAGGAATGGTTCGTTTTCGTGAATCGTCCGGACGTCCGCGCCCGCGCGGTATTCCTCGAGGACTACGACATCGGGATGGCGGAGGAAATGGTGCAGGGTGTGGATCTCTGGATCAACACGCCGCGCCGGCCGTGGGAAGCGTGCGGCACCAGCGGAATGAAGGTGCTGGCGAACGGCGGCCTGAACATGTCCACGCTCGACGGCTGGTGGGCCGAGGCCTGGGAACCCGAATTGGGGTGGGCGATCGTCTCGCAGAAGGGACCGGAGACCTCCAGCGATGCCGCGGACGCGGAGGCGCTGTATCGCCTGCTCGAGCAGGAGGCCGTGCCGTTGTTCTACGAGCGCGATGCACGCGGCATTCCGGCCGGCTGGGTGAAACGCATGCGCGCGAGCATCGCGAAGCTCGCGCCCCGATTCAGCAGCAATCGCATGCTGCAGCAATACCTGAACCGGTATTACCGGCCTGCCGCCGCGCAATTCCGGCGACGCAGCGCCGAGGGCGCGACGCTTGCGAGAGAACTCAGCGTGTGGCACGAGCGGCTGCGCGCCGGCTGGCGCCAGATCCATTTCGGGCGGCTGAGCGCCGAGCGCAGGGAAGGGCAGTGGCATTTCGAGGTGCAGGTCCACCTCGGAGAGATCCCGCGCGAGTCGGTGCGCGTGGAGCTCTATGCCGAGCCCGAGCACGGCGAGGATCCGGTGCGCGAACCGATGACGCACTCGGCGCCCGTTCCGGGCGCGGTAATCGGTTACGTCTACACCGCAAGCGTGTCGGCGCTGCGCCCGGACTGGCACTTCACTCCGCGCGTGCTGGCCTGGCACCCGGAGGCGGATTGCGCGGCGGAACTCGGATTGATCGCATGGCAGCGCTGACCTCCGCACGGGCCGGAACCCGATGCGGCCGATGCGCTAAGATTGGCCTATGAAACGCCCCGGTACCGCATACACCGTCGAAATCAACCCGAAAGTACCCAGGCGGCTGAGCCGCCTGGAGGAACTGTCCAACGATCTCTGGTACAGCTGGGACCGGCAGGCGCGGGCGTTGTTCGCGCGTCTCGACCCGGCGCTGTGGGACGCCGTCGGGCAGAGCCCCAAGATCCTGCTCAAGCGCGTGGACGAGCGGCGCCTGCTGGAGGCCGCGGAGGACCCGGAATACCTGTACAGCTACAACCGCGTGCTCTCCGTCTACGAGACGGAGCACGTCGAGGCGGCGCGCAGCGAAAGCACTCCCATGCTTCGCCCGGACGACCTGGTCGCCTATTTCTGCTTCGAGTTCGGGTTCCATGAAAGCCTGCCGATCTATTCCGGCGGGCTGGGCATCCTTGCGGGCGACCATTGCAAGGCGGCGAGCGACATGCAATTGCCGTTCGTCGGCGTCGGGCTGCTCTACCGGCAGGGCTATTTCTCCCAGACCATCGACGCCGAGGGCAACCAGCACGCCGTCCATGTGGACGCGGAGTTCGAGGATCTGCCGGTGCTG